>Ga0114129_10009559_pt1 | contig 13829 bp, 11 predicted proteins | sample RhiMetdeltSRZDD1_FD_80071 | JGI IMG/M metagenome (GOLD analysis project Ga0114129, IMG submission 80071) | Populus rhizosphere microbial communities from Tennessee, USA - Rhizosphere MetaG P. deltoides SRZDD1 (version 2) (version 2) | ecosystem: Host-associated > Plants > Roots > Rhizosphere >...
CCGAGCCACACGTTGTCCCCCAGCACGATGCCGTGCGAGGTGCGCGGCTGGTCGATGACGGCGGCGTCACGACCCTCGAACTCGTGGCCGCCGCCCACCAGGTAGACTTGAGCCGCGAAGAGCGCGTGCGCCCCGACCGTGACACTCGAGCCGGAGAAGATCTCGCAGTGGAAGCCGAGATTCGCGTGGTCGCCGAGTGTGATGTCGCCGTTCTTGCACGAGAGGATCGTGCCGCGGCCGAGGAACCCGCCGCGCCCGACATCGATGCCCCGGTTGCTCGTACCCTTCGCATCCAGCACCACCAGGTCGTCGACCGTCACTCCGTCGCCGAGGCGTACCTTGTGCGGGTGCCGGAGCACGACGCCCTGGCCGAAAACGACACCCTTGCCCATGCCGCCGAGCAGCAGCGGGTAGAGGAGCTTGCGGAGCAGCAAGCCGAGCGCACCGGGCACCCAGGAGCTCGTCAGCATCACGAGCTCGTAGAGCAGCAAGCGGGCGAGGCTGCGGCTACCTATCACAAGGTCCTGATAGGCCCGGAGCGCCGAGCCCCGGGTCGCCTGCTGGATGGCAACCTGCTGCCGTCCGGGCTCTCCGCGAGGTTCGACCACTCCTTGATCCAGCCTTTGCGCCTCCGCGGAACGTACTGTAGCATGGCGGCTTAGCTCATGAAGCGCTCCGCGCTCGTGGGGGTCAAGCTGGCCGTCAGCGCAGCCCTCCTCGCTTACCTCTTCTCGAACACTGATGCCCGGGCGCTGGAGCAGCGGGTGCGTTCGGCCGACCTGCTGCTGCTCGCGGCCGCGGTCGGCTGCTACGTCGCCATGCTGGCACTCGCGACCTGGCGCTGGCGCTTGCTGCTCGAGACTTTGGGAGTCGACGCGCCGGTGCGACGCCTGTTGTCCTCGTATCTGGTCGCCACCTTCTTCAACAACTTCCTCCCGAGCAACATCGGCGGCGACGTGGTGCGGGTGCGCGACGGCTCGCGCCTCACCGGCTCGACGGCGGCCTCGCTCGCGGTCGTCGGTATCGATCGCATCCTGGGCTTTGGCGCGCTCTACGTCCTCGCCGCCATCGCCTTCGCGCTCGGGGGCAGCGCCGAGCGCGAGCTGGCCGGGGCGCGCGTGGTGCTCGGGGGCCTGGCGCTCCTTTTCCTCGCCCTCGGCTACGTCTTCTTCCGCCCGGGCACGGCGCGCGGGCTGATGGCCGCGTCGCGGCTCGACCGCTTCCCCTGGCTGCTCGCACAGTTCGAGGCGGCCCAGGGTGCCGTGCACAGCTACCGCTCGAGCGTCCGCACCGTCGGGCTGTGCCTCGCCGCGAGCCTCGCGCTGCAGGGACTTGCCGTCTGGTACTACGTCGCGATCGCGCGCGCGCTGCGCATCCCGCTGCCGGTCTCCGCCGCGTTCCTGATGGTCCCGCTCTGCACCTTGCTGCAGGCCGTCCCGATCTCGTTCAATGGCTGGGGCCTGCGCGAGGGCCTGTTCACCGTGTACTTCGCCCAGCTGGGGCTGCCCCGCGACAGCGCGCTCGCCTTCTCGATCGTCGGAGCGGGCCTGATGGTGGTGCTATCGCTCTCGGGCGCCGTCGCCTGGCTCGCCCGCCGGCACCAACCCGTACCCGCGCCGTCCGCGGGCGCGTGACGCCCTTGGCCGTCCCGCTGCTGCACGTCTGCGACAAGTTCGGCGTGCGCGGGTCGAGCATCCACGGCGTCTCCCGCCTGTTCTCGTGGTGGTTCCCGCGCTACGACCGCGCGCGCTTCTCGCCGTCACTCGTCGGCCTGAAACAGCCCGAGCCTGCGACCGATTGGCTAGGCGAGCAGGGCATCCCGGTGCACCACCTCGGCCGCGGGCGCTTCGACCCGCGTATCCTCGGCGACCTCATAGCACTCGTGCACGCACGCAAGGCCAGGATCCTCCACGTCCACGGCTATGCGGCCGCAGACTTCGGGCGGCTCGCGGCGCGCGCCACCGGCGCCAGGCTGGTGCTGCACGAGCACTTCGCCGATCCGCGCATGCCGCGCTACCAGGCGCTCGCCGACCGCTTGCTGCGCGCTCATACCCACGGCGCCATCGCCGTGAGCGGCTCGACGCGCGACTTCCTGGTGCAGAAGCGCTTCGTTCCGCCCGAGCGCGTGCGCCTGATCTGGAACGGCGCTCCGCTCGACGAGTTCGCTCCCGTAAGGCGCGAGCGGGCGGGCAGCCTGCGGCGCAGCCTGGGACTTCCCGACGATGCGGTGGTCTTTGGCACGATCGGACGCCTGAGCACACAGAAGGGCCACGTGTTCCTGCTCGAAGCGGCCGCGCGCGTGCTGCTGCGCCGCCCGAAGGCACGCCTGCTGATCGTGGGCGACGGCGACCTCGCCTCGGAGCTGCGCGGGCGGGCACACGAGCTCGGTATCGACGGACAGACACTGTTCGTCGGTCACCGGACCGACGTGCCCGAGCTCCTGGGCGTGCTCGACGTCTTCTGCATTTCCTCGCTCTACGAAGGCACGCCGCTCGCCCTCTTCGAGGCGATGGCGGCCGGCAAGGCGATCGTCTCGACGGCCGTCGACGGCTGTCGCGAAGTGCTGCGGGACGGCGAGACGGCTCTCCTGGTCCCGCCCAGCGACGCCGCGGCGCTCGCGGGCGCCCTCGAGCGCGCGATCGACGACACGAAGCTGCGGGTGGCGCTCGGGACACGCGCGCGGGAAGCGTCGCGGCAATACGACGTGAAGGCCTGCGTCGAGGCGATGCAGGCCTTCTACGACGAGCTGCTGGCGGAGGTGTGACGGTGTCGCTCCGCAGCATTGTCCGCGGCGCACGTGAGGCCTGGGAAGTGCCGCGCGACCTGCTGCTCGGCCGCTATCCCGGCTTCGTTACTGGCGGTGGGCTCGCGCGCGGCGAAGTGCCGGTGTTCGTGTTCCACGAGGCGGAAGCCGAGGCGTTCGCGCGCAAGCTCGAGCATCTCGCGCGCAACGACTACGCGACGCTCTCGATCGACGAATACATGGCGATGCTGCGTGGCAGCATGAAAGCTCCCGAGCGCGCCGTGCTGCTCACCTTCGACGACGGCCGCGGCTCCGTGTGGAACGTGGCGGCCCCGCTGCTGCGACGTCATGGGATGCGGGCGGTCGTGTTCCTGGTTCCGGGACGCGTGCCCACGCACGCCCCGCGGCCTGCCTCGCAGCACGCGCCGCTCATGTCGTGGGAAGAGATCGACAGCCTCTCGCGCGACGGGCTTTTCGACTTCCAGAGCCACACCTTGCTGCACGCGCGCGTTCACACGGGGTCCGCCCTCGCCGGCTTCGTTACACCTCGCTCGCGGCGCGGCTACCACGCTTTTGACCAGCCCCTGGTGCGGGACGGCGAGCGCGACCTCGTCGGTGCGGAGGTGCCGCTCGGCACTCCGCTCCTCGAGTCGTCGCCGCGCACCTCGGAGGACTTGCGCTTCTTCGAGGCCGAGATGCCGCGGACCGCCTGCGTGGCCGCCGTTGCCGACGCGGGTGGCGAAGCATTCTTCGAGCGCCCCGGCTGGGAGAAGCGGCTGCGCGCGCTCTTCCAAGGCAGGGGCGCACCCTTGCGGGTCGAGACCAAGCAGCAGCAAGCGGCGGCGATCCGGCGCGAGCTCGTGGAGGCCCGCCGCATCATCGAAGAGCGCGTCGGACGCCCGGCCGTTCACCTCTGCTACCCCTGGCACGTTGCCGGGCCCACGGCACGCGCGTTGGCGGCCGAGGTCGGCTACGAGACCGCGTTCTGCGGCAAGGTCGACGGCGTGCCAGTCACCCTTCAAGGTGGCGACCCGCGGGCGATCGCGCGGCTGGGCGAGGATTACCTGGAGCTGCTGCCAGGCGCGGGTCGTTCCACACTCGCGGCGGTATTGCGCCGCAAATGGAGCCGCCGTTTCGGAAGCGCACCGGAGTAAGATGACGACCTCGCGGATTGACCCATTGGCGGCGCCCCACCCCGAGAACCGTTCGCTGCTGTTGCCGGTGCTCCCGCTCGACGAGGTGTGCCTGCTGCCGGGAGCTTCCCTCTCGCTCGTGCTCGACCGGCCCGCCAGTGTCAGTGCGGTTCAGCTCGCCGCGCGCACGAACGATCGCCTGCTGGCGCTCGCACGCCGCGACCAGGAGGGGGCGCCGCGCGAGCTGCATGCGGTCGGAACGGTGGCGACGATACGGACGGTCCAGGCCCTCTCCCCCCTCGAGCAACGGGTCGAGCTCGACGGCGTGTCGCGCGCGCGCGTGTTACTGCTGCTCGGGACCGACGTCCTGGTCGCCGAGGCGATCCTACTCGCGGAAGGCGACGCGGGCGACGAGTGGGGCGCGGCGGTCGAGGCGCTCGCTCGCTACCTGCACAGCCACGGCGACCTCAGGTCCTTCCTGCAGGCACAACCCCGCTCCGCGGACACGATGTCGTGGGTCAACCTGGCGTGCCAGCACCTGCCGATCGCGGCCTCGGCCCGCCAGAAGCTCCTCGAGTCGAACGCCCCCGAACGCTGCCTCAAGATCAGCCGGGGCTTGGACGCCTTGCTCAAGAAGGAAATGGGCTGATTCGTTGGCTTCCAGCCGAATCCTCACAAACGACCCCAACATCCTCTTGTCGGTTTCCGTTTCGGTCCCGTAGCGCGACCCGAGTTTCAGCAGGTACAGGCTCGTGCCGTAGTAGCCGAGAACCGCGCCTGGCGTCTCGAAGACGAGCTCGCTCGTCTTGAGCGGTGCGAGCACCACGCGCTGGCGCACGCTCCCGATCCGCGCCGTAACGATGTCGCCCGCGGGACCCGCGGTGAGCTTCAAGCGGATCCGGGACGCCGGCCGGAGCGCCTGGAGCACGACCTCCGCGCGCTCGCCGCCACGCAACCAGAAGCCTTCCTCGTCGAACGACGTCTCCTGTCCGAACGTGCCGTCGTCGAGGAACCACAGGTAGTACTCGCCGAAGGGCCGGCGCTTGCGCCAGACGTCCGTGAACACCGAGAGGTCAGAGAGCATGCTGAGCTCCGCCGGCAGCAGGCGCGCGGCCGCCCGCGTCGCGTGCGCGCCGGGCCGCAGCGAGGCCTGGATCGGCGACAGCAGGATCGGCGCCAGGAAGAGCGCCGTCATCCCCGCGGCAAAGGCGGCGGCGGGCCAGGCGCGGCCTCGCGGCAAGAGCAGCAGCCCGAGCGGAAGGAAGCCCAGCAGGTAGCGGTTGCCGATCGTGCCGCCGCCGCCATACCAGTTGTCGGGGATCAAGAGGATCGTGCCCAGCCAGGCGACGGCGACGGCCGCGAGCGCCAGCCAGCCGTCGCGCTCGCGTGGACCCAAGAGCAGGAACAAGAGCACTGCCGCAACGAAGCCCGGGAAGTAGGGCAAAGCACCGCCAAAGCGGCCAATCCAGAAGTAGCCGAGGTTGAGCAGGAACGAGCGCCGAAGCTCCGCGACCGCTCGCGGCGGCGCCACCCGGTCGGACTGCCTGTGCTCGTCCCAGCCCGTCACGAGTGGGCCCACCTGGTCGGTGGTCATCCAGACGCCCGCCGAGTCGAAGCTCACGCCCGGGTCGAACGGGTAGCGGTCGTAGAAGGTCTTGCGCTCGCCGCCCTGATAGTTGAGCTCGCCGGTGGCAAGCCAGCCCAGGCCGAAGCCCGCGGCGACCACCGCAGCCAGCAGGGCGGCGCGGCGGGCCGACTCGAAAACCCGGAGCGTAGCAACACCCCCCGGCTGAAGCAGCGGCGCCAGCAGCAGCGGCAGCGCCAGCGCCAGGTGAGTGGGTTTCGAGTAGACCGCGAGCCCGAGCAGGATCGCGGCGAGGTACGGCCGATCGCGCCGGAACGCGACCAGGCCCGCCGTCGCGAGCCCGAGGTTGACGAGCTCGGGTGTGGGCCAGAGCAGGTACAAAGGCACGGCGCCTGTCGCCAGGAGCGCCAGCGTCCCGGCCGCCGCTGCCGAAGCGCTGTTGCGACGGCGTAGCTCGCCGTAGCCCAACCACAGCGCGACCAGGAACGCGAGCGCGTTCATGAGCAGCAGGCCGCGGTCGGTACCGACGAGCCGGACGAGCGGTGCGGCCAACGCCGGGTAGACCGCCGCCTTCGCGTACACGAGTCGGCTCGCTCCGGACACGTCGTAAACGCGCTTCAGGAAGACACCCTGAGGGCCTGCCGGGTACACGGCCTTCACGCGTGCGAGATCGGAAGCGGTGAAGTCGAGGTCGCGATCAAAGGCCAGGCTGCCGGCCATCGCGTAGTAGGTCGCCCCGTCGCTCCAGAACCGGCCGTCCGCCGCCACGGGCAGGTCGACCACGAGCGCGAGCAGCAGCACGAGACCCGAGACAACTCCAAGCCCGACTCGCGCGATGCGTTCGCTCACGGCGCGGCCAGAGCGCGCGTTCGTGGACCCGTCACGAGGCGCAGCTCCACGAAGGCGCCCACGACGCGGCCGTCGGGAAGTGCCGCGCCCCGCCGCGAATCCAGGTGCAGCACGTGGAGGTAGGTGTCGTAGTAACGCACGCCGCGACCCACGGCGAGCTCCAGCTCGCGCACCTCGCCGGGACCGACGCTCACGCGCGCGGAGCGAAAGCCGCGCCGCGCCGTCAGCTGGTCGCCGCGCGGTCCGCCCCTGACCCGCAGCAGGATCCGCTCGACGGGAGCGAGGTCGAACGCGCGAACCACCACCTCGGCCGAAGCGCCCCCGCGCACCCAGAAGCCCGGGAGCCCGGCCCATTCCTCGCGGCCCCAGCTCCCGTCGTCCATGAAGTAGAGGAAGTACGCGTCGGGATCGGCGTGACGCGAGGCGTCGCCCGTAAAGCCGAAGGGACGCTTCTTGCGCCAGGGTTCGGTGAACAGCGAGAGGTCGTTGAGCATCGTGAGCTCGGCGGGCAGCACCCTGAAGGGCGGGCTGAGCGCGTGAGTCCCCGGCCGCAACGAGTGAGCGACCGGCGACCAGAGCATGGGTGCCAGGAAGACAGCCGCCGCTGCGAGAGCCGCGATCGCCACGAGGGCGCCGCGCCGCCTGGGCACGAGGAACAGGAAGGCCGGCAAGAGCGCCAGGAAGTAGCGGTTGCCGACCGTGCCGCCGCCGCCGTACCAGTTGTCCGGGATGATCCAGAGGTACGCGAGCCACGAGGCGACGATCGCCGCGAGCGCAAGCCACGCCTCGCGCTCCCGGGGACCGCGAAGCAGGAACAGGCAAAGCGCGGTGAGAGCCGGGAAGAAGTACGCGAGCACGCCTCCGAAGCGCCCCACCCAGAAGTAACCGAGGTTCAGCAGGAACGACTCCCGGATCTCGGCCGGGTTGCGCGCCGGACCGCTCGCCTCGGTGACTTTGTCCTCGTCGCGTCCCGCGACGAGCGGTCCCACCTGGTTGGTGGTCATCCAGATCCCCGCGTCGTCGAAGCTGGCGCCGCTCGCGTCGAAGGGGAAGCGCCCGTAGAAGGTCTTGCGTTCGCCGCCCTGGTAGTTGAGCTCTCCCGTGAAGGCCGCGTTGAGCGCCGCGAGGCTCACGGCTGTCAGGGCCAGGACCGCGCCGCGACGGAGCGACTCTGAAACACGGCGGCCGAGGCCCGGGCCGAACCAGGCTTCGCCCGACCGAGGCAGCAGCGGATCGAGCCCGAGTGGCGCCGCCATCAGCAGGTTCGGTGGCCTCACGTAGCCCGCAATCCCGAAGCGCACCGCCGAGACGAGCGGCAGGTCCGCCGCCCAGGCGGCGAGGCCAGCGGCCACGAGAGCCATGCCGAAGAGCTCGGGCGTCGGCCAGACGAGGTAGAGCGGCACGATCGTGAGCAGGAAAAAGCCGACCGTGGCGAGGAGGCTTTCGCCCGGCGTGAGCCCGCGCCGCCTTAGAATCGCGAACGCGAGCCACAAGCTGGCCGAGAGTAGCAGGCCGTTCGCGAGCGTGAGGCCGCGCGTGCCGAGGAGCGCCACGAGCGGTGCGGCCGCGAGCGGATGGGCGAAGGCCTTGGCGAAGTAGAGGCGGCCCTCTTCCGGCTGGACCCGCCGCAGCCACGGGAAGCCGCCGGCCGGATCGAGCGCGAGGCCCCCACTCGCCCGCTTCAGGAAGACTCCCTGCGGCCCACCCGGGTACTCGAGGCGGATCCGCTCGAGGTCCCGCTCCTCGAAGCGCAGGTCGAAATCGCGCGCGAGACTCCACGCCATCGCATGGTAGGTAGCGCTGTCACCCCAGACTTCGCCGCGCGCGGCCTTCGGCAGGTCCAGAGCCAAGGTGGACCCCACGAGCAGCGCCGTGAGCAGCGCCAGCCCGAGGCGGGCCTCGCGGTCTTCGACGCGGATGCGACGGGTCACAGCCACCCGGCTTCCCGATACCAGGCCGCCGTCAAGGCGATGCCCCGATCCAGGTCCGTCTTCGGGTCGTAGCCCAGGAGCCGCCTGGCTTTCGCGATCGTGAAGGCCCGGCTCTTGGTCCAGAAGTCGACCCGCCTGCGATGCAGCGGCGGCTCGAGCCCGAGCGGAACGCAGACGGCTTCGACGAGGGCACCCGCCGCCTGGATCGGCCACGCCGGGATCCGGAACGGGAGCACCCGGCCGCCGGTGTGCTTCGCCACGAGCGCGGCAAGCTCGCGCTGCGACACGTAGCTCGGCCCGCAGATCAGGAACGCCTCGCCGGCCGCCGCCGGCCGTTCGAGCGCTAGCAGAAAGTCCGCCACGATATCGTCGGTGAAGACCGGGTGATAGAAAGTGCGGCCGCTCCCGACGATCGCGTAACGTCCGCGGGCAATCGCGCGGAAGAGCTTGAGCAGCCGCGTCTCTCCCGGCCCGTAGATGGCGCCGGGCCGCACCACGGTCACGGGCACGCCCCGCCGCCTTTGGTACTCGAACGCCAGGACCTCGGCCTCCGCTTTCGTGGCCTGATACACGTCACCCGGCGCGAGCGGCGCCGTTTCGTCCGCCGGCGGGTGCTCGACGTGACCGTGGACCCCGACCGTCGAGGTGTGGACGAAGCGGCGCACTCCGTGGCGGGCGGCTGCCTCGAGCAGACGCTCGGTACCGAGGACGTTCACCTCGCGGTAATAGGAGTCGGGGTGCCCGGCCGTGCGGTAGACGGCGGCCACATGCAGCACGGCGTCGCGGCCAGCCACCAACCGGTCGACGGCCGCGGCGTCGGCCAGGTCACCCTCGACGATGGCGGAGGCGTGCGCCTTCAGCCCTGCGGAGAGGGACCTCGAGCGCACCAGCACGGCGACGTCGTCGCCCCGCTCACGCAGCGCCGCGAGCAGGCGTCCGCCCGTGTATCCGGAGGCACCCGTCAATGCCACTCGCAAGGGGAGAAGTCTAACGGCAGCACTGCGTCCGCCGTGAGCCGCTTGAGCTTTGCTTCAGGCTCGAGCGTCCGGTGATGGAGGAGGACCTGGATCTGGACGAGGAGCAGGTGCCGAGCGGGGCCAGGCGCGTGATGCGCTGACCTCGCGGAAGAGCGCCCGGTAGCCTTCGAGCACGTCCCGCTCGTCGAAGCGGGCGACGGCCACGGCGCGGGCCGCGGCCCCCATCGCAGCGCGGCTCGCTTCGTCTGCGGCGAGCCACGCGAGCGCACCCGCAAGCTCCTCCGAGTCACCGGGCGTGACGAGCCGGCCCGAACGTCCGTCCTCCACCACGTCGACGATCCCCCCGGTTCGCGACGCGATCGCCGGCAGGCCGCACGCCGCGGCTTCCACGAGCGCGATCCCGAGCGCCTCGAACAGCGACGGAAATACGAACACGTCGCAGGCGCGGAGGTAGTCCTCGACCCGCTCGCTGCGCCCCGCGAACACGACGCGCGCTCCGAGACCGCGCTCGGCCACGCGCCGCTTCAAGTCCTCGGTCGCGTCGAGCGCCTGGCCCTCCCCCGAACCGACCAGGATCAGGCCGACCTGCGGCGGCACGCACGGCGCCGCGAGTGCCTCGACCAGCACCTCGAGGCCCTTGCCGCGCAACAGGCGTCCCACGTAAACGGCGAGGATTCCCTCGGGCAATCCGAGCCGCGCGCGCAGCGAGGCTCGCTCTTCTTGCGACGGCGGCTGGAAGCGCACGGTGTCGACACCGTGCCGCAGCAGGCGGATGCGCTCGGCGGGGACCGAGGCCTGCTGCATCTCGTCCCGGATCACCCGCGACATCGCCACGAAGCCATCCGCGTCGCGCAGCAGCCGGTTGCGAAGCGCCACCAGAGCCAGCACGAGCCGGCCCCATCCGCCCCCCGCCCAAGGCTTGCCCCAGGTGAAGGCCTCGCCGCTTAGCTCGCCGTTGATCTCGGGCTGCAGCACGACGGCCGTTCCACGCATCCGCCCCGCGACGAGACCCGGCAGGCCGAGCACGCGCGTGCCGCGCACCACCAGCACGTCGTGCCGCGGTGCCTCCTGGAGTGCCGTGCGGAAGGCCGCTGGCAGCATGCGGTACTTTCCGCTCTTACCCGGGCCCGGCGGTGGCACGCGCAGGACGCGGATGCCGTCGAGCAGCTCCTCGACCGGCCACGACGCGTCCGCCCGGCGCGTCAGCACCGTGGCCGCGTCGCCCGCGGCCACGAGCTGCGCTCCGAGCCGTCGAACGTGGGTCTCGCCGCCCCCCAAGGTCGGATGGAACGACTCCGCCAGGAACAGGACGCGGGTCAACGCGCGTTCGCGCGCGGCTCGCGACCTCGGCGCGGGCGCCGCTCCTGGATCATGTAGATCGGCTTGCCCTGGCTCTCGTGCCAAGTGCGCACGAGCAGCTCTCCCATCAGACCGAAGCTCACCAGGATCACGCCCGTCAGGAACAGGAGCGCCCCGAGCAGCAACAGCGGGCGGCCGCCGATCGCCTCGTCGAAGAAGACCTTGAGCACGCTCAGGTAAGCGAGCACCGCAAAGCCCAGGGCGCCGCAGGCGAGCCCCATCAGGCCGAAAAGATGCGCTGGCCGCGTCCCGTAGGCATGCAGGAACTTGACCGTGAACAGGTCGAGCAGCACGCGCAGGGTGCGGCCGAGGCCGTACTTGCTCAGGCCGCGAGTCCGCGGCCGGTGGTTGACCGGGATCTCGGCCAGGCTCACCCCCATCCACGACGCGACCGCCGGAATGAAGCGGTGCATGTCGCCGTAGAGGCGGATCCCGCGCGCCACGTCGCCGCGCATGGCCTTGAGCGAGCAGCCGTAGTCGTGGAGCGCGACGCCCGTCGACCACGAGATCAGACGATTGGCGAAGAAGGACGGGATCCGCTTCGACAGCGGGTCGCGGCGCGTTTGTCGCCAGCCGCAGACCATGTCGAGCTCTTCGCTCTCGAGCTTCGCCACGAGGGCGGGTATGTCGGCCGGGTCGTTCTGCAGGTCGCCATCGGAGGTCACCACCAGGTCGCCGCGCGAGCGGTCGAAGCCCGCCGCGAAAGCGGCCGTCTGGCCGAAGTTCCGGCGCAGCAGCACCGCCCTCACCCGCGGATCGCGCTCCTCGAGCTCGAGCAGCGCCTCGCGCGTCCCGTCGCTGCTGCCGTCGTCGACCAGCAGCACCTCGAACGAGCGTCCGAGCGGTGTGAGCGCGTCGACAAGCTGGCGGTAGAGGTCGGCGAGGTTTTCTTTCTCGTTGTAGAGCGGCACGACGACGGAGATGTCCACGCGTGCGGCATCGGCCATGGGGAGCCCGAGTATAAGCGACGCTCGCGTTCGGCCGTCAGCGCCCGGCGGCGATCAGGTAGGCCCAGTTCGCGAGCACGGCAAAGACCGCAACCAGGCGCAGCGCGGAGCCGAGCGCCGGCGTGATACGGACGCCGAGCGCCCGTCGCCGCGGCAGCAGTGCCAGGTCGGCGGCGGCCCAGGCCGCGAGCACGAGCGCCGCGAGCGCCGCGAGCGGGTTCATCGCGAACGCGCCGGGGAGGTCGAGAGCGAAGAGCCGGCCCAGGGCGCGCGTCGACCCGCAGCTGGGACACGGCAGCCGGGTGAGGGCCTTCACGTAGCAAAGTGCGATCGGGAGCCGGTCGATGTGCAGCAGCCCGACGGCGAGCGTCGCGAGCGCTCCGATCGCCGCGAAAATGAGACCGAGCGGAGGGCCCGGCCGCGACACGAAGCGAAGCGGCGGGGCCGGCGGGAGCTCGGCCGTGGAAGTCTCGCTCATTGCATGTGTCCGATCAGGCTGGCGATGGCACCGGCGAAGGTCGCCGCGAGGCCGGCGCAGCAGCAGCACAGCGCGAGCATCGGCAACAGTACGGCGGCGAGCGACTGACCGTAGCCGATCTGGTGCGCCTGGGCGAGCCCGATCACGTAGAGCGCCAGGGACCAGACGACCACGACGAGGCCGCAGCCGGGGATCAGGAAGAGTGGGATCAGCATCAGCAAGGTCGGCGCTTGCGCGAAGCAGACCGCGCGGAAGGTGGCCTCGAAGCCCCGCCGCGCCCCGCCCAGGAGCAGCAGCATCAGGTGCAGAATTCCAGACGCGACGAACACCGAGATCACCACGGAGATTCCGCCGAAGATGACCTGGCTGAGCAGGCCGGCCCAGCTCTCCATCCAGGCGAGCGCGGAGCTCAGCTCACTCGAGTCCAGCCCGAACGGCAAGCTGGCCGGGCCCACGATCGAGACCCAGATCGCCTGGTAGAGGGCGGCTGCTGCGAGGCCGATCCAGCCGGCGATCACGGCGTAAAGCAGCGGCGAGCCGACGCCCCCCGTGACGGGCATGCGGCGGAAGAAGGCCGTGGGCGCAGTCAGCACCTGGCGCGTCGTCTCCACGAACGCGCTAGCGAGCCCGACCCGGTCGCGGTTGTCCCACGCATGCGGGGGGCCCGGGGGGTGCACAAACCCCCCGGTGTCCTGCGCGTGGTGGCCTGGCCCCGTTCGATCCAGCCCCGTGTGTTCCAGCGCTGTCCGTTCCGGCAGCGGTGGTGGCAGTGTGGGTTCCTCCGGCATCGCCGGAGGTCCGGGCGGCACATCGGCGCTCAGGTCACCGCCGCAACTCGGGCATTGCGTAGCGGGCCAGTCGGGGGGAAGTGGACTCTGGCAGTGAGGGCACAAGGCCATCGGCGTCTCCTGGGCAGTGCCGTACGTGGCGGTCGCAGTATAGAGTAGCCGGCAATGCCGCGGATCACCGAGGACAGCATCGATGCCGTCGCCCGCCTCGCGCGGCTCTCACTCAGCCCCGACGAGCGAGCCCGCTTCGCGCGCGAGCTTCAGTCGATCGTCGCCTGGGCCGACTCGCTCCAGGCGCTCGACACCGAGGGTGTTCCTCCCTTGCGTCTCGAAGCCGGGGGCGATGCGCTCCGCGAAGACATTCCGCGCGAGGGCCTGCCCCGCGAGCAGGCGCTCGACCCGGCACAGGATCACGCCGAGGGGTTGTTCCTGGTGCCGCGGATCCTGCCGTGACGAGCGGCCTCACGGCCATGGGCGCCGGCGCAATCCGCGCAACCGTGGCACGGCGCGAGGTGTCTGCCGAGGAGGTCGTGCGTGCCCACCTCGACCGGATCACGGCCCTCGACCCCGCGCTCGACGCCTTTCTCGTGCTCGACACCGAGCGCGCCCTCGAACGGGCACGGCGCCTCGATAGCGCTCTTTCGAATGGTGAGGCGGCCCCCGCCCTCGCCGGCGTCCCGATCGCGGTCAAGGACATCCTCCACGTCTCGGGACTCGCCACCACCTGCGGCTCGCGGCTGCTCGCCGGGTACATTCCGCCCTTCGAGGCCACGGTAGTCACACGGCTCGAGGCGGCCGGGGCGATCGTGCTCGGCAAGACCAACATGGACGAGTTCGCCATGGGCTCGTCGACCGAGCACAGCGCCTTCAAGCCCACGCGCAACCCGTGGGACCGCGATCGCGTGCCGGGGGGCTCCTCCGGCGGCTCCGCCGCGGCCGTCGCCGCGCGCATGGTCCCGCTCGCACTCGGCAGCGACACGGGCGGCTCGATCCGGCAGCCCGCGGCGCTCACCGGCGTCGTTGGAATGAAGCCGACGTA
>Ga0114129_10009560_pt1 | contig 13828 bp, 9 predicted proteins | sample RhiMetdeltSRZDD1_FD_80071 | JGI IMG/M metagenome (GOLD analysis project Ga0114129, IMG submission 80071) | Populus rhizosphere microbial communities from Tennessee, USA - Rhizosphere MetaG P. deltoides SRZDD1 (version 2) (version 2) | ecosystem: Host-associated > Plants > Roots > Rhizosphere >...
CACCTTGCAGGTCTCCGAGCCGGTGCCGTAGGCCGTCACGTCGACGGTGCCGCCGTAGTAGACGCCGAGGTTCTCGAAGACGACCTGGTAGTAGCCGACCCCGAGGCGCGTGATCGTGTTCAGAGCGCCGGTCGAGTTCCGCTGGTAGGTCGCGCTCGGCGTGTAGTTGACCACCGTCGGCTGGTTCGCCCACACGTAGCCCCAGACGGGCTGCTTGGGCGCGACGAGGTACTGGCTGTTCGCGCTGTTCCAGTGCGTGGCCAGGTAGCCGCCGACCGAGCCGACGCGGTAGTAGTCGTCATGCCCGCAGTCGAAAAGCCGGTTGTGGCTCGAGTCGGGGCAGAGGTAGCTCATCGTCGGGTAGTACGGGGAGTCGGAGTAGCACTCGAGGTCCCACTCGTCCGTGCAGTGCCAGCCGCCCGAGGAATGGGGGGCCGAGAGCTGGACGCCGCCGATGTTGTGCATCAGCTCGTGCGCCGGCGTGGTGCCGCCCCAGCAGCCGGCGTCGGTGCGCCCGTAGGAGGGGCCGCCGTTGTTGAGGTTCGCCGCGCCCGGCGAGTCGTCGTTCTTGATGTTGCCGATGCCGCAGTAGACGTTCGCGTCCACGAAGATCATGTACTTGCGGGACGTGGAGTTGTAGCCCTGCGCGGCCAGCTCGACCTGCGTGTTCGTGAACGTGTCGTCGCCGGTCGGGCTCATGACGACGTGCGGGACCGTGAGCACGCAGCTCGAGTTGTGCACGAAGCGGATGTGGCGCTCGCCGCCGGTCTCGGCGGCGCTGTCGCGGTAGATCTCATCGGACTCGGCCGCCCACTGGCGGATCGAGTTCAGGTACTGCGCGTACCGGTTCGGCGTGTCGGACGAGCGTGCGTAGATGACCTGCACGCGCTTGCCGGAGACGCCGTCGCCGTCGCACTGCACCTTCGGCAGCGGCGCGAGCGGCAGGAACCGGATCGCGGCGACGTCGAGCTTGACGTTGACTCCCTCCGGCGCCGCGTCCGGGCCGTGGCTACAGCGGTTGCTCGTGCCGAGCTTGTACGCGCCGACGCACGGGCCGGTCGTCGCGATCCTGAGGCCCTTGTAGATGAGCCCCTGCTCGGGCTGCGCCACGGGGATCGTGTCGATCGGAGGCACGTGCTGCACGCCGTTGTGGGCGATGCCCGGGACGGCGAACATTCCTGCGATGATCGCGGCGAGCGTTGCGACCAGCGTGACCTTGCGTAGCATGGTGTTCCCCCTGCTCCGTCGGGTTGGACTGTGCGTCCCCTTGACGGAGCAGGGACTTTTTCTCTTCCGCCCTCCGAGGCCGAGCGCGGAGCGGACCGGGCTCGGGGGGCTGGCCCGGCCCGCTCCGGGATGCTCAGGCGGTCGTGCCGGCGAGAGCCGCCGGGGTTTCCCTGACGGCGTGCTCGCCCTCGAGCACGACCTTCAAGGCGTGCGTCTCCGCGGCGGCGGCGAAGACGTCGTACGCCTCCATCGTCTCCCCGAGCGGGAAGCGATGCGTTGCGAAGACGGTCGGATCCAGCCGGCCGCCTTCGATCAGGCGAAGGAGCTGCGGTGTCGTGAACGTGTCCACGAGCCCGGTCGTCACGGTGACGTCCCGGATCCATAGCTTCTCCAGGTGGAGCGTGGCGGGGTGTCCGTGGACGCCGACGTTGGCGACACGTCCTCCGGGGCGGATGAGCTCGGTGCAGAGCTCGAACGTCTCCGGAACGCCGACCGCCTCGATGGCGACGTCCGCCCCGAGGCCGCCGGTCAGCTCCATGACGGCCTCGATCGGGTCGGCTTCGCTGTTGTTGATCGTCACGTCCGCACCGAAGGCCAGCGCCTGCTCGAGACGCGCGTCGGCGAGGTCGATCGCGATCACTTGGCCCGGCGTGAGCAGGCGGGCGGTCATGATCGCCGCAAGCCCGATCGGGCCCGCCCCGACGACGGCGATCGTGTCGCCGGGCCGGACGTTTCCGTTCAGCACGCCGACCTCGAACCCGGTCGGGAGGATGTCGGCGAGGAACAGCACCTGCTCGTCGGTCAGCGCCTCGGGGACGTGGTAGACGGAGGTGTCTCCGAAGGGCACGCGTGCGTACTCGGCCTGCAGGCCGTCGATCAGGTGGCCCAGGATCCAGCCACCGCCGCCCGAGCACAGGCCGTAGTGGCCCTCGCGGCAGAAGCGGCAGCGCCCGCATGCGGTGATGCACGAGGCGAGGACGCGGTCGCCCTCGGCCACGGTGGTCACGGCCGACCCGGCCGCGACGACGGTGCCCACGGCCTCGTGGCCGAGGATGCGCCCCGGCTCGACGGTCGGGACGTCGCCCTTGAGGATGTGCAGGTCGGTCCCGCAGATCGTCGAGGAGCCGATCTCGACGACGAGGTCGGTGGGCTCCTGGACGGTCGGGTCGGGCACGGTCTCCCACGCCCGCACACCAGGTCCGCCGTACGTGAGTGCCTTCATGTGGCACCCCCTTTCGTGACTTTGGGATCCACCCTGACGACCGCGGCGCGAGCCGGCATCGGCGGGCGCCCCGATCGGGAGTGCGTGATTCCCCGCAGCCGGGGGCTACTCCGGCTGGCCCGGCTGCACCGGGCCGATGCGATACGGCCGCATCATCTCGTTGTCCTCGTGCTCGACGATGTGGCAATGCCAGACGAACTGGCCGGGATTGGCGAACTGCAGCCGCAACCTGGTCACCTGGCCCGGGTAGGCGATGACCGTGTCCTTCCACCCGTCCTCCCAGGGCTCGGGAGGGGTGATGCTCCCAGTGAGCTGGATCGGCTGGACGACCTCGCCGTCCTCGTCCAGGACGAGACCTTCCCGGTTCACGACCTGGAACGCGGCCTCGTGGATATGCATCGGGTGGGCGTCGGCGGTCGTGTTGTAGAACTCCCAGACCTCGGTGGCGCCGACCCCGGGGTTCTCGCTCACCGGATCCATCCAAAGGCGCTCTTCCGACACACCGTTGGCCACAGTGCCGAGGAGTGCCTCGACCGGACCGTCGACCTCGTTGCCGTCTGCGTCGAACCCGATGTCCGACTTCTCGATCAGCGCCAGCGGCCGAGTTGTCCCGCCTGCGAGGGGGGTGATGGCCGGGAGGACGAGGAACTGCGGCGGCGTGGTCGGGTCGGGGGCCACAGCCGGCACGACGCGGAACTGCAGCACCTGGCCGGTGCTGTCGGGATCGGCGATATCGAATCCATCTGGGGGTTCGCCACCGGGCTCGCCGCCGCCGAACGGCTCGTCAGGGCCGAGGTTGCCGAGGACGTAGTTGCCGACCGGCACGTTGGTGAAGTCGACGATCAGGTCAGCCCGCTCCGCCAGGCCCATGAGCAGCCGGTTCCCGTTGGCGGCCGTCAGATTCACCGGTGCGGCCAGGAAGCCTCCCTCGTTCCCGATCTGCCAGACCTCGACGCCGGGGATGTTGGCGAAATCCAGGATCAGGAAGCGCGATTGGCAGCCGTTGAGGAAGCGCAGGCGGTAGCGCCGCTTCTCGACCGTCTGGAACGGCCACGTGTTGCCGTTGACCATGATCATGTTCCCGAAGAACTCGGGGTTCCAGATCGGCGAGAAGTCCCCGCTCGGGATGTAGGGGCCCACGATCTCGTCGAAGAACACTCGCGTGTCGGGGTAGAACAGCGAGCCGTCGGTGTTGAACGAGCGGTCCTGGACCGCGATCGGGATCTCGTAGTAGGTCTTGTTGCCCATGTCGCCTTCATTCGGGGCTGGGCCTGGCAGCACGGCCGTGGTCCCGAAGCGGCTGTCCAGCACCGCCTTGTCCCCTTCAGGGCCGCCACGGACCAGGAAGAAGCCCGCAGGGCCCGCATACACGTTCAGCCGCGTCATGCCCAGGACGTGGTCGTGGTACCAGAGCGTCGACTCGCGCTGGTTGTTCGGATACTGGAAGGTGGCGAAGCCCGGGCCCCACGCCACGCCGAAGTTCGCGGCCGCCTTGCCCGCGAAGAAGTTGTACCAGGTGCCCTCGGTCGCGTAACCGGCCGGGATGTTGCTGGCCGACGGCAGGTACCACGCCTCGGCGTACCCGTCGCTCTCGTCGCCGACCCCGCTGGCGCCGTGGAGGTGTGTCACGAGAGGCACTGGCCCGCTGTACCGGTCTGGAGTTGCGGTGAACGTCGGCCGTGAGTCGCGCGACCCGCTCCCATACGCCGGATCGCTTCCCTGCGGCGGGTTCGCCCAGTGCAGGGTCGGATCTACGGGAAGGAGGTGCGGCAGGTAGTTCCCGTTCGCGTCCACGAGCTCGTTGATCCACTTGACGCGCACCGGCCGGTTCCACCGCGACTCGATCGTCAGCGACGGCGCGTTGTGGAGCAGGAGCCCCTTCTTGCTCGCCGACTTGACGGCCCCGTACCCCCACACGGTCGTCGCGGGCTTGCCCGCCGGCAGGATCTGCTGAGAGAACTGCCGCACGGAGATCTCGTAGTAGTCGGCGGGCTTCCCGCCGGGCATCGTGAGCGTGCCCGCCCGCGGCATCACCGGCGGGATGAGCATGGGGGTGACGTACTTGTTCACGTCGCTGGGGTCGAGCGTGCCGCCGGGGATCTGGCCGAGCGCGACCGGCGCGCTCATGCCGGGTAGGCGTCCGAACAGGTAAAATCCCGCGCCTGCGCCGCCCACCCAGGCGACGAACACGCGCCGGGAGAATTGCGGTGTGTTTTCCATCAGCGAATCCCTTCTCTGTGATCGCATTCCTCGGCGACGTGCCGACTGCCGGCGCCGTGACCCTGGACGCTGAAACGCCAGGAGTGCCGGGCTCGGTCAGGCATTCCGGTCCATGCCGCCCGCGGCCCGTTCGTCAGAGCTCTCCCGCGGGCAGGGGACGTGCGGGGGACGACCTCGACATACCTGCCGGGCATGAACCCCGCATGCCGCAGTACCCTCCTAGGCCGCATCGTTTCTCGACGCGATTAGATAGAAGTGTCATGCAAGTGTCAAGGTATGTCACGCCGACGTAACAGCGCTGTACAGTAGGGAATGGCCGCTTCTAGACGGTCCTCGGCACGGCGAGACGAGATTCTCGAGGCCGCGGCGGGCGTTCTGGCCCGGAGCGACGGTGCCTCGATGGGAGACGTGGCCGTCGCGGCGGAGATCTCGCGCGGGACGCTCTACCGCTACTTCCCGAACCGGGAGTCGCTGCTGCTCGCCCTCGAAGCCGCCGCGAACGAGGAAGCCCGCGTCCGGCTCGCCGAGGCGGGCCTCGACCGCGTTCCCGTGGAGGAGGGGCTCGCACGCGCCACGAGGGCGCTCGTGGCGGTGGGAGAGCACTTCATCGTCCTCCTTCGCGAGCGGCGCCCGCCCGAGCCGAGCTTCGCCGCTCCCCTCGTCTCCCTGCTCAGTCGCGGGGCGAAGACCGGCGAGCTTCGCTCGGACGTCCCGGCGACCGTCCTCGCCGAGACCTTGCTCGTCATCGTCGCCGTGTGTATCCGCTCGGCAGGCGACGGGGTTCACTCGGAGGACATCAGCGCGACCGCGCTTCGGCTGTTTCTGGACGGGGCGCGGCAGTAGACTCGGAGCTGTGGGCGACGCCGTAGCGAGGGAGCTCTGGGGAGGGGAGACCAGCAAGGCCGTGGAGAACTTTCCGGTCTCGGGCGAGCCGATCCCGGTGCCCGTCGCGCGCTGGCTTGGCCGCGTCAAGGCTGCCGCTGCGCGGGCGAACGCGGAGCTCGGCCTGATCGACGCCGACAAGGCCGAGCGGATCGCGGCGGCCGCCGACCGCATCGCGGCGGGCGAGTTCGACGACCAGTTCCCGATCGACGTCTTCCAGACCGGCTCGGGCACGTCCTCGAACATGAATGCGAACGAAGTGATCGCGGCGCTCGCCGGCGAGGACGTCCATGCGAACGACGACGTCAACATGGGCCAGTCCTCGAACGACGTCTTTCCTTCGGCCGTTCACCTGGCGGCGCTGGACGGGCTGGTGAACGACCTCCTGCCCAGCCTGACCGCCCTCGCGGAGGCACTCGAGCGGAAGGCCGGCGAGTTCGCCGACCTCGTCAAGTCGGGCCGCACGCACCTGATGGACGCGGTCCCGGTGACCCTCGGCCAGGAGTTCGGCGGCTACGCGGCGCAGGTGCGCCAGGGGATCGCGCGCGTCGAGTCGACGCTCGGGCGCGTCGGCCAGATCCCGCTCGGCGGCACCGCCACCGGTACCGGCCTGAACACGCATCCCGCGTTCGCTGCGCGCGTGCGGGCCAGGCTGTCGGCCGAAACGGGCCTGGACGTCCGCCCGCCCGCCGACCCGTTCGAGGCGCAGGCCGCGCGCGACGCGCTCGTCGAGGCCTCGGGCGCCCTCAAGACCGTCGCGGTCTCGCTGACGAAGATCGCCAACGACCTCCGCCTGATGGGCTCCGGCCCTCGCGCCGGTCTCGCGGAGATCGCGCTCCCCGAGCTGCAGAAGGGAAGCTCGATCATGCCGGGCAAGGTGAACCCGGTCATCCCCGAGGTCGTGACCCAGGTCTCGGCCCAGGTGATCGGCAACGACGCGGCGATCACGGTCGGAGGCCTCCAGGGGCACTTCGAGCTGAACGTCTTCGTGCCGATGATGGCCCGCAACCTCCTCGGGTCGATCGGCCTGCTCGCGTCCGCCGTGCGCCTGCTCACCGAGAAGTGCGTCGACGGCATCGAGCCGAACCGCGAGACGCTCGAGCACTACGCGGAGCTGACGCTCTCGGCCGCCACGGCGCTCAACCCCTACATCGGCTACGACAAGGCGACCGAGATCGTCAAGGAAGCGGCCGCGAGCGGCCGCTCGCTCCGCGAGGTCGCGCGCGCCGCCGGCGTCGACGAGGAGACGCTCGACAAGGCGCTCGACTACCGCGCGATGGCCCGTCCGCACGACGCCTGAGCGAAGACTGGCCTTGACAGGCTCGCTTTAGTGTCATTAACTCTCGGAACCACGCGCTCCGGGACGCCGCGAGGGGAGAACTCTCACGAAGGGGCGATGAGATCGCCCTCCGCGACCTCCCGGTCGAAAGGTGGGGGGAGAGCCGCGTGAGAGGAGCCGCCATCGGGCGGCTCCCTCCGTCTCTGAAGGTCAGTCCCGGGTCGACGCGGCACGCATCATCGCCTCGACCGCCCCGCTGACCTGCTTGTCGTCGAGCACGCCCTTCTCCTGCAGCTGGCTCAGCGCCTCGAGCTCCGAGGCGAGCGACGGCGCGGCCGGCTCACGCTTCGCGGGGGCGTCGCCGTCGTCGGACATCTCGAGCGTCGCCGCCACCGTTCGCTCCGCCTTGCCGAGCACGACCATGGCCAGCCGCTCGCTGAAGCCCGCGAGGAACGCGATGAACGCCAGGAAGTAGAGGGAGACGTCCGTCGCGTCGGTCGACGCGTTGCTGTCGGGCACGGCGATCTGCAGGAGCCCGCTCTCGAGCGCGAAGTAGATGAGCAGCCCGAAGACCGCGCCCAGGAACGGACGGAAGCTTCCGAGCCGGAACGACTGGCTGCGCCCTACCTCGTAGTCCAGCGTGAAGCCCTCGTCCCGGCGCATGCGCATGAGGACGCTGACCACGGCGCCCAGCGCTCCGGCCGCGTAGCAGACGAAGAAGCCCCTGGCGCCCGTTGTCTGGACGTCGATCTCGAGAAAGCTGATGTGGACGAGCAGCGCAAAGAACGCCGCGAGCGCCAGCGCCACGGCGACCCCCGCGACCATGCCCCAGAAGTAGACGATGCGCGCGGCGCGGTTGCCCGCGCGGTCGTAATACTCCTCCAGCTGGACGAGGACATGGCGCGCGTGCGAGACGGCCTTGTCGTTCGGCGACCGCCCCTTGCCGTTGGGCGGCGATCCGCCGCCGTTGCGACGCGGCTTGGCACGGGATCCGTCTGTCTTGGCCTCCGCGGCCGCGCGCTCCTCGCACCGTCGACGCTCCTCGGCCGCGGCCAGGAGGAACTTCTCCTCCGTGAATGCGGACTCGAGAGCGATCTGCTTGGCCGTCCCGCGCAGGACCGCGGATGCCTTGAGCGCGATGGTGTCGCAGTGGTGCAGCAGGATCGAGAGGTCCGGGTAGGCGTTCGTGAGCCAGTCGGACTCCCGGTAGAGGCGCATCTCCGCCTCGCTCTTCCAGAGGAAGCCCCAGACTCGGTGCCGGGGCCCCTCGGTCAGCGCGACCGCTGACGGAGCCACGACGCACCAGTACGCGCTGGTGATGCGGCCGGCGCTCTCCTCGAAGCGCGTCAGCGCGGCTTCGTACTCCTTCCGCGCGTCGGCCTTGGCGGCCTTCGTCGCCGCGCTCGATCCGCCCTCGGGCGCGAAGGTGCTCGGGATCCCGCCGGACTCGCCGTAGTGCGCGTGGAACGCGAAGTACCGGTAGTGCGCGAGGACGAGCGGCGGAAAGAGCACGGCGCCGCTCTGAACAGGCCCGTTTGGCCGCCCGCCGTTCGCCTCGGGCCCCTCGGCCCGAGTCGCGCCCTCAGGGCGGGTTGGCGTTGCCGTCGATTCCTCCATCAAGCACTCCCTTCAGGAGCGCCGCAGCAAGAACAGGCTACGCCTCGGATGCAGAGAGCACAAGACTCGCGGGGCGCCTAGGAGGCGACCGCGCCGCGGCCGGTCTCGGCCGCGTGCCGCTGCTCGTCGGCGCGGTAGGACGAGCGCACGAGCGGGCCCGAGAAAACGGAGCCGAAGCCCATCGCCTCGCCCTGCTCGCGGAACCAGCGGAACTCGTCCGGATGCACCCAGCGGTCGATCGCCGCGTGCCGTGAGGACGGCTGGAGGTACTGGCCGATGGTGACGACGTCGACGCCGTGCCCGCGGAGGTCGCGCAAGGTCTCCACGACCTCGTCGTTCGTCTCGCCGAGCCCCACGATGATCCCCGACTTCGTCAGGACGGGATAGCCGGCCAGCTCCTTCGCCCGGCGGAGGAGCCAGAGCGCCTTGTCGTAGTCGGCCTTGGCGCCGCGCATGCGGCGGTGCAGTCGGCGGACCGTCTCGATGTTGTGGTTGAAGACCTCCGGCCGTTCGGCGAGCACGGTGGCGAGCGCCTCCTCCTCGACGCCGAGGAAGTCCGGCGTGAGGACCTCGACGGAGGCCTCGGGGAGCTTGCTCTTGAGCGCCCGGATCGTCGCTGCGTAGTGGCCGGCGCCGCGGTCGGGGACGTCGTCTCGGTCGACCGAGGTGACGACGACGTGCTTGAGGCCCATCTGCGAGGCGGCGTGCGCCAGGCGGAGCGGCTCGAGCGGATCGGGCGGCGAGCCCGGCTTGCCCGAGTGGACGTAGCAGTAGCGGCACGCGCGCGTGCACGTGTCGCCGAGGATCTGGAACGTGGCGGTGCCGCGGCCCCAGCACTCGGCGATGTTGGGGCAGCGCGCCTCCTCGCAGATCGTGTTCAGCTTCTGGCCGTGCAGCAGGTCGCGCAGCTCGAAGTAGCGCCCGTCCGCGCTCGGGGCGCGGACCTTCATCCACTCGGGGCGGCGGGGCCGCTCAGTTACCGGCAGCGACTTCCGCATGGGGGAACCCGTGGTTTCCACATGAGCCCCCTCCTTAGGAACCGACGACAACCTGCTCAACTCCCGTTGCCTCGCCGGATCGTGTGGCCTGCGTCGTCGGCCTGGCCGAGACCTTCTCGTGCACCGGCTGCGGCCAGAGACCGGTCCCTTCCTCGGCCGGCAGCTCCTCCAGCGCGAGGTCGAAGACCTCGCCGATCGCCTCCGCGGCGGCGGGGCGAACGTCGTCCAGGGTGAGCGGGCGATCGAGCTCCCGCGCCATCGTCGTGAAGGCCGCGTCCTCGAGGCCGCAGGCGGTGATCCACTCGGTGAACGGCGCCGGGTCGAGGTCGACGTTGAGCGCGTAGCCGTGGGTCGTCACCCAGCGCGAGACGTGGACGCCGATGGAAGCGATCTTCCGCGGCGGGCGCTCGAGCGAGACGCCGGTCAGGCCTTCGATCCGCGTCGCGTCGAGCTCGAAGGAGGCGAGCGTGCGGATGAGCGCCTCCTCGAGGTCGCGCACGTAGCGCTTGACGTCGCGGCCGTGGCGGTTGAGGTCCAGGATCGGGTAGCAGACGAGCTGCCCCGGCCCGTGGAAGGTCGACTTGCCCCCGCGGTCGGTCTCGACGATCTCGACCGCCGCTCCCTCGGGCACGTGGAGCTCCGCTCCCTCGTCCGTGCGTCGCCCGAGCGTGATCACCGGCGGGTGCTCCACGAGGATGACCGTGTCCGGGATCGCCCCCTGCGACACCCCGGCCGCAAGCGCCCGCTGGAGCTCCCACGCCTCGCCGTACGGCGTCGAGCCGAGGTTGAGGAGATACGCGCCGCGCCTCACGCCTCAAAGCCTAGTCGCCCGCACCCTGTTCCCGGCGGCCACGGCCGTGGTCTGACCCCTGACGTGTCTGGAAAGGTCGGTGGGTCGGGCTAGTAGTCCGACTCGCCCCAGGTCTGGAGCCGCTCGCGCAGGTCGCGCAGGAAGCGGCCGGCCAGGGCGCCGTCGACCAGGCGGTGGTCGTACGTGAGCGTCAGGTTCATGATCGAGCGGATGGCGATGACGTCCTCGCCCATCTCGTCCTGCACGACCCACGGGCGCTTGACGACCGCGTAGGTCCCGAGGATGCCCGCCTGCGGCTGGCTGATCACGGGCGTGCCGTGGAACGTGCCGTATCCGCCCGGGTTCGTGATCGTGAAGGTTCCGCCCTGGACGTCGTCCGGGAGGAGCTTCTTCTCACGGGCGCGAGCGGCAATGTCGGCGATCGCCTTGGCCATCCCGAGCAGGTTGAGCGTCTCGGCGTTCTTCACGACCGGGACGATGAGGCCCTTGCCGTCGGCGAGCTCGACGGCGAACCCGACGTTGACGAACTGCCGGGTCACGATCGAGTCGCCGCGCAGCTCCCCGTTGATCCACGGGTAGTCCTTCAGCGTCTCGACGGCCGCCCGCGCCACGAAGGCCAGGTAGGTCGGGTTGACGCCGTATGCCGCCTGATACTCCTTCTTGAGCTTCTGGCGGATCGCGGCCACCTTCGACATGTCGACCTCGATCGAGCTGGTGACGTGGGCGGACGTGTCGAGCGAGCGGCGCATGTGCTCGGCGATGCCGCGCCGCATGGCCGACATCGGTTCAACGGTCTCGCCCTCCTGCGGCTCGGCCGCCGGAGCGGGCGCGGGTGCAGGGGCTGCCGCCGCAGCCTCGGCCGGCGCGGGCGCGGCCGGAGCAGCGGGCGCCGCCGGGGCCTCCGGCGCTTCCGCGGGCGCAGCGGCGCCGCCGGACTCGATGAAGCCCAGGATGTCCTTCTTCGTGACCCGCCCGCCGCGGCCCGTGCCCGAGACCTGCGCGACGTCCACGTTGTGCTCGGCGGCGATGCGAGCGACGACCGGCGAGACGAAGCGGCCGCCGTCGGCCTGCCCGTCCTCGCGCTCGGCCGGAAGCGGAGCGGGCTTCGGCGCCTCGGCCGGGGGTGCCTCTGCCGGGGGCGGCGCGGCCGGCTGCTCGTCCGCCGGCGTCTCACCCTCGGCGCCCGACGCGGCGGCGCTCTCGGCGGCCGCCTCCTGGGTCGCGGGCTCGGGCGGCGCCTCCTCGGCGGGAGCCTCGGCCTCCGGCGCAGGGGCCGGAGCCTCGGCCGGAGCGGCCGCCTCGGCGCCCTCGGGCGCGATCACGGCGATCTTCGTCCCGACCGCGACGGTCTCACCCTCCTGCACCAGGATCTGCTGGACGACGCCGGTCGCCGGGCTCGGCACCTCGGTGTCGACCTTGTCGGTCGAGATCTCGAGGAGCGTCTCGTCGGCCTCGATGGCCTCGCCCTCGGACTTCGCCCACTTCGTGATCGTTCCCTCCGAGACCGAGACGCCCATCTGGGGCATGACGACGTCGGTGAGAGTTCCGGTAGCCATTAGTAGGCGGCGAGCTCCTTGATGCCCGCCACTACATCTTCGACCTGGGGGATAAAAGCCTTCTCGAGCGAAGGAGCGAACGGCACCGGCGAGTCGGGCGCGGTGATGCGCTTGACCGGCGCGTCGAGGTGCTCGAACGCCTCCTCGCCGATCGTCGCCGCGATCTCGCCGCCGAAGCCGCCCGTGTGCGTGTCCTCGTGGAGGACGATCACCTTGGACGTCTTCTCGACCGACTCGAGCACGGCCTTGCGGTCCCACGGGATGATCGTGCGGAGGTCGAGAATCTCCACCGAGGTGCCGTCCTCCTCGGCCACCTGGTCGGCTGCCTCGGAGGCCGTGTAGACCATGGCGCCCCAGGTGACGAGCGTGATGTCGTCGCCCTCGCGGTGCAGGCGCGCCTCCCCGAACGGGGTCAGGTAGCGGTCGTCCGGGACGTCCGCCTTGATCCGCCGGTAGAGGTGCTTGTGCTCGAAGTAGAGGACCGGGTTCGGGTCGTCGATGGCGGAGACGAGAAGGCCCTTCGCGTCCTCCGGCGTCGCCGGGCAGACGACCCTGAGCCCCGGGATGTGCGCGAAGCTCGACTCGGGGTTCTGGGAGTGGAACGGGCCGCCCGAGAAGCCGCCCCCGGAGGGGCAGCGGACGACGATCGGCACCGGCGTGCCCGCGCGGTAGCGCTGCTTGGCGGCGACGGTGACGAGGTGGTCCCACGCGCACGAGACGAAGTCGGCGAACTGCATCTCGGCCACCGGGCGCATGCCCATGATGGCCGCGCCGGTGCAGCTCCCCACGATGGCGGTCTCGGCGAGTGGCGCGTCGATGACACGCCAGGGGCCGAACTCCTCCTGGAAGCCCTGCGTGACCTTGAAGGCCCCGCCGTAGACGCCGACGTCCTCGCCGATCACGAAGACGCGCTTGTCGCGCCGCATCTCCTGGCGAAGACCGTCGGAAATCGCCTGCAAATAGGTCTTTTCAGCCATTACTTGTGGTGCGGGGTGTCGAGGTCCTCGGGCGTGGCGAAGACGCCGTCGAGGAGCGTGGAGGCGTCGGGGACCGGGCTCTCGTCCGCGCGCTTGACCGCGTCGTTCAGGAGCTTCTTCACCTCGCCGCGGATCTCTTCCTCTTCCTCGTCCGTGAACTCGGCGTTCTCGCGCAGCCAAGTCCGGAAGCGCTCGATGGGGTCGCGCTTCGCCCACTCCTCGAACATCTCCTTCGGGACGTAGAAGGCGTCGTCGTGGACGGCGTGCCCCTCCATGCGGAGGGTGAGGCACTCGATGAGCGTGGGGCCGCCGCCCTCGCGCGCCTTCTCGATCGCCTTCTTGGCCTCGCGGTGAACGGCGAGGACGTCGGTGCCGTCGACGACCACTCCCTCGAACCCGTAGGCCTTGGCGCGGTCGGCGATGTGCTCGATCGCAAACTCGAGGTGGCTCGGCGTGGAGTACGCCCACTGGTTGTTGTCGCAGATGAAGACCACGGGCAGGCGGCGCACCCCGGCGAGGTTCATCGCCTCGTGCGTGTCGCCGCGGGCCGACGCGCCCTCGCCGAACCAGCCGAGCGCGACGCGCTTCTCCTCTCGGATCCGGAAGGCGAGCGCGCACCCGACGGCGACGGGGAGCATGGCAGGCAGGTGGCTGACCATGGCGATGAGCCCGAGCCGGTCGTCGGCCATGTGGACGTTGCCGTCCTTGCCCTTCGTCGGGCCGTCCATGCGGCCCATGAACTGCGCGAAGACCCGCCAGGGCTCGACCCCGCGCACGACGTGGACGCCCATGTCCCGGTGCAGCGGCGTCCCGACGTCTTCGGGCCCCATCGCGGTGGCGACGCCGATGGCGGAGGCCTCGTTCCCGCGGCCCGTGTAGAAGCTGCCGGGGATCTTCCCCTGCTTGTAGAGGATGTGGCCCCGCTCCTCGATCCCACGGGTCGTCAAGAGGTGGCGGTAGATGCCGAGAAGGTCCTCGCGATCGAGGCCGAACTCCTTGACCTCCGTGAGCGAGCCGACCGGTTCTGCTTCCCTGGCGA
>Ga0114129_10009561_pt1 | contig 13828 bp, 12 predicted proteins | sample RhiMetdeltSRZDD1_FD_80071 | JGI IMG/M metagenome (GOLD analysis project Ga0114129, IMG submission 80071) | Populus rhizosphere microbial communities from Tennessee, USA - Rhizosphere MetaG P. deltoides SRZDD1 (version 2) (version 2) | ecosystem: Host-associated > Plants > Roots > Rhizosphere >...
GTTAATACTCAGGAAGCGGGCTGTAGTTCCTCGACATAATGGGCCGCCACCTGGAGGTTACTGACCGCCGCATGGCGGCGGCCGTCAAACTGGTTCTTGCGTAGCCCCTTAGAGCGGGCACGCCGTCCTTGATGCGCGATGTGATGGGAGATCGCATGCTCGACGGCGGTTCGTTTGCGCAGCGAGGCGCGTCCGCGCTTGGTTTTGCTCTTGGTGCGGAGCTTGTGCTGGAACGGTTCGTCCTCCCGGATATGCAGGCTTCTCCCTTGACCGAGCCTGGCGGTGGTGCCCTGCGCTCGCTGTGGACACCTATCACAGGCGCTGGCGGGAAACTGGGCATCTGTGCCCAAGACCATCGGGACGGTCTGGCCCCCCGGACCGGTTCTGGTCCCGTGCGCAAAGTCCAGGGTGAAGGCGTCCTTGGTGAAAAGCGCCCCACCTGGCGGCCAGGGGCGGGCCATGATGGAGACGCCCTGCTCGGCCCATTGCATAATGCGTGGACTGGCCATGTCCCCCAAGGCAATAGCCAACTGCAGCAGTCCTGGCGGCTTCTCCCACGTCTCGACCAGCAGCTCCACCGCTGCCTGCTCGGGCTCGTTGGCTGGGCGGACCACGACCTCGCGTGTGACATGACTATCCAAGTCCAGCCCGAAGTGTTCCTTACAGCCGTTGCACATTGTGGTGCTGCGCTTACGACCGTGCCGCATGTCGGCATCCTCCATGGAGATGCGCCGCTCCGGGGCCACCTGCTTCTTGAGGCGCGTGCCCCCAGGGCCACCGTCCGGGGCTGGTTCGGTATCCGGCGTGCCAATCTGGGCGATCGTATCCATGACGTCCTGCAGGGGAGGCACCCCCTCCACCAGGCGCTGGTGCTGCGCCAGCCACGTTTGCCAGCGCTCGACCTCTTCCAGCACCAAGCGCAGCGCCTGCGCTCTGGCCTTTGGGTGCCCCCAGTCGAGGTCCAGCGCGGCCTTGCGGCTGCGGTGGCCTACCAGGACCCAGCCTGCTTCCTCCAGAAGCGCCTCAGCCGACGCACCCAGGGCCCGCGCCGCGAGGCCCACCGCCTTACGCACCGCATGCCCCAGCAGGTTCAAGGTGTCCTCCACACGCCCAGCACCAAACAGGGGCGTAGCGTCCAGGGCCGCCCGCAGTTGCCGGGCGCCAAAGCCCCCGGTCTGCTCAGCCACGGTGACGGTCCGTTCCAGCACGATTTTGTCCAGGTTATGAGCCATGAGCCGCATCCGCAAGTTGTACCGCGTGCCCTGGCTGCAGGGCGGCGGCTCGGCGCCAAGGCCATCCAGCACCATCTGCCAGCGCTTGTCCATCCCGGTGAGTGCGACCGCGTCTTGGGCCCCCACGTGACCGTAGGCCTGCACCAGGGTGGCGAGGGCCAACAGCCCGGCTTCCACAGGCGCTGTGCCGCCAGGCTCCGCGCTATAGGTCGCTGCCAGCGTGGCCTGGAACGCCGCATCCAGCCACGCATGACGGTGCTCGCGCCAAAACACAAAGAATTTTCGCGCCTGGCGTGTGCGTGCAGCAATTTTGTGTTCTTCCAAGGTCAACGCGATCGGTGGGTTCCACATCGTGGGCTCCTCCAGATGGGCGGTGTAGGCTCCTCGGCCACCTATAAGAGCATAGAGCCCCAGTCGTGTCGACCCTCTATGAGCCATGGCCTAAGCAATTGATCAGCGTTCTAGCGCCTCGCCGTGCGGTAGGGCTCCTGGAACGCCGTATCATCGTCCTGTGCTACAATGCCCTTCCTAAGTGAGACGCACCACGCGACACCCGCGAGGATACCATTTTGTTTTTGACACGGAGCCGCGCGCTGGCCTATGCTACGGGCTACTCTCCCTCCACCACTGGCGCATATGGGGCGTGCCCCCCAGGGACACCGGTGCTGAGACGGTCCAGCCCCGCTCGGAGCCGGGCGCGGCTCCGGCCTAGCGTCAAGACAGCACTCAATGCGGAGTTCTCAATACGAGAGGACGTTCGTCATGTACGATCACATCAGAGCGATGCACATGCGGCGCGTTTCGACAACACTCCTGCTGAGTGTCTGCCTCTGCCTCGTGGCGGCAGCCGCGCAGAGCCAGTCTCCCGCAGACGCTGCGTACACCGAGATGTTCTATCCGAGCGGGAGTTTGCGCATCCAGGCCTATCTGTACAAGCCTACTGGTGACGGTCCCTTTCCCGTCGTCATCTACAACCACGGCTCGCGTGTGGGGCGCGAGCGGCGCTCGGTGCCGTTCGCGTATATCGGCCGGCTGCTGACGCGGGCTGGGTACGTGGTACTGGTGCCTGAGCGCCGCGGCTACGGCGGCTCCGACGGGCCGACGTGGTCGGAGGAGGTCGGCAACGACCGGGGGCAGCGGTTCATTGCCCGGCTGCAGGAGGAGACCGATGACGTGCTCGCAGCACAGGCGTATCTCCGCACGCTGCCGTTCGCCGATCCGCAACGGACCGGGATCATGGGCTGGTCGTTGGGCGGCATCGTCACTATGTTCGCCGTGAGTCGCAGCCCCACATTCGCGGTGGCCATCGATCAGGCGGGCGCCGCCTTGACGTGGGACGGCAGTGCCCAGGTGCGCAGCGCGCTCATCGCCGCGGCCGAAACAGGGACAACGCCAGCGCTCTTGCTGGTGGCACAGAACGACCGCACCACGGCTTCCATCACCACCTTGGCCGACATCTTCAAGAAGCGTGGCGTGCCCTACCGCATGGTGATCTACGAGCCGTTTACGCCGCCACAGGCGGGGGGGACAGCCCTAGCGCCCGGACACCTGGTGTTCTCGGAGCAGGGCATGCAGGTGTGGGAAAGGGATGTGCTCGAGTTCCTAGGCCACTACCTTGGCGTCACATCGACGGGGACACCCAGGAGGGCTGAGCCGGCGAAGTCGCCGCCCTAACTTGCATGTGGCCTTTCATAAGTCTCAACAAGGGCGTGCAGACCGATGGGAACCCCGCAAGACAGGCACAGTCCCCCACGACAGCCGTACGCCCCTAGGTGGAGCGGCCTGCATCTTTCTTATGTGGATGGCGGCGGTACAACAGAGTAAACAGAGGACAGTGGCGGCTAGAAGAGATGGAGACCGATGGCAGCGGCCTTGGGGGTGAAACACGGCTGCTGGCCGTCTTTGGGCGCTTTCCGGCCTCTGAGGCGGCTGGGAGCAGCATAATTAGAAGTTAGATCGCTTCCATGGTGTGAGAGCCAATGGAATCAAGATGCGTGATCAGCACTGCATATTTTGCGACATTATCGCAAGAGTTGAGAGCGCCTTCATTGTGTATGAAAATGCGCACGCCATCGTCTTCTTGGACAAACATCCGATCAACGTCGGCCACGTCCTAGTCGTCCCGAAAGATCACGTCGAAGCATTCTATGCATTGGATGAGGACGCGTTTATTGCGCTGATGCTGGTGGTGAGACGGGTGGCGCCTGTCATCGGCGCCGCTTATCAGCCTCGGAAGGTCGGGATGCTCGCCGCGGGCTTTGATGTGGCGCACGCGCACATACACGTCTTGCCGCTGTACGAGTACCACGACATTACGTCCAAGGCGATCCTCGAAGGGAGGCGCGCACATCCGTCCGAGAACGAGTTGCGCATGGCTGCCGAGCACCTACAAGAGGGCATGCGCGCTCAAGGCGATGCCGCGATCTAGCACCGCACGGGAGCCAACGCCCAAAAGCCTCCGCTGCGCTGCGGCTTCCGGGCGCGGCTCACCGCGGGCGTTAGACGGACCGATACCTTTCTGCGGCTTCCGATAATCATGAGAAGGGTAAGTATGGAAAGTCAGGCAGAGGTGAGAGAGTCTCACGAGCAACTCAGTGCAGCGTGGGCACTGTATGCGCGTTGCAGCGGCGCTGGCGAGGTCGTCGACCTGGACGGCCTCCGCGTCGCCAACGCACGCCAACCGTGGTTCCTCATGAACGCTGCCCTGCTCACCGAGCCCGTGCCCTCTCAGGCGCACCTTGCAGCGCGCGCCCGCGCCGCGATCGAGTACTTCGGACGCGAGCACCGCCCGTGGTTCCTCGCGGGCAGCCAGCAATGGCTGGGCGATGGCGCTCCAGAGACGCTGTCACACCTTGGTCTCACACAGGCCTCCACCGTCATCGGCATGGTCACTGAGCAGCTCGCGTCACCGGCCCGCCCGCTGCCAGAGGTGGAGACGCGCCGCATCGACGACGAGCGGGGCCGGCTGGCCCTCGCGGACCTGAACGCTGCCACCTACGCCATCTCGTCCGAGTGGGTACGCGGGGCCGTGGCGGGCGAGTCGCTGTGGCAAGCACCGTTATACGGGTACGTTGCGTATGTGGACGACCATCCCGTGTCGACGGCCTTCGCTGTGCCGCTCAATGGCGTTCTCTACGTCGGCTTCGTGGCCACGGCGCTTGCCCACCGCCGCCGCGGCCTCGCCGAACTCGTCATGCGTCGCAGCCTGGGGGACGCGACCCGGGCAACGGGCATCACGCGGACGGTCCTCCATGCGACCGCTGCCGGCTACCCGGTGTACCTCAGGATGGGGTACAGGCCGGTCGACACGTTTTCGTTGTACGTGCCGAGGTAGAGTGCCTCGGGTCCCCGATGCCGCAGGAGCTTCACGCGCAGCCAGGGGTGGCGGAGGACCTGCAAGGCTCGCGGTGTCGCTCCGGCGCTAGCCGTCTCACGAAGGCCTGCAGGCGACCGCCTACAGCCTCCGCCGCGTTCCCACTTCTGGCAGCGCCGATGCCGCACGGCGTCAGGCAGCAGGCGCGGCCTCCTTTCTCGCCAGCCCATGCCGCGACCAGCGCCGCATCCGCAGGCGGGTGACACTGTGCACAGACCACCGCGCCATAGACCGAGCGCCAGCGCTGCCGTGCACAAGCCGACAGGGAAGTTTACCCCCGTTATCACCTGCTGTTGCCCAATGTTGACATGCACCGCTGGTACCCCAAGACGCCGTACTTGCGCCAGGGTCCGAATCGCCGCCAGGTAGCGGGCCTGCGCCTTGCACAGGCGTTGCTGGTGGAATGCGGCTTGCCGGAGACTGATCTCCTGCCGGTGCTGGGCGTAGAGGGCTTCGGCAGAGTAGAGATGGAGCCAGCACAACACTATGCGCTCGACCAGGAGCCGCTCAAGCGGGGAAGGCTGCGGGCCGGCCAGCTCCTTGGTGAGCGCCGCGCATTTCCGGTCGTACGCTTCTTGCGCGAGGAGATTGTCACCGCTGGTCGTTTGGATAAGGGCCTGCCGTGCCGTTTGGACCAGGTCCCCCACGGTCTCCCAATAGCCAGGGACGCTGTCCATCCGTAAACGATCACGGGGGTACCACGGGGGGACAAACCCCGCTGAAGTTGGGAGTAAAGCCAACCATGTCCACATTGCAGTGCGTGCGTCAGTCCTCACAGCTCACCGGCTCACCGGAGCACTTCATCTGCCTGGAAGAGGAGCATCGGGGGGATGGTGAGCCCCAGGGCTTGGGCAGTCTTCAGGTTGATGACCAGGGTGAACTTCGTGGGCTGCTCCACAGGCAGGTCCCCTGACTTGGCCCCTTTCAGGATCTTATCGACGTACGTGGCGGCGCGGCGGTACAAGTCCTGTTGGCTCGCCCCATAAGCCAGGAGGCCCCCAACCTCGGCAAATTCCCTGCGCCAGAAAATGGTTGGCAGCTGGCTCTGCGCCGCCAGCTCTGCGATCCGTCTGTCGTTGACAGCGAAGAGAAGCTGAGGCAACACGAGGACCGCGCCAGCCCTCCGTCTCGTGGCGTGCTCGAAGGCGTTTGCGATGTCGTCGAGCCCTTCCACGACCAGCACCTGCAATTGCACGTCCAATCCCTGGGCCACGCGTTGCACCTCCGGCCCATGGAGGGCAAGAATGGCCTGCGTACCGAGGACAGCGATCCGCGTGACCCCAGGCGCGGCCTCCTTGAGCAGTGCTAGCTGTTTGCCGCTTAACTCCAGAGCAATGGCGGTTACCCCCGTGATGTTCCCTCCAGGATGCGCGAGGCTCCTGATAAATCCGGCCTCCACTGGATCACTCACATCCATCATCACGATAGGAATCGTCGTGGTGGCACGCTGTGCAGCCTGGATTGCTGGCTGGCTCATCGCAAAAATGATATCTACGTTGAGACGCACGAACTCGTCTGCGATGACGCGGAACTGGCTGAAACTCCTGTCCGCCCAGCGCCACTCGAACTCGATGGTCTGTCCCTCCACATAGCCGAGGTCCCTCAGCGTCTGCCGAAACGTCTCCTCGCCGGGGGAGAGCGCAGTGGGGGAGAAGGGCGATAAGATGCCAAGGCGGGGCACTTTCGCCCGTGGCTGCGCGTCTGCGGCCACGGCTAGCACGAGGAGAGCAAGAGCGAGGACCGCAATGGGCCTGATGCGGCGATCTGTCACGAGCGTATCCTCCAGCAGGGCGTGGCCGCGTGTGTCAATGGGTGTGGAAGATGCGTCCATCTGTTGCCACGATACAGTCGGTTGCGCTTCCCAGTGGTGGAACGGAAATTGGAGCACGCTGTGGGCCAATCCAGGCGAGAGTCGGTAGGCGATGTGTGAACAGGCTGCTGACCGCATCGACCAACACTGGGTAGGTCGCCCGGGCCTGGAGACGACAGGTCTCTTTGAGCGATAAGATGCGTTCCACCCACCGATTGCCTTTGAGGCTCGCTGTCCCCTGAGAGCGCTTACGCCACAGCACGCCAAAGCGCAAGGCCCGGTTAAACTCAGCGAGAGGGTCGCCCCTCCCGCTGGTCTTCAAAACCGTGCATGCCACTTTCGCGGCACACGGCTCCTCAGTTGAGCGGTCTCTTGTCATGAGTACCTAACTGTTGGGAGAGTTCGTGAAGTCCACCGTGTATCTGGTCATGACAGTGACGATGAACCGCCGCCAGGTTGCTATACCTGTTGTCCGACCGATTGCCATCGCGGTGATGGAGTTCGATCAGGTCTTCCGGCCGGCAAAAGAGTCCGCACGCCTCGCCGTGCCCTTTCTGTTGCTTCAGCAGCGCCGCGAGGCGCCGCGACACGCCTGGGTATGTGCCTCGCCGTGCCGCCCAAGAGCTCCAGTTGCCGTCGTACGGGCTCGCCTGCCCTTGCACTTTGACGTGTCGCACAAGAGGGACTCGCGTGTGCTGGTTGAGTGTGGGTCCGTTGCTGTCCCGGAACGCCCAGCTTTTGCCGGGCGTGGTGTCCCAAGATCGTTGGATGGCCCATCGCCGACTTTGGCGCGGGTGCCGGAAAAACGCCCATCGTCTGAGCTTCTCATACAGTCGGTGATCGAGCAGATGAAAGGGCTGCGTACTGACCACCGCACTATAGTAATTGGCCCAACCAGCGATGATCGGGGTGAGGATACCGATCAGGTTCGCCTGCTTGGCCGCCTTGTGCTGACTGATCACCGCAGACAGCGTTGCCCAGTGGCGTTTCACCGCCTCTGGACTTGGCCTGATGAGCGTTTTGAAGCCCCGTCCCCGCGCTGTGTTGTCCTTACTCGCTCGATACTGGCGCACCTGGAAGCCCAGAACATTGCAGCCTGCTTCGCCCTCGACTTTTTCCAGCGTGTGGGCGATGCGCGTCTTCTGCTCGCTCAGCTCCAGGCCGATGCCTTGCAGCCATGCTTGCGTCAGGTGGCGACAGTGGTCGATAACGGTTCGGTCCCTGTGGAGGATCACCAGATCGTCCGCGTATCTAATGACCTGCGGTTGCCAATGGATCTGCTGGCCGGGTTGTGCCGGGTTACGGCGCGTCCGGGCCGGGAAGTGAGAGCGGAGGAACTCTTCGAGTCCGTGCAGCGCGATGTTCGCCACCAGCGGCGACGCGACGCCCCCTTGTGGGGTGCCGGTCGTCGTTGCGGTGACCACGCCATGGTCGAGCACCCCGGCCTGGAGCCACGCTTGCACGCGGCGGTTCAGGGTCGGGAATGTCTTGCGCTTGCGGAGGAGGGCGTGCTGATCGATCCGATCGAAGCCCTTCGCGATATCCGCGTCCAAGGCGTACTTGGGTTGCTTCTCAAGCGCGATGACGATCGCACCGATAGCGTCGTGGACGGATCGTCCGGGTCGGAATCCATCGCTGTTGGGTTCGAACCGTGCTTCCCATTCCGGTTCAAGGACGCGTGTGACGAGGGCTTGGAGGGCCCGATCGTGGAGGGTGGGAATCGACAGCGGGCGTTGTTCGTCTGTGCCTGGCTTCGGCATCCACACCCGTCTGGTGGGGCTGCCGGTCGGCAGCGTGCCGAGCTGCGCCGCCAGGGCACACCGGTGCTGGGGTGTGAGCGCTTTGATCCCGTCAAGCCCCGCGGTGTTCTTGCCTTGGTTGTCTTGGGTGACGCGACGGACTGCGAGCCGTTTCGCCGCCCGCGATTTCAAGAGGAGGTGCTGGAGTCGGTGGACTCTGCGGATATCTCCCGCGTGCGAGGCTTTGTAGATCCGCCGTGCGAGCTTGAACACCGCCACCTCCAGCGTGCGCCAGGGGAGCTGGTGCCATTCATACGTCGTCGTTGCCGACTCGCTCATGACGTGTGCACCCTACTTGGTAGCTCTCCATGCCGCTCAACCGCACGTCTGTCTGCATATCCTCCAGCTTTCCCAGAGGCCTTGGCTTCTGACCTGATCCCTCCCCGTGCGCCATGCGGTTGGCACCTGCTCCGGAGGAGTGATCGTCCCCGGAGAGGACGCACGGGGTTACTCCGTTCCCGCGTCGGGTTTGGCGATGGACGTAGGGTGAGAACACTCCGCCGGGACCTGTGTGGGGTGAAGGCCGGACGCGCCGAAAATCGCCGGCCCAAGGTCCGGTGCCCTTTTGGCTCCAGCGTGCCAGCCTCTTGCGCTGGTTCAACCTATCGACGGTTGCATTCTCTTCCTGTGCGTACCCCTATCCATCTGTACTGGCGGTGTCGCCGGGTGAGGCTCCCAGCTGCTCCGCGTTCATGCCCGCTTCGCGGATTGATGGCCAGAGTCGCTACCGCGGGGCATGTGTGTCAGCCCCTCACCAGGGGCGGTCGGAATGGCACCGACACCCGAAACGAGTTCTCAGGCTGTCCAGAGTTACCTCCTTGTCACCTGGGGACCAATCCTCCGAGCTGAAAGCTCGGTTTCTGGTCAACGGATCGCACGTCGGCCCGATTGTTCGTGGGGTCCACCCCATGCTGGGCAAGAAACACCCACAGCGAGTCCATCTCACGGAGCAGGCGACGGGTAAACTTCCCTGAGTCGTCCTGACGATCATGATACAGGTCGATCAACTTACAGAGCCGGGCATACCACACCCGCCACTCCCCACCCGTGGGCGGAGCGGTGGCCATATAACACAAGCGTTGCAGCTCCGCCAGCGCCCAGGCACCACAGGCCGCAAGGTCTGACGGCTGCCGCGCTGCCAAGCCACGGGCAGTACGAATCAGATGGGCCAAACACGTTTGGCGTGCCTACCTCCAGCTTTGGTACACCCCGTAGCCATCACTGACCAGGAGCCCCTCCCAATCGTCGATGAGGGCGGCGAAGGCCTCCTTGGAGCGGCGGGGATGGATCATGTAGAAAGCCACCCTGTCGCTCACCATCACCCACAGCCACTGGAGGGTATGGGTGAGGAACCACGGCGTTTCATCGATGTAGTTCGCTGGAGCCTGTCGTGCCTGGGTGGCAATGGCCATGTAGTGCGGCTCGATAGCCTGCGCCACGCGATCAATCACCTTCTGGATCGCCCCCAAGCTGATGGGCACCTGCAGAACGGAGGCGCAAAAGGTGTGCACCATCCGGCGGCCGTTGCCATAGGTCCCAGCTAACTCGCCCATGAGCGCACTGAACCGTGGTCCGTAGCCCATAGCGTACTCGGCAGGTCTCCGGGCTTTGGGCCAGTGCCCACAGCCTCCACACCAACCCTGATACAACACCCAGTGCGTCACCTCCAGCGCGATGGGCGGGAGCTCGATCACCTGGTGGGTATAGAAGGACTTGGTCAGCGAAAAAGTGGTATGGCTACACGCACACCGTTCGGGCCTCAACTCGTACACAGCCGTGGGTGGCAGGAGTACCTGTCGATGACCTGGATGGCCCGGTTTTCCACCCACTTTGCAGCCTGGGGTCGTGGTTGTACGCTGACGTGGCTTCTTGTAGGGCGAGTCTGATGAGGGGGGGCGCTGGGAGGTCGTGGAGGTCGCCTGAAGGCGCGACTCCAACGCTTCCACACGCTCACGGAGCTGTGTCAGTGTATCCTGCAGGGTATACACATAGGCTTGGACCGCCGCTGGGGTGTGCTCCCAGTCCGGTGGCACGAAGGGAAAAGCCAGTTCGGGTTGGCGGATTTGGGCAGCAGTTCCATGACTTCTCCAGGCAGCATCCCACACGGTCAGCCTGCTGGACGGTGTATAGCGAAAAGAGGAGACTAAGTCCAGAGGAAAAGGCTCGCGGAGCGCGAGCCGCCAAGCACTTGGACCTGCGCCTGCCACGAGTCGCTACCCTGTGCTCACGCGCATATGACCGATGCGTGCCATGACGCATACACTAACATGCCTGCACCATCGCTTCTCTCTTGTCATCGCGCGACTAAAGAAGACCTGCCCGTCGCAGTATAACCTCTACCACCCGGATAGTTACGAGAAAACTACCATTTTTTATGAGGATGTACCGATCCACTTTTCTTCTTGACACCCTATCTCAAGGAGCGTATAACGCCGTCCATCAGATGCTCGCCCCGACAGCTCTCAAGCTCTGACTGACGCTCCCTCTCGGTTCTCAGCCTTGCATAATGCAGTGTACCGCTCATTGAGCGCCCAGTGCTTTCCGATGGTCACAGCACAAACAATATGCGTGGTATCTCGCCAGCCATAAGCAAGGTATGGAGGGCTGCACCTGGTGTGCTTGTACGTGCTCACAGGGGAAGAGACGCTGCTGGAAGCAGGACCTTCGAGCGGCCTACGCAAGGAGAAGGAGAAACTCTATGCGTCACCCATCACTTGGCCTCTGCGTACTGGCCGCGCTGGCGCTCGGGGCTCTCGCATCGTCCGAGGCCCTGGGGCAGGACACCAAGAAGGTCTGGAAGGTGGGCATCTTGTGGCATGCGGCCGGCCCGGAAGAGGAAGAAGTGATGTTCAGGCCGTTTATCGAAGGCATGCGCGAACTCGGCTATGTCGAAGGTCGCAATCTGCTCCTGGATCAGACCTACGTAGACGAGCACTATGAGCGCTTTCAGGCACGGGCGCAGGAGCTCGTTGATCGTCAGGTGGACCTCATCCTGGCGTCCGTGCCGGCGGCGGCCGCAGCAGCCAGGAGAGTGACGCACACGATACCCATCGTCTTCGCGACTAGTGGAGATCCCGTGAAGCTCGGCCTGGTGGAGAGCCTCGGGCGGCCCGGGGGCAATCTCACTGGGCTGTCAACGTTCTATCCTGAATTGAGCACCAAGCATTTGGAGATGCTCCGCGACTTGGTGCCCGGGCTGTCGCGGGTAGCCATCCTCTGGAATCCGACCAATGAGGATGCCGTGGTCGCGTTGAAAGAGGCCGAGCGCGCGGCGCAGGGTCTGAAGCTGCACGTGGTGCCGGTCGGTGTCAAGGGGCCAGAAGAGTTTGCCGATGCCTTTGCGGCGATCACCAAAGCGGAGGTGGGCGGTCTAATCGTGCTCGGGGATGCCATGTTGCGCGTGAACCGCAAGGCGATCGTCGCTCTGGCAGCGAGCAGCCGACTGCCGGTCGTGTACGGACCACGCGATTATGCGGAGGCAGGCGGCCTGCTGGCCTACGGTGTCAACATTCCCATGAATTTTCGACGTGCGGCAGCCTTTGTAGACAAGATTCTCAAAGGTACCAATCCGGCCGAGCTGCCCGTTGAGCAGCCGATGAAGTTCACATTGGTCATCAACCTCAAGACGGCTCAGGAACTCGGCCTGACGATGCCTCCCATGCTCCTCTTCCAGGCGGATGAGGTGATCCAGTGATTCGTGGGGACTGACCTACGCACTGCGACGTTGACATGGTCGGCTGTACTCCTTATTTGGCATTTGGCGAGATTTGCTCCTTTGCTACCTCTGTGACCGCTTACGGTCTCACTTGGTGAGACATTTGCCAGGGCCTTGGGAGACCGTCATAGCGTTAGGCCCTGTTATACATGTGCGATTGAGAACTTAACATGACGTTTTGGGGAAAAAAATAGAGAGAGAGAGAGGAAACGCTCGGAGCTAAGTAGCAGCACCGAATTAGGCTCAATAGATAAGGATTATCTGAAATGAGAGGCATTATGAACGTGATATCATTACGCTCATTGACAGATAGAACTTCCAAACTGTCTGGTGCTTCGGAAAGATTACAAATCAGCAAAGGCATTCGCTATACTAATCGCGTTTTGTATCCACTTTTGGTAATAAGTCTAGTGGTTGTATTTGCCCATCTGAGACTAAAGGCCGAGACAGCTACGGCTCTATTGTGGGCTTTAGCTGGTCTCATTGCTGGAACAGCCCTTGGTTTCTTTTTTGGAATTCCAAAGATACTACAAAATGAGAAGCCAGCAAGTGATCGTACAGACGCACAATCTGCAGATAAACGAAGCCTCTACCGTCAACAAGTCAACACAAACCTTACAAGAGGTTCCACGACTTGCGTCATACGGCGGCCACTCTCCTCCTTATGCAGGGCGTCCATGCTAAGGTCGTTAGCGAAATGTTAGGGCATAGTAGCATCGGCTTGACCTTGGATATTTACAGCCACGTCCTTCCGGACATGCAACAGCAAGCGGTCACAGCCATGGAACACCTGCTGGGGCACTAAGAGCCCGGTTGCTGTCAACTCGGCTGTCGACACAGCTATGCTCTGCGATACGTGCGGGGACATAAAAGCCAGAACTCCTTATATAGTAAGAACATACAAGGCCTAGGGAGGCTCGTAGCTGTCTGTATGCCATCAGAACCCTTACTCCGGTAAGCCAAAAGCACGCGCTAATGTTTTGATTTCTTCCTGTCGCCACGGCAGGGGGGCCGGCTCTTGCAACATCTTGGCGGCTGTGAGGCGGGCAACCACGTGTGGGTCGCGCCGCCAGGGCTTCCCATAGCGTCCTTCAAAATATAATTCTCCAAAGGGCGGCCGCGGACGTTGACCACCGGCTTCCCAGGATTCTGCTGGATAGCCTACCAGCATAGCGTAGAGAGGCATCCAGTGTGCCGGCACCCCAAAGGCCGCTTGCGCACGCTGCGGCTCGAAGGCGCTCAGACAGGCGCCTAGTCCTGCGTCGAAGGCGGCTAAGAGCGCCTGGCAGATCGCCACACCACAATCCACCGCCACGGCACCCACAAGTTTTAACGGATCCCTGGTTAACGGCTCGATGACTTGCTTCCAGACGACTTCGTCTACAAAGGCGTAGCTCCAGCCATGGCTGGGATTCAATGCTCCGACCTCGATAAGCTCCTTGAGCGTGTTGCCGCGCGACTCCTGGAGTGTCCGCAGATCTCCATAGAAATACATGTGGACTGGCGCCAACTCGAGGTTCAGTGCGGAGACCGGTGTTTTCAGACCCTCGAGCACCTCTGGGGCAAGCTCGTCACGCTGCACCACGATGGCGCGTAAAAAGGTAGCGTTGACGGCGCAGGATGCCAGCCGTGCTGCCTCTAAAATGGTTTGAATCTTCTCCCGCTCCACGGGACGATATGGGACAAAATAGCGAATCGAGCGGCGCCGCCCGATGACTTCTTTGAACTCCATGTCTGCCGTCCTTTATGTGTACTGGGGATGCTGCACACGTTCCACATGGCTTAGCAGGTCGTCATGCTGCTGTCAATGGCGCTGCAGGCATAGACAGAAGGCGAGAGATTTGCGACAATGCCTCTTTGAGTAGAGTCAGGAGGCGCGTATAGAGGCGTTCGCAGAGA
>Ga0114129_10009565_pt1 | contig 13826 bp, 13 predicted proteins | sample RhiMetdeltSRZDD1_FD_80071 | JGI IMG/M metagenome (GOLD analysis project Ga0114129, IMG submission 80071) | Populus rhizosphere microbial communities from Tennessee, USA - Rhizosphere MetaG P. deltoides SRZDD1 (version 2) (version 2) | ecosystem: Host-associated > Plants > Roots > Rhizosphere >...
CCAGGCCTGCTGCGCCTGAGCCTGCAGCCGCTCGGCGTCGCAGGCGCCGCGCTCATAGAGCAGGCCGTAGCTGAAGGAGTTCTCGCCGGCCAGGTATGCGCTCATGCCCAGTTCCCGCTCCACCTGACGTGCGATGACCGTGTCCTGGTGCTCGCCGAGCACCGACTGCAGCTTCTTCATCTGCCTGGTGAACCGCGCCGCCCGCTTGCCGATCGCCGGCGTCACTGCCTCGCCCGCGTAACGGGCGCGCTTGGCCGCCTTGCGTGCCTGATGCAGGGCCACGTCCCGGGGCTCGCCGGCCGCCGTGCGCCGTCCCCGGTGCATCCGCCGGCCCACCTGCCGGTAGCCGCGCCGCACGGCCGCGGGGAGGGCATCGGCGGCCGGCATCGCCGCCCGATCGGTCAGCGGTGGCTCGGCCAGCAGCCGGTCCAGCTCACCGAGCAGCGAGAAGTACCGCCGTGAGTCGAGCGCGGCGAGCACTCCGTCACGCGCGGCGGCCCGGGCCGGCGCGAAGTGGCCCTGCACACGCGCCTGGACCGGGCCGATGACCTGCTCCGCCGGCATCCGGCGCAGTTTCGCCCCCAGACGCTCGGTGAGTACCTCGGCGTCGCGTGCCTCGCCGAGCACGTCGCCGAGCCATTTGAGCTCGCCGCCGAGCCGCTGCGTCCCGGAGCGGTCGATGATCATCCCGAACGACCGGAGCGTACTGCGGAGCCGGCGGGTGGCCACCCGCATCTGGTGCACCGAGCCGGGCTCGTCCAGGCGCACCATCGGGTCGAGCGACGTGAGCCTGTCGATCTGTGCCCGCAGGTAGGCCAGCACGACATGGCCGGCCGGTGAGGATGGCGTCAGCGGCGGCTCGCCCGCCGGCCCGGGCAGCTGGCCTCCCAGCGCCCGTTCCAGCTTGGCCGAGCGGCCTGCCGGGCGCAGGCCGTCGCGGCGCAGCTGCTCATCGGCCGCCTTCAACAGCCGCCGGCCGCCGCCCGTGAGTTCGAGTTCCACTTCATGCCACCGGGACCGCGTGGTCGTGCGGCCCATGGTCTGGGCGGACACGTCATCGGCCGCCACCTCGGCGAGCGACTCGCCGGACCGGTCGAGCAGGACCAGGCGCTTCCTCCTGGTGGTCAGCCGGGCGATGGGCCGGAGTGGCTCGCCGCGGGTGTGCACGCGCACCAGCTCGGCCAGCTCACGGGGCACCCGCCCGCCGGCCCGCCCCAGCGGCAGCCGGATTTCGCGGCGGGTGTCGGGGCCGACCGGCAGCTTCAGGTGCCATCCCGCGTCGTGGCCGCCGCGCCGGCGGCGCAACGTGATTCCCGCTCTGATCAGCCGCAGGTCGCCGGTGTCGTAGTACTCGGCCTCGAGCTGCTCTTCGTCCGGCCCGGAGGTCCCGGCCACCTGCGGCAGGTCGTCCAGGCCGGCCGGCGTCACACTCGCCGGCGCATCGTACTTGGCCTCGGTTTCGTTTGCGTTCGGTGCCATCTGGCCGTGCTACCCCCGTCCGGGCGGCCGATGCGCCCCGGTGCCGGGACTTCGGTGCTTACCGGATATTCACCCGTCGGGGCGGACGCCGCCGAGGCTGACCGCACCCTACGATGGCCTGTGATGGACCTCGAATCCCTGGTCGCCATCGACGTGCACACCCACGCCGAGGTCTCCTCGCGCGGCGGCGCGTCCCTGGCAGACACGCTGAACGAGGCGTCCGCCGCCTATTTCAAGATCGATGCTGCGCACCGCATGCCGACCCTGGCGGAGATCGCCGCGTACTACCGTGAGCGTGACATGGCGGCGGTCGTGTTCACGGTGGACGCGGAGCATGCCACCGGCATCCCGCCGGTGCCGAACGAGGAGATCGCGGAGGCGGCCGCGGCCAGCGGCGGTGTGCTCATCCCGTTCGCCTCCATCGACCCGTTCCGCGGCAGGGCCGGCGTGGCGCAGGCGCGCGCACTGGCGGAGCGCTATGGCGTGAAGGGATTCAAATTCCACCCCAACATCCAGGGCTTCTTCCCGAACGACCGGATGGCGTACGGGCTGTATGAAGCGATCGAGGAACTCGGCGCGATCGCCCTCTTCCATACCGGCCAGACCGGCATCGGCGCCGGTGTGCCCGGCGGCGGCGGGATCCGGCTGAAATACTCCAACCCGCTGTATCTCGACGACGTGGCGGTCGACTTCCCCGATCTGAAGATCATCCTGGCGCACCCATCCTTCCCCTGGCAGGACGAGGCGCTCAGCATCGCCACGCACAAGCCCGGCGTGTACATCGACCTGTCGGGCTGGTCGCCGAAGTACTTCCCGCCGCAGCTCGTGCAATACGCCAACACCCTGCTGCAGGACAAGGTCCTGTTCGGCTCGGACTTTCCGTTGCTCACCCCGGACCGCTGGCTGGCCGACTTCGCCAAGCTGCCGATCAAGGACGAGGTGCGGCCGAAGATCCTCAAGCAGAACGCGGCCCGCCTGCTGGGCCTGCAGCCAGCCGCCGGCCGCTGAGCGGGCGGCGGACCTGCGGGGCGGGGTCAGCTGGCCCGCGCCCGCCGGCGCAGGTGATCGAGCACCGCGGCGCCGTCCTGTCCCGCGAACCAGCGGGTGTGGCCGATGAGGTAGGTGTCGTAGGCAAGGTCCGCGAGCGCGGGCGACGCTACGACGTCGGCGAAGTACTCGATCTCCGACAGCGCGTACTCGACGTGGACGACCGGCAGCACCTCGGGCAGGGCGGCCGCTTCCGCCGGGCCAAGCGGCCGCAGCGCCTGGTAGCCGTCGAGCAGCGCGTCCACCGCGTCGATGTCCACGCCGGCCTCGCCGCATTCCGCGAGGTCGAGCCACGCGATGGTGCTGCGCTCGAGCGCGAGCGCCAGGTCATGCACGGCGAAAGTGCGGTTGGCCAGCCCGAAGTCGAACACCGCGGTGACCTCCGCGTCCGGGCCAGCGGTGTCCCAGGTGAGGTTGGAGGGATGCCAGTCCCCGTGCCCCCACCGCCGTTCCAGCGCGCCGAGCAGCTGGCTGGCGCGGCGGGCAGCGGGGAGCAGGTCGCGGGTGAGGTCGCCACGCCAGTCGCGGCCTGCCAGGTAACGGCCAAGCCCGGGGCGCCGGCGGCCCACCGCGGCCACCACGGCGAGCGGGTCCGCCGCGGTGATGACGTCGCAAGAGTTCATCAGCACCGCCGGCGGCCGTGTCGGCCAGCCGAACCCGGCCGCCGCCCGGTGCAGCCGGGCGAGCGCGGCACCCGCCGTCCAGGCATGGCCGGCGCTGGTGAAGGGGGTCCACGACATCGCGTCCCGGTAGAGGTCGATGCCCGGCGCCACCTCGTGCACCTCGTACACGAAATCGCCGCGGTCCACCGTGGTCCGCCCGGCCGTGGTGTGCCACACCGCCGGGACCGGCAGGCCCTGGGCACGCAGGTGTGCGGCGAACGCGTGCTCGGCGGCGAGCTGGGCGGCGGAGCGGACACGTACGTGGTGGCGCTTGACGAAGACGGTGTCGGCGCCCCGGCTGACCAGGCCCGCGGCCGACATCGGCCGTGGGCTGCTCCAGGCGACGACGGCTCTGTCGCCGGACGGCCCATCGGCGGCGCGCCCGGGATAGCGGCTGAGCACGGCGCTCACCTCGTCGCCGGTGAGGGGGGCCCAGTCGGGCTCGACCAGCTCCTTGCCCATGCCGTGGACGAGCCCGGCCGGCGGCTGCCCGCTCATGCGGTGACGCCGCTGCTGACGCCGCGCTCGCCGCGCGGGGCGGGCTCGCCGCCACTTAGGGCTTTGCCGCGGGGGACGGTGACGAACGTCTCCGGCGCTGCTGCGGATGTGACGGCCACGACTTCCTCCCTACGCCGGCATTACCCGGTCAGGTTCAAACGGTCGGTGGCGCGGTCGGTATGGCCAGCCACCCTCTCAGCCCGGTCGGCCCGAGCTCCCGTGATTGCCGCCTCCACTTTATCGCCGGTGGCGCGTGTGCAGGGCCCGGCGGCACCGCGGCCCGTGGCGGCGCTGGTTCCGCTGCGGCGCGTGTTCGACCGGCAGGTACCGCTATCCGCTGCCGAACAGCCCGGTCAGACGGCCGGAGGAGATGGGGTTCGCCTTGATTGCCGCCAGCGCCTCCGGCAGCGCGGCCCCGGCCCGCAGGGCCAGTTTCTTCGGCTCGGCGTAGATCGTGAAGCGGTAGTGATGGGTCCCGCTTGGCGGGCACGGGCCGGTGTATGCGGCCTGGCCACGCCCGTTCTGGGCCTGCGCGGCGCCTGCCGGGAGGCGGCCGTTCGCGAGGCCGCTGCTCGAGGCTGGGAGGTTGAACACCACCCAGTGCGTGAAGGTTCCACTGGGCGCATCGGGGTCGTCCATGATCAGGGCCACGCTCGCGGCACCGGCGGGCACCCCGGTCCAGGTGAGCGGGACCGGGGTGTTGCTGCCCCGGCAGGAGTACCTGACCGGGATCGCCGCGCCCGCGGCGAACGCGGGGCTTCGCACGGTGATCGCGGCCGCGCTGGACGGCGTCCCGGCGGACGTTGCCTGACCCGCTGGGGTGCCGCCGGCCTGCCCGGATCCGGTGGATCCGCCGCAGGCGGCGAGCAGGAGCGCGGCGAGTGCCGCGAGCGCGCCGACTCCGGCCCGCTCTCTGCCTAACGACGTCTGATGCGCCTTCACCCTGCCCTCTTCCGGTTCGCGGTCGCTGGTGGCTTTCCTGGCACTGTGCCAGAGACTCACCGGCCGGCGCAGGGGATCCTGCGAGTGCCGCGGCGGACCGCTACCCGGGCCCGCTGGCCTCCGGCCCGGGCCGGGCACCTTCGTGGCCGCCCCTCCGGGTCGGGTCGATGAAGACGTACGGGGTCACGCTCAGCCGCTCGGTGAGCCGCCGGTCGATCTTGCTTGCCAGGTCCTCCGCCTCGTCGCCGTTGATGTCGCCGCTGAAGTCCACCCGGGCCGCGACCAGCAGATCGTCGGGGCCCAGGTGCATGGTGAGCAGCTCGATCAGGGCGTCGACCCCCGGCGTCTCTTCGATCTCCGCGCGGATGACCTGCTGTTCCGCCGAGCCGGCGGCCCGGCCTATCAGCAGCTCGCGGCTGTCGAGGCCGAGCCTGACGGCGACGACGATGAGCAGCGCGCCGATCGCCATGGAGGCGGCGGCGTCCCAGACCGGCGACCCCGTCAGCTGGCTGAGGGCGATGCCCGCGGCGGCGAGCACCAGCCCGATGACCGCGGCGGTGTCCTCGAACAGCGCGGCCTTCACCGTGATGTCCGGGCTGCGCTGCACGTGGTCGACAAGCCGGGTGCGGCTGCGCCGGGCCTCGCCGCGCATCTGCGAGTACGCCCGGATAAACGAGATGCCCTCGGCGACACCGGCGACGGCGAGCACAACATAGGCGATGAGAGGATCTCCGCTTTCCTGCCGCCCGAGCGCGAGTATCCCCTCGAACACCGAGAATCCGGCGCCCGCGACGAAGATGCCGAACGCGGCGAGCAGCGACCAGAAGTAACGCTCCTGGCCGTAGCCGAACGGGTGGTTGCGATCGGCGGGCCGTTTGCCCTGGTGCACCGAGGTCAGCAGAAATGCCTGGTTGAGTGTGTCAGCGGCCGAGTGGGCGGCCTCGGCGAGCATGGCGCTCGAGCCGGACAGCAGCCCGGCCGCTAGCTTGATGACGCCGACGAACAGGTTCGCGGCGCCCGCGATGATGACCGTGCGGCGGGTTTCCCCCCGTTGCGATGTGGAGGCCGGCTTCAGGCGCTCGGGTTCCGGGCGGCCCCGGCCGACCGGGGGGCCGGGGCCGTCTTCGATCTGGGTGGCGTGCCCGTCCTGCACGTTGACGTTCTGGCCCGCTACCAGCGATACCAGCGGCGCCTGGTGCCGCCGGCGGCCGCTCCGGTGAAGAAGAAGCCCAGTAGCCATAGGACGAGCACTATCAGGGCAATCCACCACAGCACGTGCACGGCGAAGCCCAGCCCGCCCAGGATGAGGGCAAGCAGGAGGACCGCGAGGATGACTGCCATCGTCGTTTCCTTTCCGGGTATGGACGACCCCTAACTCACCATTACGGCGCCGCCCAAACCGCCTGCCCGGCGCTTGTGCGCAATACCTGGCGCTCCTCGGGGCTGGTCCCTCCCCATACCCCGTAGGGCTGCCGGGTCGCAAGCGCGAAATCCAGGCATTCACGGCGCACATCGCAGCCCGCGCACACCGCCTTCGCTGCGGCGGTCTCCGCCCCCGACGGGCCGGCCGCGGAGACCGGGAAGAACAGTTCGGGATCGGCGGACCGGCATGCGGCACGCGACCACCACTCGGCCTTTGGCGAGATGGTCTCGTGTGAGACGGCGGCCATGGCGTACCTCCCGTCGCATGGTCAAGACGGCGGCGCAACCGTTGTTGCGCTGATGCGACTGCCCACGCTGAGGCGGGCTACTCCCCGCTGGCCAGATCAGAAGCGGCCAGCCCGCCGCATCGACGGCGGGCGCCCGTCCGGGTCGTAGATCAGCCGGTAGGGGATCTGCGCCCACGCCGTGGTCCAGGAGGACAGCCGGGGCTTGTGGTAGCCGCGCAGCCGCCCGGGTGGCCGGGGCCCCCGCCGCCCGCCCGCGTGCCAGGCGTCCAGGCTGGCGGCGGCCCGGCGGAACGCCTCGAAGGCGCCGCATGCGCCGTCCAGCTCGGCGTCACCGCCCAGATGCTCCCGGCTGAGCGCGGTCCGCAGCGCGTGCGCATAGGTGCCCGCGCCCCGGCGGACCCCCATGCCTCCATCGTCGGCCGCCGGCTGGTCGATGACCGCGCAGCTGAGCTCGGAGTCATGGGTCCACGAGCGCCGGTTGAAGTTGTCCGACCCGATGATGGCCCACGTGTCGTCGACGATGCACACCTTGGCGTGGACGTAGACGGGTGTGCCTTCGGTGTTCTCGGGGGAGTAGACGGCCACCCGGTCCCCGCCCGCCCGCTGCAGGGCCTCGAGTGCGTCGATGCGGCCGACCAGGTTCGGCGGCATGGGACCCGCATATCGAGCAGGCACTCGCCGCCGGCGGCGTCGACCTCCTCGCCCAGGTGGCGGTTCTCCTGCCCGCTGAACTGAAAGCGGTCCAGGTGTGAGCGCCACAGCAGGCCCCTCACCATCACGCCACGGCGGGCCGCCGCACACAGCAGCTCCGATATCCGCGGACCCGCCTCGGTCAGCCGCTCGTCGGGATCGCCGCGCCAGTCGGTGAACAGAAGGAGGTCGCCGGCCCGGAGGGCGGGGATGCGCGCCACCAGCTCCGCGAAGTAGGCCGCGCCGTGGATCAGCGGCCGGACCTCATTGCCGGCCGACCACGCCGCGGTCCCGCTGTGGCGGGCATCGAGGCGAGTGGCGGGGTTTCCGCGCTCCGCGGCGGTCAGGAACCAGTCATCGATGCACACCCCGGGGCCGCTACCCGGAAACCGGCCGGGTATACGGCCAGGCCAGCCGGCGGCCGATCCCGGGCTCGATCGTGGTGATGACGTATCCGGGCTTGGCACGTGAGTGGCAGGCGGCGATCGTTTGAACGGGCCGACTCGCGGTAGTTAAAAGGCCCCTGAAGGGGCCGCCGTCAGGTCCTTCGTAGCGGCCGGAGGTAACAATGCGTTTCGCAGCAGTCGTGCTCGTGGTATGGCTGATCATAGGGGCTATTGCCGGCGGGCAGCGCGGTTACTACAACTCATCACACGCCAATTGCGCCAAGGCGGGCACCATTTTCCTGACGATTCTCGCGGGCCCGCTCAACTATATGGGCGCGAACCCAAAGGTGTCCTGCACGACGCCCCAGCCAAGCCAGTGACCCGATCCCGCGGCCCCGATCCCTCAGCCAGGCCGGTGACGCCCATGCGCCCCAGCAAAGCAGTCACCCGATCATCGCGGGGCTGACGGGCGCCGCGCTCTGACCGCGGCCTCCGGAACCGGCCGGCACCGCCGCGGTGCAGCGCAGCGGCTCACTCCTCGAAGTACTCCTCGACCGTCTCCTCGGCGGGCTCGGACCTCTCATCGGCGCGCTCGGCCGTGCCGCGGATGGTCCGCTCCGGGGGCGGCTCCCGCGTCGGCAGCTCCTCCTCGGTGCGCACCGGGCCGGAGGGCCGGCGGAACGCCTGTCCGACGCCGAGCGCGCGGCGCACGGTGCCAGGCTCGTCGGCCGCGTCGCGCGGCCGGCGCACCACGACCCGCCGCCGCAGCCAGCCGTAGCCGCGCCGGGGGACGAGTATTCCCGCCAGCCCCGTCAGCATGAGCACCCACCCGGCGATCTGCAGGTTGATCCATGAAGGGCTGCTCGTGATCGCGAAGGCGAAGATGGCGCCGATAGCTACCAGCGCCAGTCCAGGTGCGGTCTTCATGGTGACTTTCTACCCCCGCAGGAGGATTCACTCCTTCGTGAGCCTGGATTCGCTTTTCGGAAATGACATTAGCAGGCAGAACGAAGGCGGGCACGGGTGGCTGGCTATCCCTCGGCACGCACGCGGTTCAGGCGGGCGTGCGCCTTGCGGTTGCGCCGGTAGAACCCGACGAACTCCGTGAACATCGCCTCGTAGAGCTGCCTCGTGCCCGGCTCTGGCTGGTAGGTGCCCGCCAGCTTGACCCGCTCCGGCACCTGGCCGAACGTGAGCTCGCCGAGCGCGACCGCCGCCAGCAGGCCGGCTCCCCTGGCGTTCGCGTTCACCGGGTCGGCCACCTGTTCGATGGTGCGGCCGAGCACGTCGGCGAAGATCTGGCACCACACGTCGCTGCGGGCGCCGCCGCCGATGAACCGGATCGGCTCCAGCCGGTGACGGGTGAAGCGCTCCACCGTGCGCAGCAGCCAGCGCGCGTTGAGCGCCACCCCCTCGAAGACGGCACGCACCAGGTCGTCACGGCCGGCCGATAGCGACAGGTTGTGGAACCCGCCGCGCACGAACCTGTCCTCCACCGGGGTGCGCTCGCCGTACAGCCACGGGGTGAAGATCACCCCGTGGCTCCCGGGCGGGGCCTGCGCGGCCATCCGGTCGAACTGGGCGTACGCGGACGCGGGCGGGTCATCGCCGAACAGCACCCGGTCGCGCAGGAACGTCAGCGCGGCACCGGCGGTTTCCTGCTCGTTGGCGACGAAGTACCGCCCCGGTATCGGCGAGGGCAGCGACGCCATGTTGTGCAGCAGGTCGGTCTTCTTGAACGGCACGTGGCAGGTCAGCCAGGAGGAGGTGCCGACGTACAGGTGCGCCTGGTAGTCCCGGGTGGCCCCGGCCCCGATCGCCGCCGAGCAGATGTCGGGCGTGCCGACGATGACGGGGATGCCGGCCGGGACGCCCAGCGCGCCCGCCGGCCCGGGCAACAGCGGGCCGAGAACGTCCGTGGCGGGCAGCAGTTCCGGCAGCCGTGACCGCTCGATCCCGGTCAGCCGCACGAGCGCCCTGTCATACGAGATCCGGTCCGGGCGCCGGTTGTCGGTCACCCAGTGCAGCGCGATCGAGTCGAACGAGGCCGCCGGCCGCCCGGTGAGCCGGGCATTCAGCCAGTCCTTGGGCTCGAGGAACAGGTGCGCGCGACGGTAGGTCTCCGGCTCCTCGTGCTTGAGCCACAGGATGTGGGCGATGGGGTCCTTGCCGCTGTGCGCGGGGATACCGCCCGTGGTGCGAAGCCATCGTGCCAGCTTGTCCACCCCGTACCCCTGTACGCTCACCGTGCCGCGGGTGACGCGCCGCACGTACGGAGCGCCGCGTGAGTCCATCCAGATGATCGCGTCGCGCAGCGGCCGGCAACGGCTGTCCACGGGGACGGTGCCCGACCACTGTGCGGTGCAGGCGACGGCCGCGACCGACTCCGCCGGGACGGCGGCGCCCGCCATCAGCCGGGACGACGCGGTGGTGATCAGGTCCCACCACCGACCGGGGTCCTGCTCCGCACCGCCACCGGGGAGCAGCCGCACGTGGCTTGTCTCCTGCTCTGACGCCACGACCTCGCCGGCCGTGGAAACCAGGGCCACCTTCAGCGCCGAGGTACCCAGGTCGATGGCGAGAATGTGGCGTGCCATCACACCTCGAAGAGCATGTCGAGGTATCCGGTGAGCACCTGGTGGACGATATCGGCGGGCAAGCTGGCGGCCATGCCGTACATCGGGGCCATCCCGGTGCTGACACCGGGATTGGCCCGGACCTCCGCGACCGACTCGGCCAGATCGGCGAGGAAGCGGTCGGCAACCCCCGGCAGGGTGTGGCGGAGCGTGACCGCGATGTGCACCGCCGCGGGCCGCTGCAGGCCGTTCAGGCTCCATCCCCGGTGGGCCATGTTCTCCATGACCTGGTAAACGTCGAGGCCGTCATCGGCGGCGAACGCGGTGACCCACAGCGGGTCGCCGAGCACCCGGAGGCCGGGAACGGCCGCGATCCCGTCGCGGATCCTCGCCCCCGTGTCCAGGATCCGCCGCGCCGCCTCGAGGTAGCCGCTTTCCCCGATCGAGACCATGGCCGCCCAGCATGTGGCGGACAGGGCGCCGGGCCGGCTGCCGGCGAACGTGGGCGACAGGTACAGCCCGCCCGGCCAGTCGGTCACCGTGTAGTACTGGCACTGGCGCAACTCCTTGCCCCGGTACAGCACGACCGACGAGCCCTTGGCCGCGTAGCCGTACTTGTGTGTGTCGGCCGACATCGAGGTCACCCCGGGCAGCCGGAAATCGAAGGGCGGCACCGGGTAGCCGAGCCGCTCCGCCCACGGCAGGATGAACCCGCCGAGGCAGGCGTCGACGTGGCAGCCCACGCTGCGGTCCGCCGCCAGCGCCGCGATCTCGGGGATCGGGTCGATCACCCCGTGCGGGAAGGTCGGCGCCGATCCCACCACGACGGCGGTCCGCTCCGTCACGGCGGCGGCCAGCGCGTCCGGATCGGCCCGGAAATCACCGTCGACCGGCACCCGGACCAGCGGCATGTCGAAGAACCGGGCGGCCTTGTCGAACGCGGCGTGGGCGGTGACCGGTGCGACGATCTCCGGCGCGGCGATGCCGCGGTGCTCGCGGGCGAAATCCCGGTAGGCCTTCATCGCGAGCAGGATGCTCTCGGTCCCGCCGGAGCTCACCGTGCCGACCACCGGCGCCCCGGGCGGGGCATGGCCCGCCCCCAGCATCGACGCGGTCATCGCGACGATCTCCGCCTCGAACTTCGTGGTGCTCGGCCACAGGTCCGGGTGAAGCGGGTTGCTCTGCGACTGCGCCGTGTACACGCGGCCGAGGAACGCCACGTGTTCCGGGTCGCCGTGGTAGACGGCCCCGGACGCGTAGCCGTCCCGCCAGGTGTGCTCCTCGGCCGCAGCCAGCCGCTCGATCAGCGCGGCCACCTCGGTCCTGGCCATGCCGTCCGCCGGCAGTTCCGCGAAGGACGGGAACTGGTCCCGGTAGGGCTTGAGCTGGCGTCCCAGATCCGCCATGGGGTCGGTCGCGTCGGTCACGACGATTCGCCCTCCTGCGCGGCCGCGCCCCGCGCGGGAAGCCTGGTGGCCAGCGCGAGCCCGGCCAGGCCGGCCAGCACGAGGACGCCGAGCGAGAGGTACGGGTTGCCGACCACGGCCTGCACGATCAGCGCGAGCACCACACCGCCGAGGTTGCCCGCCAGCAGCAGGAACCCTGCCGCCCCGCCCGCGCGTTCCGGCCCGGCGTGCAGTTCCGACCAGTCCAGCACCACCGGCAGGCCGGCCAGCAGGAAGAAGCCCGCCACGAACAGGACGGCACCGTCGGCGACCGGGTTGTGCACGGCGGCCATCACCGCGAACGCCACCGCCGTCACCGCCACCGCGACCTCCAGCATGCTCCGGCGCCGGTCGCGCCGCGCGACGATGCCCGGCAGCAGGGCGGCGCCGGCGATCCCACCCAGGGTCATGACCGCGATCAGGCCGCCACTCGCGCCGCCGTGCCCGAAGTGGGTGAGGATCGAGTCGAGCCAGGTCGCGACCGCGTTGAACACGCCCATCCCGACGAACAGCAGCCCGGCGAGCACCCACATGAACCGGTCGCCCCGCAGCCAGCGCAGCGACACCGCGACCGACGGGTCACCCGGGAACGCCGCCGGTGTCCTGACCGCGGCCAGCACCCACACGGCCGCGAGCACCGCTACCGCGGCCTGCACCCACAGCAGCAGCGTCAGGCCCCCCGCCCGCAGCAACGGCCCGCCCGAGAGCGCCGCTGCGAGAATGCCCACGAACAAGGCGACGCTGCCGATCGAGATCGCCATCGTCCGCTCCCCGGCCGGGAAGTACCGGGCGGCCACTTTGGTGATCGAGTTGAGCACGAACGGCTGGCCGGCCGCGATCACAACCTGGCCGGCCAGGGCCCAGCCGTAGGACGACGGCCCGGCCAGCCGCAGCAGCCCGCCGCCTGCGGTGAGGACCGCCCCCAGGCCGAGGGCCTGCCCGAACCGGGCGTCGAGCCAGCGGCCCGCGGGCAGCGCCAGGATGACGTACATGACCGGGAAGATAATGGCGAGATCACCCACCGCCGCCGACGACACGTTCATGGCATGGTGGGTCTGCGTGGTGATCGGCGCGTAGGCGAGCCACAGGAGCTGGGTGCACGCCGTCAGCAGCGCGTAGCCGGCCAGGATCACCCACCGGTTCATTCGCACCAGGGCGATGGTGTGCGTGGCCATTCCTGCTCCCCTCCCGCCCGCGCATGCCCAGGAGGCGGTCATGGGCCGGCCGGTATGACCAGTTTTTACCCCATGCGGCCGGCGAGCGGCACCGTGTCTCCGGTTCCGGCCGGTGCGGGCCCGGCAGTCCCGCCGCCGCTTCCGCCCAGCATGTCGCCGAACCCGATCCGGCCGGTGACCGTTGTGCCCCGGCCGGGACGGGAGTCGACCTGGCAGGAACCACCGAGCGCGGCCAGCCGGTCAGACATGTTCCGCAGCCCCGACCCGGCCGTGGAGACGGCCGGGTCGAAGCCGGGGCCGTCGTCGGTGACCGTGAACATGACCTGCCGCTGGTCCCCGGCCAGGCTGATCCTTACCGCCGACCCCGGGGCGTGCCTGGTCGCGTTCTGGAGCGCCTCCACACAGCAGAAGTAGATGGCGTTTTCGATCTCCGCGGGGTAGCGGCCGACCCCGTCGGCATCCACTGCCACGGGCACCGACGCCTTGCCGGCCTGGGTGGTCACAGCGGCGATCAGGCCCTGGTCGGCGAGCAGCGGCGGGTGGATACCGCGGGCGAGCTCCCGCAGGGTCTCCAGCGCGCCGCTGGTCTCGGCCTTCAGCTGGGCGACCAGCCCCCGCTCCCGCTCGTCGTCCTGGCCGGCCACCGACTCGGCCAGCGCCAGCTTCCCGGCGATGGCGAGCAGCTGCTGCTGCGCGCCGTCGTGGATGTCGCGCTCGATCCGGCGCCGCTGACCGTCGGCGGCGGCGACGATCCGCAGCCGGGAGGCCCGCAGCTCGGTGAGCCTGGCCTGGAGCTGCTGGGTGAGGCCGATGTTGTGCAGCAGCAGGCCGGCCTGCGCAGCGAGGTCGGACATGAGCTTGTCCTCGATCGGCGTGAGGGTCTCTCCCGGCCGTTTGGCCACCGACAGCGCGCCGAGTACCTCTCCCTGGTGGTTCACGAGCGCGACCCGGTCCGTTCCGGTTATCGCGGGTGCCTCGCCGCCGGTGAACCCAGCCCGGGCGGGTGGCCCCCCGTCCGCGGGCCAGCAGGCCCCGGCGGCAAGCTCGGCGCCGTCCTTCAGCCACACCGCAGCGCGGGCGGCGCCGGTGCCCTCGGCCAGCACCCGGGCCATCCGGGGAAGGGCGTCCTCGGTCGCGTAAGTGTCCCCCATCCGCCCGGCGAACTCGCTGAGCGCCTCGTAGGGCGTGGCCCGCTTGCCGAACACCAGCCGGTTGGCCAGGCGCTGCACCCGCTCCCTGACCGGCTGGAAGGCCAC
>Ga0114129_10009566_pt1 | contig 13826 bp, 11 predicted proteins | sample RhiMetdeltSRZDD1_FD_80071 | JGI IMG/M metagenome (GOLD analysis project Ga0114129, IMG submission 80071) | Populus rhizosphere microbial communities from Tennessee, USA - Rhizosphere MetaG P. deltoides SRZDD1 (version 2) (version 2) | ecosystem: Host-associated > Plants > Roots > Rhizosphere >...
CGACGGCATCGGCGAGAGCCGCGCGCATGATCCCGGCCACCGTGTCGCCGACGTAGAGGAAGTCGCGCGTCGTGTCGGTTGCGCCGAGGTCGATCGTGTCGCGCGACAACGCCTGCGTGATGATCGTCGGAATCACCGCGCGGGCGCTTTGCCGCGGTCCGTACGTATTGAATGGGCGGACGATCACGATCGGTGTGCCGAAGGAGCGTTGGTATGAGAGCGCGATCTGGTCGGCGCCGACCTTGGTCGCCGCGTAGGGCGACTGCGGATGGAGGGGATGGTCCTCGTCGATGGGGACACGCTGAGCGGTTCCGTAGACCTCGCTCGTCGAGGTCTGGACGAGTCGCTCGACCTCTACCCGGCGCGCCGCCTCGAGCACGTTCAGCGTCCCCTCGACGTTCGCGGTAACGAACTCGCGTGGATGGCGATACGAGTACGGGATCGGGATCAACGCGCCCAGGTGAAGGACCACTTCTTGTCCTTCAGTGGCGCCGGCGACCGCCTCCGGGTTCGCGAGGTCGCCGCGGAAGATCTCCAGTTCGGCGACGACCTCAGGGTCGGCGGCCTCGAGCCAGCCGTGGTCGCCTCGCGATGTGTAGCGGACGAACGCGCGCACCGACGCGCCGGCCCGGACGAGAGCCTCCGCCAGATGGCTGCCGATGAACCCGCCAGCGCCGGTCACGAGGACGCTGCGGCCGGCCCAGGATTGCAGGTCTGCCGGTGCCGACGGCACTGAAAGGCAATCTACTCACTCATGCGGATGCTCGTCTGCACCCCCTGGTACGTGCCTGCCCGCGCCTTCGGCGGCACCGTCACCGTGGCCGTCGCGACGGTCACGGGCGCGGTAGAAGCCGGGCACGAAGTCACGGTTGCGACAACCGACGCGCTCGACCTTCAATCGCGCGTGCCGGCCGACGCGCCCGCTGAGCCTCCCGGCGCCCGCGTTGTCCGCTTCCCAAATGTGTCTCAGCGGTTGGCGGCGACGAATGTGCCGATCCCGCGGGGGCTCCGCGGGTGGCTGCGCGAGCACATCCGCGAGTTCGACGTCGTGCTGTTGCTGGACGTGTACTCATGCCCGAGCGTGCTTGCCGCCAGAGCGGCGGGGCGTGCGGGAGTCCCGTACGTGCTCGAGACGCTCGGGACGCTGCCGGCGACGTCGGAACGCGGCAGGGCAACCGCGAAGCGTGCGTTTCTCGCCCTCTGGGGACGGCGAACGGTACGCGAGGCTGCTGCCTGCCTGTACATGTCGGACCTGGAGCGCGACGAGTACCTCGCCCAAGGCGCGGATCCCGGTCGTGTCGACCGCATGCCCCCGCCGCTTGACCTGCCCGACCCGGGCGAGGTCCCGCGCGCGGTCGTGCCGACAGTTGTCTACCTCGGACAGCTGCATCCGATCAAACGCGTCGACGTTCTCCTCGACGCCTTCGTGCGGGTGCGGACGAAGGTGCCCGACGCGCTGCTGGAGGTGATCGGCGCTCCGAGCCAGTACGGCGAAGAGCTGCGCGGCCGCCGCGACCAGGGAGTCTCGTTCCGGGGGCTGATCCCCGAGGAGGAGAAGGGGCGCTCGCTTGCGTCCGCCCACGTTTTCGCACTCCTCTCGGCGAGCGAAGGCCTGCCGGTAACGCCGCTCGAGGCGCTCGCGTGCGGCACCCCCGTCGTGCTCTCGCCGGGGGCCGCGGTACCCGGGGTGGACGGTCTCGCCGGGATCGTGTGCGACGGCACCGCGGAGGGTGCTGCAAAGGCGTTGCTGGAGCTCCTGCGCGATCCGGAGCGCGCGCGCCGCCTCGGCGAAGCCGGCCGCGTCTTGGCGGCCGATTACCGACGGGAAAAGGTGGTGCCGGAGCTCCTAGCGCTGCTCGAGCGCGTCGCGAGTTCGTCGAGCAGCGCCGCATAGCGAACGGCGATCCGGTCGCGGTCGAAGTCGGCGAGGGCCTCCCCCGGCACGGGTGCGGGCGGGTCTTGCAGTAGGCGTTCGATTGCACCGGCTATCGCGGCCGGATCGTCCGCCGGTGCGAGGCCCGCCTCTTGACCAAGCTGTGAAACGATTTTCGCGGTGTCGCTGCCGCTGCGGGCTATCGCAAGAATCGGCCGGCCGAGGGCGAGAGCCTCGTAGAGCTTCCCAGGGATAGCCAAATCGCCGCCCGCGCTCGATGTCGTAATCACGACAGCGACATCGGCGTCGAGCGTGCGGTTGATCGCCTCTTCCCAGCTCACGGGTGCGTCGATCGTCGCGTTGATTCCGGCAGCCGCGATCGCCCGGCGTGTGCGCTGGTCGATCACGCCGACCAGCTCGAGGTGCGCTCGGCCACGCAGCTCAGGGCGGGCGAGCGCCTCAACGAGGGGCTCCGCCGTGTGAGTGCCGTACAACGCGCCGGCGAAGACGAGCTTGGCGGGACCTTCTCCTCGTGGAGGGCGTGCCGCGCGGCGGTCGAGCAACGCGGGATCGAATCCGTTGGGCAGCACGTGGAGACGGGGAGCGATCTCGGGGTGGAGGGCCAACAGCCGGTTGCGAAAGCCATCGGTCACGGTGACAACGGCGGCCGCAGAGTCGAGCACGCGGCGCTGCAGCCCAGGCAAGAGCTTGCCGCCGCGATCGAAGTACGCGCTGCCGGCCCAGAGGTCACGAAACTCGGCAATGAACGGCACGTTCCGCGTGACGGCAGCCGCTGCGAAGAGCGCGCTCACCGGAGGTGTCGTCGCGACGACGACATCGGGATGTTCACGCTCCAGCGCTTCGCGGACGAGCCGGCGACCGGTGAACGCCCACATGTTGTTCGGCGCGAAGGCTTCGGGCTTCACCCCCACGATCCGCGCGATCGGATCGACGACGCGCCCGGCGACAGACATCACGCGGGCGCGTTGCGCGGCGATCCGTGCGGCCCGCGGATCCGTGGTCATTTCGTTGGACGCCGCTCCCGCAGGGGGGCTGATCTCGACGACGTGCCAACTGTGCCGCGGCAGCGCTAGTCGGAGGTGCCGCCATCTGGCGCTGCCTCCACCGCCGGCGTCAAGCGGACGCTGCGAGACGACGAGCAATGTCCGACCCGCCACGGCATCAGGTTATGCGAGGGCCGCCGCTAGTCTGCGCGGCCGTGCGCGTCTTGGTCGCCGGCTGGGTCAACTCGCCGCATGTCGTCGCGTGGGCAGACGCGGTCACGGCCGCTGGACACGAAGTCCACGTCGCCGGCCGGATCGTCCCCGACTCGCCGCCTCCAGCCGCGAAGGGAAACATCCACGTCCTTCCCGACAACGGAGTGCCGTTAGTCCGAAGCCTCGCGATGGCACGGTCGTTGGCGGCCGTCGCAACCGGGCTGCGGCCCGACCTTGTGCATGCGCACTGGCTGCCGGAGTCCGGCTGGATGGCGGCGCGGGAGGAGCTGCGTCCCTTGATCTGCTCTGCATGGGGATCGGACGTGCTCGGCGTGCATGGAATCGGTAAACGACGGTCGCGTCTTGCGCTCGAGGCCGCGAACCTCGTGTTTGCAGACTCCGCGGAGCTGGCGCGCGCGGCGCGCGAGCTCGGCGGCGGGCGAGTGCCCGTCGAGGTCGTGCGCTGGGGACTCGATCTCCGGCGATTCTCGCCGCGCGATCGGGCTACGGCGCGAGTGGCGCTCGGTCTGGCGCCCGACGGCCCGCTCGTCGTCAGCCCGCGTGGCGTCAAGAACGTCTACAACCCCGCGCTCGTCCTCGAGGCATTCGCGCGCGTGCGCGCGCGACGACCCGACGTTCGCCTGCTGTTCAAGAGTCCCTCCGGTCACGTGCCGGATGAGGTGGCGGGGACGATCGAACGGCTCGGACTTGCAGATGCTGTCACGATCTTGGGAACGATCGACTTCGACCGGCTGCCGGATGTCTACGCAGCGGCAGACGTGGTCGTCTCGATCCCCTCAAGCGATAGCTCGCCGCGCACGGTGTGGGAAGCGCTTGCCTGCGGCTGTCCGGTCGTCGTCTCGGACCTGCCGTGGGCCCGCGACGAGCTCGTCGACGGCCGCCACGCGCTGTTCACACCGCTCGATCCAGCCTCGGTCGCCGACGCGATCGAGCGGGCGTTCGACGACGATGCGCTCGGGAAGCAGGGCCGTGTGCTCGCGGAGGCGACGCTCGATCCGAATGCCTGCACTGCGCGGATCGACGCGCTCTATCAATCGGTGGTGGATGCCTCGCCCTGAACGGCAGCGCCGCGGCGGGCGACTAGGAGAAGATGCCGGCCGGCCATTCGGACGCCGGGAACCTGCCACATCAGCTTGCTCAGCCGGATCACCAGAACGGCCTCCTTGCTCGGCGGCGGGATCGGCAGAAGCTCAGCACCTGCCGAGCGCCGGGAGCCGGACTTTACTCGCGGCCGCGGTTGGGACGGCCGCGCTGGGCGAGCTCCGCGATGGTCTCGAGCTCGAGCTCCGCCCGTTGCGCTGCCGTGAGGAACCGCTCCTCCGCGCGGCGGCGCGCCTCATTGCCGAGACGACGACGCAGTTCGGCGTCGTCGAGCAGCCGCCCGATCGCGTCGGCGGTCGCCGGAGTGTCATCCGCGCCCACGACGAAACCGTTTGCGCCGTCCTCCACAAAGTCACGCGTTGCCCCGGTATCCGCCACGACGACCGGCACCGCGCACCCGAGCGCCTCGAGTAGCGCCACGCCGACGCATGAATAGTCGTAGAGGGCGCAGAACACATCGGCCGACGCGATCAGGCGCAGGTTCAAGTCTCGCGCAAGGCCGCCGAGGAACCGAAAGGACCGCTCGACTCCGAGCTCGCGTGCAAGACCTTCGAGCGCCGCCCGCTCCGGGCCGGATCCCGATACCGCGAACACCGTGTCCGGGTATCTGGCGCTAACGCCGGGCGCGGCTCGCAGCAACCGGTCGACGCGCTTCCAGGGGACGTGACGGCTCGCCCAGACGACGAGCGGGGCGTTTGCAGGGAGCCCCAGCTCAGCCCGCCCGTCCGCCTCCATCGCTTCGGCGCAGGCGTCGAGGTCGAGCCCGTGCATCCAGAAACGTACTCGCGCATCGGGCACGCCCAGTGCATGCGCGACGTCGTTGCCGCGCGTGCCGTCGTTGACGATCAGCAGGCGATCAACTGGGCTCTTGAAGGCGACCACTTCCTCGAAATGGTTTAGCCGGCCGCGCAGGCTGCCCAGGTGCGGGTAAAGGAAGGTCCCGAAAAGGGCGCCGATTGCTGGGCGGCGTAGGAGCCGGCTGCAGACGAGGCCTGCCGGCACGGCGAGCGATGACCACGCGTAGACGACCTCGGGCCGGCCGTGCCGAAGCGCGACGAGCAGACCGCGGCCAATTAAGCGAAGCGTGCGCTCGAGCCAGCTCAGCACGTGCCCGAAGAAGCCGCCGGCACGGAGGCGCAACGGCCCGAAGCGATGAACGCGGAGGTGCTCGTGCGACGGGATCCACGGGGCACCGTCGCCCCTCGGCGCTACGTAATCGATCGAGTAGCCGCTATCCAGCATCGTCCGAACAAGGTCGAGGCCGCGGGGAGTCCCACCGCCGGCCATCGAGAAGATGGAAGGCCAGGGGCTAAGGATCAGGATTGAGCCGCGCTTCACGCACGGCCTTCGCGTGTGAGGCGGACGAACGGCGCCCGGACGACGGCCGCTACCGGCCGCCACTCGTCGAACGTGATGTAGCGGAGCGCGAGTAGGATCGCGACGTAGGCGATCGCCCCGAGCGCCGCGCCCCCGACGGGGCTGCGGGTGGAGGCGAGAACGGCGACGGGGACGGTCACGACGGCCGCGGCGGCCGGTTTAACGAGCAGATCGGCGAACGGAACGGCGAAGAGACTGCGGTGGACGATCACGACCTGGCCGGCCACCACGACGAGATCTGAAATCAGCAGCGCCGCCGCGGCCCCGCTGGCACCGTAAAGCGGGATCGCGACTGCGTTGATAGCGACATTGACGGCGAGTCCCCCCAACTGGACGAAGAACACCGTCCGTTCTCTCCGGGCGGCGAGAATTCCGTACCACAGGATGTAGTTGGTGAACCCAAAGACCGACGTCCACGCCATGATCTGGAGCACGGTCACCGAGTGCGAGTAGGCGTCTCCGAAGACGAATGGCAGGAGAGTCGGGCTGCTCAGGGCGAGCACGAGCGAGATCGGCACGCTGAGGAAGAGAAAGGCACGGACGACCAGGAAGAAGAGGTACTCCGCCTCCGGGTCCGCCGATTCGAGCCGCCGGCTGAGCAGCGGGAAGAACGCCGCCGACACGGCCGAGGGCAGCAACCACGATAGGCGCACGACGCCGTAAGGGACGGTATAGAAGGCCACCTTGGCCGAGGTTGAGAGCACCGAGAGCAGAATCACGTCGACCCAGGCGTAGACCACGGCGACGAGATTGATGCCCCCGATCGGAACCGCGTCGCGCAGGAACGCACGAAGCCGTCTTGCGCGCCTGATCAAGTGGGGCCGCCATCCCAGTCTCGAGCGAAGCAGAGCGAGCGCCAGCACGAAGGCGGTGGCTCCGGCTGTAACTACGGCGACGGCGAGTCCTGCGATCCCGAACGAGGCGGTGATCACCACTACTGCGAGCGTTCCGTAGACGACGGCCTGCGTCACCTGGAAGAGCGCGACGTACTCCAAACGCGAACGGGCGTTGAAGGCGGAGCCGAGGTTCGCGAGCGAGGGATCAAAAAAGAGCGACGGCGCCAGGACCACCACGAGCACGAGGACCTCACGCGGATAGCCGAGTGCGACCGCGGTCACCAACAGGCCCACGACCGAGACCGCGAACGTCACGCCGAGCGCCTGGAAGGTCGTGCCGAGGATCTCGTCCCCCCGCTCCGGGGCCGACGCCAGCTCGCGCAAAGCGAGTGGGGCGAGGCCGGCGCCCGCAAAGATCGTGAAGAGAGAGACGAGCGCGATCGCGGTTGAGTAGTGGCCCCAAGAGCCCGGGGAGAAGTGCCGCACTGCGTAGATCCCGACTCCGCCCGTGATCAGTGTGCCGATCGCTTGGCCGAACAGCAGCCAAGCGGAGTTCGCAACGACACGTGCGGGCGCCTCGGCTTCGGCGTAAAGGGGCTCGGCTGTAACGCCCCCGAGCGTCGGCTCGCTCAAACGTCTGCCTTCGTAGCCCAGAACACGGCGTCTGCGTAGCGCCCGTCCGTGAGGGGCTTCCCGGCTCTGGCTGCGGCTTCGCGCATTACGAGTGATGCAGTGACCGGCAACACCGCGAGGCCCGGGAGCCGCTCGGCGAGGATCAGAACGCGTGAGTCGCTCATCCGGATCGGAGTTACGGCGCGGACGCCAAGCCCTCCTGCCGCGAGCATGCGCTCGTACGCGGCCGCTACTCCTCCCCGTCCGATCTCGCCGTCAGTTACCTGCTCGATCGCCACGAGGCTGCCGCCCGGGCGGAGCACGCGTTCTAACTCGCAAGCCAGCGTGCCGTCGTCGTCGAGGTAGTACTGGAGGACGTACGCCGTCACGACCGCGTCGAATTGATCGTCGGCGAAGGGGAGAACGCGGCCGTCGATGGTCTGGACCCTGGCCCCCGGGGCGGTCACCCGGGCGACAGCCACCATCTCGGGCGTGACGTCGACGCCATCGACGTCAGCGCCGTGGTGAACAAGCCATGAGGAGAGTCTGCCGGTCCCGCACCCGAAGTCGAGCACACGCCTTCCGCGAAAGTCGCCGAGCACGTGGGCGAGCGCCCGTTTGTGCACTCGGTCGATGAGGCGGTTCTTCCGGCCGCGGCTGTCGGCGGGGTCGAGCACGCTCGCGAGCGGGTCGAGCCGGGCCAGCTCCGCCCACGTCTGCCCGCCTTCGGTCTGGCGCACGATCATGCGAGCCTCCCGCGGGCTGCGCGCGTCAGCGCGGCCACGCCCTCATACGTCCTGCGCACCGCGGCCGCCGCGAGTCCCTCGTGGGTCCATTCATGCATCGAGACTTCGACCGCACCGAGGTGATGCTTGAACTCGGCGCCGCCGCCGACGCTTGCGCCAAGGTTCACGGCCGGGACGCCGGCGGCGTACGCCTCTTGGAATACGGCGTCGTAGGCGAGATAGCTCGCGGAGACCGCCCGGCCTTCGTCGCTCTGCCCGGCGAGCCAGCACATCCAGTGCGACCGGCCGAGCAGAGTGAGGAGCGCCGCGACGTTACGCCCGCCGATGCGGACCGTGTGTACGCGTGCCGCGCCCGTATCGACGAGCCGCCGGACAAGCGGCTCGGGGTACTGCATCTGCCACGCACGCGACGCCTCTGCATAAACGGACCAGAAGGCGTCCCCGGAATCGCCGGCGGTCACCGCGGCGTCGGCGTCCCGTGCCCGGTTCAGCGATCGGCGGGCGAGTCGCGCGTACCGCTTGCCATGGGGCTCGAGCCGGTCGATCGGGACCACGCTCGCCGGCGCGAGGCGTGTGCCCGCCACGGAGTTGTTCGCGAGTTCGAGCGTACGGACGATCAGGCGGGGGACTCGCAGCCGTCGTGCTGCGAGCTCGAGAAAGGCCAGCGTCTCAGCGGCCTCGAGGGGTCGCGAGGCCACGACGCCGCCGTAGCCCTCCGGCGGCATCGATTCGGCTCCGAAGCGGCGTGCGAGCAACGGGATCGCGGCGAGAGCTCCATCTCCGGACTTCGCACCAAAGCTGACATCACGCCAGCCCGCCACTGTCTCGACCATCGCTTTGCGGAATGCGCCGGTGCCGAACGGGCCGGCGTCGGCGTCGAGGATCTTGAGTGCGGTCTCGTCCGGCGCCCACATCCGCAGACCATTCTCCTTGAGGCGCGGGATGCCGAGCCGGCCAACCGGTAGCCTCATCCGCCGTGCCCGCGCCGACATCACGGACTCTGACTGGCACCGCGCACGCCCTTGTGGACTCCGTTCTTGCCGGGATCGAGCGGCTCGGTTCGAAGCGGCGGGCGAGGCAGATCCTCGAGGATGAGCGTGTCCTCTCGACCGACTTCCAAGGCGCCAAGCTCTACTATCCGAGCGCGAGCATCATCGGGAGCGCCATCGCGTCCGGAAGGGGATGGGAGCCGACGCTGGCGACGGCGCTCGATCTCGTGCTTCCGGACGACGAGCCCCTACTCGTTGTGGAAGTGGGAAGCAACATCGGCGCCAGTCTCGCGCAGATGATCGCTGTCCGGCCGCGGGCGCGCTATGTCTGCTTCGAGCCGGCCGACCGCTTCCGCGATGTGCTCGTCCTCAACATCGAAGAGAACGATTGGGAAAACGTCCAGGTGGAGGGCCTCCTCGTAGGCTCGCGCGCCGAGAGCGTGCAACTATTCACGAACACCAGCACGGCGAGTGTGGCGAGCCGCCACTACGGCGAGCATGTCTTCCTAGAGGCGTCGACTCACCCTATGACGACGCTCGACGCATATTTCTGTGACGCTGAGCGGCTTGACCTAGTCAAGAGCGACACCGACGGGTTCGACTTCGACGTCCTCCTCGGCGCGCCGGGTGTCCTCGAGCGGCTGGCGCCGACGTTGTATTTCGAGTTCGCGCCGTTTCTTGCCCGTCGCGTTGACCGCGACGGCGCCGAGGTTCTTGCGTATCTGAGAGACCTCGGCTACGAGCGTTTCCTCGTCTTCGCCCAGAGCGGCGAGCTCCTCACCATGACCGACGCCGCCGCGGACGTTCTTGGCCTGGCCGACGAACAACGCTACGTGGACGTCCTCACTGCAGCCCGGCCACAACATCTCGCAGCGTTCCCAGACGTCGTCGCCGCGACACGCGGGTGAAGCCTCTACACGGCGACGCGCCAGAGGCCAAGGGTCGCTGCAGCCAACATCGAGCACTCGGCGTCGCTCACGCCGCGAACACGTCAGGCGCGCGCTCGAACGCCTCGACGGCGCGCCGATGCTCGCCGACGGTGCCGATGTCGAACCACTCTGCGTCGCTGCGGAAGGCGGCAACGGACTCCCCTACCTCTAGCAGCCGCTCGACCAGTTCAGGGAACTGAAAAGGACCGCTCGAGGGCAAGTGCGCGAGAGCGCGCGAGTCATAGACGTAGATACCCATGCTCACTTCGTAGTCCAACTGCGGCTTTTCCCGCCATCCGGTTATTCGATCTCCGTCGCTCTCGATCACGCCTAGGTCAATGTTCACCTGCTTCGAATGCATCGCGACGGTGAGCGCGGCGCCGCAGCGTTCATGGAACGCGACGAGCTCGCCGTAGTCGAGCGTCGTCAAGATGTCGCCGTTCATCGCGATGAACGTTCCGGGGAGATCGGGCACGAGTCTCAGCGCGCCCGCCGTGCCGAGCGGCTCGCCTTCCCAATGCCAGCGCAGCTCAAGCCCTTCGGGGAGCGTGCCGTCCTGCGAGAAGTAGACCTGGATGAGCTCGCCGAGGTGACTCACGCAGAGGTCGACCTCGCGAATGCCGCAGATGTGCAGGCGCCTGAGGATGTGCTCGAGGATCGGGCGATCGCCGACCGGCACGAGCGGCTTCGGAAGGATCGTCGTGTAAGGGCGCAGACGTGTGCCGAGACCGCCGGCGAGTATCACCGCCCTCATGAAGCGGAAGGCTACAAGCCGCTGTGGCCGTCTTTCCGGCCTTCTTAAGCCATTCGCGGCGGACGAATTAGCCGATCGTTTGTAGCGGAAATCGGTCTTCTTCCGCATTCTCAGTGTCGTGGAAGTGGATCCATTTCTTCCTCGCCGCGAATCGATCTTGTCGCGGAGGAGTTCGAGCGTCCTGTCCGCGCAGGCGGTCGTCTCGCTCGCCGCGGCGACATATGCGATCGTGGCTGCGACGGCAGGCGAACTCGACTTCGTCGGCTTTCGCACAGCGCGGTTCGATCTCGGCAACGCGGTCCAGGCGATCTGGAGCACGTCGCATGGGCACCTGTTGCAGATGACGGACGTGCACGGTCAGCAGGTCGTGCGGCTCGGATCCCATGTCGAGCCAGTGCTCCTGGTCTTCGTTCCTCTGTGGATGGTGTGGTCGAGCCCGGTGATGCTTCTCGTCGTCCAGGCGATCGCTGTCAGCGCCGGGGCGCTGCCCATCTTCTGGTTTGCGCGGAAGCACCTCCGATCGGAGCGTGCCGGAGTCCTCTTCGCGGTCGCCTACCTCCTCTACCCGGCCACGCAGTGGAACGCGCTGGATCCGAACACAGGCTTCCATGCCGTTAATCTCGCCTTACCGCTCCTGCTCTACGCGCTTTGGTGGCTGGACGAGGAGCGTTGGGCGCTCTTCGCCGTTGCGGCTCTGTTGGCGGCCGGAACCAAGGAGCAGGTTCCCCTGATCGTCGGCTGTCTCGGGCTTTGGTACGGCTTCTCGCGCGGGCGGCACGTCATCGGCGTGTCGATCTTGGCCGCCGGCGCGGCGCTCAGCGCTGTCGACGTTCTCTACGTGATTCCGCACTTCAGTCCATCCGGGGCGGATCCGTTCGCCCAGCGCTACGACGCGGTCGGCGGCTCTGCGTCGGGCGTGCTGAAAACGGCTGTTCTCCACCCGCTCCGGGTCGCGGACGTTGCGCTGACTCCGCACAAGCTCGGCTACCTGGCGCTGCTGTTCGTGCCGCTGCTCGGCCTCTGCTTCCGCGCGCCGCTCCTGTTGCTGGCTGCAGTGCCTTCGCTCGCCATCAACCTCCTCTCGTCGTCCGCCGACCAGACTTCGATCTCGGGTCACTACAGCGCCGCGACCGTCGCGTTCCTCTTGGGCGCGACGATCCTCGGCGCCGCTCGCCTGAAGGTGGATCCCCGCCTCCTCGCGACCGCGGTGCTCACGGCTGTAGCGTTGACGGCGGTGCTCTCGCCCCTTTGGGTCGCAGTCCCTGTTGCAAGGGGGACGATCGCCGACGCGTCGCATCAACGCGCCGAGCGGGACGCGGTCGCGCTGATTCCGCCCAACGCGTCGGTCAGCACGTCGAACATCATTGGCGCACATCTCTCCGCGCGAAATCGGATCCTGCTCTTCCCGGTCGTGCACGGCGCGCGCTGGATCGCGGTGGACACGCGAGATACCGAGGGAGCCGCATCCTTCCGCGCTGCCGTTGCCGCGCTTCGGCGCCACGGGAGCTTCACGCAGGTCTTCGAAGCCGACGGGATCGTCGTTATGCGCCGCAACCGGTAACCCAGCCGTTGGCCCGGCCATGGTTAGCCGATCGTCTGTCGCGATGAACGCCACATTGGGCGATCCTCGGAGGGTGGCGGCGAACGCTCCGTCCGTCGAATCCTGGGGTCTTCGCGCGGTTCAGGCTCGTGGGCGGTCGCTTGCTTTCTCAGGCTCGCTCTCGATTCAGCTTGTCGCGGCCGCCTACGCCGTGGTGTTCATCGTCGCCGGCGTGCTCGACTACGTCGGCTTCCGGAGCGCCGGCTACGACCTCGGCAACGCCGTCCAGGCGGTCTGGAACACCGCGCACGGGCGGCTGCTCGAGTCGACTGCCGAGAACGGCGAGCAATTCTCCCGGCTCGGCTGGCACGTCGATCCACTGCTCACGCTGTTCGCGCCGCTCTGGCTGATCTGGTCGAGCCCCGTGATCCTGCTCGTCGTCCAGGCGGCGGCGGTGAGCGCAGGGGCGCTCCCGGTCTTCTGGCTGGCGCGAAAGCACCTCGGCTCGCAGCGCGCCGCGTGGTGCTTCGCGCTCGCGTACCTCGCCTACCCGGCGACCCAGTGGAATGCGCTCGACCCGAACCTCGGCTTCCACCCCGTCAGCCTCGCGCTGCCGCTGCTGCTCTACGCGCTCTGGTGGCTCGACGAGGAGCGTTGGGTTCCCTTTGCGATTGCGGCCGTGCTGGCGGCCGGCTCGAACGAGCAGATCCCGCTCGTCGTCGGGTGCCTCGGTCTCTGGTACGGGCTGACGCGCAAGCGGCCGTGGGTCGGCATCGGTCTGTTTGCGGCCGGGCTCGCGGTCACGGCTTTCGACTTCCTCTACCTCGTCCCGCACTACAGCATCTCGGGCACGAACCCGTTCGCCGACCGATATGCCGGCCTCGGCGGGACGGCGGGCGCTGTCCTGAAGACCTCCGTGTTCCATCCCCTGAGGGCGGCGGAGGTCGTGTTCACGGGCCACAAGCTGGGGTACCTCGCGCTCCTCTTCATCCCCTTGCTCGGCCTCTGCTTCCGCGCGCCGCTGCTCGTGCTCGCAGCCGTGCCGCTGCTCGTGATCAACCTGCTCTCGTCCTCGCGTGATCAGACGTCGGTCACGAGCCATTACGCGGCTGCGACAACGGCCGTCCTCTTCGGGGCGGCGGTCTTCGGCGCCGCGCGAACCCGAGATCCCGTTCGAGCAGCCGGCATCGTATTGGCGGCGGTCGCCGTCACTGCGGTGCTCTCGCCGTTCTGGACCGCGGTTCCGGTCGCACGCGACGCCGTAACCGGATCGGGTCTGGTCAGCGCCGAACGCCACGCCGTGCAGCTGATCCCGGACGGCGTCCCGGTCAGCGCGACCAACATCATCAGCGCGCACCTCTCGAACCGCCGCCGGATCATGCTGTTCCCGAACACGCGCCGTGCGAAGTGGATCGCGGTGGACACGGCTGACGCGGAAGGCCCGATCTCGTTGCCCGCTGAGGTTGCGAAGGTACGCCGCGCAGGGGCGTTCGTGACGGTGTACGAGTCGCACGGCGTCGTCGTTATGCGACGCGAGGGCTAACCCAGCCCTTTGCCCGGCCCTGCTTAGACGTTCGTCTGTCGCGATAAGCAGCTCCTTCGGCGATCCTCGGGCTGTGGCAGTGCGCACTTCGGAGGTTCGCCCCTTGTCTCTAGACGTCCCGACCGGGCTCCCCACTCCTCTCCCGCTTCGGGTCGACCGGCGGGTCGCTGCGCTGCGCCGGATCGCCGTGATTCCGGCGCTGAACGAAGAGGATTCGATCGCGGGCGTGATCGCGGAAGTGCACGCGGCCGATCCGGGCTTCGAGGTGATCGTCATCGACGACGGTTC
>Ga0114129_10009567_pt1 | contig 13824 bp, 11 predicted proteins | sample RhiMetdeltSRZDD1_FD_80071 | JGI IMG/M metagenome (GOLD analysis project Ga0114129, IMG submission 80071) | Populus rhizosphere microbial communities from Tennessee, USA - Rhizosphere MetaG P. deltoides SRZDD1 (version 2) (version 2) | ecosystem: Host-associated > Plants > Roots > Rhizosphere >...
GGAATCGTTGGACGGTTTGAAGTGTTTCAAAATCAACCTCAGTTCGCGGTCTCGGAAATCAGACCGATCACGCTCGAAAAGTATCGCGAGCTGCACAACGCCGAGCCGGTTCTTCCGAGAGCGTTCACCATTGACATCGAAACCATCCCGATCCCGGCGTTCAAAGAAAGGGCTGTCGCTCGATTAAAGCGAGCTACGCAACTGGGAAAGATGAACGAGGAGCAAGAGCAGCGATATCTCGAGGACCGCGCGGCCGAGGAAGAACGCGCTTTTAGATCGGGCTCGCTCGCGGCTACATCCGGGCGGATCTTGTCGATAGCCGTGCACGTCGGCGCGGTCGCGAGCGTCGAGTTCGAAGGAGTCGAGCAGAGTGAAAGCGAGCACGTCTTCGGCATCGACCCAGGGGGCCACGAGCAAAGCGAGCAAGAGGCGCTGACCGATTTCCTCGCGCTTATGCGAAACTTTGATCCCGAGATCGACGAGATCGTAGGTCACAACGTCATCGGGTTTGACCTGCCGTTTATCTTTCAGCGCTGCCTGGTCAACAACATCCCGATTCGACCTTTTGTGAATCTGGGAGAGTTCAACGTGCGAGGCATCTATGACACGATGCACCGCTGGTGGCTTGGCGCAAGGAACCGAGTGGCGCTCGACGACTTGGCGTGGGCGCTGGGAATTCCATCGAGCAAGACGGATGAAGTTGAAGGGAGCCGCGTGTTCGAGTTGTATCAAGCGGGCAGACTCGCTGAAATTCGCGAATACAATCTGAACGACGTGCGCGTGACGCGAAAGGTGTACGAACGAATGGTCTCGGGCTTTGGGAAGTAATCCAAACAAGGGGATAAAGAAGGCCATTCGCTATTCGCGAATGGCGAACGTATAATCGGGACGTGATGCTCAAGCCTCAAGATGTTGTTGTTGTGCTCAAACTCCTCGGATGCGGTTCGCGCCGGCCGCCGTTCGCCCAGATCGCTGGTGAACTCGCAATGAGTCCGTCTGAGGTTCACGCTGCGGTGAAGCGGGCGAAAGCTGCTCATCTCTTTGACGAATTGTTCAACCAGCCGAACGTAAGCGCCTTAGAGGAATTCCTCATCCACGGAATCAAATATGCTTTTCCGGCAGAGCGCGGAGGACCAAGCCGAGGTATTCCGACCGGCTATGCGGCCGCGCCGCTTAATCGCCTGATTGTTTCTGGCAACGAACCGATTCCAGTCTGGCCATACCCAGAGGGGGAAAAGCGAGGCATCGCTTTCACACCACTGTATAAAACTGTCCCCATTGCGGCTCTCCGCGACGCCGCGCTGTACGAGCAGTTAGCTCTTATAGATGCGATTAGGGACGGTCGCGTGCGCGAGCGACGACTGGCTGAACAGGAACTCATAAAGTGTCTGCGCAGGAAGTCCGATGGCTCATCCCAACCTTGAGCTGCTCATCGAAGCCGCCGGACTACTTATACCACTTCTCGATGAATTGGTGTTTGTCGGGGGTTGTACGACCGGATTATTGATCACTGACGAAGGCGCAGGTGATGTTCGTCCTACGTTCGATGTCGATGCGATTACGGAGATTACATCTTACGCGGATTACGCCCACTTTTCTGAGCGGCTTCGTAAACTCGGCTTCACCGAAGACACGAGCGAAGGTGCGCCTCTTTGTCGCTGGCTAAATGGAGACACCAAACTGGACGTGATGCCCTTGGATGAAACGATTCTTGGTTTCTCGAACCGCTGGTATGAGGGCGCCCTTCAGTCGGCGCAAGAGTATGAATTGGGAACTGGCCTTCAGATTAGAGTGGTCACTGCGCCCTACTTTTGCGCAACTAAGATCGAGGCTTTTAGAGGACGAGGCAAGGGTGACTACCTATCCAGCCATGATCTTGAAGACCTCATAACGGTAGTGGACGGCAGATCCGAACTGGTGTACGAGTTGCGTTTTGCACCTAATGATGTACGGTCCTACATCGCCGAAGCTATCGATCAGATGCTCAAGACTAATCAGTTTATCGATGCGCTGCCAGGCTATCTGTGGCCCGATGCGGCTAGTCAGAGCCGGATCAGCATTTTGCTGGCGAGGTTAACGAACATCTCGACCATGGGATGAGGAACCGAACGAATTCTAGCAAAAGGGATCGCGCCGAAGGTGCTCGGCTCGCGTCACATGCAAGTTTCGGCCGGTGATGCCCCATTGAATGACCGCGACTGAGCGCGTAGAATGCTTTTGACCCCGGGGTGAGGATCACGATGTCAGAATTGGCAGAGAAACTAATTGAGCAGCCGCTTGGCCTTCCTGCGGAGGAGCGCGCGGAGGTGGCCGAGCGGCTTTTGTCTAGTTTGGAGCCGCCCTTGTCCAGAGTAGATCAGCTCTGGGCTCAGGAAGCTGAAGACCGGCTTGATGCTTACGAACGAGGCGAAATCAAGGCGATTCCCGCTGAGGATGTGTTCAACGCGATTAAAAACAGGAAGCGCTGATGCGCATCAAATTTCTCGCAGCCGCCCGCGAAGAGTTCTCGAACGCCGTCTCATACTACGACTCACAGAAAGAAGGCCTGGGCGACAAGTTCGCGGACGAGGTCTGGAGAACAATTTCCAGGATTGTTAGCCATCCTCTTGCTTGGCAGCCTCTCTCGCCAAGAACCAGGCGCTGTCTTACCAAGAGGTTCCCACGGAGTGATATATCAGGCGAGGTCAGATTCAGTACTGATCGTGGGCCGTGATGCATCTGCGCCGACATCCCGAGAGTTGGCGAGGCCGGACTGAGGATGACTGAACCCTTCAGAGCTGCAAGAGGATAATCAGTGAACCTGAATCTGCAACTAGTAATCGCGTTCGTCGGCGGACTTGCTGCCGGCGTTCTTTTCGTTTGGCTGGTTCTTCGCCCGCGAGTGAAGCACGAATACAACAGAGCGAGAGGCGAGTCCGAGGCCGAGCGCGCGACTTTGGTTGAACGACTCCAGGGAAAGCACGACCAGACGCGCAGACTCGAAGCAGACCTGGGGGCGTTTAACTCCAAGCTGTCAGAGTTTCAAAACGAGAACGCGAGCTTGCTTGCGCGAATCAGCTCGCTTGAAACCCAGCTCGACGCCGAACGCAGGGCCTCGACTGAAAAACTTGGACTACTCGAAGACGCGCAGAGCAAACTCTCGGATGCCTTCAAAGTGTTGTCGGCCGATGCGCTAAACACAAATAGTCAAAACTTCTTGAACCTCGCTCGTGAGACGTTGGGACATTTTCAAGAAACCGCCAAAGGAGACCTCGACACCCGTCATAAAGCGATAGGCGAGATGGTCCAGCCGCTCAAGGACTCGCTCGAAAAGGTTGACACCAAGATTCGCGAGCTCGAGTCCGCGCGTGCGTCGGCTTACTCATCGCTCACCGAACAGGTCAAGCACCTCGCAACTTCGCAGATCCAACTTCAAACCGAGACCTCAAAGCTGGTAAATGCATTGCGGAGCCCGATAGTGCGCGGGCGCTGGGGCGAGATTCAGCTTCGCCGCGTAGTCGAGCTTGCGGGGCTGGTTCAGTACTGCGATTTCAGCGAACAGGCGACCATTGCAACCGAAGACGGACGGCTGCGACCGGATATGATTGTGAGGCTTCCCAACGAGCGGCAGATAGTAGTCGACTCAAAGGCGCCAATTGAAGCTTATTACGAGTCGCTCGACACAGCGGACGAGACGTTGAGAACGGCGAGGCTCAAGGACCACGCACGCCAGGTTCGCACGCACCTGACGAAGCTGGGCGCCAAGAGCTATTGGGAGCAGCTCGACTGCACGCCCGAGTTCGTCGTTCTGTTCCTGCCGGGCGAAACGTTTTTCAGCGCGGCGCTTGAACAAGATCCGTCGCTGATCGAGTTCGGTGTCGAACAGCGAGTGATCCTGGCGACGCCGACCACGCTCATAGCCTTGCTCAAGGCAGTGGCGTATGGCTGGCGTCAGGAACAGATGGCTGAGAATGCACAGGCGATCAGTAAGCTGGGGCATCAGTTGTATGAGCGACTGCGAGTCCTTGCCGAGCACTTCTCGGACGTGCGCAAAGGGTTGGACCGAGCAGTTGACTCCTACAACAAAGCTGTCGGTTCATTCGAGGGGCGCGTGCTGGTCACGGCGCGCCGCTTCAAGGAGCTTGGCGCAACAACAGGCGAAGACATCGAGCCACTCGACATCGTCGATCGTTCGACACGCTTGCTGGACATCGGAGAGACCGCCTTGATTCCCGGATTGATGGATGACCTGGACGAGCCGGAAGCAGAATCAACGGATTCGCCGCAAAAGGAAAAGGCCCGCTCTAGCGGAGATGAGTACTGACTCTGTTCGTAAGGAATCGAACGCTGCCCGACGCATTAGTGTTGCCTCTCTGTCGGGCGCACAATAGAATTGAAGATCGCATGGAGACAATAAGCATACGCCCCGGGCTTGTTCCCTATACGTTGTCTGCCGCAGTTGTGTTGACGGTTGGATCGACATTGCTCAAGCAAGGCTGGCTGGTTCCCGCGCTGGCTTGCTGGGCGTTGATAGGGCCGACAATTCTGGCGGCCGCTTTCGACCGCATCGAGTTCGACGGCCGCACGATCCGTCATCGCGGCCCGCTGGCATTTCTTCTCGCTCATCTTTTCAGGGTACGCCGCGAGCTTCACGTTGGTGACATCGAAGCGATCACTACCGAAACTACGCGTCTTAGTTTTGCGACCGGCGATGCGCGCATCAGCTATCACACTCGCATAAGCGGGTCAGGCGTCGAGATAGTCGTGCGCTCGCACCGTTCAACGTACGAGCCGTTCATCAAGGCGCTGTTTCGCGTGGCTGGTCCGCACAAGCTCGATCCTCGCTCGTCTGAGATATTCGAGTATTTCGAAACGGGCAACGTCATCAAAGGCTCGCCCGTTCTGAAGAGCGACATAGCCGCGATGCCCGCGCCGCTGCTGCGCCGCATCGGCAACGCGCTGAGGCTCGCAGGCAAGCTCGCGCAGGCGTCCAGTTATTTCCGCGTCGCCTACGAGAAGGAGCCGCGCAATCCGCAACTGTTGTACGAGATGTCACGCTTCTTTCATTCGTCGGCTCAGACGGAAGACACCCGGTTGCTTCAGCGCTCGGATGCTTGCTTGAGGCTCGCATCGCGGCTCGCAGGCGATGAAGCGGACTTGCTCGAGCGAATCGGCGAAGCGTTTTTCGAGCGGCTCGACTTCAAGCGCGCGTCTGATTGTTTTCGCCGCGCGCTTGCGCTTGACCCCGCGCGCTTTCGAGCGAACGTGGGTTTGGCTGAGATCGCGCTTCGCGATGGGAAGCTGGCTCATGTCGCTCATTTCTATAACGCGGCCGCAGCAAGCAACGACGCGGCGCTTGCGAGAATGGCGGGACGCGAAGCGCGCTATTATGAGCGCTTGATGGACGACGACGATTTTCTGGAAGCCGAGCTTCGCCGGATACGGATTTCGAATCAGATCCGGTGGGCGAGGCGGCTAGCGGCGATGACCTTTTTCAGCGCGTGGCTGGTTGGCGGCGTAGTCGGACGGTTCTCGTTAATGGTCGAGCAGTTCGGCTGGGCGATAATGGCCACGTCCGGGCTGATCTGGTGCGCAGCGATGTTCACGATTCGGCTGTTCCGCCGGCGAAGCGTTTAGAGTTGGAATTCCGCGCGACTCAGCGCCGCATCTTCTCAGCCGGTTTTGCGATCCGGTAACGCTTTCTGCTCAACACCAGCAAGTCGCCCATTCTCTTCTTCACCTCTTGAGATAGAGTTACGTCTATACTAGGCGGTTATCCTTTGTTTCTTGATTCACCGACTGCTAAATGGAATAACCAATTGAAAGCGTGTGCCGCAATTATCCGATACGGGAGTCGTCAATTCGACCGCACCGCCCAACTCAATCGCCCGGCGTTGCACTATTGCAAGTCCCAACCCGGTACCCCGCGACTTGGTTGAGTAGAACGGTTCGAAGACCCGAGCCTGCGCATCCGTGGGGATGCCGGGGCCGGTGTCGGTCACCGCGAGAATGAGTGAGGCCGTCTGTGAGGCTGTTACTCGCCCATCCCGGCCTTGACTGATTCTGGCATCTATCCTTACTTGCCCACCCGAATCGCTAGCCTGTATCGCGTTCAACACCAGATTGCTCAATGCTTCGCGCAACGCTCCGGCCTGGGCGCCGGTGAGCGTCACGTCGGCTTGAGATTCCAGACTCAAATCTACTCCACGCTCCCTGGCTTCCGCGCGGGCGAGCGTGACTGTCGCGTCCAGCAAATCCGAAAGCTGTACCGGGCGCGAGTCGGCATGGCTCGGCCGCGAAAAGGCGAGCAACTGCGAAACTGTTCGATTAAGGCGATCGATCTCGTTGACGATCAGGCTGAGATCCTGATCGTATCCTTGCAGTGCCTTTTCTTCCCGCATGACCTGAGCAATGGACTTGATGGAAGACAGCGGGTTTTTCACTTCGTGCGCGACCTGGGCGGCCATCTGTCCGAGCGTCGCAAGCCGCTCGCGACTGGCAAGCTCGCGTTCGAGCCGCACCTTTTCCTCGACGAGCCGGCAACTCTCGACTTCAACCGCAACTTGCGAAGCGAGCACGTCGAGTATCGCTCGTTTTTCCGAGGTCAACGTGTGAGGCTCTGCTGTTATCAACATCAGTCCGACGAGCTCGCCTTCGCGCCACAACGCGTATCCGATGTTGGCGCCGATCGCTTCAAGGTCGGCGTCCGTTTCGATAACATCGGCGCTCCACGCGATCATCTTTTCAGCCAGGCGTCGCTCGGCGTTGTTGTCTGTTGTCGCATCGAAAGGTACGATGCGAACGCTTGTAACATCCAGGCCCCTGCGTATCGTTTCTTCGGTATATTGCACAAGCGATGCAAGCTCGCCGAAGCCTTCAGCGCCCGAGGATACCTGCCGCACAACGTCGCGATAGAGTCCGATCTCGCTGGCGAACAGCCGGTGGACCATTCGATCAATCACTCGCACCAACGGGCCCGCCAGCGCAACCATGCCGAGGATGAGAATCACCTCGACCACGCCGGGAGTGATTCCGTATCTATCCACCAGGAACTGATCCAGCCGCCTTACGCCGTAGGTGTACACCGCGATGAACACGACTGCGAACATCGCGTACACGAGACTGCCTTTCACGGCTACGTCGACCAGCCTGTAGCGGTAGACGTGATATGCGACGAAGAAGATCGGGAACAAGGACGACAGGAGAAACAGGACCCACAGTACGTCGTTGGGGCCCGAACGCAGGATAGCGACGACCACGAATTCGAATACGCCGTTCAACACCAGCAAAACGGCAAGGCGTTTGAAGAACGCTCGCTCGCGCACGGCGCGGGGATCGAGGCGATCCTTCATAGACCAGTCGAGCAGCGCTGAGCTGATCATGACCAGCAGGTACAATATGGAATATGGAATCAACAACACGCGGAGCTTGATCAAATAGGGCTGATAGCTGCCGCTATTGATCTTGTAGATCGCGTACGGCAGGAACAGCATTGGCAGGTAGAGCGCAACTCCGATGAGTCTCACTGTGCGAGGCTTGAGCGTGCGGTACTTGTCCAGCGACGCCCAGAATCCAATGTGTGCGTGAAGAACGGCCGCGGGAAGCAGCGCAACTCCGGTCTGCGCGAGAGTGTCCCAGGCGCGCAACAGAGCGGTGAGCCGCTCCGGCCCGAGCAGCAGTTCGTGAAAAGTAATGAACAGATTGCCGAGGAACCATACGCCGAGACAGATGTTGACGATCGAGATCAGTTGAACCGGTTGCGTGAGCCTTTCCCGGGAGCCGAGCCTTCGGTTCCAAAGCAGCCAAGCGATGTAAAGATGAAGCGTCGCGCCTGTGGCGAACCCGACAAGCTTGAGGATCTGGATTGGCGACATACTACTGACTGCAGGTGTGACGGCGGCTTCCGGCTAACGCGCAAAATGGAGAAAGTCGAAACTCAAACTATCTATCTTAGAATGTCTCTGACGAAACACCGAAAACCTGGCAGCAATGGTGTCGTTATTTCATCCTTGATTCCTAGCGTCGCAACTAACCTGAGTTTGCTTGTGCGATAGATCTGTATTGCCAGCTTCTCTGGATCGACGATCCAGTACTCTTTTACGCCGTACTTCCGATAAAGTTGCCGCTTGGCATGCCGATCGCGACGCTCGTTTTCAGTTCCGGGAGAAAGTATCTCGATAATCAAATCCGGCGCTCCTGATACTCTGGTGCCTGTGGCTATCGCGCTTTCCCGCTCTTTGCTGACGTAGACCACATCAGGTATTACTCCGCTGAAGTCGCTGAAAATCACTCCCGGTCCGGGCCAGACACTCCCGATCGGGTTTTCGCGGAGATAGAGGTTGAAAACGAACATGAAGTTTCCCACGATACCCTGATGTATCAGGCTTGGTGCGCGAGACACGAACAGTTCCCCCTCGATGAGTTCGTAGCGGTTCCCGTCTTCTGGCATTGAGTCGAGGTCCGCTATCGTTAGAATGGGCTCAAGCTTTGCAGCCATGACGCTGACTCCCCACACAAAGTAGCATAGAGACGACTTGTTTTCACAGTATCGACAAAACTGGGGCACTCTCGCGTCACCAGGCGATCGCATATCGTCCGCGCCGTGGGTCCGCGCCCGCCTCAATCACTCCCGAGTTGCTGTTGAACTTTATCACCGTCGGCGCCGAAGGATTTCCCCACGCCGGTTGCGTCTCGACTTTGTGCCCTCGCGACGCGAGATCTTCGCTTGTCTGTTTCGCGATTCGATCTTCGAGGTTCAGCACGCCCGGGTTGAAGCGATGATCGTCAAACGAGCTCACGAAGTGCAGCGTCTGGAATCGCGGAGATTCGACTGCTTCCTGCACGTTCATTCCGAACTCGATGATGTTAAACAGCACTTGAATGAGAGACTGGTCTTGATTGTCGCCGCCTGGCGTTGAGAGAACCAAAAACGGTTTGCCATCTTTCAGAACAATAGTCGGCGTCAGAGTGATCCTCGGCCTTTTGCCCGGCTGAAGCACGTTCGGGTGTCCTTCTTCAAGAAGGAACGATTGCATTCGCTGGCCGAGCAAGACGCCCGTGTCGCCGGCCACAACCGCAGGGAGCCACGCGCCCGACGGAGTCGCGCTGAAAAGATTGCCGTCCTTGTCGATCACGTTCACGCAAGTGGTGTCGTTGGCGCGCTCGGCTTCAGGCACGCGAGACTCTCCGGTTGGCGCGGGACTGGGAACGCCGTCGACCAGCGGTTTCTTATTCACCGGATCACCGGGGCGTCGTTCCAGCGAGGCGCGCTTTTGATCGACCAGCGATCTTCGAACGGTCGCGTATTCTTTTGATAAAAGCTCGCTTCCCGGCACGCGCACGAAGTCCGGATCGCCGTAGTAGCGGTCGCGATCCGCAAACGCAAGCTTCATCGTTTCGGCCAACGTGTGAATGTAGTCAGCCGAGTTGTGTTTCATTGCGCGGAGGTCATAGCCTTCGAGGACGTTTAACATTTCGAGCATAACCGGCCCCTGCGCGAAGAAACCTGTCTTGTAGACCTCGTAGCCGCGATAGGAAGTCTTGGTTGGCTCTTCAACCTTCGCGTGGAACGCAGCGAAGTCACCCGCGCGAAGCAACCCGCCGTTGGCCTCACAAAAATCCGAAATACGTTTTGCGATCACGCCCTTGTAGAAATAATCCCGCGCGGCAATCAACGCCTGGTGACGGCCTCGCGAAGCAGCGGCGCGTTCGGCTTTGAGTATTTCTCGCAGAGTTCGAGCCAGCTCCGGTTGTGAGAACATCTCGCCGAGCTTCGGCACGCTGCCGTTTGGCAAGAACAGCTTCGCGCTCGTGGGCCACGGCTCGAATGTCTTGCGAGTCCGTTCGATGTAGCTCACGCGCAGCTCATCGATTGGGAACCCGTCGGCCAACTCGATTGCAGGTTGCATGACTTCGGCAAGTGACTTCGTGCCGAACCGATCGAGTGCGGTCACCACTGCATCGAGGACTCCGGGGACCGTCGCGGGAAGAATGCCCGATGACGGAATAGGTCCGGAAGGAGAAGCGCCTTGCGACGCAGGGCCTTTTTCCCGCTCAGCTTTCTTTGCTCGTTCGAGAAAGAATTCGCGCGTCGCTAGCTTTGGAGCTATCCCCTGGCCGTTGATAACCGAAACAGCGCCGCTCGCCGGTTTGATGATGATCGGTACCTCGCCGCCGAATGAGAAGTGCGAGATCTCAATAACCGACGCAGCCAGGATTGCAGCGCAACCGGCATCGACTGCGTTTCCACCTTGCTGAAGCAGCCGCATTCCCGCTTCGGCGGATAGCGGATGGCCCGCGGCGACGGCGCCGCGCTTGCCGCGAACAACGGGGCGAAACGTTTCGGCTTCAGGCGCTACGGTCGATAATGCGAGGATGGCGATCACAACGACGACGCAAATCAGGAACGGCAGCGTTCTCATATTGTCCTCCGAAAAAAGCGCGGTAATGTTTACTCGGAAGTTTCCGGCTTTGACTGTCGATTGTCAATTCGTCGACAAGTGCGCGAGCCGCAGGAAGTCAATTGCGGGACACGTCCGTTGCTGATGTCTGTGCGTATCGCTAAGGCGTTTGACGGGAAGCGATGCCGGGCCCGACGCCCGGAGCTTTGAATGAACTGGATGGCCCTTTGTTCGCGGCTGCCCTTGTTTTCAGCCCTCGGAAAACAATGCGTCGTCTAGAATCTTTTTTGCGATTCGCTCGCGATCTTCCCTGCGCCGGACCTTTCGCCGCCGGTCCGTGCCTTCGTTGTCGATCCAGGTTACTCCGTCGATAACAATCAAGGTGTCCGCGGTGAAGCGGATTGAGCGCCTCCTTTCCTGCTTCCGGCGCTCACTGTTGTTACGTCTTTCGACGCCTATCGGTGAAGACATCAATCGCCTCGTTACCGAGATGGCATCCGGCGTTATCTCGGATCATTCGCGGTGCGACCTTATGGTCATTAATACTAAAAGACTCATTGGCGTCTGCTTTTCAGCGATCAGTCAAAATAACCGACCGAGGCCTGTCGCATTCGACTAGGCCCGACTTATCTCGTCAGCCAGCGTCATGCGGCGGAAGAACATTGCGCTGCGCGACGGGTCGCCGCCGGTGAAGATCGGCTGGCCGTGACTACAGTCCGGCTCGGCTGGCGCCTCCAACGCCGAGGTTCCAATCGATGCAATCGCGATGTCTTCCTCTCGGTCGAAGACTTCTTCCCTTATGGCGGTCGCTTCCTGCGAAATCACATCGATTCTCCCCACGACCCGGTCGCGTTCAGCTCGCATCGCGTCCAGCTTCAGCAGCAATCGGTTGATTTCGGTCTGCCGCTCCTCTATCTCACGGTTGAGCAGGAACTCTTCTTCCTCGAATCCCGCAGCGCGCCGGTAGAGTACGGCGGCCTCGTCTTCGAGTGCCTCGGCCATTTGGTCCAGCATTCTCATCTTCGCTAGCGTCGGCGAGGAAAGCCGGCCCTGGGATACCTTAGCTTCGGTAAGGACTGTCATTGAATGTGCTCCTCTAAACTGCCGCCTTTCGCACCTGGAAAGTCGCGAGTCGCAAGGCGGATGCGTTGCGGCGGCGAGCGATCTTGTCTTGATACATTCGTTGATCGGCGACCTCCATCAACTCATCTATCGCCGTACCGTCAGGCCCGTAGGTCGCGTAACCAATCGATATGCCGACGCGCGCTACACGGCCGGGCCTCACCTCATAAGCGAAGCCGTCGACCGCCGACTGAAGCCGCGTTTTCATTTCTTGCACGAGATCCGGCGTGACACGATGCAGCACCGCCACGAATTCGTCGCCTGCGTAGCGGATTAGAGTGTCTCCCGAGCGAACCTGACCTCGCGAAACTTGCGCGACGCGGCGCAGTATTTCGTCGCCGACGTGATGGCCGTACGTATCGTTGATCTTCTTGAAACCGTCCAGGTCCATCATCATCAGCACCAGCGGATAACCGTGGCGCTCGGACCTGCTTCGTTCTTGATCGAAGAAGCTGTACATGTATCGCGAGTTCGGCAAGCCGGTCAGATTGTCCGTGAGCGCCGATTCCTGGGTCCGCTCAAAAGCCAGCGCGTTATGAACCGCGGAGGCCGTGTGATGTGAGATGGTTTCCAGCAGCCTGACTTCATCCGCCGAATATCCTCGATCTTCCTCGCAGTAGAGGGCGAGCGTTCCGACCAGCGAATCGTCGTTAACAAGCGGGAAAATCGCCGTTGAACGATAGGCAGCGGCGGCCAGACCAAGCGGCCGTTGAAGGTCAGCCAGCGGGCTTCCGCCGATCAACACCTGCCGGTGTTCGGCTACCCATCCAGCACCGCCCTCGCCGACCATCATTTCAAGACCCTTCAGCGCATCGGCGTTCTTGCCTACCACATAAGCCGCGTGCAGCCGCGTTCCCTCGGCCAGGTAGATGACCAGTGTGGTGAAATTGGCGATGTTCTCGAGTTTCGCCGCAACGATGGGCAAGACCTCGGAAAGCTTCAGCGTCGATCCGAGCGTCTGTGAGATTTCATATAAAGACAGCACCTCGCGCTGGGCCGCCGCGATATCGCGCAACGCCTTTTCAGTCGGCGTTCTTGGGGCGGGACCAAAACTGTGTTCGAACGAACGATCCGACGCAATCGGCTCGACGCCTAGCAGCGAGACGGGACGCGTGGTGAGAGCCGGAAGGTTGTCTTCGAGTGAATCAATGATTCCGAGGAATATTTCCAGTTGCGCCGGATCGAACGTGCGCCCTCGTTCGCCGCGCATTAGCTCGAGCGCTTGTTCGCGCGTAAACCTTGGGCGATGAGGGCGATTCGTCGTGAGCGCTTCATAGCAATCGACGATCGTCAGAATCCTCGCGCCAAATGGAATCTCTTCGCCCTTCAGTCCGCTCGGATACCCCGTACCGTCCCACTTCTCGTGATGGTGTTTGACGATGGGAACGACCTCGTAAGGGAACTCGACATTGCTCAGAATGTCGGCGCCCACTACTGGATGGATCATGACCTTCGAGTATTCGGCTGCGCTCAGCTTGCCTGGCTTGCTCAAGATGTATTCGGGAACTGCCAGCTTGCCGATGTCATGAAGCAGCGCCGCAGCTTTTAAACCTTCCATCTGGTCTTCGGGGTAACCCACGGCGCGCGCGAGCCCTTCGGCGAGCACTCGCACGCGCTGTATGTGGCCGCGGGACAGATCATCCTTTGCATCGATTGCCATCGTCAGCGACTCGACAGTCGCCAGGTGTAATTTGGTAAGACCTTCGATGTGCTTATTGGATGTTTCAACTCTGCCAAGGTAGCTTCGGTATGCGATGTACGTCAGAAACAGAATAGGCAGCGAGATCACGAACGAGTAAAAGCCGAAGATCGTTATCGCCTTGCATATGACGCCGGCGGCCAACGCGCCGATGAAGAAAGCGGGCAAAGTCCACAGGTAGTTTTCAGTCCATATCTTGATTACGTTCCGTTCGCGGAACAAAGCAACAGCCGCGGCGGCTATGCTGCTGTTGATCAGATAATTGACCAGCGTAATCACGCCGATCGCCAGCGCCAGCTCGTCGACCCGATCGCTTGAATACAACAGGCGATCCAGCGGCCCGAAGAGTCTCACGGCAAGCAGCGAAGCGGCTAATACAGCGATGTTCATCGCGCCCATGTTGATCAGGGCGGTTGCTCCGAGGTTCTTGCTGCCACGCGGTGACCTCGCGAGTCCGTCGATCGATGCAAGCGCCGCTGCTGCCCACGGACCCAGCATCAACATAGCGATGCACACAAACACGTCGGTAAGCGTGATCTTGCTTCGCACGCCCGGGATCCAGACCTCCGCCCGCCAGCTCAACAACATTGTGAAGGCGAGCACCAACATCCAGTCGAGCCGCAC
>Ga0114129_10009568_pt1 | contig 13824 bp, 13 predicted proteins | sample RhiMetdeltSRZDD1_FD_80071 | JGI IMG/M metagenome (GOLD analysis project Ga0114129, IMG submission 80071) | Populus rhizosphere microbial communities from Tennessee, USA - Rhizosphere MetaG P. deltoides SRZDD1 (version 2) (version 2) | ecosystem: Host-associated > Plants > Roots > Rhizosphere >...
GTGATCGAAGGCCTGATCGATCCCGACCTGCTCGAGCCGGAAGGCCCGTTCGGCGAAAGCCACGGCCATGTCGCGCTCGAGGACTTCAACATGTCGATGCGGGTGACCGCGATTACCCGCAAGCGCTCGCCGGTGTTCGTTTCGATCGTGAGCCAGGTGACCCCGAGCGAATCGAGTGTGCTCAAGAAGGTGGCCTACGAGCCCTTGTTCCTCACGCACCTGCGCGACCGGCTCGCGATCAAGGGCATCCGCAAGGTCGTGATGCACGAGCCGCTGACCAACCTGCGCAAGGTCATCTTCCTGCAGTTCGCGCAGGGGGTGCCGCGCACCGAAGTGTGGCGCGGGCTGCACGGCGCCGCCACGCTGCTCGCCGACTGCGGCAAGATCTGCATCGCGGTGAGCGAGGACATCGACCCGGAGAATGCCGACGCGATCTTCTGGTCGCTCGCCTACCGCTCCAATCCGGTCGAGGACGCGCACATCATCCCGCATCGCTCGGCCGGACACGGTCCGAAATCCGGCCCCCACAGCGAGGAGTCGACGCTGCTGATCGACGCCACGCTCAAATACTCGGCGCCGCCGCTTGCGCTTCCGACGCGCGAGTTCATGGAGCGCGCGCGCAGCATTTGGGAGGAGCTCGGGCTGCCCCCCCTCACCCCCCAGCCCCCCTGGCATGGCTATTCGCTCGGCGACTGGGCCGAGGACTGGGAGACCTATGCGCGCCGCGCGGTGAAGGGCGAGTGGGAGGCGAGCGGCAAAGAAACGTTTGCGCGCCGCCACGGCGGCGTCATTCCGGAGACGCCGGTGCGCGACGTCGAGGGGCCGAAGAAGAAATAGCGCAGTGTCTGTCCGCGCATCTGCAATATGCAAAGCCCGCCTCCGAACGAAGGCGGGCTTTGGTTTTGGGATCTGCTTATTCCGACGGCTGCAGGTACTTGTTCATCGCCTCCAGCACGTGCGGCGGCTGGTTCATCATCTCGTCGAAGCCTTTGACGACGTCCTGCGCCGAGATGTAGGCCATCTCGATCTTCGCCGTTTCCGCCTCGCTGCGGAACTTCGGATCGGAGATGGTCTTGGCCAGCGCCTCGCGCAGCATCGCCACGCGGTCCGCAGGCGTGCCCGGCCGCACCGCGAAGGCCCGGCCGATCGAGAGCGGTATGCCGCGGATCGCCATCAGCGACTTGCCGATCGGGTCGGTGGTCAGGGATTCGTCGGTGGGAAGGTCGTTGTAACCCGGCACCGGCGCCCGCGCGCGCACCAGCGCGCGCACCGCGCCGCGATCGACGCCCTGCTGGATGGTGGTGGCGAGCGCCGCCCAGCCGTCGACTTCCTTGCGCTCGACCGCGAGAAGGATGTCGCTGTTTGCCGCGTAGCCTTTCACCAGGCGTAAATTGGCGCCGGCGAATTCCTTCAGCAGCAGCGGAAAGTCGTGGGCGTTGGACCCGGGACCGGTCGTTCCGACGATCAGTTCCTTGCCCGAGTCCTTGAACTCCTTGAAGGTCTTGTACGGCAGGTCGGCGCGGATCGCGAACATCGCGCCGTCGGGGCCGGACGACCCGAGCCATTCGAACTTGCGGATATCGAAACGGACCTGCGCCACCTTGGCGAGCTGCGCCATGGCGACGTTCGGATTGGCCGCCAGGATGGTCAGCCCATCCGGCTCTGCGACGTTGAAGATCTGATTGGTGGCGTTAAGATGGGCGGCCCCGGGCATCTGCCGGAAGATCACGGTCGGATTGCCGGGGATGTACTTTCCGATGTGATGGGAGACGAGTTGCGCGGCAAGCGCGAGGCTGCCGGTCCTCGCGCCGATCACGACCGAAACGGTCTTGCCTTTGAAAAAGTCGCTTTGCGCATGCACCGGCGACGACGCCAGCGCGATGACCGAGAGACCGACGGCACCAAAGAGCCAAAATCGATTCATGACGCCTTCCTTGTGAGCTTCCGCGGGCTTGTCCCGCAAGTGTCCAGCACCGGCCCCTATGCCCACAAGGGGCCTCTTGTCGCATTCAAGCGGAGAGCATGGCGGCCATGCCGCCGGTCAGAACAGGGTATAGATGAACGGTGCGATGGCGGAGCCTTTCGCCAGAATAATCAAGCCGCCGAAGACCAACAGCAGCAGCATGATAGGGGCGAGCCAGAACTTCCTCCGCGCCCGGATGAACGCCCAGAGCTCGATGATGATACTCATAAAGCCACTCGGTTGAATCTGTTCAGGCCCGGTTCTTCATCGGTTGGCTCGCGCGTCACGCGGTCGCCCGTTCGGTTAAACCAAAACACCAGGCCCCTCGCAACCGCACGCCGGGGTCATTGTTTCGGCTGTGCCTGCACGATGCCTGTCCGTGAAAACAGCGAGCCGAGCGCCTCCGCGACCAGCGCGTGGCCGCTCGGAGTCCAATGGTTGCCGTCGGCGCGGTAGGTCTCGGCGCCCTCGAAGGAGGTGTAGGAGATCTTCTGCGCCCGCAGGAACTGCTCGAGCTGCGGCTCGCGATATTGCAGCCCGACGAGGAACTTTGCGCCGCGCGCCTCGACAAAGTCGCGCATCATGCCGACGAGCTGTTCGGTGGGATCGGGCACCGAAATCCTCGGATGCCGCAGCTGGACATAGACCGAGACCGCGACCCGCGCCACCCAGAGATTGCGCACAAGCCAATCGTCGATGAAGTAGACGTGCCGCGATTTGGGCACTGGCTGCCCGCGGAATTGCCAGCTGCCGTCCGGCGCCTGCTCCAGGTAAGGCTTGTAATAGCCGTCGTATCGCGAGTCGGAGGTGTTATCCAGGCGGTCGTTCTCGGCGCAGAACATCAGCACGACGACGTTCGGCTCGACCGCGCTCCAGAGGCGGCGGAGCAGGAGATATTCCTGATCCGTCCCGTAGCCGGGAACGCCGGCATTGACGATCCTTGTCCCCGCCATTTGCTGCTGGAGACGCTCGGTGAAGCGATCGCCTGCTTCGACGTCGTAGCCCCACACAAACGAGTCGCCGACGAACAGGATGGTCGGTTTCGCCGCGCGGTCGTGCTCGATGTCGCGCAAGCCGAGGCTGTTGTGCTGGACATTGATCGCGCGTGAACCAACGAACTTCGATGCCGAATTCGGGATCGGCGCCCAGCCCAGCTCGGAGTCGTAGTGATGGACCAGCGGATAGCCGGCCTGATGGCCGTCCCGGAGAAATCGCAGATCGACGACGCGAAGCATCACCTCGACCGCGCCCAGCGTGACGAGGATGATCGCAACCTGCAGGCACAATCCGCGCAGAAAGCGCGACAATCGGCCCGGCTTTGGCAACGACAGGTCCTGCAACTGGTCGGCCGACATCCGCTCCCCGTGAGCAACGGAGGCAATCTAGTTGAGGAGCGGCGGCCACGCCAGCGTCAGGGGATTCGCCTCGGCCGCCGTTGACGGCGCAAAAATGCATGTGCCGCTACTGCAGCACCACGGTCAGTCGCTTCGCCGCCCGGGTCACGCCGGTATAGAGCCAGCGCTCGCGGCTGTCGGGAAAGGCGAAGGATTCATCGAACAGCACCACATCGTTCCACTGCGAGCCCTGTGCCTTGTGCACCGTGAGCACGTAGCCGTAGTCGAACTCGTCGTAGCGCTTGCGCTTCTCCCATTCGACCTCCTCGATACCGCCGGTGAAGCATTCCGGCCGTACCGACACCTTCATGACCCGCCCGGTCACGTCTTCGTCCGGCTGCAGCCGCAGGCGCAGGATCTGCCGCCGCGCGCTCGGGCGCTCCTTCACGGTCCATAGACCGCCATTGAACAGTCCCTTGCGCTTGTTGTTGCGAAGACAGACGAGCTTGTCGCCGGCCACCGGCAGCATGTCGTCGAAGCCGCGGTGCTCGCGCATGCGCGCGTTGTAGGCGCGCCGGGTCACGTTGCGGCCGACCAGGACCTGATCGGCGTCGAGCACGCGCTGCGGGTCGAGCCGGTCGCGCCGCACCACCTGGGTGGCGCCGTATTGTCCCGGCGCGAGCGCATTGCCGGCGCGAATGTCCATCGACAGGCGCACGATCGGATCGTCCTGCGCCTGGCGATGCACTTCCGTCAGCATGGCGTCGGGCTGCGCGTCGGTGAAGAAGCCGCCGCCCTGGATCGGCGGGAGCTGCGCCGGATCGCCGAGCACCAGGAGCGGCACGCCGAACGACATCAGGTCGCGCCCGAGCTCGGCGTCGACCATGGAGCATTCGTCGATGACGACGAGCTGCGCCTTCGAGGCCGGCGCGTCGTCCCAGAGCTCGAAGCTCGGCACTTCGGCGCCGCTCTCGAGCGTGCGGTAGATCAGGCTGTGGATGGTCGAAGCGCGCTGGCAGCCTTTGCTGCGCATGACCAGCGCCGCCTTGCCGGTGAAGGCGGCGAACAGGACGTCTCCGTCGACGCTTTCGGCGATGTGCCTGGCGAGCGTGGTCTTGCCGGTGCCGGCATAGCCGAACAGCCGGAACACGAGCGGCGTGTTGCCGATCCCCGGCCTGGCCTTGAGCCAGGCGCCGACCGCCTTCAGCGCAGCATCCTGTTCGAGCGTGAAAGCGGGCATTGTGGACTGATTGTTGTGATGCCGGGCATCAAGAACGAAACAGGAACAATTGTCAAGGGAAGCCGGCTATGCGGCCGCCGCCCTGGCCTCGACCGCGAAGTATCGTGCCAGCCAATTCTCGACCACGGCGCGCACGCGGGTGTTGCTCTCGGCGAACATGAAATGGTCGGTGTCGGCGAAAAGGTGCAGCTCGGTGGGCTGGCCGGCGTGCTCGAACAGCCCGACCGATTGCTCGACCGGAGTGACCGAGTCGGAGGCGCTGTGCAGCAGCAGCGCCGGGCGCGGCGCGATCCTGCCGATCACGTCATTGGCGCGGAAGTCGTACATGCTCTGCGCGGTCTCCGCCGTGAACATCTGGATCGAGCCCGGCAGGACGTGCGTGCGCAGATGCTTCGGGATCGGAACGATGTCGTAGCGCGGCACCATCAGCGACTGTCCGGTGCGCTCGCGGTGCCGCTTGCCCTCCTCGAGCATGGCGGTGAATTTGGCCCAGCCCTCCGGCGTCGGATGCTGTCCGCGAAATTTGCGCTCACCGTGACCCCATCCGGACGCCGAGATCACCGCCGCCACGCGCTCGTCGACGCCGCCGGTGTAGACCGCAACGGCGGCGCCGAAGCTCGAACCGGTCACCGCGATGCGCCGGCCATCGACGTTGCCGTGCTGCGCGAGCGTGGTGAGCGCGTCGCGCGTCGCCTGTACCTGGTCGAGGCAGATCAGGTGGCCGCGCTGGCCTTCGCTGTCGCCGCAGCCGGGCATGTCGAAGCGCAGCGTGACGTAGCCGAGCTTCTCGAGCAGCGCGCAGGGCTGCAGCACGTTGCCCGCGCCCATGTGGCTGCCGAACCCGTGCAGTACGATGAAGGCCGGGCGCCGCTCGCCCGGCTTCACGCCGTCCGGCACGCGCACGATTCCCGCGAGCGTCAGACCTTGGGACTTGAAACTCACGCGCTGCTCGGTCATCGAACGATCCCTTTCGTGGCCGCCCTTGTGCCGGGCACCTGCGTCTTTATAACAGGCGCCGCGTTCAATGCGACAATCAAGCAGGTGGGGCGATGCGTCTTGCAAGTTTCAAAGCGAAGGGCCACGCGAGCTGGGGCGCGGTGATCGACGGAGGGATCGTCGATCTCGGCCGACGGCTCTCCAAATATCCGACCCTGCTCGATGTGTTTCGCGCGCAGGCGATCGGCGAGGCGCGCGCCGCCGCCACCGGACCGGCGGACCATCAGCTCAAGGACGTGGAGATGCTGCCGCCGCTCACCGCGCCGGAAAAGATCATCTGCGTCGGCATCAACTATCCGGAGCGCACCGCCGAGTACAAGGACAACCGCGAGGCGCCGAAATATCCGAACCTGTTCTGCCGCTTTCCAACGTCGCTGGTCGGCCACGACCAGCCGATCGTGCGGCCGAAAGTATCGGAGAAATTCGATTACGAAGGCGAGATCGTGCTGGTGATCGGCAAGGAAGGCCGCCACGTTCCGAAGGAAAGCGCGCTCGGCATGATCGGCGGGCTCACCCTCGGCAACGAGGGCAGCGTGCGCGACTGGCTGCGTCATGGCACGCTCAACGTCACCCAGGGCAAGAACTTCGACCGTTCCGGCAGCCTCGGGCCCTGGGTCGTGCCGGCGGACGATCTCGATCCCGCCAAGCCGCTCCATCTCATGACGCGCGTGAACGGCGAGCTGCGCCAGGACGGCAACAGCGGCGAGCTGACGTGGGGCTTCGCCTGGCTGATCAATTACATCTCGACCTTCGCGACGCTCAAGCCCGGCGACCTGATCTGGACCGGCACGCCGACCGGCGCCGGCGGTCACCAGACGCCGCCCAAATGGCTCAAGCCCGGCGACGTCGTCGAGGTCGAGGTGCCGGAGATCGGCGTGCTGCGCAATTCGGTGGTGGACGAGACGTGATGTTCTCTCCGTCATGCGCGGGCTTGACCCGCGCATCCATCTTCTTTGCGAAGACGATGGATTGCCGGGTCAAGCCCGGCAATGACGACATCGGTCTCGCTATTTCCTTCGCTATTCTCACATGCTAACTCACCCGCCGTAGCGTGACGGGGGATCAGAGAAACCAATGGCCAAGTTGCAGCTTTCGTTTGCGTCCGCGCTCTATGACCGTATGCAGCCGATCTACACGGGGGAAGTAAAGCCCGACGGAATCGATCTCAATTTCATCCGCATCGAGCAGCCGCGGCCGATCTTCGACCGCATGTCCGGCGGCCAGGAATTCGACGTCGCGGAATATTCGAGCTCCGAATACATCCAGCGCTACGCCAACAACCAATGTCCGTTCGTGGCGATCCCGGTATTTCCCTCGCGCGTGTTCCGGCACGGCTTTATCGCCGTCAATCACAAGTCCGGTATCAAGAAGCCCAAGGATCTCGAGGGAAAGCGCGTCGGCGTCGCGCTCTACACGATGACGGCGGCGATCTTCATCCGCGGGCTCCTGCAGCACGAGTACGGCGTGGACATCTCGAAGATCAAATGGGTGCAGGGCGCGATCAACACCGCCGGCGCCCACGGCTCGCCGACCGTGCTGCCGCTGCTCAAGCCGGTCGATCTGGAGATCGGCGATCCGCGCAAGTCGCTCGACGACATGATCCAGGAGCGGATCGTGGACGCCACCATCGGCACCAGCCTGCCGGAATCCTATCGCACCAATCCGGATATCGGCCGGCTGTTTCCGAACTACGTCGAGCTGGAGAAGGATTACTACAAGCGCACGAAGATCTTTCCGATCATGCATCTGGTCGCGATCAGGAAGGACATCTACGAGAAGTATCCGTTCGTCGCGACCAGCCTGTTCAACGCGTTCTCCCGCGCCAAGGACCTCGCGCTGGAGCGCATGTATAACCTGCGCGCGCTGCGCTACATGGTGCCGTGGCTGATGCGCGACGTCGACGAGTGCTTCGAGTTCTTCGGCGGCGATCCGTGGCCCTACGGCGTCGAGCCGAACCGGCCGACGCTGGAGGCGCTGGTCACCTATCTCTGCGACCAGCACCTGATCGCCAAGCCGGTTCCGGTCGACGACCTGTTTGCGCCGCTCTATGGGCTGGAGTGACGTTCCTCATCTCTCTCTGTTTCCCTCTCTCTGGATCATCGCAATGAGCAGTCTCGATACCGTCATCCAGGATCTTGTCATCGCCAACCGCATCCTCGCCAAGGAGGACGTGGTCGATGCCTATGGTCACGTCAGCATCCGCCACCCCGGCAATCCCAAGCACTTCTTCATCTCGCGCTCGCTGGCGCCGGAACTGATCGACAAGGAGGACATCGTCGAGCTCGGCCTCGACGGGGAGCCGGTGCGCGACGAGAAGCGCTCGCTCTATCTCGAACGGTTCATCCACGGCGCCATCTATGAGGCGCGGCCGGACGTGACGGCAGTGGTACACGCGCACGCCGAGGACATCCTTCCGTTCGGCATCGCCAGGACAACCAAGCTCAAGCCCGCGATCCACTCCGGCAGCTTCATCGGCGCCAACGTTCCGGTCTGGGATATCGCCGACAAGTTCGGTGACACCGACCTGCTGGTGCGCAACGTCGCCCACGGCCGCGATCTCGCCAAATGCCTCGCCGGCAACAATGTCGTGCTGATGCGCGGCCATGGCTTTGCCTCGGCGGCGCGCTCGCTGATCGAGGTGGTGCGGATGTCGGTCTACCTGCCGCGCAACGCGCGCGCGATCATGCGCGCGAAGCAGCTCGGCGGGACCATCAAGTATCTTTCGAAAGGCGAGATCGACGCGCGCAACCGCGGCTACAGCCCCTATTCGACCGAGACCTGGCGCGCCTGGGAATACTGGGCCAACAAGGCCGGCTGCGGCCACATGGTGACGCGGCCGGACGCCGGCCACGTGCACAAGCCGAAGAGCTGACGCGCATGACTTGCGGCGAACTCGGCGCAATCCCTCCCGGCGCAGCGGGGAGGGTGGCGAGCGCAGCGAGCCGGGTGGGGTGTAACTGCAGGAGCCGCGTGCGTGGCATGACCCCCACCCTTACCCTCCCCCGCAATCGCGGGGGAGGGAATTGGAGAGGCCGTGCGCAGAGGATGAAACCATGAAGCTCGCGAGCTACATCGCTGACGGCAAGCCGGCGTTCGGAGTCGTGGTGGACGACGGCGTCGTCACCATGAACGAGCGCCTCAAGGGTCGTTACGCCACGCTGCGCGATGCGCTCGCCGCCGGCGCGGTCGAGGAGATGCGCCGCGCCGCGCAGGGCGCCAGGCCCGATCACAAGCTCGCAGGCTTGCGCTTCCTGCCGGCGATCCCCAACCCCGAGAAAATCCTCTGCGTCGGCATCAACTACAAGTCCCATGCCGCCGAGCACGGCCAGGAAGCACCGAAGCTGCCGAATATCTTCACGCGCTTCGTCAATACGCTGGTGGCGCACGAGGCCGAGATGATCCGGCCGAAGGTCTCCACCAATTTCGACTTCGAGGGCGAGCTTGCGCTGGTCATCGGCCGCGGCGGCCGTCACATCACGGCCGAGAACGCGCTCGAGCACGTCGCCGGCTATACCTGCTTCTGCGACGGCTCGGTGCGCGACTTCACCAAGTACTCGCTGGTAGCGAGCAAGAACTTTGTCGGCACCGGACCGCTCGGCCCCTGGATCGTCACTGCCGACGAGATTCCCGACCCGACCAAGCTCACGCTGGTGACGCGCCTCAACGGCGAGGAGATGCAGCGCTCGGGCACCGACGTGCTGATCCATTCGATCCCGGCCATCATCGCGTTCTGCTCGGTGTTCACGCCGCTGGTGCCGGGCGACGTGATCGCCACCGGCACGCCCGACGGCATCGGCGCCAAGCGCAATCCGCCGGTCTGGATGAAGGCCGGCGACGTGCTGGAGATCGAGATTTCCGGCATCGGCGCGCTGCGCAACCGCATCGCCGACGAGAAATAAAAACGGCGCCGCCCGCAGGCGGCGCCGAAATCGTTTTGCGCGTGGGCCGGCTTATTGGACGAGCTGGATGACCTTGCCGCCCTTGTCCTTGCCCTGCGCCCGGTACTGGCCGATGTTCTTGAGCAGCGCCGCGTCCGACACCGTGTAGAGTATGGCGTCGCCGGTGCCGGTGTTGATGTGGCGGCGCCACACGAAGTTCGGCACCACCATGATGTCGTTCGGCTCCCAGTCGAAGGTCTCGCCGCCGATCTCCGACCTGCCCTTGCCCTCGATCACCACGATGAAGGTGCTCGACGTCTCGCGCTTGGGCAGCGTCTCTTCGCCCGGACGCAGCAGCTGCGCCTGGTAGTTGAGCGTCGCGAACACCGGCTTGCCGGTGACCGGATTGACGAACTGCATCTGGATGCCCTCGTGCGGATCGCCGGGCTCCTTGCGCAGCGCCTCGAGTGTCTCGCGGATCTGGCTGCCGCGGTAATGGATCAGCGGCGCCGGGTCGCGGCCGAAACCGAGCTGGTGCGAGACGAAGGTCGGCACCATGCCGCCGCTGCCATAGAGCCGGCCGGAATAGCCGCTGCTGTGGGTCGTTTCCTGGCTGCGTGCGTTGGCGCCGCCGCCGGGCTTGAAGTCCTGGTCGACCCAAGCGCAATCGAGGAACTCCATCAGCGGCCAGTCGAGCATGTCGATCCAGATCACCGGCTCCTTGGCCTCGTTGCCGTGGTCGTGCCAGGTGCCGTTGGGGGTGAGGATGATGTCGCCGCGCGCGGCCTCGCAGCGCTCGCCTTCCACGTTGGTGTAGCCGCCCTTCTCGGACAGGATGGTGCGGCTGGCGTTCGGGCTGTGCACGTGGGCGGGCGCGATGTCGCCGGGATTGTAGATCGAGATCGCGCAGCGGATGGTGTTGGTGACCTGCAGCCGGCCGCCGAGGCCGGGATTGGTCAGGAGGATGCTCTGGCGGTCGGCGAACTCGATCGGCGAGACGTCGGCCTGCTTGGCGATGCCGGAGATGCGATCGAGGAATTTCTTGTACTCCTTCCAGCGCCAGCGATAGGCCTGGGCCTTGAGCTGGTTGGCGGCGACGCGGCCGCTCGCCATCACGCCCGCGCCGGTGGCGCCGCCGGTGTCGGTGAACCACGGACGCTGCGCCGGCGCGTTCATCTGGGTGCGTACCCAGACATGGGATTTGGAGGCGTCGGCATTGAGCTGTTCCATCAGTTCGCGCGCTTTGCTCGAAAGCGCCGGACGGACCGCTTCTCTTTCCTTGGTGGCAACGGCCATGGCATGTCTCCTGTCGATCGATCGCTTGGGCGCCGGGCCCGCATCCGCTGCACCGTCATACGGCAGCGGGTTTCATAATGAGTTATTACGCTGGGGGACGGTTTGCAACGCCAGCCAAGCGGCGCCTGGCTGCAATCTCCGCTAACCAGCCGTTGATCCAGATCAATGCCGGTCGCGCGCGCCCTTGCGGCGGCGCAACAAGGCGCGTTTCACCGGGACGCAGGCTTATTTTCGTCAGTTGCGAGGAAATCCCGGATCGCCCTGGTGAAAGGCCGCGGCTGCTCCAGGTTGGAGAGGTGGCCGGCGCCTTGGAGCTCCACCAGCTTGGCGCCGGGCACCGTCGCCTGGATCTGGCGGGCGCCGGCCAGCGTCGCGTCCTTGGTGCCGACGATGACGAGGGTGGGGCTGTCGATGTTGGACAGCCCTGGGCGCAGGTCGTAATCCGAGAGCGCATAGGCGCAGCCGACGAAGCCCTTTGCCGGCGTCGCCTTGATCATGGCACGCACCTTGTCGAGCACCGGCGCCTTGGTGGCGACGAATTCCGGCGGAAACCAGCGATTGACGGTGGGCTCGACCAGCGCCTCCATGCCTTTCTGATCGGCGAGGTCGATGCGCTCCTTCCACTGTTGCGCCGACGCGGGCGTCGAAGCGGGACCGCAGTCGCAGGCGATGATGCGGTCGAAGCGGCCGCGATGGCGCTGCGCCAGGAACAGGGCGGTCATCCCACCCATGGAGATGCCGGCGAAGTGGGCGCGCTTGATCGAGAGCGCATCGAGCAGCGCCATCACGTCGGCGGTGAGAATGTCGAAGCTGTATTTGCCTTCCGGCGCCTGCGTGCCGCCGTGGCCGCGCTGGTCGTAGCGCAGGATGCGGTACGAGCCCTTCAGCTCGTCGACCTGGTCGTCCCACATCTTGAGGTCGGTCATCAGCGAATTGCTGAAGACGAGCCAGGGCGCGTCCTCCCGGCCGTCGATCTCATAATTGATGTTGATGCCGTTGGCGTTGATCCGCATCGCGGGTCATCCTTTCGGGAAAAAATCCTTGAGCAGCTTGACGAGCGTCCTTGGCCCGGTGGTCGGCAGGAAATGTCCGGCCTCCTCGATTACCTCGAAGCGGGCGCCGGGGATTTTCTTGGCCAGCTCCTCGGTGCCGGCCGGCGGCCGCACGGTGTCGTGGCGGCCGGCCACCACCATGGTCGGGACTTTGATCTGCGGCAGCATGTGCAGCATGTTGGTCTGCGCCAGCATCCGGTGCGCGAGCCCGAAGCCGACCGGATCGTTGGCGAGATAGCGGCCGCGATAGTTCTCGTAGGTTTGGCGATCGGAGAGCTCCGGCGGATAGGATTTGTCGAGCGTGATCGCCATCACGCCGCGGATGCCGTCGCGTTCGGCCTGCGCGGCGCGCTCGTTGAGCGCGCCGGCGCGGCTCGGATCGACGCCCGGCGCCGGATTGCACAGCACGATCGACTGCACCTGCTCGGGATGGCGCTCCATGAAGCGCAGCACCTGCGTGCTGGCCGCCGCCACGCAGACGAAATTGTAGGGTGGCCGCAGGTTGAGCTGCTTGAGCAAAGCTTCGAGGTCGTCCACCACGTTGTCGTTGGAAAACGGCTGGCGCACTTTCTCCGACAGGCCGGCGCCGCGCTGGTCGTAGCGCAGCACGCGGAAGCGGTCGGTGAGCTCGGGCGCGACCTTGTCCCAGCTGTCGAGCGTGCCGCCCATCTCGTGCAGCAGCACCACCACCGGGCCGCGCTCGCCGGCGAGCTGGTAGTAGATGCTGACGCCGTTGGCTTCGGTCCAGGGCAAGGTTTCGTCCTCCGTGTGGCGGTTCGCTTAGCGAATCCGATGGATCGGCGCAATGACCGCGCCGGTCACCGCTTCGCGGGCGGCGCCCGACCGCTGCGCGGAGAGCCCGGGATCCGGGCGAGCAGCACCTTGAGCGGATCGTTGACCCAGGCGTGGGTGACGAAGTCGTTGTGCCGCACGTCGTTGCCGACGTCGAAGAAGCTGACGCTTCCTGCCGTGAGTCGCGGCGGCAGGGCGGTGTGGAATGGCACGCCGCGCGCGGTGAACAGCCGCTGCAGGTCGGCATTCTCCTGGCGTGCGGACGGCCCGTAGACGCTGACGAAGAACGCCGGCGGCCGTTGCACGAGCCAGTCGGCGAACTTGTCGAGCTCGGCATAGAGGCCGTCGAGCAGGATCACGCCGCGTATGCGCTCGCTGGCGCCGCCCACCGCGAGCGCGAAGGCGGCGGGATTGTAGCCGCCGCTATAGGCCACGAGCACGACCGGCGCGATTTCGAACAGCTCGCGCGTGCGCGGATGGCCGTGCAGGCGGGCGAGCCGCCCGGCCGCCTCGGCAAGGAACTGGCGAAACACCCCCGGTTCCCAGAACCGGCCGCCGCTGGAATCGGGCGCGTCGACGGCGAACTGCGGCGCCACCAGCACGGCGTTGAGCCCGGACTCCGCGAGCTGGTGTGGCACGTGCTGCCGGTTGCGCACGTCGCGCGTGAGCGTCGCCAGATTGCCGTGGAAGAACACCACGATCAGCGCCGGCCGCCGCGCGTCGAAGCCGCGCGGGATCGCCAGCAGCACGCGGCGGTCGCTGTAGGTGACGTCCTCCCAATAGACGCCGCCGCGCGGGGCGGTGTGGCCGCGCCGCTCGCCGCTCACCACGTCGAGGAACGGCTTGCCTTCGCCCGGAATTTCGCCGCGATAGGGGAAGGGCGAGACGTCGAACGGCACAAGCTGGGTTTTTGCGACGGGCAGGGGAGCTTGGGCAAACGCGGTCTGATGCAGCAGGCAAGCTGCGAACAACGCCGCAGCAGCGGTTTTCGTCATGCCGGCCGCGCCTTCAACTGCACTTGTCGCAGCGGCAGCAGCACCGCGAAGAACATCGGGATCGCCAGCAGGTAGGCAAAGCCCGCGACCATCAGCACTGCGGTGAGCCCGAACGAGGTCGCCACCAGCGGAACGACGGCGGCGCCGACCACGGAGAAACAGCCGTTGATGCCCCAGGCCCACAGGAACATGTGGTGCTTGCCGAGCCGGCCGAGCGAGGTCATGGCGACCGGCATCGGAAAGCCCATCAGGAACGCCGGCGGGAAGATCAGCGCGAA
>Ga0114129_10009570_pt1 | contig 13823 bp, 9 predicted proteins | sample RhiMetdeltSRZDD1_FD_80071 | JGI IMG/M metagenome (GOLD analysis project Ga0114129, IMG submission 80071) | Populus rhizosphere microbial communities from Tennessee, USA - Rhizosphere MetaG P. deltoides SRZDD1 (version 2) (version 2) | ecosystem: Host-associated > Plants > Roots > Rhizosphere >...
CAACATGTATGGCTTGACGGCCGATCCGACTCGCAACCTGATCTTTGCGGCGAACCGCGTCGGCGAAGAGACGGGGCGGGACACGACGGATTCGATCCTCGTGTTCAACCGCACCGACAGCGGCGATGTCGCACCGAGAGCGAGAATCGGCGGACCTCGCACAGGCATGCTGAAGATTCGTCAGCTGCAGGCGGACCCGGAACGCGGGCAACTGTTCGTCACGGTGAAGAACAACCGGGAAAACTACGATCCGAAGGCGTTGATGCCGAGCCCGTGGAATCCGGAGCGCACGGGCTTCATCGGCGTCTGGAATGCGACAGATGACGGCGACGTGCCGCCGAAGGCTATTATCAAAGGACCGGCGACCGGGCTCGTGTGGCCGGCAGGCGTGGCGATAAATCCCGAGACGGCTGAGGTATTTGCCATCGATAGTGTGAGCAACAGCCTGTTCACGTTTTCGATGCCCGAGCTCTTCCGGCGGCCGCCTTCGACGGCCAGTTCATCCGGGCGCTGATTTCGAACTGATCTAAAGAGGTAAGGATGCTCAAACGTGTGTTGCTGGTGCCAGTCGCAGCCGTCGTGCTGCTCGCCAGCGATCGGTCGGGACCGGTCATTCATTCCGAAGAGATTGCGAACACGCTGTTCGGCGGGTCGAATGAGTTCTGCCTGATGCCGTCGGACCGTGCGGTCAACCGGCAGACGCGGGGCGGCGGCGCGGGGCGAGAGACCAAAGGTGACGTTCGGCGCGATCCAGGCGACTGGCCGCCGGAGGGCGTCAAGGGCGGCGACGTCATGCCGCTCCGCACGGTGTTCGATCCGTATCCCACCTTCGATGCGGTCGCGCTCGATCCCGAGGCGGGCCGCGTATTCTTCACCGACTCGAGCCTCTCGAGCCTGATTTCGTACTCGACAACGGCCGGCGGCAGTTCCGCCGTCATCACCGAGCCTGCGACGCGTGTGCTCGGGCCCGACAGCGGCATCGGATTCATCGCCGGTGCCGAGGTGGATCCAAAGAACAAGGAAGCCTACGCGGTCAACAACGACGGTGGCGGCGTGGTGGTGTTCTCCTACGACCAGACGGGCGCCGTCGCTCCCGTGCGGCAGTTCGAGACGCCACACCAGTCGTGGGGCATCGCGCTGAGCGGACGGCGGGATGAGCTCGCGATCACTGCCCAGCAGCTGCACGGAGTGGTTTTCTACAAGCGCACCGTGCGGGACATGGAGCCTCCGATCCGCAGTCTACGCGGCTACGCAACCGGTCTTGCGGACCCCCATGGCATCGCCTACCACGATCAGCGCAAGGAGCTGGTGATCGCCAGTCACGGCAACTGGACGGAATTGCGGCCGTACAGCCCGTACGATCCGCTGTCCAAGGATCCACCGTCGTACGAGCCCGGACGCTTCGACCCGCCGTCGATTCGCGTGTTTTCCGAAGCGGCCGAAGGCAATGCCAAACCGTTGCGCAGCATCACCGGCAGCAAGACCGGTCTCAACTGGCCGATGGGCATCCAGGTCGATGAAACGCGCGACGAGATCCTGGTGGCGAACTACGGCGACAACTCGGTGCGCGTCTATCGCGCAACGGCCGACGGCGACGCGGAGCCCGTACGCATCATCAAGGGCGATCGCACCGGCCTCGTGGGGCCAGTCGATGTGAGTGTGGACACGGCGCGCAACGAGATCTGGGTGGCAAATTACGCGGACCACACGGCGGTCATCTTCGAACGGGACGCGAGCGGCAACGTCGAGCCGAAGCGGATCGTCCGGAACGGGCCGCCCGGGGCGCCGAGCCTCGCCTTCACGAACGCGTCGGCCGCCGCCTACGATTCGAAGCGCGACGCGCTCATCGTCCCTAATTGAGTGAGCGTACCGAGAGTCTCGGTGTTTGCCAGGTTGGCAAACGGAAACATGGCGCCGGAACGGATTATCGAAGGTCAAGGTACGTCACTGAGCCGGACGATGCACGGTGTGGCCTACGACGAAGTGAATGACGAGATGTCGATCCCTGTTGCGCTCGGTGGCGCGATTCTCGTGTTCCGCGCGGGCGCAGCGGGTGAGGAGCCGCCGATTCGAGTCATTCAGGGTTCCAAGACCCGTCTGATACGGCCGCAGACGATTGCCGTAGATCCCGTCCACGACGAGATCATCGTCGGCGATACGACCGCGCGTGCGGTGTTCGTGTTCGACAGGAAAGCCAACGGTGACGTCGCGCCGAAGCGTGCGCTCTATGGCGACAAGACGAAGCTGCTGGACGTGGTGGGAGTCGCCGTCGATCCGGTGCGCAACGTGCTCGTCGTCGCCAGTCGATCGGCGTCCACCGTCGGGCTGATTACCTTCAATCGCACGGATACCGGCAACGTCGCGCCGCGCACGACGATTTCGGGTCCGAAGACCGGTTTGGCGCATTTCCGTCAGATTGCGGTCGATTCCGGCACAGGCAACATCTTCATTGCGCAGCAGAACATGCGCGAGAAGCTGCTCGAGTCCTACCGCGGCGACAAACCTCGTCCCGAAGAGGAGTTCAAGAAGTCGCTCGAGTCGTCGACCGGACGGACGGGTCCGGGGTTCATTGGTGTCTGGGACATCGACGACAACGGTGACGTTCCGCCGCGCGCGCTCATTCAAGGGCCGGCAAGCCGTCTTATCGCGCCGGGTGGCGTGGCACTCAATCCGAAACGGGGAGAGGTCTATGCCGTCGACGGCGGCAGCAGTGCTTACTACGCGTATCTCGTCCCACAGTTCTTCAAACGTGATTGGACCGGAACCAGTGTCTCCCGTTGAGGGCCGTCCGGCCGGGCGTACGACAAGGACATGAAATGAAACATACCTGGAGTCCCGCTCTCATTTGTATCGTGGTGGCGACGCTGTCGGCCGGCTGCCGTGGAACCGAGTCTCAGAATGGCGCGGCGCGCACCGCATCGCCTGCCGCCAATCCCGCGTCCGCCACGGGTCCGACCAAGGCTGATTACCCTGAGCCGAGGTTCCCGTCGTACCTCAAGCCACCGGCGTCGATTGACGAGGTGATGCCCTACATCCGGCCGCTCGTCCGGTCGCGGACCGGTCTGCAAGGAGCCGGGCTGGGCATCGCCGAAAAGGGCGAAACGGTGCTCTTCATCGTCGGCACCGATGCCGAGGACATGATCGTCGAGGCGGTCGTCAAGGGCATGAGCGAGCGTGGCGTGAACACGATCGTGAAACGCGACTACGAGATCGTCGGTATTCCACGTGAGGAAGCGCTCGATTATCGGAAGGCGCGCCGGACCTATACCTCCGAACAAGGGTACATGGAAGCGGCCAATTGGGTCGATGCGCAGTTTCCCGAGCCCGCGAAGGCCAAGGCATGGCTGAAAGAGCGGCGCCCCGATCTCTACGACAAGTTGTTTCCGGCAAGCCGCGAGATGACGCCGCGCCAGCGCGAAATCTACGAGAAGATGCGCGGCGAAAACGTGGGGAAGTCGATTCGCGAATTCCTCGAGGCGAATCCGAAGGTGCGCGGTGCGTTCTGGGGCAAGGGTGGCAGCACCAGCCTGCGGCGGTTCATGCGTCCGGCCGAAGCCAAATTCCTCGGACTGTTTCTCGTCGACAACCGATGGGACGTCATGGGTCAGCTCGGGACATACCCGGGCGACGTGTGGCAGCTGGCGGAGGATCAGTCCATGGAGCCGCTCGTGCACACCGATCGGCTCGAGATCACCGACCCGGAGGGGACGAACATCACGGCGGACATCACGCCGGAAATGGCCCAGAACTGGTCGCGCGGCGTGTACCAGCGGGGGCATCTCTATATGTTCCCCAACCAGGCCACGGGGAGATTCGGGTACTCGGTGGTGAATTACCCGGCGTTCCAGGGTGAGTGGCTGCCCCGCGAACCGATGGCGCTGGCCAACGGCATCATCGCCGGGACCACGAATCACACGGGTTACTACCCGAATTGGCAAGTGACTCTGAAGGATGGATACGTCCGCGACGTGAAGGGCGGCGGGCTGTTCGGTGAAGCGCTGAAGGAGTTCCTGCAGTATCCGAACAGTAACGACAAGGTGATGCCGTTTCACAATGAGAATCATCCGGGTTACTGGTGGCTGTACGAAATCGCCATGGGCACGCATCCCAAGGGCTTCCGGAATCCGGCGGGTCTCCAATCGGGTAATGCCACGCCAGAGCGCAACCGGTCTGGGGTCTTCCACTGGGGACTCGGCGTCACGCTCCATCACGATCCAGGCTCACCGGCGAAATCCCAGAAGCTCACGGATTTCACCGCCGAGTACAACCTGCCGCGCGATCACGGTTGGCACACGCACACCTATTTCACGACGTACAAGGTCAGGCTCCGCAACGCCGATCGGTGGGTCACGATTACCGACAGGGGACGCATGACGAGCCTCGACAATCCCGAGGTGCGTGCGCTCGCCTCGCGCTACGGCAACCCTGACGAGTTGCTCCAGGAGGACTGGAGGCCGGGGATGCCTGGCATCAATCAGCCCGGCAACTACGCCGATTACGCGCAGGATCCGTGGAAATTCGTCTGGGGCGACATCGAGAAGGTGATGGCCGGCACCTACAACTATTTCTATCCGGCGCGTCCGGCGACCACGACCACGCCACCCGCGCCGGTACCGCAAGCCAAGGGCACCAAGTGAGGCGGCCATGACAATCACATCACGACTCCTGCGAATTCTTGGCCGCCGGGCGTTCATTACGTTTGGCCTGGTGACGTTTCTCGTCAGCGCGCTGCTGGCCACTGTGAATCTCACGTCACGCTACGCGCTCAAGATGTACGTCGAAGACCAGCTGTCACGAATCCCGTGGGACCTGGCGATCTACCAGCGTGCCGGCATCACCGGCCGCGACAAGTTGCCGGACGCGGTTCGTGCGGTCGATGGCATAACCGCCGTCGAGAACCTGGTGTTCCTGCGCGCGCGGTTCCCCGAAGGGGGCGAGGTCATGAGCGAGGTCGACGGCAAGCCCCTTACGGCACCGTGGATGTGCCTGCTCGCCGCAACGAATACCTCGATTCTTCCGCCGCAGCTGTCCTTCGCGCTCGACCGGGCGCCGACGGATAACGGAGCGGCAGAGGGCGCGGTGCTGGCGCTGGTCGGTCCGGAACGCGCCATGGGTAGTGCCTTCCTGGCGCTGCAGGGTTCGAAAGAGTTCTCGGTCCACGTCAAGGCGGAGCAGGACAAGGCAAGGAAGCTTCTGTTCACCACGCCGCTTCGTGGCGTCATCCGGCTCGATCGAGATGAGTTGAACCGGTGGCTCATGGATCAGACCGGTTCGGTCAGCTACGTGCCGTACATCGGCGTGATCCTTCTCATGCCGCACGATCCGAAGGTGATCGAGCGGTTCGACGCGGTGGCGACCGGCATCGTGCCGCTCGACGTGCTGGGACAGGGCGAGACCGACCGCGGGCACCTGCAACTGGCTGAGTACGAGCCCGAGGTTGTGTACCTCGCGAAGCTCCAGCGCGATCGCCTCATTTCCGGCTGGGATATCGCCGGATCCCTGGACCGCGTCATCTCGGTCAACAACGCGGTGAACGACGCCGCGATCCGCGTCTCGAGGCGCGCCGAGAACGTCACGGAGCCGGAACTGCTGCTGGTCCACGATCCGAAGGATCCGACGGGTCGCGAGAAGGCCCCTGGCGACTACGGTCAATTCGTGGTCGACAGCACGACCGAGGTGCTCCTGGGCCGCATGGAGAACATCGCGCGGCTGGTCGGCGTGTTGTCGTTGCTGGTTGCGCTGCCGCTGCTGTGGATGGCGTGGGTGCTGGGTGCCAATCTCGCCGGGCTGCTGATGCTGAACGAACGCCGGACGCTTGGCCTGATGCGCCTGCGTGGTATCTCCGGTCAGGCGATGGGCCGTGCCTTGCTCGTCGCCATCGTCAGCGGGGGAGCCGTGGGCGGCGCGCTGGGGCTGATCGCAGGCTCGGTGGTCCCGCTGTTGTTCTATGAGCGCGGTCGGCTGCCCGTCGATGTGCTCACGCAGCCCACGCAGCTCGTGCTGTTCGGCGCGTTTCTGATCATCTCGCTCATCCTCGCGATCGTCGTGAGCCGTCGCCTGGTGCGTTACGCGATGACGATCTCGCCGCTCGAGGCGTCCCGGCGAGTTGCGGAATCAGAGACCGGGCGCATGACGCTCTCGTTTGGAGTGCTGCAGGCGCTGTCGCTGATTCTCGGCTGTTACGTCCTGTTCGGCTGGATATTCGACTTCTCGGCATCCGCCGCCACCGGGAACGCTTACCTCCGCGTGATCGACCGCGGCCTCGACTTCCTCGGTCTGCCGCTGTTCCTGTACGGCGTCGCGACGCTGCTTGCTTCCAAGCGCCAGCGCATCCAACGTGCAATGGCACCGATCGTCAAACCTATTGGCGGTCGCCTCGGGCCGTTTGCCATGCGCCATATTTCGGTCAAGCCGCACCGGGCGATGGCGTTTCTGCTGATCGTGGCGCTCATGACCGGCGTCAGCCTCTATCCGACGATTACCAGCCCCTCGTTCTCGGAACGCGCCGAACGCGGCGCACGCGTGCAGCTGGGGACCGACTGGCAGTTGCTGTACAACGCGCCGGATCTGGCGGATTTCGATCAGCTCAAAGGTGCCGCGGGATCACAGATGCGCGCGCTCCAGCCCGAACTCGACAAGCTGATCGAATCCGTGAAGAAGGTGCAGGGCGTGCGGTCGGTGACGTGGATGTACGAGTCGGTTCTTCCGAGCTTCTATCTGCCGGGTTACGGACTCAAAGGTGTGCCGTTGTACCTGCTTGGGAAGAGTGACGCATACATGCAGGACGTGTATCACGAGCCGCAGGTCGGCATGAGCTCGGACTTCAAGTCGATTCTCGATCGAGTGAAGCAGGGCGGCACGGCGAGCTCGCTGCCGGTGACCACGTTCTGGCGGCTGTCAGAAGGGACCGACGTGCTTCTCGGCATGGACGCCGAACGCCGCGCGCTTTCGCTGCCCTCGGCTGGCACGCTCGCTTTCCTCCCAGGGATTCCGCCACGGTCGGTCACCGATCGCCAGGGCTACGTCCAGGCGCGTGTCGACTATCTGAATCATCTGTTCAGCAGCAACGCGTACCTGGTGGCTGGCGCCGAGAATCCCGAGATCGGCCGGTTGCAGCTGCTCATTCCACGCATCATTCTGCTGGTCAATACAGACGGTACCGTCGGAGGGGCCGAGTTCGGCCAGACGCTCGCGCGCGCGTCGAGCCGTCCGCCGCTGGAGATCCACGATCTCGAGCACGAAATCGGGAAGGTGGGCACTGACATGTTCATCGCGCTGGCCCTGGCCAACATGCGTATCTACCTGGTTGGAGGACTGGCGCTGGCGCTCATCGCCATCCTTGCGATCGCCATGGCCAACCACGCGGAGGATCGCCGGACGCTCGCATTGCTGCGGATCCGCGGCGCGTCGCCGCGCGATCTCTGGCGGTTCGTCGTTGCCACGCTGCTGTCGCCGGCGATGCTCGGGCTGGTGCTCGGCGCCTTCGCCGCTGTGCTGGCGGGCTACGGGCTGGCCAACTACGTCTGGAAGCTTCGCGAGATTCGGACGGTCGTGCAACTCCTGCCGACGCACCTCGTGCTTTCGCCGCTCACCGGCGGCGTGTTGCTTCTGCTCGTAGTGCTGCTGATTGGGGTCGCCTCGCTGTTCAGCTGGTATGTGTATCGGCGCACGGCAAACGAGGGCGTTCGGGCTGCGTGAACCTGGAGGTTGACGCGGGCTTTGCTTAAACACCGGATTCGAAGTCGGAGATGTCGCTCATATGACCACAGTCCCAGCATCATTTTTCAAACACCGCGGCGTTCGCGTAGACGTCAAGGGCCTGCACAAGAACTACCAGATGGGACCCGAAGAAGTACACGCGCTTCGCGAAACGGATTGGCAGATCGAGAAGGGCCAGGCCGTGGCCATCATGGGGCCGAGCGGATGCGGCAAGACGACGCTCCTCAACCTGCTCGGCGGCGTTGACCGGCCGTCTGGCGGCACCATCAAGATCGACAGCGACGATCTCACGACGATGAACGAGCGGATGCTCGAGAAGCATCGGCTGCTTCACGTGGGGTTCGTCTTCCAGTTCTTCAACCTCATTCCGAGCATCACGGCGAGCGAGAACCTCGAATTGCCGATGGTGATGGCCGGCGTACCCGACAAGGAGTGTCACGAGCGCGCGCGCACGCTTTTGGGCATGGTGGGGCTGGAGGCGAAGGGCCAGAAGCGTCCGGAAGAACTGTCGGGCGGCGAACAACAGCGCGTGGCCATCGCGCTCGCGCTAGCCAACGACCCGGCGCTCATCCTCGCGGACGAGCCGACGGGTAACCTCGACACCACAAATGCCGGGGCCATTGCCAAGCTGTTGCGTGCCCTGGCGACCGACTATGGAAAGACGGTCATCATGGTCAGTCACGACCCCAAGACTGTCGAGCATTTTCCGACCGTGTACTCGATGCGCGACGGCCAGTTTGTGAAGGCGGCCTGACGGCCGTCAGGTCAACTCCCAACATGTGTGGTTAGAGGGACCCGCTGCGCCGAAGCACGTCGGTCCGCTCAGTCCTGAAAGCGCGCTGCGTTTGCACGAATTGCCTCGGCGAGAAACGACGTCAGACCTTCTCCATGCTTGTCGATGCTCTGCCTGAACCGAACATCGCTCTCGTACATTCCGGCTAGCCCGCGATGCATCCCGTGGCTGCACGCGTAGAACCAACGGTCGATGGACATCCGGTGTCGTTCGGCGATGTCCATCACGGCCGGATCAGAAGGGGTCTTGCCGGCTCTCAAGGCTGAGAACGCATCGTCGTAGACCGCTGCCTGTTCGGCCTCGAGGGCTTTCAAGTCTTCACGCGTGTAACTCTTAGTCCGCTTTTCCGATTCGACCCACGCTTTCGACTTGTCCCACCGACGCCGCGCTTCTTCGTCGTACTGAGAGGGGTTGAAACCCTCGAACAGGTTCTCCATTGTCAGCGCTCCTTTCATGTGACCGCCATCAAGAGCCGCCAGCGCCATGTCGACGGCACGGATCATGGCCTCGGCCTGCCGCGCGCGGTCTCTCAAACGCTCTCGTTGATCGAGCAAGGCGGCCTTCTGGTCGAAATGAGGATCGTCGAGCGACCGCCGAATTTCTTCCAGCGACAGACCGAGCTCACGGCCGATGAGGATCTGCTGCAGCCGAAGCAAGTCAGAGTCGGTGTAGAGCCGGTAACCGGCAGCCGTCCTGGTTCCGGCCACGAGAAGCCCGATGGAATCATAGTGATGCAGCGTTCGAACGGAGACGCCCGCAAGCCGAGCCACGTCTTTGACCTGATAGGTGCGCGATCGAGTCACCAACAAGAGTGTGCAGCCTAACGTGACGAGAGGGTCAAGAGGATCTTGTTTTAGCGCCGCTTCAGCCAGGGTGTCGGTGCGGAGCCGACACCTGCCCCCGTATAATCCACCACAATACTTTGGCCCTCACCTCCGGCACACGCCTCGGTCCGTACGAGATCGTCTCCGCTCTCGGAGCCGGCGGCATGGGCGAAGTGTATCGGGCGCGCGACACGAAACTCGCTCGAGACGTCGCCATCAAGGTTCTTCCGGCGGTGTTCGTCGCTGATCCGGAGCGTGTCGCCAGATTCCAGCGGGAAGCCAGGACGCTCGCCTCCCTGAACCATCCGAACATTGCCGCGATCTATGGGCTCGAAGAGAGCGGCGGCACGGCGGCGCTCGTTCTCGAATTGGTCGACGGGCCGACAATTGCCGATCGGATCGCCTTGGGACCGATTCCGGTCGACGAGGCCTTACCTATCAGCAGGCAGATCGCCGAAGCGCTCGAAGCCGCTCACGAGCACGGGATCATTCACCGCGATCTGAAGCCCGCGAACATCAAGGTGCGACCCGATGGCACTGCGAAGGTGTTGGACTTCGGCCTCGCGAAGGCCTTGGAACCGGTGCTTGTGCCGGGCGGGGACGTGACGGCTTCACCAACGATTACGAGCCCGGCCATGACCCAGTTGGGCATGATCATGGGCACCGCTGCATACATGAGTCCCGAGCAGGCGAAGGGACGCCAGGCTGACAAGCGGAGCGATGTGTGGGCGTTCGGCGCCGTGCTCTACGAGATGCTGTCGGGCCGGCGTGCGTTCAAGGGCGACGATGTCGCCGACTCACTCGCGGCAGTCTTGCGCCAGGACATCGACTGGGCGGCGCTCCCCGCCTCGACCCCCACGTCGGTGCGCCGCCTTCTGGCGCGGTGTCTCGATCGCGACGTGAGTCGGCGGCTGCGCGACATCGGCGAAGCGCGGATCGTGCTGGACGATCCCGCCGCGCCCGGCATCGGAGACGCTGGTGGGGCGGGCGCTTTCGCGCCGCCGCGACCCCTGTGGCGGCGGGCGATGCCGGTCGCGCTCACCGCGATCGTGACCGGTGCCCTGGTCGGAACTGCGTGGAACCTCAGCGTCAGGCCCCCGACGCCGCTCGCGGTCACCCGGTTTTCGTTTACGTTGCCAGCAGGACAGATCTTCACAACGCCCAGTGGCAACCGCCACATGGTCGCCCTGTCGCCAGACGGCGCACGGATGGTGTATGCCGCGAACACCCGGCTGTATCTCCGCTCGATGTCGGAACTGGACGCTAAGGCGATTCAGGGGACCGAAGGCTATCGGCTCGTGACCGAGCCTGTCTTTTCGCCTGACGGTCGATCGATTGCGTTCTATGCCGTCGCCGATCAGACGCTCAAGAGAATTGCCATCACCGGCGGTGCCGCCGTAACGCTTTGCCCGGCTGACAACCCGTTCGGCATCACTTGGGGGCCTGATGGCATCGTCTTCGGCCAGGGCAGCAAGGGCATCATGCGGGTCTCCCCGGATGGCGGCACACCGGACGTGCTCGTGAGTGTCAAGGACGGTGAGATGGCGCTTGGCCCATACGTGCTGCCGGACGGCCGGCACGTGCTGTTCACGCTGGCCACCGGCACTGCTCCTGATCGATGGGACAAGGCGCGCGTCGTCGTGCAGTCGCTCGGGTCGAACGAACGAAAGACGCTGATCGTCGGTGGCAGCGATGCCCGGTATGTGCCGACGGGTCACCTCGTGTACGCCGTCGCCGGCCGCGTGCTCGCGGTCGCATTCGACGAGCGCCGCCTGGAGGTCAAAGGGAGTCACGTGCAGATGATCGAGGGCGTCAGGCGATCGGCAACGAGTGACGCAGCCAACTTCAGCCTCTCCAGCACCGGCGCCCTCGTTTATGTCCCTGGCCCGGCTTCGGCATCATCCGAAATGGTGCTGGGTTTGACGGATCGAAAGGGATTCGTAGAGCCTCTGAAACTCCCGCCAGGGCTGTACTCGTCGCCCCGCGTGTCTCCCGACGGCACGCGCATCGCTTTTGGGATCGATGACGGCAAGGAGGCGACTATCCACACCTATGAGTTGGCTGGCAGTACCGGAATGCAGCGAGTCACGTTCGGAGGGAACAACCGGTTCCCGATCTGGTCCCGGGATGGTACGCGCCTCGCATTTCAGTCCGATCGCGACGGCGATCTCGCCATCTTTTGGCAGTCCGCCGTCGGGGGTACCGCCGAACGCCTGACGAAGGCCGAACAGGGCGAATCACATGCGCCGGAGTCATGGTCGCCGAAGGCCGACACGGTTCTGTTCAGCATCACGAAGGGGTCTGACGTTTCGTTGTGGACGCTCTCGCTGAAGGACAGACAAGCGACGCCGTTCGGTGACGTCCACTCGGGGGTTCCCACCGGTGGCGTGTTTTCGCCTGATGGCCGATGGGTGGCCTACACGAGCAGCGATCGGGGCAAGACGACGATCTATGTCCAGCCACTCCCGGCCACGGGAGCCAAGTATCAGCTCCCCGCGAACCCGCGCGACAGTCCGCATGAAGTGGTCTGGTCACCAGACGGAAAGGAACTCTTTTACAATCCGAGGGCCGGCGGGTTTGAAGCAATCGGCGTCACGACGGACCCGACGTTTGCATTCGGGAATGCCGTACCGCTGCCGAGACCATTCCAACTGAGCCCGCCAGAGGGGCGTAGATCCTACGACATCACAGCTGATGGGAAGGTGCTGGCTCTGATTCCAGCGGGACAGACGGAGTTCGGCACCCTCATGGGGCCACAGATCCAGGTAGTCCTCAACTGGTTCGAGGAGCTGAAGGCGCGCGTGCCGACGCAGTAGCGCGACGTGCCGGAGATTTACCGCCGTGCCACGCGGCCACACAGTCAAGACGGTTGAAGTCACCTCATCGAGGACGTTCCCTTGGCTTCAACTGGCCAGTTATCGCATCCGCTCGAAAAATCTCCGATGGCCGTCAAGGATGCGCTGCTCGACCTCGGGCTCCGGAGCGACGTTCCAGTTGCCTCGCTCGAAAGTCCCGCCGAGCAGGATACCGTCCGCGCGCGGAAACATGTACAGCGGACCATCCAGCAGCGTGATGTAGTCCACTTCCGGCTGCGGCAGCAGAAACGTGAGCTGGCCTTTGACCGGCGTCAGCTCGGCGTCTCCCACGAGCGTACGAGCGCCGAGACCTGTGCAGTTGAAGACGATCGGCTCGTCGAGCGCGGAGATCTCATCTCGTGACGCCAGCTCGCGGACGACGAGCCGGCCGCCTGCGAGAAGGAAGTCGCGGAGCATCGCCGCCATGTAGACCGGCGGCTCGATCAACATGGTCGTGAAACGCCGAACGTACCGCGCCGGGAACGGATGCTCGCGCGGACCGAGATCGACGCCGTTCACGTAGAATGGGCTGTCGAGCGGGCCCTCTGCGGGCGTGTCTCCGACACTGTAGTTGTCGATCCACCGAATTCCATATATCGAGCCGACAAGATCCTGAAAGAGCCGCCACGAGAGCCGGGCGGCCCGAGCGAACTGCTCGTCGAACGCCGCCGTCGTCTTGCCGCGCTCGAAGACGCTGAACGGCCCCCACTGCGCCCCCGCGATGTTCGACGTCGTGTTGGGCGGAATGTCCTTCGCGTAGATCGTGACGGCCGCGCCGCGGCGCTGGAGCAGCCGTGCGGTCGCGAGGCCGACTGCCCCGCATCCGACGACGGCCGCGCGATCCGACGATCCGGTCCATCCGTTCAACTCGTCAACGGCCAGTCGAGCCGTACCCCATGAGAGCGTGACGCCACCGCCACCGTGCCCGTAATCGTGCACGAGGAGCTTGTCGCCGATTCGCTCGGCACCGAGGACGAAGCCAGACGGGCGATACGGTCTGAGGCCGGCGATCGTGCGAATCACGCGCTCAGGCGAGACGAGCACGGGCGCGAAGCGACGCCGGGGCGCTGGCTCGATGACGTAAGGGCGCGGCGCACACCCGGACCCGAGTAAAAGTCCGGCTGCGCCCAGACCGGCGCTCTTCAGAAAGGACCGACGCTCGAACCTTCTCGAACTCATGCGAATCTTCTAGTTTCTCTCCGATCACACAGCGCAGATTACTCGTGGGCCGATTATCGCTGAAGCTGGCCGGAATTCTTTCACGGTTCAAAACTCAGGCAGCGTTCCGCTCTCGAATCCCGATTCACGGGCCAGATCGTACATGACGTCGGTGATGGTAATCGGCGCGGCGTGCTCGTCGAGTGAGGTGGAACTAACGCTTCATGCGTAGCACAAGCCAGTCTGCGAGTTTCGCTTCGAATGCCGATTCGTTCGCGAGTGCCTTCTCGAGTATCGGGCCGCCAACATCGGCCACCAGTGATCGCAACGTCGACTGGCGAATGGCGTATCTGCCGGGATGCACCAGCTTGTCGCCGAGTTGGTTCGCTCCACCGTAGACAACCCCAATCGTGTCGGCACCCACGGGCAGATGCGGGCCGTGTTCCTCGATCATGCCCACAGGCAGGATGAACA
>Ga0114129_10009571_pt1 | contig 13822 bp, 20 predicted proteins | sample RhiMetdeltSRZDD1_FD_80071 | JGI IMG/M metagenome (GOLD analysis project Ga0114129, IMG submission 80071) | Populus rhizosphere microbial communities from Tennessee, USA - Rhizosphere MetaG P. deltoides SRZDD1 (version 2) (version 2) | ecosystem: Host-associated > Plants > Roots > Rhizosphere >...
AACACGGTTTCGAGTGAAGGGGAAGCGCGCCATGCCAGACCGGAAGAGTTACGGAAAATTGCACGGACGTGAGATAAATCGCTTCAAGACCTGGACTTTTCGGCGATTCAGCGCGTGACTAGATCTGGGGGTCGACCGCAGGGGGAGAGGCTCCAGCTAGATGGCGGCTAAAGACCTGGACCTAGCTGGAGTCTCCTGCTGAACCTACCGCCTGTGCGTAATCCGTCCGCCCGTTGGCGATGGCGTAATCCGTCCGTGGATACTGAGCAAACAGATATCGGCGGTATTGCCATGCTGCCCTTGAAAGCGAGCGGTCCATGAGAAATCTGCTCTGTGTGCTCGGACGCCACGACTGGCAGGTCAAACAGGACAAGGAGGGGCGGCCCTACGAGATTTGCAGTCGGCCGGGGTGTTATCGCGTTCGAGGCCACTCTGGGTCGGATGGGCCGTATCGCCAAAGTGATCAAGATCGCCCGCTGCCGCCCCAGGTACCACCTGACGGGGGTGCTGGCGCCGCCGCAGGCGGATGGTGAGCCAGCGCATCGCTTGGTGAGTTCGTTTGAACACACCAACCCTTTGTTGCGTAAATCCTTCTGCGCGGAGGCTGACTCTGCACTCAGCGCTTGAGCATCAGCCCCATTAACGCACCGCTCCGAGCCGGAAGCCCCTTCGGGGCGCATCGGAATGGGGGAGACCCGAAAGGGAAGAACGGACGGGCTTCGCCCGGCTTCTTTTCGTCTTTGCCTGCACCGGTGCCGAATCCCTGGAGCATCCCCGCGCGCGGTCCATGTGTTTCGATGAAAGGGGTTTTCCCTTCGGTGCGTGAAGTCCGTGAAGGAAATCCCGTTTCGGCCCGTCCGAGCGGGATTTCTGCTTTCTGGGAATGAGTCGAATTACCTACGGGTTTGGTAATACCGGCGGTAATACCAGCGGCTAATGTCGCTGGCGTATGGGACGAGAAATCAAACGAGTACCGCTGGACTTCGATTGGCCGCTAGATAAGGTCTGGCAGGGATTTCTTCTGCCGGAACGGTTTCACGAGGACCCTTGTCCCGATTGCTGCCATGGCTTAACACCGGCCAGAGCATGGGTTGAGCAGATGGCTGATCTTTTGCTGATGCTTGATGACGACGTAAGGGATCAGGAGCGGGGTCGAGAGATGCACCCGTATTTCGAGAGCCTGCCAAAGCCATACGGCAACGAGCGTGACCGGCCGACGGCCTTCCGAGCCATTCGACCGAGCGCCGATATACGTGAACTGGGAACGGGTCTGGCTGGCCGTGAAGGCAGCGTCTTCGGCCATGATGCGTGCGATCGCTGGAGCACGGCGAACAAGATCATCGCTGCCGCTGGTCTTGATCCAGACGTCTGGGGAATCTGTCAGCGGTGCTGCGGTCACGCCAGTATCGAGAGATACGCGGGGCAGCGAGACGAAGCCGAGAGCTGGAGAAGCACTGGCCCACCCGAAGGTGAGGGCTGGCAGCTATGGGAGACGGTCAGCGAAGGCTCGCCGATCTCTCCCGTCTTTGCGACAGGCGAGGAATTAGCGGGATGGATGGCGTCTCCGGCTTACACGTGGGGAGCATCGTCACCATTGACGATCGAGCAGGCGACTGCCTTTGTGAAGGCAGGCTGGGCTACATCGCTGGTCTTCGATAGCGATCACGGACTACGCCCAGGCGAGGCGATCTATGCCGACGACTGAGCGTCGTGATCCACCCTGGCCTCTCCGCATTCCCGACATGGAACGACGGAAGAAGGAAGCCGTTGCGGTCGCCAAGTGGAAGGGCGAACCGTCTGCTCACGCGCTCCTTGTTGGCTACGTGATCAAGGGACTACAGCGTGATTTGCGAGCCATGGCGAAGACAACGGTGGTCTCCCCGAACTTCAAGAAGGGCGGAAAGAAGTGAGGCCGATCTTGTGGCGACAGCAAATTGATGTTCTGAACGGTGATCCCGACCACGGCATACCGACGCGCATCGAACTACAGCTCTTTGGACCGAGTGACGGCAAGGTTCCCTCTGCAGATGATCCGATAGTGATCGTCTACAGCGCAGATGACGATCCGAATCTGGGTGATGAGCTGCGGCTACCGCTGGCGGTGTTGAAGGAATTCATTGAGGTCAGTGACCCGACTGAATCAGCGGTTCTCCAACTCCTTAGAGAGCTGCGCTCTAAGGCCGACAGACTCAAGCCGTACTCGCCTATCTGGGTACGGGTTGATGATCTCTTGGATTCGCACCCTTCTCCGCCCTCGACACATACGTCAGATGGCTCACCGAATCAACGTTCGTCGGCGGAGAACCTTCATGAGTGAGACCGAGCAGCTCGTCGTTTGGCGGGACATCATGCACGTGGCTCGCATCGAGGTGTCGACGTCGTTCGTCATGGATTTCGAGGTTCTTGAGATGTACGGCTTCGAGGGAGACCTAAACGGCCCGGTCATTTATGTGCAGAAGGGCGCGAAGTCGTCCGCGGACACAACGAGTGATCCAAGTGACGCTCAAGTGCTCGTTTCCGGAATGATCAAGTTTGACGGGTGTTCCGAGTGGTCGTTTTCGAAGGAGCACGCGCTACACCTCTGCGGCCGCCGCAACCTTAAAGAGTTCGCGTACGCCCAACGACGCCTGTTCGACGAGGCGTCTAAGCGACTTGAGAACTGGTGTGGCGATGACGAGTTCACCTTGACCTTTGAGGCCAGCTCACCGGAATCGACAGAGTCGGCGGCGGAGAACGAACGATGAGCGACGAAGCCGACGATGTCGCAGACGATGAGGAATGGGAGGAGCACACCTACTTCATAGGCCCCTGCACTTGTGACCATGAAGAAGCACAACATGGGTGGGGCCGATGCGATGTTGATGACTGCCCATGTGAAGCGGGATGGGAAGAGTGAGATCGACGCCTGCCCGCATGCTCCATCAAGATCAACTGCTCGTCGAGCGCCACGCCGTCAGCAAGATCACGAAAGTCGATCATGTGATTCCGCACAACACGGTGATCGCTGAGGTGACGAACCAAGTCACGGGCGAAGAGTCCGCGCGCACCCTCCGTTGGGACCAGCACCTCACAACAGAAGAACGATTCGAGTTCAAGATCGGTGAGACAGGCGCGGTCGAGCTGGAACTGGCCGGCATCGATGAGGACGCCCGCGCGATCTACAAGTACCGACTTGTCGACGAGAGTGCCGGAATTGATCATGAAGCGATGGATCTGCATCTCGGAGCGCGACTGACGCCGGATAACAAGCGGGCCGCAAAGACGCTTTTGAGCGACCTCCTCCGTGCTGGCGAAGCGTACGAGACAGAGCTGGAGGGCAACATCGACTCGGAGAACTTGGATCTCTTCGATGATCGCGTCAACGACTGGGTGTACGCCCACGCCGAGGACATCGAGCTGGCGCAGGTCGAGCTGATCAGAGGTGTGGAGCGATGAGTGAGCTCACTGTCCTCATCCAGAAGAACGATCTTCGTCTTGTGGTCATGGCGGCGAGTGCATTCAACGGCGGTCTTACTCCTAAATCGGACCGCACCCCCGAAGCACAGCGAGAGCTGACGGAAGCGATCCAGCGGCTCGCTGCCCTGGTTGATCTTGAATACACACGGAGCGAGCAATGAGGGGCGCACACCTTCGTCGCCGACCTCCGCTACCCATGCCGGTACAGGCCTGCATCTTCATCGCGGGCTTGGCTCTATTCGCTACCGGCATCGCGATCGCGGCAGCCGATGCACATCCTGATGATACCGACAAGCGCTACTCCGTTGCCGACTTGAAGGCACTGATCGATGCCGGCGCACTGACAACGGATCCGGAGCTCGAGGCCTACATCCGTGCCGAGGGTGATCTGCCCGAGAAGTCTGGGGAAGATCAGAACGACGAGACCGATGACGGCGACAAGATCACGCCGATCCGGCCGGCTGCGCAATCGCATCAAAGCGAAGGCGACGATTCAGCCTGAAGCGGCAATGACTGTCGGTGGCCGAACTCTCCGCCGCAATCCCTTGCCGCACGAGGTGAAGGCATCTGTCGACTGGGACGGAATGGAGCAGGCGTGGACGACGCGGCAAGCGACTCTGGTCGACGACTGGAAGACGCAGGTGAAGACGGCGCACATCGATGCGCTGGTGCAAGCGATCGAAGAAGCTGAAACCCTTGATCAACTTGCCTCTCTCGATGCGCCAGTAATCGGCGAACAGCTGATGAGCGGCGCGATGTTCGCCTTGGCCGAGACCGCCGGAGCCGAAGCAGTAGCGGAGGCGGCCGCACAGGGCGTCGATCTTGACCCGTTCGACACCGAACTGGTGGCCGACGAGATTGTCACTCGGGCTAGCGCACAGTCGATCGTGATGGCGGGATCGATTAGCCAGGCGGCGTCGCAGAAAGCGATCACTATCGCGGGCACCGGCCTGGCCTACGAGGAAGTCGCAGCCCGTGTTCGGGAGCACCTCGAAGGATTGAGCGACTCGTACCTGCAAGACCAGCTCGGTGGCGTGCTCATGCAGGCTCAGAACTCGGCGCGTCGCACGGTGTTCGATGGAGCGCCGGAGGGCGGAGCGCTATATGCGAGTGAGCTGCTCGACGGAGTCACATGTCTGCCATGCAAATCAGTTGATGGAACCGAGTTTGAGTCGATTGAAGCTGCGACAGAGTCCTATCCGTCCGGTGGTTACTGGGAGTGCCTCGGCGGCCTGCGCTGTCGAGGCACGTTGGTTTGGGTCGCTCCGAACGAAACCCCAGCGTCGGTGTGAGATCGCCTACCGTTTGTGCGGTTCGTTCGAGCAGGAGTTGAGGACGTGAAAGACCCCCGTAACCGCATTAAGCCAGTCCTGCACAACGACAAGCGCGATTGGTACCGCATCAAGAACAAGAAGGAAGACCGCGCGGTGGTCGACCTGTTTGACGAGATCGGTTATGACCCATGGTGGGACGTCGGCATTTCGACCACCGAATTCATCAAGGATCTTCGCGCCATCAAAGTGTCGACAATCGAGCTGCACATCAATTCTCCAGGCGGTGCGGCATTCGATGGCCTGACTATTTACCACGCCCTACGAGATCACGATGCGCGCATCGAAGTTGTGGTCGACGGCCTTGCAGCGTCGGCCGCTTCGATCGTGGCGATGGCCGGTGACAAGATCACGATGAATCGCGGCTCTGAGCTGATGGTCCATGACGCGAGCACGATCGTGTGGGGAAACGCAGCGGAGATGCGAGAAGTTGCCGATGTCCTTGATCAGTTGTCGTCGGACATCGCAGCGGTCTATGCCGACAGGGCAGGAGGCACGCGGGCCGAGTGGCGCGAGACGATGAGCGGTGAAGCATGGTTCTCCGCACAAGAGGCTGTCGATGCGGGACTTGCCGACGAGATCATCGAGCTGAAAGAAGACGCCGAAGACGTCAAGAACCGCTTCGACTTGACGATCTATGCGCACGCCGCTCGTTCTCACGCACCTGCACCGCAAATGCGTTCCGCCACCAAACGTTCACGGCGCGCTAGCGTTCCGGCAAACAAGGTCGCAAAGCCGGAGGACGGAATGACCCCTGAGCAATTGGAAGTCATCGGTCTTCCTGAGGACGCGACGGATGAGCAAATCTCCGATCGCCTCGCAGAGCTTGCACAGATCGAGGCCAACGCAGAGGGCGGCGAAGGTACGCCAGACCCTGAAGACGAGCCGGACGAATCCGAAGAGGACGACACCGAGGAATCCGACGAGGACGAAGGCGAAGAGACCGACGAGGACGAGGCGTCGACGGCGGAAGTGCCAGATGGCACGGTGCTCGTTGACAAGGCCTCGTTTGAGGACATGAAGGCCAAGCTCGGCCAGGTCGACACGCTGCTCGCCAAGGAGGCGAAGCGCGAACGCGATGCCTTCATCACCAACGCTTTGAACAAGGGCAAGTTCGGGGCTTCGCAGCGCAAGGACTACGAAGAGCTGTACGACTCCAACCCCGCGGCTGCTCGCAAGCTCATCAACAAGCTCGCCGAGAACGTCGTACCGGTCGAGGAGCTTGGTCACGGCGGCGACGTCGAGAACCAGGCAGACGACTCATACGACGATTCAGCGCTGACGCCTGCTGAGCGGAAGCGAATCGCTGCCATCTACGCAGGACAGGAGGCCTAGTCGTGGCCATCGCAAAGCAGAACGAACTGACGCCGTTTTACGACCCGGGGACCGACATCACCGCCTACGTGACAGCGGATGTCATCGGCAAGCGGTGCGTGATGATCTCCGCTAACCGCCAAGCCGGTCCTGCACTGAACACTTCAGTCAGCGGTGGAAACCTCTCGGTAGCCCCGGCGACCGCGGCGGGACGCATCTTCGGCGTTGCCAAGTGGGATGCCGTCACCGGCCAGCTCGTTGGTGTCAAGCGCGGAAATGGCGTGATCGTCCCGATCAAGGCCGCCGGCACCATCGCCGCTTTCGCCGAGGTCGAAGTCGGCACCGCAGGTCAGGTCGTCACGAAGAGCGCGGGCGTGGCCATTGGCTACGCAGTGTCCGGTGCAGCTTCGGGCGACGACGCTCAGATCAGCCTCTATAGAGGCATCAGCGGGAATCATCGACTGGTTCCACGAAGACCCTGTCCTGTGTCAGCTTCGGGACGATCCCTGGGCGGAGCAAACGAAGCTCGTCGCCCGGGAAACACCTACGGCGCGACTGCTCAGTCAGACATTCGGCTCAGTCGCTTAACTCGTTTCTCACACGGAAGGACTGCAATGGCTGGTCCCTACGCGCCTGGAGATCAGGTGGCGTTCCTGGAGTACGACCCCGACGGCATGCGGGTGTGGCGAGCAGAGGTGACGGAAGTCGTCCAGCAAGACATCGACTCTTGGCGCATCGAGACCACGCATGGCGCCGAGGTGGTGAACCGCGAGGGCGAAGGACCAAGCGTCGCACCGATGGATGAGCAGATCGCGACTGAGATCGTGAGCAAGGGTGATGGGTTCCTTGTCGAATCAACGGTGCGCGATATCGAGCGGCATCTCGAAGAGTCCCCAGAGTGGCGGAGCCTTGAGCGCAACATCGACCGGACTCTCGGCAGAGACGGCCAGGAGCGATGACCGAGCCAGCAAGGCCTAGGCGTCGGGCCGTTCCTCAAAATGATGACCGGCTGATGAGCGTCAAGGATCTTGCCGAGTACCTCGGCATCCCGGTGCAGAGCGTCTACAAGCAACGTTCCACGGGTACCGGACCTCCTGGGTATCGGGTTGGGCACTACGTCCGCTTCAAGCGGTCCGAGGTCGATGACTGGCTTCAGTCGAAACGAGACGACTTCGGGCCTATCCCGCCTCGTTGAGAGCCTTCACTGCAACGAGTTTCCTGGGGGTTTCCTGGGGGCTGGGGTCGCCAGTTATTGTCACGACATGTGGCTGACTAGCCACTTTGAGCTGACGGGGAGACTCGAACTCCCAACCTGCTGTTTACAAGACAGCTGCGCTACCGATTGCGCCACGCCAGCACGACGGCTATTTCTCCTTTTCGGAGACTCCTCTCGCCGCTGAGGACGATACCCGTATCAGGCGTCCACCCTGATATATGTGTGCGCTTGGCGCAGTCAGGTTTCGGCCCGTCCACGGCTTTCTGAGCGATGGTACCGACCAGGTGACTGTACATATCAGCGGTGATCGCGATGCTCGCATGGCCGAGCATTTTGCTCACCACTGCAATGTCAGCGCCAGAGGCACGCTCAGTCCCGATAGGTTGAACGCACCCGTCCGGTCGAGGAGGTCGTCATCGGTCCGATCTCAGTGGACCCCGGTGAGGGCGGTCTCTAACTTACTGAACGTCCACCGCAGTGGACCTCGGACCTTCGCTTCGCGGAACGGCCAACCCATCACGGTTCCTCTCCTCCTCCTCCTCCTCCGTCGGAGCGGCACGCCGAGCCACTGCCGGATCCGCCTCGTCGAACTGCTCGCCCACCCGGTCGAACTGATATTGCACGCGGCGTGGTGCGGGTCGCGGTTGCGGTTCCATGGGAGCGAGGATGCGGTATAGCCGGGGTTTGCGGAATAGCCAAAAGGTCATGGTTCGGTTCCTTTCAGTGGTTCCTTGGTCGGAGCTATAGCCATCCCAGCCAGATCGCAGCCAGGCCTCGGGCTTCCAGCACCAGGCACAGGGTCAGACCCCGATGATGCGCACCAGCACCCACGTCACGGGATCAGGTTGCTTGATCATGCCAGCACCAGCTCTCTTCTGGGTGCTGTTTGGGGAAATGCGCGCCGTAGACTCCTCCGCCATCGCACGCCGCGATGGCGGCTCCAGCAACTGCTTGATCGGCTCCACAGTCAGGACCGCCTCGTGTGCCGCTGGAGGTAATGGCGAGAGCTGCTGGCACTGGCACTGATGCCCTGGAGCCGTTCTAGCCCGTGAGGGACCGGCATAAGGTGCCTCGACTATCTACAAGACAGCTGCGCTACCGATTGCGCCACGCCAGCAATGCCGGGAAGCCTATCCAAGATTGGGGATCAGAAGACTCCAGGACCGCCAACGAATGCCCTGCCACGGCCAGTCACGGTTCCCTCTTCACCTGCACTCAGCAGGGCGGCTTGGCCGCGTACTAGATCAATCTTCGTCGTCAGAGAGGTGGCCGTGAGGTCACCATCGGTCACGAGCAGTATGCGCCCGCTACCGGATCCAGGAACCCCGACCGGCTCGCCCTCACTCTGGATCCGCCAGAGTGCAAACTCAGGTGCCGGCGTGGGATAGCGCCACACCCCCGGTGACTCCTCGACAGGAGTGATCAAGCCGGGGAAGCCGGGGGTGAAGTCCAAGATCGCAAGTAGCTCGTCGACGTTGATGTACTTCGGTGTCAGGCCGCCCCTCATCACATTGTCCGAGTTGGCCATGATCTCTACCCCGCCGCCGCTGAGGTAGGCATGCAAGTTCCCGGCTGGCATGTAGAGGGCATCGCCTGGCTGCAGGGTGATCCTGTTCATCAGCAGGGCAGCCAGCACCCCCGGATCATCCGGATAGTGCGTATTGAGCTCGCATGCAGTACGCGCGAACGAGGCCACATCGTCATATCTGTCCAGCGATTCTGCGGCACGCACCACATCGGCTATCACCGAACGCTGCTCGGGCGTCAGCCGTAGCAGCCGCGCGAACACCGCGGCTAAGCGTTCCTCGGCGGAAACAGCGACATCGGCCAACGGTTGCACAAGTTCAAGAGCGCTGGCAGCGCCAAGCCGCTCAAACAATCGGTAGGTTTCACTCGGTTCGCGGAAGCCGCAGAGCGCGTCGGTTTCAAACAATGCGCACAACAACTCTGGTTTAGGCCAGCCGTCACGGTAGCTCCGGTTTGGCGCATCACGTGGTATGCCTGCTGCCTGCTCACGCTCAAAGCCAGCTTCGGCCTGCCTGCGTGAGGGATGGGCCTGCAAAGACAGCGGCTGCGCAGCGGCGATCACCTTGAGCAGAAAGGGGAGCCGCGGCCCGAAAGTTTCGACGGAGGCCCCGCCCACCAACGCGACCGGGTCCTGAGCGACCAGCTTGTCCAAGGGCTCGCCCTCCAGCATGGAAGGCGCCAGCGGGTGCGCCCCAAACCAGAGCTCGGCATGCGGCTTCCCGGTGGATTCCACACCAAGAAACTCCGGAATAGCAGTCAGCGATCCCCAGGCGTACGGCTGGATGACCCCGGTCAGCCGCTCCATCCTGATTCCTCCTGTGGCGTGTCGTGCTGCTGTGGCATGGCATCACGAATCGCTGCTTGCCAAAGGGCGAGCGTACGCGCCACGGCCAGCGAATCGCGCCAGGGCACCATTGGAGACTCCGCCTCGCCAGCCCGTAGGCAGCGCATTACCTCCTGGGCCTGAAAGGTATAGCCGCCGCCGGGCCACTGCGTCACCAGGACCTCAGGTGCAATGTCACGATGATGCCCGCGGTAGACCAGCATCTGTTTCGGTCGGATGAAGAAGTCGTTGATCATGATCCGACCGGAGCTGCCGTACACCTGGAGGCCCGTAGGGAGGTCGGCCTCCAAGGAGCAGATAACCGTGGCGGTAGCTACAGGGCGATCTACCGTCGCCGGGTAGCTGAGTACGGCAGCGGCGTGATTGTCCACTCCAGTGGCCGCATGGCTCCCGAAGCCGACCAAATCGGCCGGCTCACCTAGGAAGAGGTTCACCGCATGCAGCGGATACACGCCGGCGTCGAGGATGGCACCGCCGGCCAGTGCCGGGTCGAGCAATCGATGTGTCCGCGAACCCCGAAACGCGAAGCCGAAGTCGGCCGAAACGTGCCGAATGTCACCAAGATCACCTGCGGCTGCCAGTGCGGCCGCTTTGCGGAGCAGCGGGTTGGTTCGAGTCCAGAGCGCCTCCATCAGGAACAGTCCGCCGTCCGTCGCCAGATTGATCAATGCCGCGGTGTCGGCCGGGCTGGTGGTCATCGGCTTCTCTATCAGTACGGACTTTCCCGCCTCGAGGCATGACTTGGCGGAGGCGAAATGATCATGGTGCGTCGAGGCGACGTAGACCACGTCGACATCGGGATCGCCGGCCAACTCGGCGTAAGTGTCGTAGGCGCGAGGGATGCCATGATCAGCGGCGAATGCCATCGCCCTCTCGAGGCTGCGTGAGCCGACTGCAACCAGCCGCGCCTCGTCGGGCAGCAGGGCAAGATCACGAGCAAACACCGATGCGATGTGCCCGGTGGCAAGAATGCCCCAGCCCGTGAGATGCGCCACGATTCCATCCAACAACAAGTCGCTGGGGAGGGTGTCGACTAGCCGAGTCTGCTGTCAGCGGCTATCTTGCTCCGGGTGTGGCGAACCGTAACCGATTCGATGTCAGTTGACGCCGAATCCGGTGATGCTACGAATGACATCGATGTAATTTCGATCTACGATGAGCCTATGATCGTCGCTTCGAGTCCTCAGCAGGACGGTAGAGAGCCGGTTGGCGAGTTGAGCACCCGGGATGCGGAGATTCTCACGTTCGAGCGACAGTGGTGGAAGTTCGCCGGTGCCAAGGAGCAGGCGATCCGTGACAAGTTTCAGATGTCGGCGACGCGCTATTACCAGGTCTTGAACGCCTTGATCGATAAGCCGGAGGCACTCGCCCAAGATCCGCTGCTCGTGAAGCGGCTGCGGCGGCTGCGCGCGACCCGGCAGCGTAACCGCTCCGCGAAGAGATTGGGCATCGACCTCACGATCGAGTGAGTTTCAGCTTTCCCACGACGGCCCGAAATCCTTCTCCGATCGGCCGGACCGGGTAGTCGATATAGCCCCCCGCGGCCAAACCGGCTTGACGTTCGAAGAAGTTCCGTGCCGCCCGGTCGCCGGTGCGCAACACTGACCAGGCCATGAAGATCACGTACGGGATGTAGTAGGGCAATCCAAGGCAGTAGAAGTACTGCCAGCTGTGGACCTCCTCATGTTTGATCAAGTACGGGTACCGGCCAAGCATCTTGTCCCACGTGCTGCTTGTCGTGACGACATTGCCGATCGTGAATGCCCCAGCGATCGGAAATCTGAGATGGTAGCCCTCGCCGAGAAACAGCCCATGTGGTCCCCGCCTGATGGTGGCGCGGCCGATTTTCGCCACTCCGAGCCCGACGATCGTGCTGAGGTTGATGAAGTTGCCGGCGAAGCGCACCCACTGCCACCCCGTTGTCGGCCCGCCAGCTTTCACGGCTCCCATGCTGACAGCATGGATGCTTCTGGTCATCTGAACTGACAGAGTTCCACGGCGCGCATACGGCTGGCGCTCCACAATGCGGACACTGTTCCCAGGATGCGGAATCCACGTGCGTGGTTCGTCACCGCCCTCTACGCTGAGCCGTGTTCATCCAGAGGGGACGAGGGACCGGCCCGAGGACTCCCCGGCAACCGACTGATAGGTCAGAAACGGTGCCAACTCCGGCTCAGTCGAAAGTCGGCTGAGAAAGATGATGAAGGACTTGATGATGACCGCGGTGGTCGACACCGATCCAGCTCCCGCTCACGGCGTCCGGGCCGGCGCCTTCGGAAATGCCACGCACCTGATCTGTCGGGAATGCGGGGCGAACGCACCGCTCGGGCCCTTCTACGCCTGTACCGAGTGCTTCGGTCCGCTCGAGGTCGGCTACGAGTTTCCGCAAATCAGTCGAGAACGGATCGAGGCGGGCCCGCGGAGCATCTGGCGATATGCCCCGCTGTTGCCGGTCCCAGCCGACATCGCCACATTCCGCTCCACCGACCCCGGCTTCACCCGGCTGGTCGATGCCCGCAATCTTGCGGATGATCTTGGTCTGAAACAACTCTGGGTCAAGGATGACTCGGGCAATCCGACGCACTCCTTCAAGGACCGCGTTGTCGCTGTGGCGCTTTCAGCGGCCCGCGAGCTGGGACTGCAGGTCCTGGCCTGTCCCTCCACTGGCAACCTCGCCAACGCTGTTGCGGCGGCCGCTGCTCGGGCCGGCATCAAATCGGTCGTTCTCGTGCCGCACAATCTCGAGAAGCAAAAGATCTTGGCCTCGGCGATCTACGACACCACCTTGATCGCCATCGAAGGCACATACGACGACGTCAACAAGCTCGCCAGTGAAATCGCGGCTGAGGAAGAGGGCTGGGCGTTCGTGAATGTCAATGTGCGGCCCTACTATGCCGAAGGCTCCAAGACCCTGGGGTATGAGATCGCTGAACAGCTTGGCTGGCGACTTCCCGATCAGGTCGTTGTCCCAGTTGCCTCCGGTGCGCAACTAACCAAGATCGACAAAGGCTTTCGCGAGCTGATCAAGCTCGGGCTCGTGGAGGACAGGCCGTTCGTGATCTTCGGCGCGCAGGCTACTGGCTGCTCGCCGGTGGCTCAGGCTTTTCGTGCCGGACAGGACTTCGTGGCACCGGTGAAGCCGGACACTGTTGCGAAGTCGCTGGCGATTGGCAATCCGGCCGATGGTCCTTACGTGCTCGACGTGGTCCGCCGTACCGGCGGCGCGGTCGCCGACGTCGATGACGACACGCTGGTGGCGAATATCCAGCGCCTGGCGCGTACTGAGGGCATCTTCGCCGAGACAGCGGGTGGGGTCGTCGTCGGCGTCACCGCGAAACTGCTCGCCGACGGCGTGCTGAACCCGGAGGGCGAGACAGTCGTGATCAACTCCGGTGACGGGTTGAAGACTCTCGACGCGGTTGCCGCCCGCGTCGGACCCGACATCACAATCCCGCCGCGCTACGAGGCCTTCATCGACTTCTGGAAGGAAAGGAACTCATGAGTGCCACGGTCCGCATTCCGACGATCCTGCGCACCTATACCGGCGGCGCAGGAGAGGTGAGCGCCGATGGCAGCACGCTGGCCGAGGTCCTGAATTCCTTGGAAGACAGTCATCCTGGCATCCGGGCGCGAATCCTCGACGACGCGGGCGCACTGCGTCGCTTTGTGAATGTCTACGTCGGTGACGACGACGTGCGTTTCATAGGCGGCCTCGATGCCAAGGTCACCGAGGGCACCAGGATCTCGATCATTCCGGCCGTTGCAGGCGGTGCCGACAGCTAATTCGTACGACGCTCAGTACTAGTGCCCTGGAAGGGAAATCTCTTGGCGCTTCGCGGCGCCCAGGCGCGCACCTCGCGGCGTTCTCCTCGGTCGGGATACGACCCGGTATCCCTCCCTCGTCGGCCTTGCGATGCGCGCACCTGAACGTCGCCAAGCGCCAAGGAACTTCCCCTCTAGGGCACTAGCGTCTCTAGACATGGACCTCGAGCGATTCGTCACAGCCCAGAACAGCCGTCGTACTTATCAGCACGCCGTCGCCGAGTTGCGGAACGGGCGCAAGACCAGTCACTGGATGTGGTTCGTCTTTCCGCAGATTGCTGGGCTCGGGCGCAGTGCGACGTCCCAGGCGTA
>Ga0114129_10009572_pt1 | contig 13821 bp, 13 predicted proteins | sample RhiMetdeltSRZDD1_FD_80071 | JGI IMG/M metagenome (GOLD analysis project Ga0114129, IMG submission 80071) | Populus rhizosphere microbial communities from Tennessee, USA - Rhizosphere MetaG P. deltoides SRZDD1 (version 2) (version 2) | ecosystem: Host-associated > Plants > Roots > Rhizosphere >...
ATACCAGTAGTTTGCTTTGGAAGTACCAGGTTGGCTCACGGATCGTCCGTGAGCCGCTTTGTTTTACGCCGTTGAGGCGCTCCGATGCAACACCCAATGAGTACCCTCCATATATTCTTTTTGCCATAAGGAGGCAAACATGTCGGAACGTATCAACGGTACAGTCAAGTGGTTCAATGGGACGAAGGGCTACGGCTTCCTCGCTCGCGATGGCGGCGATGATGTCTTTGTCCACTTCTCTGCGATCCAGGGCGAAGGCTTCAAGAACCTGCAGGAAGGCCAGAAGGTCGAGTTCACTGTCGAACAGGGCCCCAAGGGTTTGCAGGCCAGCAACGTCGTCGTCGTTCGCTAATTGACTGCCAGCTGATCACAAAGACCCCCGAGAGCTTGCTCTCGGGGGTCTTTGCTTGATTCTGTGTGGTTGTTTTTGTTCGAGGAGCGAAGATACAGAGCGTGTCTCCGCTCTTGCTTTGTGGGACGAAGCTGACTAGTTGAGATGTCCTTCCAGGTTCCTGATCGAACCGATGTGTTGTTGCAAGTAGTAGCTCAAATCCTTGATCGATTTGCGAGCCGCCGCACGGTCGATCACTTTCCCATTTGCATCAAAGCCAGCATGCTTTGCTACCATTGACCCTGCCGACAGGATGGCCGAATTGCAAATGCTGAGATGCTTTTGGATTTCATTCTTTTCGGAGATAGAGGCATTCTTTTTCGTCTTCAACCAGTGGTCCACCCATCGATGAGCGCTGTTATGATTGGAACTCTGCCGGGTATAGTTGTCGACCAGTTGGCTCCACTTGTTCTCCAGACCCTGGTTATTTCCCTTCGCAACGACGCTGACGGTTGGAAGAGAAGCCAGCACCAGGGCGATCAACACCGCGAACGATATCGCTTTTGAGAAGACAGACAGTTTCGACATTGCAACCTCCTTAGGTGTTGCCTGCTGTGGAAAAACAGCAACTTTAGAATAGCACTTAAGGAGCTGCCGAAATTAAATCAATATGATTTATATATGTGACATTTCAAATAAACTTCATCAATAAGTCAATGGAGTTTTTACAAACATCCCCGAGTCTCAGACTCGGGGATGTTTCTACTTTTAGTTGGATATTTTGTGTCCGTCGCCGGGAATCTCATCGATCTTTTCTCGCAAGCCCCGCATCACTTGCAGATACATCGCCAGATCCCGAACCGACCGGGCGGCTTGCACCTCATGTTTGACATTGCCTTCAATATCAAAGCCGGCATGATTGAGAACGATGGTGTTTGCTGCTCGCAGGGCAACCCCGTATTTTTCGAGCAGTTCCTGAATTCGTGCCAGGTCGGAAGGCTTTTCAAAATCTGCCGGATAGAACTGAACGTGCTCGTAGTAGTAACCAGCCCAACGCAGGTTGCTGAGCTTGTCGTGCCAGCCCTGTTCCAATTCGATATTTTCCGTGATGTCCCGACTGCTGGCGGGGGCAGCGAAGGCGCTGGCCACTGGAAGAAAGGCAGCGATCAGAGCGAGGATAAGAGAAACGATAAACAGTTTTGAATGGAAAAGCCCCCTACGATGATCACTTACAGTTAACGCGTACGTACCCATTGGTTTCATGATTTGCTCCTTGCTACAGCTTATGAGTTTCCTAGATCTACAGGCTGTGAGATACCTATAAGACTCAGCGCAAGACCAAAATGTTCCCGCAGCGTGCCGAAGCTATCTTTGCTTCGAAAAGCAGGGTCTAGGCGCCGTGCAAGCTCAGCCAGTGGGCGCCGCGCCCGTCTTGCGTAAATGGACTTTCGGATAATCAAAAAGCCCCCGGATCAATGTCCGGGGGCTCTCATATTAGGGAGTAGGAACTTGTGGGACCGGTTTCTCTTTTGCCCGGTGCGGCTCCGTCCTGCCAAAGAGCGCCGCCCCGACGATGCCCGCTCCGTTCTTGAGTTGCGCCGGCACTACTTCTGTTTGCAGGGAAAGCAAGGGGATGTATTTTTCGTGTTTTTTGCTGATCCCGCCACCAATGATGAACAGGTCCGGCCAGAACAGTTTTTCCATCGCAAGTAGATACGTGTTCAGGCGTTTGGCGTATTTCGTCCAGGAAAGATCCTCACGTTCACGCGCCGCATCAGATGCGCGGAATTCGGCATCTTCGCCCTTGATTTCCAGGTGACCAAACTCCGTGTTGGGCAGAAGATTGCCGTCATGAAAAATCGCTGTACCGATCCCTGTGCCCAGGGTGATCATGATGACTGTGCCATTGCGGCCCTGCCCGGCGCCGAAGACCATCTCTGCCAGCCCGGCAACATCTGCATCGTTGCCAACTTTGCAGGCACAGCCGGTCGCTTCTGTGAAGAGCTGCTCGGCGTTCAGGCCAACCCATGCCGGCGAGATATTCGCTGCCATCATGGCGACGCCCGATTTAATAGGCGCGGGAAAGCCCACACCGATGGGACCTTTCCAGTTGAACGCCTGTGCCAGCTGATTTACGACTTCTGCGACAGGCTGCGGTTCTGCGTTCTCTGGCGTTTTGATGCGGACGCGCTCCTCCAGCAACTGCCCGGTTTCTATATCCACCGGGGCGCCTTTGATGCCTGACCCACCTACGTCGATTCCAAGAATATGCATAGTCGGTTTGTCTCCAGATTCACAATCGTTATTTGCGGGTCAAGCCTCAGCCATACCTGCCCATGAATTTTTCCATACGCCGCAGGGCTTCTTCTATTTGTTCATACGCCGTTGCGTAACACATGCGCACAAACCCGCCTCCACCCGGACCGAAGGCATTGCCTGGCACCACGGCCACATGCTCCTCCAGCAGCAGTTTCTCGGCGAAGATCTCATCGTCCATGCCGGAAGTCTGGATGTTGGGGAATGCGTAAAAGGCGCCGCGCGGCTCGAACGTGTGGAGACCGAGCCGGTTGAGCCCCGCAACCAGTAATCGACGGCGGCGGTCGTACTCTGCTACCATTTCCTCCACGTAAGGGTTCCCGTTTTGCAGGGCTTCGAGGGCGGCGTCCTGCGCGGTGGTAGGTGCGGACATGATCGTGTACTGGTGGATGCGCACCAGTCCCTGAATGATGTCGGCGGGTCCGCAGGCGTAGCCGATGCGCCAGCCGGTCATGGCGTAATCCTTCGAGAAGCCGCCGAGCAAAATGGTGCGGTGTTTGATGTCTTCACTCAGAGCAGGGAAACAAACGTGTTCGAAGTCGTACACCAGGCGGTCATAGATTTCATCAGAGACAACCAGCAGATCATGCTCTTCGGCGATCCTGGCGATCTCGAGCATCACTTCACGGGTCGCCACCGCGCCCGTGGGGTTGGACGGATATCCGATAAAGATGACTTTGGTGCGCGGCGTGATCGCCTTGCGGATATCAGCCGGATCCACCATAAAGTTGTTTTCTTCACGTGCCACCACTTCCACCGGTACGCCGTTTGCCATGATCACTTCCGCCTGATAGGAAACAAAACAGGGAGTCGGGATGATGACTTCATCACCCGGATCCAGCAGGGCAGTGAAGGTGAGATAGAGCGCTTCTGAAACGCCCACGGTCGCAATAATCTCATTCGTCGGATCGTATTTGACGTTGTATAAACGCACAAGATTTTCGGAAATTGCCTGACGCAATTCCAGTTTTCCCCAGTTCGAGGTGTAATGCGTCTCACCATTTTGGAGGGATCGAATGCCTGCTTCGAGGATGGGCTTGGGTGTGGTGAAATCGGGCTCACCGATGCCGAGCGAGATCACATCCTTCATCGTCGCGGCGATGTCGAAAAATTTCCGTATGCCCGAGGGCTTGAGTCCGGCGACTCGTTTTGATAAACGCTGAACACTGGTCACTTCCTGCATTGCGCCTCCTAAATGGGTTGGATATGCCATTCATCGGGAACCTCCCGATAGGTTAGATCAAACGCCTGGCCATCAGCCGTCTTGACACGAAAGCCCTTTTCGCCGGGACCGCGCCAGCGTGAGACGATCTCAGCGATCTCGTAGCGCACGCCCTGCCAGGTGAGGGAGAGCGGACGCTCTGCATATTCTGAATCGGAGCGGCATTCGACCGTGTCCATCACGCTAAGAAGACATCGCTATTGTCACCCACGTTCAATTGGATGACCTGCCCGTCGCCTCTGCCTCGAATACTGGCCTTGATGCCAACCAGTGAGCGGCTCAGCGCGGCGTCCTGGATCTCACAATCGGCCTCGACAATGCTTTGCTCGATCCAGCTGTTCACGATCTTGCAGTTTGCACCGATGGAGGAGTACGGTCCGATCACCGAGTTCCTGATCTCGGCAGAGGGATGGACAAACGAAGGGGCGATAATCTCCACGCCGTCCACGATTTCATTTTCAATCTTGTTGGCTTTGCCCGCCAGTAGAATTTTGTTCGTGTCGAGCGTGGCATCGATGGTTCCCGTGTCCAGCCAGCTGCCAGCTCTCTGCGTGCGGACCCGGGCACCCTTCTCGATCATCAGAGAGATGGTGTCGGTCAGGAAGAATTCACCTTTCAAAGTAAGATTGCGCTCCATTTGTTCTTCGATGGCGGCAAGCAGTTTATCAGCACTCTTAAAATAGTAACAACCGACGACAACCAGGTTGTTCTCCATGCTCTCCGGCTTTTCGACAAAGCGTGTCACCCAGCCTTCTTCATTTAACTCTGCGACACCGAAGCGACGCGGATCCTCCATGGGCATGACCCAGGCAACCACGTCGGCTTCTTCCTTCGCCAGGAACGAGAAATCCGTTTCCAGCAATGTATCGGCAAAACAGACGATCAATGGTCCATGCATAAATTCACGCGCCAGCCAAAGCGCGTGAGATTGTCCTTTCATTTCCTCCTGAACGACAAAATGTGCCCTCATCCCGGGATAATTCTCCCGCACGAAGGGCGGCACCTGCAGTTCCCCGAGATAGGGTCCGACAATGAACACAAACTCGGAGTTGCCGGGGTTCGGCACGCTGCTGAACATATCCAGTAAATGCTCCAGCGAGGTTTTTCCCGCGACACTGACGAGAGGCTTTGGCTTGCTCCAGGTATGCGGACGCATACGCGTCCCCCAACCCGCCATAGGGATAAAAATCTTCAGGGTTTCACTCATGACGTAATTTTACCGCGTGCGGGAAGGCGTCGCACCCTTTTTGATGGGCCGAATCTATACTGTCGTATTCTTCCTTTGCGGTGCGACGCACTCTACCACTCTACGAATGCCCCAGGACGGGATGTGGCTTATAGGACTCCTCGAGCTTCTTTACTTCTTCCTCCGAAAGCTTGATCTCCAGTGCGGCGATGGCCTGTTCGAGATGATCCATCTTGGTCGCGCCGAGGATCGGTGCTGAGACATAAGGCTTGCTCAGAATCCACGCCAGCGCGACCTGCGACCCGGTGACACCGCGCTCTTGGGCGACGTCTGCCACACATTCTGCGACCGTGAAGTCCTCGTCGCGGAAATACAGGCTGTTCCCGAAGGGATCGGTGTTGGAACGGACAGTCTCGCCGCCTCCGCCGCGTTTGCGGTCTCCCGCAAAGAAGCCGCGCGCCAGCGGACTCCAGGGGATCAGCCCAATGCCCTGGTCGATGCACAGCGGGATCATCTCGCGTTCTTCCTCACGATACACCAGGTTGTAGTGGTTTTGCATCGAGACGAATTTCGTCCAGCCGTGCTTCTCGGACGTGTGGAGCGCTTTGGCGAACTGCCAGGCGAACATGGACGAGGCGCCGATGTAACGCGCCTTTCCGGCGCGCACGATATCGTTCAATGCCTCGAGTGTTTCTTCAATGGGCGTCTCGTAATCCCAGCGATGGATCTGGTAGAGATCGACATAATCCATTTGTAGACGCTGAAGAGACTTGTCGATCGAATCAAGGATATGCTTGCGTGAGAGTCCTTTATCGTTCACATCGTCACTCATCTGCCCGTTGACTTTGGTGGCGACGATCAGATCCTCCCGGCGTACGCCGGACTCCTTAAGCAGCTTGCCTGTGATGCGTTCGCTCTCACCCGTGGAATACACATCGGCGGTATCGAAGAAATTGATGCCCGCCTCCAGGGCGCGTTTGACGAAAGGCCTGGCATCGTCCTCTTCCAGAATCCACTCGCGCCATTTTTTGGAGCCGTAGCTCATCATCCCCAGACATAAACGCGAGACTTTCATACCCGTCTTACCTAGATTGATGTATTGCATTGATCCTCCTTCTTCTTTCTATTCTCCTACCGCCGGGGACGGCGGCCGGAGCCAGCTTTTAAAGCTTTGCTTCCATCTCACCAATGACTTCTTCCATCAGGCCAACAGCCTCTTTCAGAGTTCCCGCGTCGAACGCGAACTTTGCACCCGCGGCAGCAAATAGTCCTGGCAAAGGAACCGTCGCGCCAAGAGCTAATGCCCTACGATAATCTGCGACAGCCATTGCTTGATCCTTGCGTGAATTTGCCCAAACCTGGACTGCACCCAGGAGTGCAAGTCCATACTCCACGTAATAAAACGGAGAGCCAAAGATATGAGATTGACGATGCCAAAACGTTTCCTTTGCCTCCTCGAGGCCGGAATAATCAATACCGATCATAAAGCGGTCCCACAGCTGTCCCCATTTCTTCTCGCACACGGAGGCGTTCGAACCATCGGCGGGATTTTCGTAAACCCAATGCTGGAAGGCATCCACCAGTGCCATATAGGGCCAAAACGTAATACTGGTTTCAAGTAGCTCGATCATGGCACGCGCGGCTTCACTGTCTGTATAAAAGCCTCCGCGCTCCTTCGTCTTATAAGGAGAAGCAAGGAGCTCCATGCTCATAGAAGCCACTTCCGCGAACTCTGCGGGCAAATAGATCTCGCCACGCTGGTAGAAGTGGACATGGGCGCGCTCGAATTCGTGAAACGCATGTCCACCTTCATGCAGCATCGTTTGCACATCCCACGGAGTATTCGTATTGTTGATAAAAATGAACGGGCGATGTGCGACATGCAAGCCTAGGCTGTAACCCCCTTGTGCTTTGTTCTTGCGGCTTTCCAGATCAAGCAGGGCCTCATCCATCATGATCTGGAAATATTCCCCGAACTTCGGGTGCACCTGCTCGAAGATCGCGTGCGATCTCTGCTTAAACTCGTCGATGGTCTCATACGGTTTGATTGGGGTCGTACCCAGCGGATCGACATTGATATCCCAGGGACGCAGCGTATCCACGCCCAGCCTCTGCCGGCGTTTTTCATATACGCGGCTCGCTGCCGGGACAACGACTTTCTCAACGGCGGCGTGAAACGATTTGCAGTCTTCCGGCGAGTAATCAAACCGAAATTTTTGTTTCCACATATAGGCGCGATAGTCCGGCATGCCTGCGTTCTCAGCGATCTTCAAGCGCACGGGCATGAACTTCTCCCATAACTCGTTGACAGTCTCTCTCTTTTTTAAGAGTTGAGTCTGGATTGCCTCCCAGGCGCGCTGGCGTACGGTACGATCCATCTCATATAAAAGAGGGAACATCTGTGTAAAGGTTCGTTCTTCTCCTTCCCAGAGTACTGTGAATGAGCCACTTATTTTGTTGTATTCTGTAACAAGTTTCTGTTCTTCTGCAAGGAGTGTCAGATTTTTTTCGGTGAAGATCTCGGCCTCCGCTTGCATCATGCGTAAGGCGGTCTCGAAGCCTTTCGGGGAAAGTCTGCTCGCAAGCAGCTTATCTTTGAGCTTCTGCTCGGCAGTTTTTGCCGAGGGTTGGATCTCTTCAATATATTGGTTGAAGCGATCTTCCACTTCCTTGTCTGCGGTATTGACGGTCGTCGCGATGTAAAGCCGCCAGTAGTGCTCATCCACCGTGGCAGCCAGTGTGGACCAGTCGGCAAGCCAGGCTTCAATCGTTTCTTCGTTCAATTCGCGTGCTTCCAATTCTTTGAAGTAAGGCTCGTAATCGTTCCAGGTAAGTGCAAGAATGGATGGCGCATCCGTGGGAAGTGCGTGAACGTTCATGAGTTTCTCCTGAGTGAAAGAAAAAGCCAAAGCTGGCTTTGTCGGCTTTGGCTCTATTTGATAACGGTCAAATTGGCCAGGGAGGCGGCGAGTCGCTTGATTCCTACGCTCTGGAAGACCACGTCCACGATCTCGTCGTCATCCTGGATGCGGCTGTCGAGCACGATCCCCTCGCCCCAGACCTGGTGACGGACGTGGGTGCCGGCCCGGAACTTCATCTCTTTAATGGAGGCAGAGGGGGAGTGGGAACGAGCCGACCAGAGAGTTTCCGGCGCGCGCCCGTGGATGGAGCGTCCGGTGCGTGTTTTCCCGATCATCAGCTCTGCGGGCACATCGTCCAAAAAGCGCGAGGGATAGGTCTCTTCTGCAGAGCCGCGCCCGCCCCGTTGGATGGCGCGGATCAGGTAAAGTTTATCCTTGGCGCGCGTGATGCCTACGTAAAACAGACGGCGCTCCTCCTCCATCCCTTCCGGTTCATCGAACGAACGACTGTGCGGCAGGATACCATCGTCGAGCCCAACAATGAAGACCGCGCCGAACTCGAGTCCCTTGGCAGCATGCAGGGTGAGCAGGGTGGGGACGTTTCCTTCCGCGATCGTATCCTGGTCGGAAACCAGGGCGACGTTTTCGAGAAACTCGTCGAGACTACGCGTGGAATATTCAACGGCCAGCCTTCTCAGCTCTTCCACGTTCTCCCAGCGATCCACACCTTCTTCCGAATTATCATCAATGTATTCTTTGTAATTAAGATCCGTGATCACGCGATCAAATAATTCTGAAGTGGTTAAGGATGCAGCCGCGGCGCGCCAGGTGGCGAGCATCCCGCCGAAATCGGCGAGAGAAATGGAGGCGCGCCCCGCAAAGGACGACCAATACTGTGACTCGGCGCCGCGCGCCAGATCCATCAGTACAAAGCCAGGTTGAATGTTATGCTGACGTGCAACCAAATGTAACGTGGTGAGGGTCTTGTCGCCTATGCCACGCGGCGGTACGTTGATCACGCGATCCAGGCTGGCCTCATCCGCGGGATTGTGGATCAGGCGAAGAAAGGCGATCATGTCCTTGATCTCGCGCCGGCCGTAAAACCGCTGCGCGCCCACAAGTCGATAGGGCAGCCGCGCCTGAAGAAATGCTTCTTCGATTAAGCGTGACATGGCGTTGGTGCGATACATCACTGCGCAATCGCCCGGCTCGAAGTGCCGCGAAGCGACCAGCTGCGCAATCGTATCTACGACAAAGGCTGCCTCTGCATAATCATCCGGCGCTTCGTAGAAAAATATCTTCTCGCCCTCCCCGCGTTCTGTGAAGAGTTTCTTGCGCTTGCGGTTCTGGGCGCGATCGATGACTCCCATGGCGGCATTGAGAATAGTTTGCCGCGAGCGGTAGTTTTGTTCGAGCAATATGGTCTGCGCATCGGGGAAATCCTGCTCGAACCGCTGCACGTTGCGCCAGTCCGCGCCGCGCCATGCGTAAATCGACTGGTCGGGATCGCCTACCACAAAAATATTCTTATTAAAAGAAGCAAGCTGGCTCACCAGCGCATACTGCGCTAGATTAGTGTCCTGAAATTCATCCACCAGCACATGGCGGAAGCGCTGCGCGTATTTGTCGCGCACCGTCGGGTTCTCTTCCAACAGGCGTGCCGTGTACATCAGCAGGTCGTCAAAATCCACAGCGTTGCTGGCGATAAGACGTTTTTGATATTCCACATACACCCGTTTCACGATCTCATCCCGATACGTCGTCGTCGGATACTGGTCCGGTCCGATTAGCTCATTCTTGGCGCGCGAGATCGCGCCGTGCACACTGGGTGGGCGATAGAGCTTTTCGTTGATATTCAATTCACGGATCACGGCTTTGACGATCCGTTCCTGATCATCGCTGTCGAAGATGACGAAGTTCGATCCAAGCGGCAGATGTTCCGCCTCTCTTCGCAGGATGCGGGCGCAGATGGAGTGAAATGTGCCCAGCATGATGCCTTCGGTTGCCTGTTCGGGCAGCAGGCGTTTTACGCGTTCCCCCATCTCCTTCGCGGCTTTGTTTGTGAACGTCACCGCCAGGATCTGCCAGGGTCGCACTCCCTCGACCGCGATCAGATAGGCGACCCGCTGGGTAAGCACGCGCGTCTTGCCGGACCCGGGTCCGGCGACCACCAAAATGGGTCCGTTCCCCGCTGAGACCGCTTCGAGTTGTTGTTTGTTGAGTCTATCGAGAAATTCCATAAGCGAAAATAAAGGCGGGTCCTGCGACCCGCCTTGAGAATTGGGCTCCTAGAGTTGGGAGGTACAGTTCGGACAGCGGGCGGCTTTGAGTGGAATAGTAGTGAAACAGTGCGGACATTCCTTGGTGGTGGGTGTGACGGGCTCCTCCCGTTTCATCCGATTCATGGCACGGACCAGCAGGAAGATCACAAATGCAACGATGATGAAGTCAATGATGGACTGGACAAAGGCGCCCCATTTGACGACTGCGTTGCCGACCGTGATGGAGAGGTCGGCGAAATTGACGCCGCCCATCACAAGACCGATCAGCGGCATCAACACGTCGTTTACGAGCGAGGTAATAATCTTTCCAAATGCGCCGCCGATGATGACCGCGACAGCCAGGTCCATCACATTACCGCGAATGGCAAATTCCCGAAATTCCTTTAGCATGTTGTCCTCCGGTGGAAAGTTTGCAGACAAAATCATTCTACCGTTTTGAAATGCCACTGTCAACAATACAGCAGGAAAGTCTCCGAAACCCTTCAAAAGGGAGGTTACATTTCACATCCCACTGCGGAGTGGTCTAAAACAGTTCTCTAGAACTGTTTTTTGGGATTCGACTGCCCTACGATTGTCCTACAACTGTATTAACGTTGACGCTCTTTGGGAATTAGGTATAATCTGTTTGCTTGGCACTCTAGAACTTCTTGTTCTAATACTCCATTGTGTAAAGGAATACTACGGATGCCCGACTTCATTCTTGATGTGCTAGGGCTTGAGACAAAGTTTATAACGCCGGATGGAGTTGTACACGCAGTCAACGGTGTTTCATTCGGACGATTGGAAGGTGAAACTTTAGGGGTGGTGGGTGAGAGTGGGTGTGGCAAGAGCGTGACCATGCTTTCAATATTGGGGTTGATCGCTTCCCCACCAGGAAAAGTTGAAGCGGGGAAAGCGATTTTTTCCGGACAAGATTTAATCAAGATGTCAAAAGAAGAGATCCGCCATGTACGCGGCGCGCAGATCGGCATGATCTTTCAGGATCCAATGACGTCATTGAATCCGGTTTTGACCATCGGTCGCCAGTTGGAAGAGCCGCTGATGCTGCACATCGGCATGACCAAGAATCAGGCTCGCGAACGCGCCGCGGAACTCCTCGCCATGGTGGGCATTCCCAATGCGAAAGATCGCCTGAATGACTATCCTCACCAGTATTCGGGAGGTATGCGCCAGCGCGTGATGATCGCGATGGCGTTATCCTGCAGCCCTCAGATTTTGATTGCGGATGAACCAACCACGGCGCTGGATGTAACTATCCAGGCACAGATCACCGATCTCGTCAAACGCTTGCGCGATGAGCTTGGTATGGCGATTATCTGGATCACACACGATCTGGGTGTTGTCGCCAGCCTGGCCCAGCGTGTTCTCGTTATGTATGGCGGTTTCATTATCGAGGAAGCGCAGGTTAAGGAGTTGTATGCGAGTCCCGAGCATCCCTATACCATTGGCCTGCTCGGCAGCCTGCCTCGTGTGGATGAGAAAGAGCGGTCGAAATTGTTCTCCATCGAAGGTCAGCCACCAGTGCTGTATCAGAAGCCAGAGGCCTGTCCCTTTGCCCCGCGCTGCAAATGGGCGATCGAACATTGTTGGAAGGAAAACCCGCCGCTGTTGGTGGTTGGACCGGAACATCGTGCGGCTTGCTGGGTGGACACCAGGACCGGGAGACATCGCTAATGGCTACGAAAGAATTAAACAAAAACGAGGTATTGCTGCACGTCGACGATTTAAAGATGCACTTCCCCATTTATCGCGGGGTATTCCAGCGGCAGGTGGGTGCCGTGCGGGCGGTGGACGGTGTCAGTTTCGATGTGAAGCGCGGTGAGACCTTAGGTCTGGTGGGGGAATCGGGATGCGGGAAATCCACAACCGGACGAACGATTCTTCAACTGTATAAGCCAACTTCTGGAGCCGTCACGTTCGACGGAACAAATCTGGTCACTCTGAAGGGCGAACAGATGCGCCAGATGCGGCGTAAGATGCAAATGATCTTCCAGGATCCGTATGCCAGCCTCAATCCACGCATGACTGTGGCGCAGCTGGTTGGTGAACCGTTGATGGTTCACAGTGCTGCCACAGGCGCCGAAATCACCGAGCGTGTGGCACACCTGTTGGAACTCGTCAATCTAAATCCTGCTTTTGCCACTCGTTACCCGCATGAGTTTTCGGGCGGACAGCGCCAGCGGATTGGTGTGGCGCGCGCGCTGGCACTACAGCCTTCATTTATTATCTGCGATGAGCCCATCTCGGCATTGGATGTTTCGATCCAGGCGCAGGTGGTCAACCTGCTGGAAGAACTGCAGGAACAATTCAACCTGACCTATCTCTTTATTGCCCACGATCTTTCCATGGTCAAGCATATTAGTGATCGTGTGGCGGTCATGTATCTGGGTGTGATCGTCGAGCTGGCAACCCGCGATGAGTTGTACGCAAAGCCTTTGCATCCCTACACCCAGGCGTTGCTCTCGGCGGTGCCCATTCCGGATCCGGTGGCGGATGCAAAGCGGAAACGAACGATCCTGCAGGGTGATGTTCCTTCTCCTGCGAATCCACCTTCGGGCTGCCGCTTCCGTACCCGTTGTCCGATTGCAGAAGCCGTATGTGCAGAGACACGTCCCGAGTTCCGAGAAATCAGACCGGGTCACTTTGTCGCCTGTTTTTTTGCGGAACGGTTCTTATAAAAGTAGTTTCCTGAAAGGAGGTGGTTGCCCCAGTACGACAATAATCATCTGCAAACGTTGTGAGTACGTTCACTAGAAACCCTTCAAATTTTGTGAGGAGAAGAAAAAAAATGCGTAAACTGTTTCTTTTGCTAAGCTTGCTGGTCCTGGCAAGCATGATCCTGTCGGCCTGCGGTGGCGCTGCCCCTGCGACCCAGGCTCCTGCCGCCACGGAGCCGGCTGCCACGGAAGCACCCGCGACGACGGAAGAGCCCGCTGCCACCGAACCTGCGGCAACGGAGCCCGCCACCAGCGGACAGACGTCCAAGGATCCCACGACCTATGTGGAAGCCACCTTCGGCGAGCCCGAGACCCTCGATCCTGCTCTGGCCTACGAGACCTCCGGTGGTGAGATCATCCAGAACGTCTACGAAACCCTGATCTTCTATGATGGCGAAGCCACAGACAAGTTCGTCCCGATGCTGGCTGAGTCCTGGGAAGTTTCGGAAGACGGCACAACCTACACCTTCAAGATCCGCGAAGGTGTGAAGTTCCACGATGGCGCCGATATGACCCCCAGCGATGTCGCCTATTCCTTCCAGCGCGGCTTGCTCTACGGTGGTCACAGTGGCCCGCAGTGGCTGCTGGCAGAACCGTTCTTTGGCATCGGCATGGACGACATCTCGATGCTCGTGGACGACACCGGTGCGCTGGCCGACGATCAGGCTGCTCTGGCTGCCGCTGACCCGGCAACCCTGAAGGCTGCCTGTGAAAAAGTCACCGGTGCGATCGTGGCCGATGACGGCGCCGGCACCGTGACCATGACCTTGAACCAACCCTGGGGGCCCTTCATCGCCACCATCGCCCAGACCTGGGGCTCCGTCATGGACCAGGACTGGACAGTTGCCAATGGTGGTTGGGATGGCTCCTGCGACACCTGGCAGAATTTCTATGCCGTGCCGTCCG
>Ga0114129_10009573_pt1 | contig 13821 bp, 15 predicted proteins | sample RhiMetdeltSRZDD1_FD_80071 | JGI IMG/M metagenome (GOLD analysis project Ga0114129, IMG submission 80071) | Populus rhizosphere microbial communities from Tennessee, USA - Rhizosphere MetaG P. deltoides SRZDD1 (version 2) (version 2) | ecosystem: Host-associated > Plants > Roots > Rhizosphere >...
AGGCGCACCAGCACCATCTCGGCGGCCGCGACCGGCCGGCCCGACTCTTCCACCTCGCTCACGCCCTTGAGCAGCATCTGCCAAGCGCGCGAGAGCACCCGCATCGAAAGCTTTTCCGCGAAGGCGCGGCCCCGCGTGCGTTCGACTTCGGCGAGCGCGACATCGTCGGCGACCGCCGGCACGATTTTCACGCGGGTGACGAAATGGGTGAATTCGGCGAGATCGGCGAGCACGACCGCGGGATCGGCGCCGGTATCGTATTGCCCGCGCAGCTCTGCCAGGGCGGCCGCGACGTCGCCGCGCATTACCGCTTCGAACAGATCGATGGTGCGGGAGCGGTCGGCCAACCCCAGCATCTGCCGCACGTCCTCGGCGCGTACCGGACCCGCCGCATGGGCGATCGCCTGATCGAACAGCGAGAGCGAATCGCGCACCGAGCCCTCGGCCGCCCGCGCTATCAACGCCAGCGCGTCGGGCTCGACCGTGATCGCCTCCTTTTCGGCGATCCCGGCCAAGTGTTTCACCAACAGCCCGGCGTCGACGCGGCGCAGGTCGAAACGCTGGCAGCGTGACAGTACCGTCACCGGCACCTTGCGGATCTCGGTCGTAGCAAAGATGAACTTGGCGTGCGGCGGCGGCTCCTCCAGCGTCTTGAGCAGCGCGTTGAAGGCCGCGCCCGAGAGCATATGGACCTCGTCGAGGATGTAGACCTTGTAGCGCGCGCTCACCGGCGCATAGCGGATGGCGTCGTTGATCTGCCGGATATCGTCGACGCCATTATGCGAGGCGGCGTCCATCTCGATCACGTCGATATGCCGGCTTTCCATGATCGCCTGGCAGTGCAGCCCAAGCGTGGGCATCCTGATCGTCGGCAGCGTGATCGAGCCGTCGGGCAGCTCGTAATTGAGCGCGCGCGCAAGGATGCGCGCAGTGGTCGTCTTGCCGACGCCGCGCACCCCGGTGAGGATCCAGGCCTGTGGGATGCGGGAGGCCTCGAACGCATTTGAGACCGTCCGCACCATCGCATCCTGGCCGATCAAATCGTCGAATGTCGCTGGACGGTATTTTCGCGCCAGCACGCGATAGGACGAACCGGCGCTCGTGGCATCATTCATTGCTGGCTGCGCTCCGCCTCGGCCTCTTGCATGTCACCGCCGGCTTCGCCCGGCAATCCATCATTTTCGCAAGAAGACAGCTGCGCGGGTCAAGCCCGCGCATGACCAAGAAAGATGTGAATAGTGGGAGGCTGACGAGCGACCCGAACCGGAGCTCGTTAGGGCTGCTTCCTTCCGGACCTGACCCGGTTGGCGAGTGGCTCGTCCACCGCCAACCTCCCGCCACTTATATCGGCGGAACGGAACGAGAATGCAAGCGTCGTCCGGGTGCGGCGTGCTAGCTTTTCCGCTGCAATACCGCTTGGGTTCCGCATTTTCATGGTCATCTCAATGCCGCCCGCGACCTGGTCGCTTCATCCACAGCTCACGCGCGATACGATCAATATCGGCGACCTGCCGTTAGCACGGGTTCTCGTCGTCAACGACGCCAACTGGCCGTGGCTCCTTTTGGTGCCGCGGCGCACCGGCGTGATCGATATCATCGACCTCGACGAGGTCGAGCAGGCGCAGCTCATGACCGAAATTGCCCGGGTCGCGCGGGCCGTGAAGACCGCGACTGATTGCGACAAGCTCAACATCGCGGCAATCGGCAATGTCGTGCCGCAGCTTCACGTCCATGTCATCGCGCGCCGCAAGGACGACGCCGCCTGGCCGCGCCCGATCTGGGGCGCGGCGCCCGCGCTGGCATATGACCGTGACGCGCTCGACCGCTTCATCAGCGCGGTCCGGCGCAAGATCTGGCTGCCGGAGCCGGGTTGACCTTTGTCGCCGGCGAGCCGACGATCCCTCGACCTTGATCCATCCGATATCGCGGTAACGCGAACGCAGGAGAACCAGCATGACTTTCCGCATCGCGGTCGTGCAGCCGATCTCGCATCGTCCCGGCGAGGATGAGAACAACGTCGGCGAGGCCATCCGCTTCGTTGAACGCGCGGCCGCCGAGGGCGCGCATTTCGTCTGCTTCCCGGAGACCTATCCGGGCCCATGGCGGATGCCCGCGACCTTCGACCCGAGCGCGGCCATGGCCGAAGCCGCGGTCAAGCACGGCGTGCATGTCGTGTTCGGGACGATCGAGCCGATCGATCAGAAAGCGGCCACGGCCTACAACCTCATCTGCATGGCCTATCCCGACGGCCGCGCGCTGGCGCGCTACCGGCGCACGCATCCGAATGGCCCGTGGATCTATACCGGCGGCCCCGCCTGGGAGTTTCAGTACGTGCCGGGCGACCAATTTCCCGTGTTCGACACCGTGCACGGCAAGGTAGGCCTGGCGATGTGCAGCGAGGTCTACATGCCGGAAGTCTCCCGTGCGCTGGCACTGCGCGGCGCCGAGCTGATCTTCATGCCGGCCGGCAAGGACAAGAACACGCTGTGGGCGACCTGGCGGACCCTGATTTGGGCGCGCGCGATCGAGAATCTTGCGCTGGTGGTCACCACGCAAAACCTCTTCACCCACGCCGAGCGCGGGCTGGCCATGGTGGCGGCGCCGGAGGAGATCCTGTTCGAGAGCACGGCGGCCGGCCTGACCGTGGTGGACGTCAGCCTCGACCGGGTGCGCTATCTGCGCTCGACCCGCGACGAAGTGGGCGCGTCGGCCCGCTGCGCCGCCAAGCAAGGCGTGCTTGGGCCGCAATGGCAACGGCCGGAGCTCTACGACGTGATCTATCCGCGGGTGCTGCGCGAGGCGGCGGAATAGGCGATCGCCTGCTTCCCGGAATATTGATGTCCCCTCGCCCCGATCTCGGCCCCCGGCCGCGCCTCGGTTATGCCACGAGCCGCCTCGAGCGCGCCGCCGAGCGGCGTGGCGATGCACCCGCGATTGCCGCCCTCGAAGCAGACGCTGCCGCCCGCGCCTACGCGATCGGCGGCGAGATGGTGGCGCTGAAGAAGCATGCCTCGGGCCTCGACCCGCTGTTCACGATGGCCGAAGCGCGCGCCCTTGGCCGCACCGCCGAAGTCGTGTTCCTCGGCTTATGCGACGGCGCCGCGCGTTTCGCGGTCGGGCTCGATCCGGCAACGGTGGAGGCGCTGAAAGCCCGCGAGGAGTTCTCGCTGATCGACCTGCGCTCGATCGCGGTGCGCGGCCTGGTCGAAGGCGATCACTTGCCACCGCTGGCCGAGGCCAAGGCCTTGCTCAACTGGCATGCCCGCCATCGCTTCTGCCCGAATTGCGGCGCGCCCACGCAGCTGGTGGAAGGCGGCTGGCGTCGCGATTGCCCATCCTGCCACGCCCAGCACTTCCCCCGCACCGACCCGGTCGTCATCATGCTTGCGGTCGCCGGCGAGCGCTGTGTGCTTGGCCGCTCGCATCGCTTTCAGCCGGGAATGTGGTCCTGCCTCGCCGGCTATGTAGAACCGGGCGAGGCGATTGAAGATGCGGTGCGGCGGGAAACGCGCGAGGAGGCCGGCATTGCTTGCGGACGGATTGCCTATTTTGCCTCGCAGCCGTGGCCGTTCCCGACTTCGCTGATGATCGGCTGCCATGCCGAGGCGCTTTCGGACGAAATCGTCGTGGACCAGGCGGAGCTCGACGACGCGCGCTGGTTCGATCGTGAGGAAGTAGCGCTGATGCTGGCGCGGCAACATCCGGATGGCTTCACCGCGCCGGCGCCGGTGGCCATCGCCTATCACATCATCCGTGCCTGGGTGGAGGGCGACGTTGCTTTCGACTAGCGGGGAGAATCCGACCACCCGTCCGTTGGTGCTGTGCGCCGGAATCGCGGTCGAGGACTTCCTGTTCAAGGTCAATCGTTTTCCCGAGCCCGGCACGAAGGTCTACGCCGACGCTTTCATCGCGACGACCGGGGGCTGCGCCGCCAATGCCGCACTGGCGGTGACGCGGCTCGGGGGCAGAGCGCGCTTTGCGGGCCCGATCGGAACCGACGACGCCAGCAAACGCTTTGCGGAGGGACTCGCCGGCGCGGGAGTCGACATATCCGGCCTCGCGCGCATCGACGGCGGCTCGATCTCGATCTCCGGCATCTTCATCGACGCAAGCGGCGAGAAAGTAGTTGCGACGCGGCGCGGCGAGAAACTCGCGGAGGCGAGACCGCCCGACGCCGCTGCGCTTGTCGCCGACGTCGACATTGTGGTCGCGGACAATCGGTTTCCCGATTTCGTAGCGCCGATCTGCAAAGCGGCGCGTTCGCGCGGCATTCCTGTCGTCCTCGATGTCGACCGGGCGACACAGGCGGACGACCCGCTTTTTGACCTGGCCTCCCATGTGATTTTCTCGTCCGAGGCGCTGTCCGCCACCACCGGCGCCTCGGATCTCGGCGCCGCGCTTGGCCGCATCGCCGCCCGCATCCGGGCGTTCCTGGCCGTAACGAACGGTCCCGACCCGGTGCTGTGGATGGATGCCGGTACGGTGCGGCGACTGCCGGTCTTCGCCATCAACGCGGCGGATACGCTGGGAGCCGGCGACACGTTTCACGGCGCCTTCGCGCTGGCGCTTGCCGAGGGGCGGGAGGCGATCGCAGCCATGCGGTTTGCGGCGGCGGCCGCGGCGGTCAAATGCATGCGTTTTGGCGGAATCTCCGGCACGCCCTGCCGCGCGGACGTCGATGCCTTCCTGGCCTCATTATCGGCTTGAAATAGAATTGTTTTCTCTATAGATAGAAAATCCGCGCTCAGAGAGAAATAAACTTCCAAAAAGACGCGGGTTACGCCGATCGTTTCCATCCCGGACCGACCATGGACGCCACCGACCGCAAGATCCTGAGCCTCCTGCAGGAGGACGCTTCGCTCTCCGTTGCCGAGATCGGCAACCGCGTCGGCTTGTCATCGACGCCGTGCTGGAAACGTATCCAGCGCCTCGAGGCCGAAGGCGTGGTGCAGAAGCGCGTTGCCCTAGTCGATCAGGACAAGCTCGGGCTCGGCGTGACCGTGTTTGTCTCGGTCGAGACCGGCGACCATTCGCGGGAATGGCTGACCCATTTCGCCGAGGTGGTCGGCGCCATGCCCGAGGTGATGGAATTCTATCGGATGGCAGGCGACGTCGACTACATGCTGCGCGTCGTGGTGCCGGACATCGCCGGTTATGACGCCTTCTACAAGCGGCTGATCGGGTCGGTGCCGCTCAAGAACGTCACCTCGCGCTTCGCCATGGAAAAGATCAAGGCGACGACCGCGCTGCCGATTCCCTGAAGACAGGCGTCCCGCTCAGGACGTGACGCGGATAATCGTGTCCGACAGGCGGGGACGCATGTAAATCTGATCGGTCAGATTGAGCGAGCCCGTTATCACGTAGCCGATGGTGGGCGTGTAGTTGTAGGATACCTCGCTCCAGATCAGCGTCGTGTTGGGGACGTTCAACGCGCTTGGCACCGTCACCGAGGCCCCCACGCCGTGCGCAATGGCACCGTTGAGCGCGTCGCTCCAGGTAATCGTCGCTGCACCATTCGCATCGATCTTGATCGCCGACACCGTCACCTTGACCTTCGTCGAATCGTACGGGGTGACGACCGCCGCAGAGGCATTGAGCAGGTTGGTCATGTCGGTGTTGGTGATGCTCGACACCTGCGAGGCAAGGTCGGCGACCGTGCGCGTCGTCAGCGTCACCTTACGATCGATGGCGACGCCCTGCGAGATTTCGACTGCTCCCAGATAGAGCGTAATCATCAGCGGCAGCAGCATGGCGAACTCGACCGCCGACACGCCGCGCTGATCGTCCCGGAAGCGCTGCAGACCTTGCGACAGTTTCAGGATGGAGGTGAAAGTCATGACACGCACTCAATAAGGTTCGTTGCGGAACGCCATGGTCGCAACAAGCAGACGCTTGTTGCCCGACATGTTCTGCATGCCGAAGCCGAGCAGTGATACGTAGACCGGCCATTGGTAGAACAGCCGCACCACGACGATGTCGCCGGGGCCGCCCGGCTTGTATTGGAAGTTGTTGTTGACGAAATTCCCGTTCGCGTCGAGCGGCGGGGTCAGGTCCACAGCGCTGAACGACGTGTAGGTCCTTACGTCGACGTAGACGCCGTTCTGACAGTCGAACAGGCCAAAGATCTTTGCACAGACCGCGTTTTTGAATGCCGCCTGGTCGAAGCTTTGGCTCTGCGCCTGGCCGGTCATGATCAGCCGCCCCGAATCGGCGACCGCCGTTTCCAGCGCCTGACCGGAGAAGAACACCAGCGCTGTCTCCATGATTGCAAAGACAAGGGCAAGAAACGGCGCTGCGACCAGGCCAAATTCGATCGCAGCCGCACCGTCCTGCTGCCGGACGAAACGGCGCAGCGCACGAGTCGTAAGCAGCCAGCGTGCGCCGGTTGCGAGTTTTTTCCTCAGCATGGCTATGCCACCCAACTGTGCATCGTGAAACAGTTGAGCATTAGCAAAGAGATGTTGTCGAATTGTTGTGGTAATCGGTGACGCCCCCGGTCGGCCCTGTAAGGGTTCGCTAACCACGAGATTCGAGGCCGGATGGTCTCCGAGAGGCAGGCCGTGGTCGCGCCAGGCGCGGATTACTTCCCTGGCGCCGCCGGCGCTGCCTGGCCCTGACCGGTGCGGCTGCCGATCTGGCCGATCACGGCATCGAAATAGGCCGCGGTGTCGCCCAAGGTGGCCCGCCGCTCGCAAGATGGCGTGCAGCTGTAGGATTCACGCTCTATGCCGCGATAGACCAGCACCACATCGCTTGGGCCTCGCACTTCGACGGATTTTTCCATCAGAACTGTGCCGGCGCGATCGAGCGCAATGAGGTTGGTCATCCCGTAGCCCTTGCCGGTGATCACCATTGCTCCGCCGGTCTGAATGGTGGCGTCGGCGATCAGCGGGTTGCCGATGATGATGGTGGCCACCCGATCCGGCAGCTTCAGGAGCAATGCCTGATCAATCGTGACGTTGACGTCGGCGCCGCGCGCGGGGATGCCGAATGCTGCGATCGCAGCGGTGACTGCAAACAGGCGGGCGAGCTCGAGCCCCAGCCTGCAACGCCCAGACAACAACGCCATTGTACTCTCCCCGCACCTTTACGCCTCGATCGGCCAACAGGCGGCCGCCGATGGGGCAGGCATCGATCGGAGTTGACGCGAAAATGGTGAATGAACCGCAAATTTTGGCGGGACACGGCTCTCGAGGGGTGGACTGATACCGAGCCCGATAGAATTTCTCCGGTCGCGGAATGCACTACCATGCGATCAGCAGTGTATTCACCGGACATGCTCGGCTAGACTTCGGTACTTCTTCTATATTCGCGGGTTTTAATTCCAGATAAATTGACTAAAATTTGAATAAATACATCATTAACCATGCCTATCTTGCCTCAAGCGGTCGTTAACTACAGCGTCCTTTAGAGGGAAAACTTGGGGTTTCACGATGGGTATTAACTCCGTCGCAAGAGCTACCCCGATACGGTCCGGGCACGGTTCCGGATGAGCCAGATTTAAATAACGGCTCCGGGACCACGCTCAGACAGCCACGTGTGGACCTAAGGAGCCAAAAGATGCAGACCCTTGTTACGCGTTTCGTGAAGGACGAGTCGGGTGCGACCGCGATCGAGTACGGCCTCATCGCCGCCGGCATTTCGGTTGCGATCATTGCCGTCGTGAACGGCCTCGGCTCGAAGCTGACCACGACCTTCACCAGCGTCCAGAACGCGCTCAAGTAAGCGCGGTTTCTCGGAAGGTTAAGAAAGGCTCCGGTCAAGCACCGGAGCCTTTTTATTTTTTGCGACGCGCGCCTGCGACGTTTTGTGCCCGCAAGAATCGAAAATCGAAACAAACTTGATTGTTTCCCAACACGTTCTTTTCAGAGGCCATTGGTACGACAACACCCGTGCAGGGCACATTGCGTTCGGGAAATCCCAAACAGAGGTGAGGAGTGACAATGTCGAAATTCTTCCATTTTCTCGGTGACGAGTCGGGTGCGACTGCCATCGAATACGGCCTTATCGCCGCTGGTATCGCGGTCGCCATCATCGCCGTCGTGAACGGTCTCGGCTCGAAGCTGACCACGACCTTCACCAGCGTGCAGGACGCCCTGAAGTAACCCCTGCAGGGCTGCGGCCGGATCCAAAGCAGCGCCCGCCGAGCCTGGCTTCGGCGGGCGCCGCATTTGGAAGCGCTAACTGAAACGCAACGAGGAAGGCCTTAGATGTCGGGCAGACGCGCCGCGGTGGCGTTCGCCGGGCAATCGAGATGGGATGGGTCATGGTCGCCGACGCCATGAGACTGGTGCTGTTCCCGGCGATGATGGCGCTGGCCGCCTCGAGCGATCTGCTCACCATGACCATCTCCAACCGGGTTTCGCTGATCCTGGCGGGCGGCTTTTTCGCGCTGGCGCTGATCGCCGGAATGGGCGTCACCGACATGCTTTGGCACGTCGCAGCTGCCGGTGTCGTCCTGGTGGTGGCATTCGTCTTCTTCGCGCGCGGCTGGATCGGCGGCGGCGACGCCAAGCTTGCCGCCGCAACCGCGTTGTGGCTCGGCTTCGATCACCTGCTGGTGTATCTCATTTATGCCTCGCTGTTCGGCGGCGCGCTGACCTTGTTGCTGATCCAGTTCCGGATGGCGCCGCTGCCCGCGGTGCTCGCCCGCCAGGAATGGCTCGCGCGGCTGCATCGCAAGGACGGCGGCGTGCCTTACGGCATCGCGCTCGCGGCCGCGGCGCTGGTCGTCTATCCCGAGACACAGTGGATGCGCGCCGTCGCGATGTGATGCCCTCGCCGGGCGGCATTCGATCAAAATCCCGGCAAATCCGATCGAGCAACCAACTATTAACTCGATTTGGATACTCCTCATTAACCATGCCTTGACGTTTACCTGCTGAAATCTCAGGGCGCGACCACGTATCGGTCGGGGCGTCTTGTGTCAGTTGCGAGCCGTGTTCGGGCCGCAGCGTCATTGTGGAAAGTGAAGCGTATGAAACCCGCGCGTATCGTTGTTCTCGTGATCGCCATCGCCGCCGGCGGCGTTGCCGCGTTGCTTGCCGGCCGTTCCGATCAAGCCCCGCCCCCGGCCCCCGCGCCGGTCGCCCAGATCGAAACCGTCGACGTCCTAGTCGCCAATGCCGACATCGGCATGGGTCACACCGTGTCGGGCCAGGACCTGCGCTGGCAGACCTGGCCGGCCGCCGCCGCCAGCCCGAATTTTGTCCGCAAGAATGACCGGCCGGACGCGATCAATCAGCTGGCCGGCTCGATTGCGCGCCAGCCGTTCTCCGCTGGCGAACCGATTCGCGAAGCCAAGCTGATCCGGGGCAAATCCGGCTTCATGGCGGCGATCCTGCCCTCGGGCAAGCGCGCGATCTCGACCGAGATTTCGCCGGAGACCGGCGCCGGCGGGTTCATCCTGCCCAACGATCATGTCGACGTCATCCTGTCGCGCCGCGACCGGGAAGCGGAAAAAGCCGCCGGCGTCGAAGTTCATAGCAGCGAGATCATCCTCTCCAACGTGACCGTGCTCGCAATCGACCAGACCGTCGGCGAGAAGGACGGACAGCGCGTGGTGATCGGCAAGACCGTGACGCTCGAGCTTACGCCCACGCAGGCGGAGACGCTGGCGCGGGCACGGCAGATGGGCTCGCTCTCGCTCGCGCTTCGCAGCCTCGTCGACGCCGACGGGAAGGGCGACACGCGCGAAGACCAATCCGGCGGCCGCAGGACCATCAACATAGTTCGCTTTGGCGTCAGCACGCCGACGACGTCGAAGTGAAAGGAAGACAAGGGACCGAACATGGCGAACACGACGCTGATCCGCATTACCCTGATCACTGCTTTCATCGTCGCGTTCGGTCTCATTGCCGCCGGGCGTGCGCCGGCGACCGACCTGCGCACGCCGGTGATCCAGTTCACCGGCAGCGATGCCACCGCGCGTTTCATTCCGCTCGGGGTCGGCAAGTCGGTTGTCATCGATCTGCCGCGCGACATCAAGGACGTGCTGGTCGCCGACCCCAAGATCGCCAACGCGGTGATCCGCTCGGCGCGCCGCGCCTACATCATCGGCGCGGCAGTCGGCCAGACCAACGTGTTCTTCTTCGACGCCCAAGGCGAGCAGATCGGCGGCCTCGACATCGCGGTGACCCGCGATCTCAACGGCCTGCGCGCCGCGCTGAAGAACGCGCTCCCCGGCCTCGACATTCACGTCGAGGGGCTGGGGGACGGCGTTGTGCTCTCGGGCACCGTCGCGAGCCCCATGGAGGCGCAGGCGGCCTATGATATCGCCGCGCGCCTGGTCGACGACGGCAAGAAGGTCGTCAACGGCATTACCGTCCTCGGCCGCGACCAGGTCACGCTCAAGGTCACGGTCGCCGAAGTGCAGCGCGACCTGATCAAGCAGCTCGGCATCAACCTCAACGGTAACTTCGGAACCGGCAACAGCGTCGTCAATTTCAATACCGACAACGCCTTTACCGCGTTCGGCCAGGCGCTGAGCGCGAGCAGCGCGACCGGCACCTTCGGTGGGCTCACGGCCACCCTGCGCGCGATGGAGCGCGCCGGCGTGATCCGCACGCTCGCGGAGCCGAGCCTCACCGCGATCTCCGGCGAGTCCGCGAACTTCCTCGCCGGCGGCGAATTTCCGGTGCCGGGCAACTACGTGTGCGACCCGGTAAGCCGGCAGTGCACGATCCAGGTGCAGTTCAAGAAGTTCGGCGTCGGGCTGAATTTCACACCGGTGGTGATGGCGGAAGGTCGCATCAGCCTCAAGGTCATGAGCGAGGTGTCGGAGCTCTCCAACGAGAACTCGCTGACGCTCACGCAGGTGATCGGCGCCAGTCAGACCCAGACCGTGACCATCCCTTCGATCCGCACGCGGCGCGCCGAAACCACGGTCGAAATCCCGTCGGGGGGCGCGCTCGCTATGGCCGGCATGATCTCGGAGCAGACCAAGCAGCAGATCAACGGCATTCCGGGGTTGATGCAGGTGCCCGTTCTCGGCGCGCTGTTCAAGAGCCGCGACTACGTCAATCGCCAGACCGAACTGATGGTGCTGGTGACGCCTTACATCGTGCGCGCGGTGGCGCAGAAGAACCTCTCGCGGCCGGACGACGGCTTTGCCGACCCGAGCGACCCGTCCTCCGTCCTGCTCGGCCGGCTCAATCGCATCTACGGCGTGACCGCCAAGTCCGACGTGAAGCGTCCCTACCACGGCAGCTACGGATTCATTCTTGACTGAGCCCGCGCGCAAACGGAGACGATCGATGAGCCCAACCCACGGCCCACAGCGCGGCATTGGCGCTGTTCGCCTGCTGGCAGTCCTCGGCTGTGCCGCGACGCTCGCCGGTTGCTATGCGGCGCGCGAGGTGACCGGCAGCGTGCCGGCCGATTACCGGCAGCGCCATCCGATCGTGCTGCAGGAAGGACCGCGCTCGGTCGAATTGTTCATTGGCAACAATCGCGGAACGCTGACCGCCGCCCAGCGCGCGGACGTCCTCGCCTTCGCGCGCGAATGGCGGCGCGAGGCGACCGGCGGAATCATCATCGACGTGCCGTCCGGGACCGCCAACGAGCGCTCGGGCGCGCAGGCGCTGCATGAGGTGCGCGCGATCCTCGCCGCTGCGGGGGTGCCTCCGGACGCGGTCGACGTTCGCCCCAACCGGCCGGCCGATCCACGGAAGCTTGCGACGCTGCGGCTCAATTATCCGCGCGTCCTCGCCGACGCCGGCCCGTGCGGGCTGTGGCCGCACGACCTCGGCCCGACCTACGAGCGCGAGCATTTCGAGAACAGGTCGTACTGGAATCTCGGCTGCGCCTCGCAGCGCAATCTCGCCGCCATGGTCGCCAACCCGGCCGATCTGGTGCAGCCGCGCGGCGAAATCCCGGTCTACACCGGGCGCCGCACGACGGTGCTCGAGAAACATCGTCGCGGTGAAGGCACCGCCACCATCTATCCCGATCCCAACAAAGGCAAGATCAGCGAAGTCGGCCAATGATCACGAGCGCCCTGCAAGCCGCCCCGCAGCCCGAACCCGAAGCGGTCGCCGCCAGCGAGCATATCGCGCCGGCGCCCCGCGTCTCGGTGCAGGCTTTTTGCGAAACGGTCGAGACCGCGGCGGCAATCCAGTCCGCCGGCGAGGATCGGCGCCTCGGAAAGGCGCACCTCAAGATCCAGATGGGCGGGATCGCGGCCGCGATCGAGGCCTATAACGGCTCGCCCACGCCCAACATCATCATGATCGAGACCGCCAGCCGCGGCGACGACGTCATCGCCGGCCTCGACTCACTTTCCGAGGTCTGCGATGCCGGCACGCGCGTGATCGTGATCGGCCGCGTCAATGACGTCGGCTTCTATCGCGAGCTGATGCGCCGCGGGATCAGCGATTATCTGCTGGCGCCGCTCGGGACCATCGACGTGGTCCGCTCGATCTGTGGGCTGTTTTCGGCGCCGGACGCCAAGCCGGTCGGACGCGTGATCGCGGTGATCGGGGCCAAGGGCGGGGTCGGCGCGTCCACCGTCGCTCATAACATCGCCTGGTCGATCGCGGGCGATCTCGGGCTCGATACCGTCGTCAGCGACCTCGACCTCGGCTTCGGAACGGCGGGGCTTGACTACAATCAGGATCCGCCGCAGGGCATCGCCGATGCGGTGTTCTCACCGGACCGCATCGACAACGCATTCGTCGACCGGCTGCTGTCCAAATGCACCGACCATCTGAGCCTGTTGGCGGCGCCGGCCACGCTCGACCGGGTCTACGACTTCGGCGAGGAAGCCTTCGACTCCATTTTCGACGCGCTGCGCGCGACCGTGCCGTGCATCATGCTCGACGTCCCGCACCAATGGATGGGGTGGACGAAGCGCACGCTGGTGGGCGCCGACGACATCCTGGTGGTGGCCGGGCCGGATCTCGCCAATCTGCGCAACGCCAAGAACCTGCTCGACTTCCTCAAGTCGGCGCGTCCGAACGATCGTCGCCCCTACTATTGCCTGAACCAGGTCGGCGTCCAGAAGCGGCCGGAAATCAGCGCTGCCGATTTCGCCAAGGCGCTCGACGACGAGCCGGTCGCCGTCATCCCGTTCGAGCCGCAAGTCTTCGGCACCGCCGCCAACAACGGCCAGATGGTCGCCGAGCTCGCGGCCAGCCACCGGACGGCGGAAATGTTTCGCCAGCTTTCGCAGCTCCTGACCGGCCGCTCGGAAGCCAAGAAGGCGCGGTCGAGTCTGCTGAGTCCGCTGATCGGAAAGCTGTTGAAGCGGTAGGCCAAGCCGCGCTGCGAGTGAGAGTCGGAGTGAGTTCAAGTGTTTGGAAAGCGTAGTACCGCCGAAAATCGCGTTGCGCCGAATGCGCAAGGGGCCGCGGCCCCCCCGGCTCTGCAACCGGCGCCGGCACCGGCGACGCAGGCCGCGCCGCGCGCGGCGCCCAATCAGGCCGGCGTCGTCGAAGGCGGCCGCGCGCCGATCCCGGCTGCGGGCCTGGGCGCGCCGCTCGTTCCCGCGCCGACGCCCAGCCGCCGACCGCCCACGATGCCAAGCACGCCCTCGCCGCCGATCGCGCCCACGGCGGTCGATTCGCGGCATTCGGAAGCCTATTACGAGACCAAGAGCACCATCTTCGGCGCCCTGATCGAGGCCATCGACCTCGCGCAGCTTGCCAAGCTCGACGCCGATTCGGCGCGCGAGGAAATCCGCGACATCATCAACGAGATCATCGCCATCAAGGCGATCGTGATGTCGATATCCGAGCAGGAGGAGCTGCTCGACGATATCTGCAACGACGTGCTCGGTTACGGCCCGCTCGAGCCGCTGCTCGCGCGCGACGACATCGCGGA
>Ga0114129_10009574_pt1 | contig 13820 bp, 10 predicted proteins | sample RhiMetdeltSRZDD1_FD_80071 | JGI IMG/M metagenome (GOLD analysis project Ga0114129, IMG submission 80071) | Populus rhizosphere microbial communities from Tennessee, USA - Rhizosphere MetaG P. deltoides SRZDD1 (version 2) (version 2) | ecosystem: Host-associated > Plants > Roots > Rhizosphere >...
CTCTTCTTCGACGTCTCGAAGTATCCGAAGATCACATTCAAATCGCGCAGCGTGACGGTTGAAGGGCCGGGCAAGTTGAAAGTCGCAGGCGATCTGACGATCAAAGGGATCACCAAGCCGGTGACCCTCGAGGTCGAGGGACCAACAGCCGAGATCAAGGATATCTGGGGCAGTCGGCGCATTGGAGCGACGGGAACGACGACGATCAACCGCCGCGATTTCAATATCGTCTACAACCGCATGCTCGAAGCAGGCGGCGCCGTCGTCGGCGATCAGGTCTCAATCACGCTTGATATGGAGCTGACGCGCAACCAGTAACGGGACTTTTTTAAGGAGCAATTGAATGTTTCGCATGTTGAGAACGTCGGTGGTGATCGCCGCAGCAGTGGGGCTCACGCACGTTGGCATCTTCGCGAACGGCTCGGGTGCGCCGTCAGCGCCGGGCGGCGGCGGTGTGTCGTCGTTGCCCTCGATGACACCCGAGGAGCGGGCGATTGCAATGTACAGGAGCGGCGACGAACATCGCCTCAAGGGAAAGAAGTTCGAAGACGAAGCGTCGACCAAAAAGGGCGCGGACATCGAGAAGACCCTGGCGAAGGCGAAAGGCGAATACCAGAAGTCGCTGAAGGACTTCACCAACGCTGCGAAGTTCAATCCGCAACTCGCGCCGGCCTACAACGGGATGGGTTTCGCGTATCGCAAGACCGGCGACTATGCCAAGGCGCTCGAGATGTACGATCAGGCGATCGAACTGGCGAAGCCGAAGTTCTTTTCGGAAGCCGTCGAGTACCGCGGTGAAGCGTATCTGGCGCTGAACCGAATCGATGACGCGCGGAAAGCGTATCTCGAACTGTTCGCGGCCGATCGCGCCCAGGCCGACAGCCTGATGGAAGCGATGAAGAAGTGGGTTGCCACTCACAAGACGGATCCCGCAGGGGTGTCGCCGGAGGCGGTGACTGGGTTCGAGAAGTGGCTTGATGAGCGCGATGGGCTCGCGAAGCAGACTCGTCTGATGGGCACCACGAGCCGCTATGCCGGTTGGTGATCGCACGTGCGCTCGGCCGTCTGGTTCCTAGCCCTGGCGATACTCGGGGCACCGTCGACGGTACCCGATTCGTACGACTGGCACCTGCCGCCGGGCGTTCCGCGGCCGAGAGTTCCTGCCGACAATCCGATGACCGAGGCAAAGGTTCGCCTCGGTCGTCGTCTTTTTTACGACGTTCGCCTCTCTGGCAACGGCACCTACGCCTGCGCCTCCTGCCATCAGCAAAAGCTCGCGTTCACCGACGGACGCGCCCGCGCGCTTGGATCGACCGGGCAGGCGCACGCGCGAAGTGCGATGTCGTTGACCAACGTGGCGTTCAATGCGTCGTTCGGATGGGCCGATCCGAAGACGCGAACGCTCGAAGCGCAGATGGCGGTCCCGATGTTCAACGAACATCCGATCGAGATGGGGATCAAGGGCAATGAGAAGGCGATCGTGGCACGCCTTACTGCCGATGCGGTCGGCGCGCGCCTGTTCGAGGACGCATTTCCAGGACAACCGGTCACGCTCGACACGCTGGTGAAAGCCATTGCGTCATTCGAACGGACCATGCTGTCGGTGAGCTCACCGCTCGATCGCTATCTGTATCGCGACGATCGCGCCGCGCTCTCTCCCGCTGCCCAGCGTGGGATGTCGTTGTTTTTTTCCGATCGCCTGGCCTGTGCCCAGTGCCATGCAGGATTCAATCTGTCCGGTCCAACGGTTCACGATGGCAGTGCGGATGCGACGCCGAGTTTTCACAACACCGGCCTCTTCAACGTCGATGGCCGCGGCGGCTATCCATCGATCGATCGAGGATTGTTCGATACCACACACGCTGCGGTTGACATGGGCCGGTTCCGCGCGCCGACACTACGCAATATCGCGGTCACCGCGCCGTACATGCATGACGGCAGCGTCGCGACGCTGGCAGAGGTCATCGATCACTACGCATCCGGCGGCATCCAGAGTCCCGTGAAGAGTCCGCGGTTGAAGGGATTTGAGATTACCGATGCCGAGCGCAGTGATGTGATCGCGTTTCTGAACAGTCTTACCGACCCCGAGTTCCTGGCGAATCCGGTGTTGGGGAAGCCTGAAAGATAAGTTCTTTTCTTGTCTGCTTTTCTTACTGCTCGCGGGGCCCCACCCCCGCGAGCTCTCGCTCGGCGGCGGCGCTTCGCGCCGCTTCCTTCCAGCGCCTCGCTCGGGCCGCAGGCGCTTTTACCTTTTACCTTTTACCTTGCCTCTCCTCTCGGACATATCTATAGTGGATATATCCAAGATGGAGGCAACGTGGCAGCGCGGCGCACAACCGAAGCGAGTTCGCCCAAACCGCTGAAGCCGGCGGTGTTTCACATCCTGCTTGCGCTGGCGGCGCGCGACAACTATGGGTATGCGGTGATGCAGGCGGTCCGTCGCGCATCGGACGGTCACGTGCCGCTCAGCCCAGGCTCGTTTTACCGCCACCTGGCGAAACTGATCGACGACGGGCTGGTCGTCGAGTTGTCGCAGCGGCGAGCCGGTGACGACCCGCGCCGGGGTGCGTACTACCGCCTGACGGCGCGGGGACATAGCGTGCTGGCAGACGAGCGTCGGCGGCTCGCCGCTCTTGTCGCCGCCATCGACGGCCTTCAGGTCGCGCCGAGGAGAGGACCGGCATGAGCGGAAGCGATATTCCGCGCACCATCGCCGATCGCCTCTATGGGGTGTTGCTGCGCGCGTATCCGTCCTCGTTTCGCGATCGGTTCGGTGCCGGCATGCGCTACGCATTTGCCTGCGACCGCGAGATCGCGAGATCGCGCGGATGGCGCGACTACGCGCGTTTCTGGCTCCTCACCATCGTCGATACCATCCGCTCCGGGTTCGCGGAGCGCTCCGAATCAAAACCGCACCGTTCGCGGGAGAAAACACCCATGAGATCCTGGTTTGTCGTTGATTGGCGCGATGGCTGGCGATCGCTTCGCGCGACGCCCGCGATCACCGCACTCGCGGTCCTGTCGCTCGGTCTGGGTATCGGCGCGAACTCCGCGTTGTTTTCCATTTACAACGGGCTGATGCTCCGAAGCCTTCCCGTTGCGGATGCGAAGCGTCTCGTTCTGCTGACTGGTGAGTGGACCAACCCCATCTGGGAAGAGATCCGCGCGCGACAGGATCAGATCGCCGATGGCGCCTTTGCCTGGTCGGTCGAGCGGTTCGATCTCTCGCCGAGCGGCGAGACCGATCCTGTCGACGGCATCTTCGCGAGTGGACGGATGTTCGAGGTCCTGGGTGTGTCGGCAATCCGCGGACGGACGTTTACCTCCGCCGACGACGACCGGCGAGGCGGTCAGAGCGGGCCGGTCGCCGTCATCAGTTATCGATTGTGGCAGCAGCGCTTCGCCGGCGCGAGCGATGTGCTTGGGCGCACGCTCTCAGTCGACCGGAAATTGTTCACGATCGTTGGCGTCATGCCCAGGGGTTTCTTCGGCCCGGATGTCGGCCGGTCAGCCGACGTCATTCTCCCGCTGGGTGCTGAAGCGATCATCAACGGTGCGGAGAGCTCGCTCGACGTCCGTTTGAGCTGGTGGCTCAATATCATGCTCCGCCTGCAGCGCGACCAGACGATCGGGCAACTGACGGGACAACTGCGCGGCGTTCAGCCAGAGATTCGCACCGCGACACTACCCGCGCAGTTGAATCATGACTACCTGACCGAACCGTTCGAGCTCGAAGCGGCGCCTTCCGGTCGATCGACGCTTCGAGCTCAATACGAACAGCCGCTCAAAGCGCTGATGGCTGTCGTCGGACTGGTTCTCCTCATTGCGTGCGCCAACATCGCGAATCTTCTCTTGGCGCGGGCGACGGCGCGACGTCACGAACTCGGCGTGCGACTGGCGCTCGGAGCCTCGCGGCTTCGATTGTCGCGGCAGCTGCTGGGTGAGAGCCTGTTGCTTGCCGGCGCGGGTGCTGCCCTCGGCCTCCTCTTTGCGCGTTGGGGAAGCCGCGCGCTCGTGGCGCAACTCTCGAGCGTGAGCAACAGCGTGGTTCTCGACATGCCGCTCGACTGGAGAGTGCTGGCCTTTACGATGGCTGTGTCGGCGGCAACCGCGCTGTTATTCGGCATGGCGCCGGCGATAAGCATGAGTGGCCTGTCTCCATTCGAAGCGTTGAAAGAGCAAGGGCGTAGTGCATCGGGTGAACGTCGCGGCGGCGTGCGCCAGTTCCTGGTTGTGTTGCAGGTCGCGGTTTCGCTGATTCTGGTTGTCACGGCGAGCCTTTTCACGAGAACGCTGTTCTCGTTGACGACCCGGGATCTCGGGTTCGATCGAGACCCTGTGCTGCTCGCGTCCGTCACCGTGACGCAACCGGCGGAACGGCGCCTGGATGTGTTCGAACGGCTCAGGGACGCGGCGGCCGCCGTCCCCGGGGTCGCGAGCGCGGCGATCTCATTTACCACGCCCACGGCGCGTGCCGGATGGAACACGCGGATTGTCGTGCCGCCAGGCTCGCCGTTGAAGGGACGTGAACTCGCATCCTGGATCAACGCGGTAAGCCCGGACTGGTTCAGGACGTATGGCATCAGGCTCGCGGGTGGACGCGATTTCAATTCGCACGATCGGATCGGTGCGCCGCGAGTGGCGATCGTCAATCGAGCGTTTGCGCGCCGATTTCTCAAAGAGGGTGATCCTGTCGGCCAGTATTTCTCCGATCAGGGACCTTCGGGAAAGCAAGACAGCTTCGCAGTGGTTGGCGTCGTCGAAGACTCGATCTATCGCTCGATCCGCGCGGCGATGGAACCGACGATGTTCGTGCCATTCGCGCAATGGAGCAATCCGAGATCGGTTGTGTCGATCGGCGTGCGATCGGCCGGTGCGCCGCCGCTGTCGTTGACGCGAAGTCTCAGCGACGCGTTCGGCAAGGCGGATCCGCAGGCGTCACTGACGTTTTTGACCCTGTCGAGTCAGGTCGATGCGGCGTTGACCCAGGAGCGGCTGCTTGCCAGATTGTCGACGTTCTTCGGCGGGCTCGCGCTGCTGCTCGCCAGCCTGGGGCTTTATGGTGTGACGGCGTACTCGGTGAATAGGCGTCGCGGTGAAATCGGCATCCGCATGGCGCTTGGCGCGAACGCGCCGACCATCGTTCGCATGATCTTGAATCGCGTCGGCGTGCTGGTTGCCCTTGGCATTGCCGTTGGCACAGGCGCCGGTCTCTGGGCATCTCGCTTCGTCGCGTCGTTTCTCTATGGATTCGAACCTTCCGATCCGGGCACCTTCGGGCTGGCGGCGCTCGTCTTGAGTCTGGTGGCGGCCGTCGCCGGTTGGCTGCCCGCCGTGCGGGCCTCACGGATCGACCCGGCGGAGGTGTTGCGGATCGATGCGTGAGTTCCGCGATGATTGCGCGCGCTTCTCCTACTTGCGCGCGTCTGTGATTGGAGTCACCGTCACCTTCCGATACCACACCTTTTCGTGATCGCCCTGCAGCATGATCGGGCCCGGCTCGCTCTCGTTCGCATCGAGTGCGCCGCCGGTGATCGCTTCGAGCGTCACGTTGTCCTGAATCTTCTGCCCGTTCAGCACGATGGTGACTCTGTTGCCGACGACGGTCGCTTCCATCGTCTGCCATTCGCCGGCCGGCTTGCTCGCATTGGTCGTGGGGGTGTGCCACCCGTACACCGACATATGCCCGCGCTCGAATGGCTTGTCGCCGTAGTCGTCGAGCACCTGCAGTTCGTAACGTCCGCGCAGGTAGATGCCGCTGTTCGCCTTCGTCATCCCGCCCCTCTGATTCGGGTGCGGCTTGTCGAGTTTGTATTCTGCGTGAATCTTGAAGTCCTGGAACTTCTGCTTCGACACGAGGTTGTTCGAACCCGGCGGATCGTTGGTCATGGCGCCTTCTTCGATCGTCCATTTCATCGGGCGGCTCTTGTTCTGAACGTCCCAGGCGTCCATCGACTTGCCGTCGAACAGCTCGACCGGTTGGCCGAATTTATGCGCCGCATTCGCGTCGTATTTCCCCCACTTCGGGGGACGGACGCCGGCGAGATCGACCGTGCGATCCGCAAGTTTCACGCTGCCACTCAACTTGTCGCCTTGCGCGCGCATGTGGAATTCGGGACCGGCGTTGTTTTGGCCGCCGCTCGGCTGGAAAATCAGTTCGCCGTTCTCGACCTTGATCACCGGAAGCGGGAGCGGATGGCCGCCGCGGTTCAGGAGCATCCCTGACAGCTTCCCGCCGTCCTCCTTCACCTCCAGCCAGTACACGTAGTTGGAGTTCTCGCCAGTGCCGGTGATATTCCATCGGCCGAGATACGGATTCTGTTGCGCGATCGCGGACGCTACGGCACACGCGAGCGCGAGCGCGGCGATGACGAAGTGGCGGTTGGTCATAACTGGCGTGTCCTTTGGCTTCGCGGTCGTTATCAGTTTCCAGTTTCCAGTTTCCAGTTTCCAGTTCCCAGTTCTCGTCGCAGCAAGATAACTGGCAACTGGAGACTGGCAACTGAGATCGCGACCCATGACAGTATTACGTTCCACAGTCTCAGTTCAAGCGAGGGTGGTACAATCAGTCCCCCTATGGCGATACTGCGGTTCCCTGCGATCCTGCACGGCCGGTTGGCTTTGTCCCACGCATGAGTGGCGACAACCTGCGCGCGACGCGCGTATTTCTCGCGTCCTTCCTGGTTCTGTTTCTCGAGATTGCGCTGATTCGGTGGATGCCGGCCTACATCCGGCTGCTGTCGTATTTCTCGAATTTCATTCTGCTCGCGAGCTTTCTGGGAATCGGGTTGGGCTGTCTGCTGGCCCCTGCCCGCGTCCGGCTGTTCGCCTGGTTTCCGCTGCTCCAGGCGATTGTGATTGCCGCGGTGAATTACTTTCGCCTGGAGGTTTCGGTCGCGGCCTCCGGCAGCATCTATTTTTCGAGCGGCACAGCCGCCAAAGTCGTCCTCGTCGAGAGCACGATGCTCCTGCCGCTGCTGTTCGTTGTGGTCGCGGCGTTGTTCACGACACTCGCGCAACGGATGGGCCGCGAGATGGCCACGCTACCGCCGCTCCGGGCTTACACCATCAACCTTGCCGGCAGTCTTGCCGGCGTCGTCGTGCTCGGACTGATTTCCTGGCTGGAGTTGTCGCCGACGATGTGGTTCGCGATTGCGTTCGCCGCGGCTGTACCGCTGCTGTGGATGCCAGAGAGCCGCGTCGATGGCACTAGTGAAACTCCAGCGCGTCGCCCGGCGATGGCGATGGTCGGCGTCAACCTGCTCTTGCTAGCGGGATCGCTCGTCCTCGTGTACTCCATGGCACGCGGCGCTATTTGGTCTCCCTACTACAAAATCACGGTCAGCAAACAGGGGCTCGACACTGTCGTCGAGGTGAACAACATCTTTCATCAATCGATGGCGCCGGTCGATCAGAAGGAATATTTCTATCAGTGGCCATACAGTGTCTTCGGCGATACGTTTCAGGACGTGTTGATCCTCGGTGCCGGCTCGGGAACTGATGTCGCGGCTGCACTTCGCCATGGCGTCCGGCATGTCGATGCCGTGGAGATCGATCCCGCGATTATTCGTCTCGGCCGTGAGCATCACCCAGATCATCCATATTCAGATCCCAGAGTTACCGTCATCAACGACGATGCTCGTCATTTCCTGAGGACCACGACCAAGCAGTACGACCTCGTTGTGTTCGCGCTGATTGACTCGCTGACGATGCAATCGAGCTTTTCGGGCGTGCGGCTCGAGAGCTACATGTTCACCGAAGAGTCGTTTCATGATGTTCGAACCCGACTGAAACCCGACGGCGTCCTCATCGTCTACAACTATTTCCGCGAGCGGTGGCTCGTCGATCGGCTCGCGAATACCGCAGCGGTCGCGTTTGGCGCCGAGCCGCGCGTGCACGTGCATGAAGCCCGCGCGTTCCTGGGCGTCCTCATGGCAGGACCCCGTCTCGCCCAACTCACTGCTCCACCGCGCGTTCCGGATCAGGTGGCTGCGTTCAACCAGTCTCACGCCCCGAGCCCGGCGCGAATCCATGAACGCGACGCGTCGATCGAACCTGCTCGCGATGATTGGCCGTTTCTGTATCTTCGCGATCGTCATGTCCCACGGCACTACGTCGTCGCGCTTGCCGTCGTGCTGGTCGTTTCGGTGGTGTCGGTGTTCCTTGCCCTGTCAGTCATGGGAACGCCGGGTGCTTCCACGCGACGATGGTCGTGGCAGTTCTTCCTGCTTGGCGCCGGGTTCATGCTGCTCGAAACCAAGTCGATCATCCAATTCGCGCTGTTGTGGGGATCGACCTGGGTCGTCGCGTCGCTGGCCATTGCGTCAGTGTTGACGATGGCCCTCCTCGCCAATGCCGTCGTCGCGCGAAAGACAATCGATAGACCGTGGGTTGTTGCCGGCGTGCTCGTTGCACTGCTGGCGTTGAACTACTTCATTCCCATCGGTCGCGTGACGTTCGACAGCCGGACAGCTGAATCGATCTTCTACGCAGTGCTCGTCTTCAGTCCGGTTCTCTGCGCGGGGTTATTGTTTGGCTCCGCGATCGCTCAGTCCGACGCGCTGACGCGTGACTACGGCGTGAATTTGCTTGGTGCCATGGTTGGTGGTGTCGGTGAGTATCTGTCGCTGGTCACCGGCTTCCGCGCGCTGCTTATCGTGATCGCGATGTGCTACATCGGGGCAGTTGCGGCGCGGACGAATGGAGTGCGGACCCGATCAGATGTTTCACGCCGAGAGCGCGGAACATCTCACGCGGAGAGCGCAAGGAACCCTGCTTAGGGGTCTCACGCAGAGCACGCAGAGGATCTCGCGCAAAGAGCGCAGAGGGCGCAGAGAATACCGTCTTACCAGAGACGTGACCGGTCGCGCCAGCGCTTCGCGCTGGCGATCGAGCAAGGAAGTGGCAAACACAAGCCCACAATGATCTCGAATGGCTTGTGTTTGCCACTTCCTTGCTCGATCGTAGCCGCCGGCCCGCCGGCCGGCGGCCCGACCGGTCACTCCGTACGCACTTTCTGCAAGATCAATTTGCGGCCAGGGACGCATCCCTTTCATCGTCGCAACCATAACTTCCGCGAACCGAAGATTTCACCCTCGGCATCCCTTGTGCATTTCACGTTTCGCGATGCGGACGGAAGCGGACTTGAATCGAATCGCCAAAGAGATCATTAACGCAGCGATCGCCGTGCACCGCGTCATCGGACCAGGGTGCTTTGAGTCTGCGTACGTTGCATGTCTGGCGTACGAGTTCCGGAAGCGCAATATTGAATACCGAATGAAGGTGCCGATTGCCATCCAGTACGAAGATCTAACGGTGCCTCGCGCCTATGAAGCCGACTTCATTGTCAGAGAAGATATCGTTGTCGAAGTGAAGGCGACGAGTTCACTGGGCCCGCTGGACGCGCGCCAGCTGCAGACGTACCTCCGCTTCTCAGGCTGTCCGCTCGGTCTGTTGCTGAACTTTGGTTCGTTGACGCTCAGGGAAGGGATCAAGCGGATCGTGAATAACTTTCCGGACGGTGGGACGACGCAAACACCATCTGTGCGAAACGAACCATCGGCTATGGATTCGTTTGCCGTAGGCGAAAACTAGAACAGTCTTCTCTGCGCTCTTTGCGCGCCTCTTTGCGCTCTTTGCGCGAGATCAGTGCGAGGTAACCGGCACTCCCACCCGCGTCTGTGTCTTGTCTGGCGGATGGAAGAGCAGCGCCAGCGCAATCGCCGCACCGACGGCAGAGATCAGCGGGACTAGAAAGAGTCCACGGAAGTCGACCAGGCCGCCGTGATTGAACGTTTCGCTGATCAGAATCGGACCAATCGTGTTCGCGACGAGTGGGCCGAAGCCGAGAATCTGCAGATTGAAGAGCCCCTGCGCGCTGGCGCGCGCGTCCTTCGGGAAGAACTCGTCGACAAAAATGTAAACCGTCGCGAAGAAGAACGCGTACGCGATCCCGTGCAGGATGTTGACGGCGACAACGAGCCCCGGGAACTGCGGCAGGAACGCGAACACCGCAAATCGTGCGGCGTGGCCGAGGATGCCGACGATCATCGTCGCGCGCCAGCCGAGCCGCTTCAGCGCCGCGCCAAGGACCAGCATCGTCAGGATTTCGGCGATCTGGCCGATGCTCATCACCGGCATGATCCAGTTGCCCGGAATACCGACGCCTCCACCTGCCACTTCGGTCCCGAGGAATCGTCCGGTCCAGTTGAAGAAGAGGTTGTGAACCGTCGCATCGACGAACGTGACGATCCAGAGAATCAGAATGAATGGCGTCCGGAGCAGGCGGACGGCTTCGAGCCACGCGAAACGTTCGGCGCCAGCTTCAACCGGCTTCGGCGGCGTGTGTGGCAGCGTCAGGCTGAACGCAGCAAGCGCAAGCGACGCAACGCCGGCGACGATGAACGTCCAGGTCGTGCCCTGCTCGAGCGCGGACCCCGTCAGCCCTGACGCGAGGACGGTTCCCAACCAGCTGACCAATCCCTCTGGAGCGGCGGCGTTGACCTTCGCCCAATCAACCAGGATGAAGGTGAACGGCCAGGCCGCAAGAATCCATCCAATGGTTCCGCCCATGCGGACGATGCCGAATTCTTTCTGCGCATCCTTCATATGCGCGAACGCGATCGAATTGGTGATCGAGATCGTCGGCACGTAGAGGAGGCAGTGGACCAGCATGGCGAGAAAGAACGGCCAGAACGATCGCGTATACGCGAGGTAGATCATCGCGACGCCACCGATCAGGTGGCTGACGGCGAGGAATTTCTCGGCGGCGAAATTTCGATCCGCGAACTGATTACTGAAGAACATGCCGACGATCGCGGCGATCGGGAAGGCATTTAGAATCCAGCTTTGCTGAGCGGCGGTGAACCCGACACTGGGGAGGTATCCGAAGATCAAGGGAAACCAGGCGCCCCAGATGAAGAACTCGAGCACCATCATCAGGATCAGCTTGAAGCGGACTGTTTTGTTCATAGAGTGTGCGCGGATGGAAGCGGATAGCGAGAGATACGGGCTGAAGCCCACAACGCGCTTCAGCCCGCCTCCAGACGCTTAGGTCAGTTTGAATCCTTCCCGATAGTTGCGTGTGAGGAATTCATTCGCATCGACGGTCTTGTTGTTTGCCGTCTTCACCATGTTGGTCACGCGCATATCTGCGGCGTCGTAGAAGATCTTGCCTCCCGCACGGAGCGACACGACACCGAGCAGCATCACCTCGTTGAGGCGCGCCGCATAGGAGAACGGGCTCGAGATCTCTGCCTTGCCCCTAATCGTCTCGACCCAGTTCATCTCGTGCTCTTCATGCGCGATGCGCGGCAGCTTCTGCTTCGGGGCGCCGTAGGAGTCGTGCAATGACTTCGGCAGCAGGCGTGGATTGAGGCCGTAAGTGTCCTGCAGCATCTTGCCCTTGGTACCGACGTAAAGGACACCTCCCTCGCCGTTCAACCGCTCGTCGCCCACCTCCTCCGGCTTGGGCGGATTGAACCCGCCGTCGTACCAGGTCAGCTTGACCGCCGGCATGCTTCCACGCGCCGCGAACTCGTAATACGTCGTCGTGGCTGCCGGGTAGGTTGCGCCGTTGAACGGCGTCGAGATCGTTTCGATCACCGTCGGCATGCCGAGGTTCAGGTTCCAGAACGGGTGGTCAATGAGGTGCGCGCCCATATCGCCCAGCGCGCCCTGTCCCCAGTCGACCCAGCCACGCCAGTTGAACGGGTGATAAATCGGGTGATAGTCAACCTTCGGCGCTACGCCCAGGAACAAGTCCCATTCGAGTCCCGGAGGAATCGGATAGTCGCCTACCATCGCCGCCGCGAGGCGCGCTTCGACGCCCGGTCCATTCCAACGGATCGGCTTGTTCGGATCCGACGGCGGCAACGCCGCGGGACGCGGAATGCCCTGCGGCCAATAGCCCAGCGGCCTGTTGGTCCAGACATGCACCTCGCGGATCTCCCCGATGGCGCCCGCGGCGATGTACTCGTGGCCGGTGCGCGCGCCGTCAGTCGAGTGTCCCTGGTTGCCCATCTGCGTGACGATCTTGGGGTTCGCCTTCGCCTTGTCGGCCAGCATGCGGCACTCGCGCACCGACCAGCACAGGGGCTTCTGCACGTAAACGTGCTTGCCGACGTCCATCGCGGCGAGCGCGATGGGCGCGTGCATGTGGTCCGGCGTGGCGACGACGATGCCGTCGATGTCCTTCTGTTTGTCGAGCATGTCGCGGTAATCCGTGTACCGCTTGAGCTTTGGCAGCTGCTCCTCGACGAATTTCTTGAGATTCGCGGCCGAGTTCTGTGCCGCGCGCCGCGCGTTGGCTTCCGTCTGCGCTTTCGACGGCGTGCGGCGATTCTGCTGTCCGGCATTGTTGGCGTTGGCCGGCGGATTCTGGAGCCGTTCCAACTCCGCCTGATATTGCTTGAACCTGTTCTCAGCGTAGCCCCAGTCCACGTCGCAGGCCGCGACGATGTTCTGGCTCATGAGGTTGCGGGTGTTTGACCCGCCCATTCCACCGATGCCGACGGTGGCAATATTGACCGTATCGCTCGGCGCCTGAAATCCCCGCCCGAGAACGTGGCGCGGCACAATTGTCAGGCCGGCCCCGGTCGCGGCGACGGTGGTGACGAACTTCCGTCGCGTGATGCCGTCGTTCATGATTCTCCCCCTTCAAACACTAATATAGCGAAGGCACATTGGCATGATGCCCCGGCTCCGGTCAAGTCTGTCGGTTTTAGGTTTTTGGTTTCTCGTGGCGTGTTTACCGCCCGTTCATGCGGATGAGCCCGATCTGAGAACCGTGCTCGCCAGGGCGGCGGCATACGCGTTCGACTACCATCGACGGTTCACCGTGCTTGTCGCGGAAGAGCGCTACATCCAACGAACGGGGCCCAAGCGGCCGGCGCCCGACGCGTCACCGTCAAGGCAGGAGCGCCTCCTCAAGTCGGATTACATCCTCGTCCATGATTTTGCCGGCGCGAACACCTGGGTAGGAGTCCGAGAAGTGCTGGAGGTCGATGGTGACCCGGTCACGACCGATCGCCAGCACCTTCGAGCCATTCTCGAAGACACAACGCAGCCGCTGATGTCGCGGGTCCGCGCGCTAGCCGATCAGCAAGCGAAGTACAACCTGGGCGACCTGTATCGGACGATCAACGTTCCGACGCTGCCCCTGGAATTTCTGCTTGCCGATCGTCAAGAGCGCTTTCGGTTCAAGCACCGGGGCAATACAACGGTCGGCGATCGGCCTGTCTGGATCGTGTCGTACGAGGAACGCGATCACCCGACGATAATCCGTACTCCGGAGGGGCGCGACATCGAGTCGAGCGGGACGTTCTGGATCGATCCGTCGAAGGGGGCGGTGCTGAGGAGTGAACTGCGCACGGGAGAAATTCCCGGCCGTCCGCTTTCCACGATCATTCTGGTCAGCTACAAACACAACAGCCGCTTCGACATGCTGCTGCCCGACGATATGAACGAGCTGTACCTGACCACCCGAGCGCGCATCGAAGGACACGCGACCTATTCGAATTACAGACGATGGGAAGCTGAGGTGAGGATAAAGTAGCTGACTGCGGATTGGAGATTGAAGATTGCGGATTTTTTGAATGCGGATTGTCGATTGAGATCGTGGATTGTTGATTGAGATCGTGGATTGTTGATTGAGATCGTGGATTGTTGATTGAGATCGTGGATTGTTGATTGAGATCGTGGATTGTTGATTGAGATCGTGGATTGCTGATTGAGATGGTGGATTGCTGATTGAGATGGTGGATTGCTGATTGAGATGGTGGATTGTGGATTGGCGCTCAATCGGCAGTTGACAATCTCAA
>Ga0114129_10009575_pt1 | contig 13819 bp, 12 predicted proteins | sample RhiMetdeltSRZDD1_FD_80071 | JGI IMG/M metagenome (GOLD analysis project Ga0114129, IMG submission 80071) | Populus rhizosphere microbial communities from Tennessee, USA - Rhizosphere MetaG P. deltoides SRZDD1 (version 2) (version 2) | ecosystem: Host-associated > Plants > Roots > Rhizosphere >...
CACATTCAACACGCCGCACTTCGTCGCGGGCCTGGACGAGGGCATCTTCGATCCGCTCTTCGCCGGCTGCGATCGGTACCGGATTCCGCTGATGGCGCTGTTTTCGGGGCCGCTCCTGGCGAAAGTCCCGCCAATCGTCGAGAAGTACCCGGGGATGCCGCTGATCATCGACCACATGGGCGCCCTCACCCGTGAGCAGGGGCCGGCGGCGTTCGCGCACATCGACCTGTTGCTGGCGCTGGCTCGCTACCCGAACGTGTTCGTCAAGACGACGAGCGCACCGAGCAACTCGGCCGAGTCGTTCCCGTACCGAGACGTCCACCCGTTCCTGCGCCAGATGTACGACGCTTTCGGGGCCCGGCGCCTGATGTGGGGCTCGGACATCACCCGGCTCAAGGGGACGTACGAGGAGTGCCTGAAGCTGTTTAGGGACGAGCTCGACTTCCTCTCAGCCGACGACAAGGAGTGGATCCTGGGCAGGTCGCTGGCCGAGGTGCTCAAGTGGCCCGAAGTGCCACGCTAGCACACCTCGTGCGTTTGCGGCGTTCTCCCGAGGTAGCTACCCTTCGACGACGGAGACGACATGGAGCGCACGCGAGTCTGGCGGGGACGGGTCCGGTCCGAAGATCGGGAGGAGCACGAGCGGTTCGTCGAGTGGCTCGGCTCTGACGAGGCCGCAGTCCAGTACGCCAAGTTTCTGCTCAACGGCTACAGTCTCGCGCAGCAGGGCGACGAGCTGACGATCACGCTCGCCGCCGAGGAGCCGCCGCCGATCATCCGCTTCCTACGCAACTCGAGGATGTGGCCTGAGTACTGGGAATACGTCTCGGCCGGCGGCGACGCGTCCGACGTACCCGACGACGCCGTACGGGTCCGCTGGCGGCGGCCTGGGACCGGCGGAGACGACTAGAGGGGGACACCGTGGAGCTCGGCCTGAATGGGAAAGTCGCGATCGTGACCGGCGCCAGCCGGGGGATCGGGCGGAGCATCGCGCTAGGGCTGGCCGCCGAAGGATGCCGTCTCGGCATCTGCGCACGCGGGGCCGAGCGCCTGGAACAGACGGCCGGCGAGGTCCGCGCTGCGGGCGCTGAGGTGCTGGCCTTGCCCGTCGACGCGACCGACGCGTCGGCGCTGGAGCAGTTCGTCGCGGCGGTTGGCGAACGGTACGGGCGGATCGACATCCTGGTCAACAACGTCGGCGGCGGCGGGAAGGATCTGTTCGCCGAGACGACGGACGAGGACTGGGCCGGCGCGTTCGACCTGACGCTCTGGCCAGCGATCCGTGCCAGCCGCCTGGTCGTGCCGTGGATGGAGCGGCAGGGCCGCGGCGCGATCGTGATGATCTCCTCGATTTTCGGGCGTGAGTGGGGAGGCCGGCCGGCCTACAACGTCGTCAAGGCCGCCGAGAACGCGCTGGCGAAGTCGATGGCCCGCCAGTACGCTGCGACGGGGATCCGGGTCAATGCCGTAGCGCCGGGCTCGATCATCTTCCCCGGTGGGTCGTGGCAGCGCCGCGTCGACGAGAACCCGGAGCGCCTGGCCGAGTTCGTCAGGAACGAGCTGCCGCTCGGACGATTCGGCTACCCGGAGGAGGTCGCCAACGTCGTGACGTTCCTGGTGTCGGACGCCGCGAGCCTGATGATCGGCGCCTGCGTCAACGTCGACGGGGGACAGTCGCGATCGTTGATCTAGCCGGGAAGCCGGTGCGTCCGCCGTTCTTCTACGGCTGGGTCGTCGTCGGCGTCGCGACGTTCGCGATGTTCACGGCGACGCTGACCGGCGGGGCTGGCTTCTCGGTCTTCATCGCGCCGATGTCGGCAGATCTCGGCTGGAGCCGCTCGGTGCTGGTCGGCGCACTGACGATCGGCACCATCGTCGGGGCGCTGCTGGCGCCGATTGTCGGCCGTCTGATCGACATCTACGGCGCCCGACTCGCGCTGGCCCTCTGCGGCGTCGGCGTGGCGGTGACGCTGAGCATAGTCGCGGGCGCCACGACTGAGCTCACGTTTCTGATCGCGTACGGCGCCGCCCGCGCGATCGACATGGGCGCGCTCAATCTGGCCGTGACGACGGCCGTCGCCAACTGGTTCGTGCGGATGCGCGGGCGGGCACTCGGCATCGCCACCGCTGGCAATGCGATCGGCGTGATGCTGCTGGTGCCACTGATCCAGTGGATCATCGACGGCCCGGGCTGGCGCCTCGCCTGGCTGGTGGTCGGCGCGGGCTCGGGGATCGTGCTGACGATCGCGGCCGTGCTGCTGGTCCGGCGTCGCCCCGAAGACCTGGGACTGCTGCCAGACGGCGGCCCCTGGCGGCCCTCGGCTGGCGGCCTCAGGCGGGTGGAGCGCGTCGAGGTCGAGTGGACGGCGAGGCGCGCGGCCAGGTCGTCCGCGTTCTGGCTGCTCTCGCTCGCGACCTGCGCCAGCCAGTTCGCCGGGACCGGGTTGACGACGCACCAGACGGCGCTCCTGGCCGGCAACGGCATCGATCCTATGACCGTGGCCGGCGCGATCGGCCTGTACGGTTTCATCTGGACCGCCTCGACGATGACCTGGGGCTTCCTGGTCGAGTGGGTGCCGGCCAGGCTGGTGCTCGGGCTGGTGTCGACGTGCGTGGCCGGCTGCTGCGTCCTGGCGCTCTACACACAGGATTCGTGGACGCTGCTGGCGTACGTCGCGGCGTACGGCCTGATCGGCGGCGCGCGGGACGCCCTCGACGCGACGGTCTGGGCCGACTACTTCGGTCGCCGGGCAGTCGGCGCGATCCGCGGCCTCTCGCGGCCGTTCGTGGTCGGGTCGGGGGCGCTCGGCGGCTTCGCAGGCGCCGTTGGCTACGACCTGGCCGGGGACTACGCCGCGGCCATGCTGCTCTTCGCTGCCGTCTCGCTGACCGGTGCCGTCGCGGCGATCGCCGCTGCGCCACCCCGCGATCGGGTGTCGGCGGCCGTCTGAACCGCCGGCGTAGAATGTCGACATGTTATCCGGGCGCGGCGATTCCTGGCGCCGCTGGCTGCCGCACGCCCTGCTTTTCGTCGTCGTGCTGATCTGGTCGGGAAACACGGTCATCTCGAAGCTGGTGCTCCACGAAGTCTCGGCGCCACAGCTCGCCCTGGTCCGATTCAGCCTCGGCGTGCTGGCGTTTCATGTGCCGCTGTTCTTCTTGCTGCGCCGAGGGGTGCGCCTGGAGCGGTGGGAGTGGCGCCGTCTGGCGATGATCGGCACGGTCGGGGCCGGCACGAGCGTCCTGCTGTTCACAATCGGCCTCGAGTACGCGCCGGCCACGTACACGTCGCTGATCTCGATGATCGGACCGCCGTTGACCGCGCTCCTGGCCTGGGTGCTGTTCCGCGAGATCCTGGGCTGGACGCGGGCCCTCGGTACGGCCATCGCCTTCTTCGGCGCGGCGCTGCTGGTGACCGGCGGCCAGCTCGCGGAGCCCCAGCCTGGTCTCCTGGTCGGGACGGCGTACCTGATCGGCTCGCAGGCGACCTGGGCGATCTACATCCTGTACGGCAAGCCACTGCTGGCACACCGTCCACCGATCCTCGTGATGGCGGTCTCGCACCTGTTCGCACTGCTCTCGGTGTGGACCCTCTCGATCCCGGTCGGCGGTTGGAGCTTCATCTGGGAGATCACAAGCTGGTCGTCCGGCGTCTGGCTCGGCATCCTCTACCTGGCGATCATCAACACTGGCCTGAGCCACTTGCTTTTCGTCTACGCGCTGCGTGAGGTGTCGTCCGCGCAGGCCGTCTCGTACACCTACCTCCAGCCGCCGATGACGGCACTGATGGCGATGATCGTGCTCGGCGAGCATCTGACGCGGATGACGCTGGTCTGCGGCGCCGTGATCCTGGTCGGAATCTGGCTGGTCAACCGGCCCCGAGCCGCCCGCCGACAACTGGCGCCGGCCGAGCCAATCGTGGCAGCCCGGCCCGCCGAACGCTGATGCGACGTGTGCTCCGGGGTGACACGCGCTTCCGTGCGATCCTGCCGCTCGTCATCCTGACGATCGTCGTGCTGATCTGGTCGAGCAACAACATCGCGACCAAGCTGGTGCTCCAGGAGATGTCGCCGGGCCTGCTCACGCTGGTGAGGTTTACCCTGACGACGGTCCTGTTCCACCTGCCGGCGTTCTTTGTGATTCGGCGTTTCGGGATGCCGCTCAGTCGCGACGAGTGGATCAAGCTCGGGATCGCCTCGGTGGTCGGCTACGCGCTGAGCGCTCTGATGTTCATGATCGGTATCTCGACGACGACGGCGACCTTCGCGGGCCTGATGATGATGACGGCACCGCTCTGGACCACGGTCCTGGAGCGCGCGTTCGTCGGCACCCCGATCGGCCGGGCGCAGATGGTCGGGATGGCGATCTCTTTCGCGAGCGCCGGCTACCTTGTCACGGGTGGGAGTCTCGGCGAGGGAGACGTCTTGTTCCTGGTCGGCGGTCTGTTACTGATGGCCTGCCAGACCACCTGGGGCGGCTACACGATCGTCACCAAGCCGATGCTGGCGCGCCGGCCGCCGCTGGTGATCGTGGCGGCTTCCAGCATCATCGCCACACCGGCGATCTGGCCGGCGACGGCGCTGATGGGCGCCTTCGGCGAGCTGAGCCTGGTCCCCACGTGGTCCCTGTCAACCTGGCTCGGGCTGGCGTACCTCGTGTTCGTGGCTGGCGTCTTGAGCCAGGTCCTCTACGCCTATGGCCTGCGCGACGTGACACCGTCGCAGGCGATGGCGTTCACGTACCTGATGCCGGTGTTCACGGCGTTCTTCGCGGCGATCTTCCTGGACGAGCAGATCACGCTGACGACGATCGTCTGCGGCGGGGCGATCGTCCTGGGACTCTGGCTGGTGAACCGGAGTCGAGTACGGCCGGTGGAACCAAAGCCCCTTACCCCCTACCCCCTCTCCCGCGCGCGGGAGAGGGGGTAGGGGGTAAGGGGAAGTCCTCTGTACTCGACCCTGCGCCTACTTGTTCTGGTCGGGCGCGACCGTCTCCAGGCCGGCCTGCTTCCAGCCGTTGGTGCCGCCCTCGAGGATGCTCACGTTGGTGAAGCCCATGTCCTTGAGCAACTTCGCGGCGAGCGAGGCCTGACCGCCGCCGCCGCAGGTCGTGATGATCGGGCGGTTGCGATCCTGAAGGTCCTGATTGCGCATCGCCTCGGGCAGCTCGGTGTCGGCGCGCAGCGGCAGCGTGCCGAGCGAGACGTTGATCGCGCCGGGGATGATGCCGGTGCCGGCCAGACCGTCGGCGTCGCGCACGTCGACCACGAGCGTGCCCGACTCTTCCTTCATGCGCCGCTGCACTTCTTGCGGGCTGAGCATTGGCGTGCCCTCGCGGCCCTCGGCAACCATGTCACGAAACGTCTTGGGCATCGTCGTCTCCCTCTCATCTGGACCGTGGACGGCCCTCCCATTCGATCGTACCCCATCGGGCAGAAACGCGCAGACACTGTCGTGTGAGGAGCGACATTGGACAGGATGTACACGATGAGCAGGATTCACAAGATAATCCTGTTCATCCTGTCCGAGACGTGGCCTCGCTAGACGGCAGCCTTCGGGCGGAGTGTGCCTGCCTCGGCAGCGGCGGCGGCGAGCCGCTTCGCGCCCTCCTGGATGTTCTCGCGGCTGGTCGCGAAGCTGAGGCGGACGTGGCCCTCCCCGGCCGGCCCGAACTCGGTGCCGCTCCTGACCGCGACGCCACGGTCCAGCAGGAACGCCGCCATCTCGCGGGAGGGCAGGTCGGCTTCGTACTTGACGAAGGCGTAGAACGTGCCCTCGGGCTTGCGCCAGGAGAGGCCATCGGCGCCGCTCAGGATCTCGTCCAGCATCTGGCGGCGGTGGGCGTACTCTTCGAGCATTCGGGCCGGTTCGTCGGTGGGAGTGGTCAAGGCGACCAGTCCCGCGCGCTGGACGGCGGCGTTCGCGGCGTTGGCGGTCGTTCGGTGGACGGCCAGGCCGTTGACGGCGACGCCGTTGCGGCCCGCCAGGTAGCCGAGCCGCCAGCCGGTCATCGCGAACGTCTTGGAGAACGTTTGACAGAAGAGGATGCGGTCTTCGATGCCGGGAATGTCCAGCACCGAGACGTGCTCGCGGCCGTCGTAGATCAGGTAGTCGTACGCCTCGTCGGCCAGAATCCAGAGATCGCGCTCGACGCACCATACGACCAGCGCCTCGATCTCGGCGCGGTGCAGCACGACGCCGGTCGGGTTACACGGGTTGCAGAGGATCACCATCTTCGCGCGCGGCGTCGCGGCGGCCTTCAGGCGGTCGAGGTCAAGATGAAAGTCGGAGGTCTGCTGGACGTAGGTCGCTTCGGCGCCGATCATCGTAGCGACGTCGGCGTACTGCGAGAAGTTCGGATCGGGGATCAGCACCTGGTCGCCTGGGTTGAGGTAGGCGAACATCGCGCTGTAGACGGCGCCACTGCCGCCAGTCGTGACCAGCACGTCGGCGCCCGACCACGAGGTGCCCGTCCGCTGCGAGAGCTGCTTGGCGATGACAGCTCGAAGCTCTGGATCGCCCTGGAACGCGCCGTAGTGGGTGTAGCCCCGCTCGACGGCGTCGTTGAGCGCCTCGGCGATGAAGGCCGGGGTCGGGAAATCGGGGTCGCCGGTGTGCATCGGGATGACGTCTGGGCCCGGCGCCTTCGACGACGCGGCCCGTTCGGTGGACATCAGGCGCTTGAGGATCGCCGAGGGCTCGCGCACGTTCAACCTCCGGCCCGTGTGGATGGGCCACGTTCCCCTTCAGCTCGCCTTGCTCCAGTATGAGCGCGGCGACGGGCAAGATTGTGCCGGCTGGTCCGGAAAGCGAGCAACGCCGTCCAATGGAGAAGGCCCACCTCGGTATCCGAAGCGGGCCTTGTATCGGAGCGGGATAGGGGACTCGAACCCCTGCTAATAGCTTGGAAGGCTACTGTGCTGCCATTACACCAATCCCGCGTGTGCGTGCCTTCCAGGCACAATTCTATGGCGCTGACGCCGTCCGAGCAAACTTGCCACTCCGTCCTGTGTCTTACCGCCTCTCACGAGCATCGATGACGAGCACCGGCGGAAACGTTTACTCCGATCTGAACGACCTCGATCTCCTCAGGCTGGAGACCGCGACGATCTCCGTGCTGACCGAAACCGGGCGGATGCTCCGCAGTCGGTCGCCCGAGCAGAAGCCAGGCCCGCGCATGAGCCTGGTCCGCTCACGATCCGGGAACGCCGTCTGGCTCCGCCACGACGTTGACGATGCGATGGCGCGCGAGATCGGGCGGATCGTCGCGCGTGAGCCGCCCTCGGGCGATCCGCGGACGCCGCCGACCTACCTTGCGGACTACCTCCGCATCCTGGCCGCCGAGCCGCCCGACCTTCAGAACAACGGCGGCCCGATCTACACCTTTCCCGACGACGTCCGTTCCCCGCATCCGGCGCAACTGATTCGATCGGGCACCGACGACGGTGACCGACTGATTGAGCGCCTGGAAAGGGAGGGCATGCCTGAGTCGCTTTCATCTGTGGGCTTTGTTGACGCGGGAGAGTTCTGGGAGCCGTGGTGCACAGCTTTCGAGGGCGAGGAGATCGCCTCGATCGCGTTCACCGTCGGCATGTCCCCTGAGGGCGCCGAGGTTGGCGTCTGTTCGATGGTGGCGTTTCGCGGGCGGGGATTCGCGGCGGCGGCCGTCGCCGGCTGGGGGTCGCACTCGGAGGTGCGGGGTAAGACCCGCTTCTACAGCACGGCGTGGTCGAACGTGTCGTCGCAGCGGGTGACCGATCGACTCGGCCTCCGCTTCGTCGGCACCCGATTCACGATCGACTGACGTCGATCGGGGATGGTTATCATCGACCCTGGTCTGCGCGGCAAGGTCGTCCTGATCACCGGTAGTAACAGTCCCCAGGGTATCGGCGCCGCGACCGCGCGGGCATTCGCCGCCCGGACGCCGCTACGACGGGTCGGGCAGCCTGACGACGTTGCCGACGCGATCGTGTTCCTGGCCTCGCACCAGGCGCGCTGGATCATCGGTCAGGTGCTCCGCGTCGGAGGCAGCCACACCAGTTGAGCACGACGTCTGAGCGAGTCACTCTCGCCCGCTGACGCCGACGATGGAGCGTCGCCCATGTGTCTGGAGGGTGAGGCTGGCAGCGGACTGGTGTATCTGCACGAACTGTCGAAAATATGACAGTTCTATCTGGTCAGATGCTTGCCGGATGGGGCCGGGCGCGGTATACTGTCATAGAACAAACGTTCTTGTTCGGAGAAGCAGCGGGAGCCTGCCGGACATCCTGGCGGGGGAATCGGGAGATGCGTCATGGAGAAGCGAGGTCGCGCAAAGACCGCGGAGAGCGCCCCGCTCGATCACGAAGCAGAGCAGCAGGTTGACGTGCAGGCGGAGGCGCTTGCCGACGTAACTCATGCGGACGTCGCCGGCTTGTCCGCTCCGCCGATCGAATCCGAGCTGTACTCGCGCCTGGCCACCCCGTTCGACATCACGTTCCGCGACCTGCGCGGCGGCGTCGAGCTCGAGTACATCACAGGGGAGCAGGCGACCACGAGGTTGAACGAGACGCTCGGGTTCCTGAACTGGAGCTTCCGCGTCCTGGAGCACGGCATCCACGCCGAGGCCGACGAGTGCTGGGTCCTCGGCGAGCTGACGGTCACGCTTGACGGTCGGACGGTCACCCGCCAGCAGTTCGGCAGCCAGAAGGTGAAGCGCTCACGCTCGAGCGGGACGCCGCTCGACATCGGGTTCGATCTGAAAGGCGCCGCGACGGATGCGCTGAAGAAGTGCGCCTCGCTGATCGGCGTCGCGCTCTATCTCTGGAAGAAGGAGCCGCCGGCCGGTCTGGGGAACGGCGGGCAGCCGACCGGCAATGTCGGGAACGGATCACCGAGTGGCGCCAACGTCTCGAACAGCATTCACGTCGTCGGCGGCAACGGCGGCGGGACCGATCTCGACGCGCTCTACTGTGAGGAGTGTGGCGAGCCGCTGACCGAGACGCGATTCAAGGACGGCACCAACTGGGCGCCGGCCCAGCTCGCCGTCTTCGGGCGGCGGAAGCACAGCCGGATCCTCTGCATGACCCACTACCGCGAGGCGAACCAGGCGAAGCGGCGGGCCGAAGAGGCCCTGCAGCAGGTCCCGTTCTAGGCGCCCACACCTGCCGTGAGCGCTGCCAGCCCGCCCCGAGTCATCCAGGGGGCGCGGCCGGGCTGCTCGCATACGGACGACGAAGCCCCGAGAGCCGAACGGCCTCGGGGCTTCGTCGTGTCCGCCGTTCCCATAGGTCAGGATGTCGTGCAGTCGTCGTCCGTTCTCCCGTCGGGTTCCCACTTGCTCTGAAATTGTGATATCGAATTCGTCCGCCGGCCGCTTGACGCGCGCTGTGGCCGTCCGTACAGTAGTAAGCAACTATTCTGCGTCGCGGACGTATTTGGCGGTCAGATCGGGAGGCCCGTGCATCGGCGTATTCCCCACCCGAGGAGGCTGAGCAGCCAGGTCACGGCTGCCGCTCGTCCTGACTGCCGCCCCGTGGGCCCCGGCCCCCGGGGCTTCTGCTTAGGTGGGCGCGTACGAGTGCCCGCCGCGAAGAGCTTGACGGCCGTCCCTGCCCGGGGGCGGCCGTCGCGCAATCGGTTCCGTCCGATCGTCCGTTCCGCTAGCTCGCCCCGGAGGAGCAGATGGCCACTCGTCTGACCAGCAGCCTGTCCGCCGATCTCACCGCTGATCTTACTGCCGACCTCGATCTTCCACGCGGCTCCGGGCGACGTCTCCGCCACGCCTACGGCTTCGACGACGTAGCACTGGTGCCGGGCTCGTTGACCGTCGACCCGGAAGACACGGACCTCTCCTGGCAGCTCGGACCGCACCGGCTGGCGCTGCCGATCCTGGCCTCGGCGATGGACGGCGTGGTCGATCCCGCGTTCGCGATCGCGCTCGGGCGGGCAGGCGGACTGGCAGTTCTGAACCTGGAGGGGCTCCAGACACGGTACGAGCGGCCGGAAGAGCAGTTGCGTGAGATCGCCGACGCCCCGGCCGACCAGGTGACCGCGCTGCTCCAGCAATTGTACCGGGCACCGCTCCGCGAGGATCTCGTCGCCCGGCGCGTGGGCCAGATCAAGGCTGGCGGTGTGCTGGCGGCCGTCTCGTCCACGCCGGCGAACGCGGCGCGGCTCGGACGGGTCGCCGCCGAAGCCGGCGCGGACGTTTTTGTCGTCCAGTCGACGGTGAGCACGGTTCGCTACCGAACTCGCGGCGAGAGCCTCGACCTGGCACGCCTCTGCAAGGAGCTGCCGATGCCCGTCGTCGTCGGCAACTGCGTCTCGTTCTCGGCGGCGCTGGAGCTGATGCAGACGGGAGTCTCGGGTCTCCTGATCGGGGTCGGGCCGGGCTCAGCCTGCACCAGCCGCGAGGTGCTCGGCGTCGGCGTCCCGCAGGTGACCGCGACGATCGACACCAGCGAGGCGCGTGACCTCTACTATCGCCAGTCAGGGCGGTACGTTCCGATCATCACCGACGGCGGCATGCGGACCGGCGGCGACGTCTGCAAGGCGATCGCGGCGGGCGCGGACGCCGTGATGCTCGGCTCGCCGTTCGCGCAGACCGCTGAGGCTCCCGGTCGCGGTAACCACTGGGGCATGGCGACGCCGCACGGTGCGCTGCCGCGCGGCACCCGCGTCCGCGTCGGCGTCAACGGCACACTCGACCAGGTGCTCTTCGGCCCGACCTCACGAACGGACGGCACCCAGAACCTCGTCGGCGCACTGCGAACGTGCATGGGAGTCTGTGGCGCCTCGACGCTGGAGGAGATGCACGAGGTCGAGATGGTCATCGCGCCGTCGATCAAGACCGAGGGCAAGCTGTGGCAGCTCGCGGGGGCGAAGTGAGCGGCGAAGGCTCACCGCGCGTCTCAGTGTCAGGGGACGTTGAAGTCGGAACGTACCTGGAGATCGCCGAGGCTGAGGCGATGGCCGGCGAGGCGGCGCCGGGCCAGTCGGGGACGGTGCCGAGTCCTCAGACGGCGCGCGACGCCGTCGCGATCCTCGACTTTGGCTCGCAGTACAGCCAGTTGATCGCGCGGCGGGTCCGCGAGGCGAACGTCTACTGCGAGCTGCTCCCCCATGACGCCACGCCGGAGCGGATCGCCGCGCTGAACCCGCGCGGGTTCATCCTGAGTGGGGGTCCGGCCAGCGTCTACGAACCGAGCGCCCCGGTGATCCCAGACTTCGTGTTCAAGAGCGGCCTGCCGATCCTTGGCATCTGTTACGGCATGCAGCTCCTGGCGCACCAGCTCGGCGGTCGGGTAGCCCCGAGCTCGAAGCGCGAGTACGGCCCGGCGACCCTCCACCGAGGCGATGACGCGGGTCCGATCTTCGGCGGCCTGCCGGAGAGCTTCGGCGTCTGGATGAGCCACGGCGACAAGGTGATCGAGGCGCCGCCCGGTTTCCGGGTGATCGCCCGAAGTGACAACTCGGACTTCGCGGCGATGGCCGACGATCGGGGCCGGATCGGCATCCAGTTCCACCCGGAAGTCGTCCACACCCCGCTCGGCCGCGAAATCATCAAGAACTTCCTCTACCAGGTCTGCGGCACCGAGCCGACCTGGACGTCTGGCAACTACATCGAGCGCGCCGTTTCCGATATTCGCGCGCAGGTTGGCAACGGCAAGGTGATCTGCGCCCTCTCCGGAGGCGTCGATTCGGCGGTGGCGGCCTCGCTGATCCACGAGGCTGTCGGCGACCAGTTGACCTGCGTCTTCGTCAACAACGGTCTGATGCGGCGTGAGGAGCCAGAGCGGACGGTCGCGACGTTCGGCAAGCACTTGAAGTTCAACCTCCGGGCCGTGGACGCGGTCGATCGGTTCCTCGGTCGGCTGAACGGCGTCACCGATCCGGAGGAGAAGCGGAAGATCGTCGGCGGCGAGTTCATCCGCGTCTTCTCCGAGGAGGCGCGAAAGCTCGGGACGATCGACTTCCTGGCGCAGGGCACGCTGTATCCCGACGTGATCGAGAGCACCGCTCCTGAGACGAAGGCGGCGGCGAAGATCAAGACTCACCACAACGTCGGCGGGCTGCCGAAGGACCTGCCGTTCAAGCTGGTCGAGCCGTTGCGCTACCTGTTCAAGGACGAGGTCCGCGAAGTCGGCCTGGCGCTCGGTCTGCCGGAGGACATGGTCTGGCGGCAGCCGTTCCCCGGTCCCGGCCTCTCGATCCGGATCCTCGGCGAGGTGACCGAGGAGCGCCTGGAGATGGTGCGTGGCGCTGACTGGGTCGTCATGAGTGAGATCAAGGCGGCGGGACTGTACCGCGAGATGTGGCAGAGCTTCGCCGTGCTAACGCCGCTGCGGACGGTCGGCGTGATGGGCGACTTCCGCACCTACGGCAACATGGTCGCGCTCCGGATGGTCACCTCGGACGACGGGATGACGGCCGACTGGGCGCGCGTCCCGTACGACGTTCTGGCGAGGATCTCGAACCGGATCGTCAACGAGGTGCCGGGCGTGAATCGTGTCACACTTGACATCACGTCAAAGCCCCCGGGCACGATCGAATGGGAGTAGACTTCACCTCGTGATCCCCCGATATTCGAATCCCGAGATGGCCCGGATCTGGGCTGACGAGCAGAAGTACGAGTACTGGCGCCGTGTCGAAGTCGCGGTCTGCGAAGCGTGGCGCGAGCTCGGCGTGGTGCCAGAGGACGCGCTGCCGGCGATTCGGGCGGCGACCTTCGACCTGAAGCGGATCGAAGAAATCTTCCAGGAGACGCGACACGACGTCATCGCGTTCGTCCGCAGCATGGCCGAGTCGGCCGGGCCAGCCGGTCGATACATCCATTTCGGCCTGACCTCGAACGACGTCTGGGACACCGCGACCTCGCTCCAGCTCGCCGCCGCGACTGACCTCCTGCTCGGCGACGTAGACAAACTGGAAGAGGCCGTGAGCAAGGTCGCCGTCGAGCACCGGCTGACCCCGTGTATCGGCCGCTCCCACGGCATTCACGCCGAGCCGACGACGTTCGGCCATAAGCTGACGGTCTGGGTGGCGATGCTCCGCCGCAACCGCGAGCGCCTGGCAGCTGCGCGCCGCGAGATCGCCGTCGGGCAGATCTCCGGAGCGGTCGGCACCCACGCGAACGTGCCGGCCCGGGTTGAGGAGATCGTCTGTGAGCGGCTCGGGCTCACGGTCGAGCCGGCGTCGACGCAGATCCTGCTTAGAGACCGCCACGCGGCGTACGTCTCGACGCTGGCCGTCGTCGCGGCGACGCTGGAGATGATGGCGACGGAGCTGCGCCACCTCCAGCGCACCGAGGTCTTCGAGGCTGCCGAGCCGTTCTCGGCCGGGCAGCAAGGCTCCTCCTCGATGCCGCACAAACGGAACCCGGAGCTGACCGAGCGCATCTGTGGTCTGGCAAGGATCGTGCGGGCGGCGGCTCTGCCGGCCCTCGAAAACGTCGCTCTCTGGCACGAGCGCGACATCAGCCACTCGTCGGCTGAGCGGATCATCCTGCCGGACGCCACGATCGCCCTCGACTACATGCTCCAACTCATGACAAGGATCATGAACGGCCTGGACGTCTTCCCGGACCGCATGATGGCGAATCTCGAGATGACGCGCGGCCTGGTCTTCTCGGAGCGGGTGCTGCTGGCGCTGGTCCAGAGCGGGATGGTCCGCAACGAGGCGTACCTGATCGTCCAGGAGGGCGCCAAACGGGTCTGGGCCGGCGAGAATGACTTGAGAACTGTGCTCGGGTCCGATCCTCGCGTCACGGACCGCCTGTCAGACGCCGAGCTCGACGAGTGCTTCAACCTCGAACACCACATGCAGGGTATCGACGTCCC
>Ga0114129_10009577_pt1 | contig 13819 bp, 12 predicted proteins | sample RhiMetdeltSRZDD1_FD_80071 | JGI IMG/M metagenome (GOLD analysis project Ga0114129, IMG submission 80071) | Populus rhizosphere microbial communities from Tennessee, USA - Rhizosphere MetaG P. deltoides SRZDD1 (version 2) (version 2) | ecosystem: Host-associated > Plants > Roots > Rhizosphere >...
GGAGATGCCCGTCAGCGTGGGTCCAGCCCCGGCCGCGTGCGCAATCTGTAGAGCGGTCAGCCGGCGCGGGACCTTCGTAGAACAATGTCTCAGAAATTGCTGACTTAGACCAATGCGCAATAAGAGTGCGTCCCCTCTTATTGCGCAAATCCTGCGAGTCTCAGCCAATGCTAGCTCAGCATATTTCTTGCCGCGGGCCAATTCCGCTTCTGACGGAGGCTCACTGGCATGACCAAGTTGTTTTCGGGCGTCGTCGTTCTGTTGGGCCTTACGGCTGCGACTCCTCTCCCTCAAGACGTACCCCAAGTTCGAACGCTCACTGCCACAGCGACGGACCAAACGACGATTCTGGATAGCGATCGCACGATCACCAGACTGATGCGATCGGGAGAGTTGACACAAGTAACGATGTTTGAGGACGTCCTGGTTCCGGGACGTCGGCATGAGCGTCTTCAGCAAGTAGTGAATGGCGTGCCCGTATGGGCTAGCAGGGTGACGCGACAAAGCGATTTCGCCGGAATCCCGGTCTCGATTTTCGGCGACGTGTTCGACCAGCTCCAGGCCGTTTCGACAGAAGCAAAGCTTTCGCCGCAAGACGCCCGCCAAATTGTCGGCGTCGATGCAGGTGTGGAGTTGGGCGATGTGCCGGCACCGCTTTATGTGCTCATAACGGAGAGTGGTCCTCGTCTCGTCTATGTAATTCGGGCTGCTCGACCGCCGCTGCAGCTATTCCTGTACTTCATCGATGCCATTAACGGCGCGGTCGTCGAAAAGCGGGATGACCTCAAGCGCCAGAGCGTGGGCACGGGAATCGGAGTAATGGGCACAGAGAAGAAGATCAGCACCACGTTGCAAGGCGGAACCTATGTCGCAGTGGACGCGCTCCGTCCGCCCGTGCTCGATACCTTCAACATGAGATCAAACGTCTTGGCTGTCGTTTCCTTTTTGAACGGCCAACGGCGACTCGCACCGTCGGATCTCGCATCAGACATCGACAATCGTTGGACGGATGCAGCTATCGTGGACGCGCATGTCCACGCAGGCTGGACGTACGACTACCTATTCAAGCGCTTCGGCCGGCTTGGTATCGACAACCATAATCTACCGATTACGAACATCACTCATCCTGCGAGTTTTGGTGATGTGTTCGCATATGGAGATCAGGTCGTCGATTACTTGATCAACGCTGCTTACGTGGGTGACGGACGAATGGTATATGGCGATGGACTTCCAGCTGGAGTAACTCTCGGAGGACAAACGTTCGAGCCGTTGCCTGGCGCGCTGGATGTTGTTGCGCACGAACTGACTCACGGTGTGACGGACTATACGTCGCGCCTCGAATACCGCGGCGAATCTGGCGCTCTCAACGAAGCGTTTTCGGACATGATCGGTACGAGCGTCGAATTTTACTTTCAGCCTGTTGGCACGGGACGCGGACAGGCTGATTACTTGATCGGCGAGGACGTCATCCGACCTGGTGGCATTCGCTCGCTAGCCAACCCTGCCTTGTTTGGACAACCGGATCACTTCAGCCGATTCGTACGCACCATTGGTGATAACGGCGGCATTCATACCAATTCAGGAATACCGAACCAGGCCTTCTATCTCGCTATCGAGGGCGGACGCAATCGCACATCGGGACTCGCTGTCTCCGGCGTTGGCGGCGCCAATCGAGAACAGATAGAAAAGGTGTTCTATCGAGCGTTTACGTCGATGTTACCCGCGACGGCCGGATTTTCTACGGCTCGCGCCGCCACGATACAGGCTGCTCGCGACCTCTACGGTATCGGCAGCGCGGCCGAACGAGCGGTGACAGAGGCATGGACCGCCGTGGGAGTGTTCTGATGATCGCTCCCATGTGCTCTCGACGTCGCTCGACGGTTGCCGTCGTAGTCTTCGCGTTTGCCGCGGCAGTACCTGATGTTTCTGCTCAAGTCGTAGCCGAAGGCCGGGTGCTGGTTGATCGCGCACTGATCTGGCGGCCTGACTTTGCCGTCCCGTCAGCTGTTGCACGAAGCGGCATCCTCCTCGAAGTGACTGGCCAATCACGACAATGGTACGAGGTCGTGATACCTGAATCTCTCGGAGGACGCGGAGAGCGCGGCGTCATTGCCCGTTCGCAAATGCAACTGCTTCCGGAATCGCCGGAGCCGCCCGGGAAGTCGTTGGGGGGTGAACCCGCACCGCAATCGGGGACGTTGCCGTCAGCTCCGCCACGATCACCAGCTGACTCCAGAGTTCGACCTGCCGTCTCTCCGAAGGGTTTTCTCGCCGTAAACGGTATTTATCAGGCAACCTCGAACAGCTTCAGTGACGGTGCGGCTCTTCAAGCAAATGCAGAAGAAGGACGATTTGACACCAATTATTCGGTGAAATCAGGGCGAGCATTTGAAATCGCTGGAGGGGTGAATTTATCGAACGCCTTTGGGATCGGTGTCAGTGTCAGTCGATTCTCGCGCACGACGCCAGCCCATTTCGTCGGGTCGATTCCACACCCGTTTTTCTTCGGTCATTCACGCGCGGTGGCAAGCGATGTCTCCGGATTGAAGCGTGAAGAACTTGCTGTTCATGCTCAGGGTCGTAGCACTATGGCGGTAGGCAAAAGACTAGAGATGAGCCTGTTCGGCGGGCCGTCTTTCTTTAGCGTAAGACAGGATGCAGTGACGGATTTCACATACACCGAGAGTTATCCGTACGACCAGGCGACATTCACAAACACGACGACCAGCGTGGAAAAAGCATCGAAGATAGGTTTTAACGGAGGGGCCGACATCGCATTCTTTTTCAAGCGTCAGATAGGAGTTGGGTTCACAGCACTAGTATCAAAGGCAACTATGCCGATCAAATCTGCTGGCTCGGGAAACGTGGATGTAAGAGTCGGCGGAGTGCAGACGGGCGGTGGGTTGAGACTACGATTCTGAGGAGGATCCCTTTTCGGGCAGCAGCGCCGAATGGAGGCTGCCTGGGACTGGCGAGGATCACCGGTGGGGTCCGGCTTTAGCCGGACCAACAGTGGCAGGATCTGCTTCGGCGATCACCTGGCTCACCTTCAACTGATCGATCGCGGGTTGGTCGTACCCGAGCTCCGTAAGCACGTTGCGATTGTGCTCGCCGAATCGCGGCGGCGGACCCTGCAGCTCGCCGGGCGTGTCTGACAGTTTCACCGGGATGCCGAGGTAGCGTAGCGGGCCGTACTCCGGGTGCGTGAGCTCCTTGACCATCTCACGCGCGTGGACGTGCGGATCCTCGAGCACCTCTGCGACCGTGTTGATCGGGCCGACGGGTAGCTCGTACTTCGCCAGCAGCTCGGATGCTTCGGCGCGAGTCAGTTTCCTCAGCTCGGCATCGAGGATTGCGCGGAGCTCGCCATAGTTGCTGATGCGTCCCGCCATCGTATTGAAACGCGGGTCGAACGCGAGATCTGGAAAACCGAGCGCGCGGCACAGGTTCTGCCACTGTTTCTCGTTGGCGGCGCCGATGTTCACGAAGCCGTCTTTGGTCTCGAACGTTTCGTAGGGAACGATCGAGGGATGGCGCGTGCCGAGCCGCTTCGGCGACTTGCCGGTCGCGAAGTAGCTTTGAGCCTGATAGGTGAGCGTCGAGATCATGCCATCGAGAAGCGCGACGTCGACGCGCTGCCCTCTGCCCGTCCGGTGGCGAGCGAGCATCGCGAGGAGGATCCCCTGATAGGCGTAGAGGCCCGCGACGATGTCCGCGATCGATGCGCCCACTTTCACCGGTTGCCGGTCGGGCTCACCGGTCAAATCGACAATTCCAGACTCACCCTGAGCGACAACGTCATAGCCCGGACGGTTTCTGTACGGGCCCGTCTGGCCGTAGCCCGAAATCGATGCGTAGATGATGCGCGGACTGCGCGCCGACACCGCGTCGTAGCTGAACCCGAGTCTGTCGAGCACGCCGGGGCGGAAGTTCTCGACCAGTACGTCGGCGCGGTCGACGAGCTTCCACAACACCTCCTGGCCCCGCGGCGACTTGAGGTTCAAGCCGATGCTGCGCTTATTGCGGTTGATCGACAGGAAATACGTGCTGATACCGTTGATGAACGGCGGCCCCCAGAGACGCGTGTCGTCGCCGCGCGGTGGTGGCTCGACCTTGACGACCGTTGCGCCCATGTCGCCGAGCATCATCGTGCAGAACGGACCGGAGAGAATGCGGGAAAGATCGAGTACGAAGATGTCGTCGAGCGGAGTCACGGATCCGAATTAAACCACGAGAGGCTTTACTCGGTTCCACACCGCGCGGAGGCAAGCCGCAGCCGGTGCTCGCGAGCTTCATGGATATCGACGATGTGGAAGCAGGAGCCCTGCACCACGTCGTCCAGCGACGAGTCTGCGTCCGACGCCCACACGAGCGCCAGCCGGTGGACGTTTGCTGTGGAGAGATCGGCCAGCGCGCTCGTCGCCGATGCGCGATCCGCAGTGTAGAGGAAGACGCGGCTGCCGTAGAGCGATGCGGCAATCTGATCGAACCACCACACATTGGTGACGATGATGTCGCCGGGAGCCGTCAACGACGCGGTGGTCTGCACGAGACGCGCGTACTCGCGCTTCGTGCTTCGTAGTTCCTGATACGCCGATCGGCTCGTCGCCAACCCCGCGATCAACGTGAGCAGGACCAGCGCGACGCGCGCGACCCGCCAGCGTCCGACACCCACTGCCTGCGTTGCGCTACGCGCTGCCAGCACCATGAGCGGCGGCGCGGTCGCAAGCAGAAGCCGCGCGCCCCATTGTGCTCCACCATCGTGCGTGGCCGTCAGGACAATGCCCACCAGCGTTACCAGGGCAATCACGTACAAGCGACGAGCGGACGATGGCAGCGGCGCAGTCGGAACCAAGGCCAGCAACGAAAGCGGGAACGCCTGCCAGAACGAGTCACGCGGCAGCAGTCGCTCAGCGGCCGCGGCGGCGATCGTCACCGCGCCAGTAAGTGCGACGAGTTGCCGCACTCTGAGGTCCACCTCGAAGAGTCCGCCCAGCCAGGCAGCCGCGACAAGAAGCAGACCCGCGAACGCCAGCAGTGAATGGGGCCAGAGCCAGGCGTCGAGTCGCTGCCATCGCGCGGCAAGGTAGTCGTGTGTGAGCGGCTCGAGATTGGCGGACGCATGGGGTCCAAGAAGCGTCCCCGTGTGCATGAGATTCGCGATCGCGAACGGAATGATCACCGTCGCCACGCCGCATCCGAACGCGATCGTCTGCTCGCGGACCTGAAAGGTCCGCGCCGCATCGTTCGAGACACCAACGATGAGGCCTAGGCCCACGACGAACCACACAGCCTCCGGCCGCAGCAGCGCAGCGAAACCCGCAAGAGCGCCGCTGGCGACGAGTGACCATGCGATTGTTGGTCCGGCTAAAGCCGGACCCCACCGATGATCCATGAAGGCCGCCGCCATACTGGCAGCGATGAGCGCCACAGCGATTGAGTGCTCCCAGAACTCCAGCGAGTAGAAGAAGAGCGGACTGGCGGCGATAGTGATCCAGGCGAGCACGGCGAACGAGCTGTCGGGAGTCGCGTGCCGTCGAATCACATCGAGAAGCGGCAGCAGGGCGACAAACGCGATGGCCGGAAGCACGTACGCGCCGCGCAAGCCAAGTGCTGCGATGGCAGGAGCCGAGATCACCGGAAAGAGGGGTGACTGCAGGACGTCGCCGTGACCCTCGTGAAGCTCCACCATCGGGTCGACATATGGCATCGGCTTACCGCCGCTGATTGGTAGGTCGAGTTCGACTGGACGTCTCGGATGATTGATGGCGCTCCGCGCGGCGATCAGCTTCAACCCCGAGTCACCGCTGTAGAACCCATCAGGCGGAAGCGAGGCGGCGAGCCATCCGATGCCCGCGGCCGCGACCGCCGTCACGACGATGAGTTGTGTGCGATGGGATAACGACAAAAGGCCGCGCGTCGGCGAGTGTACGCGGGCGGCCGGAGGAATCACGGACCGAATTAGAGCACGCCGTGTCTCAGGCGTAACGCGTGTTCAGGCCGCTTGTTGCGCTTCCCGTTTGGCGGCCTCGCAGCGTTCCAGATGGTGGACGGTCTGTTTCACCTCCCAGACGATCGCCAGCGTGTAGATGATGGCGTTGATGCCGAGATGTGTTTCGCGCCGGTAGTACCAGGCGGCGATGTTGTAGGCTGCCATCGAGGCCGCGAGCACGCCGCCAAGCGCGTGGACGGCGCCTTTTACCGCTTCGTTTTCGCCGCTCGTGCAGAAGCTCTTGACCATGTCGCCTCCAGCCTGTTCCGCCTGGCGCTGGCGCTCCCGGCGGACGGCCGCCGAAGCCGCAGCAGCGGCCAAGGCGGATGCGGTTGAGGTCTGCAATTGAAATGCCGAGGCTTGGTCCTTTGACTGAAAGAACTCGCCAGACCTTTCTCCTCAAATATTCACAAGCTGTTGCCTTTTTAGTCCGTGCCAGGTGCTCCTTCAGTACAGCTCCAACCCGCGGTCAGGCGCCAGAGATGGTAAGGTTGGCCTCGTGCCGAGCCCGGCGCAAATCTTCTCTCTTCGAACACACCTTCTGTTCTTGGTGATCGCGACGGCGCTTCCGGTTATGGTCGTGGGCGCGATACTCGTCTCACGCGTCGTCACCGATAATCGCGTCGAAGCAGAGCGGCGGCTGCTCGAGGCCGCTCGCGCGGGAGCGGCCGTCGTCGATGCGGAGCTGCAGGGCACGATTCGGGCTCTGCAGGGACTCGCAGAGTCCGATCACCTCGTGGACGCGGAGCTGGGCGAATTTCGAGGACAGGCTGCGCGCGTGATGGCGACCCAGCCCACCTGGTCAGCGGTAAGCCTCTCCACGCTCGATCGCCGCCAGATCGTCAACACCCGGATCCCCACGGGCGAACCGCCGCCCGAAGTCACCGATCTCGAAAGCTTCAATCGTGCGGTGCAGACCAGAGCGCCTGCCATCGGCACGCTGCACGTTGGCAAGATCTCGCAGGAACGCGGTTTTCTGGTCCGCGTTCCCGTGCTGCGCGGCGGACAGGTCGTCTACGTCCTCTCGACCTGGATCACGTCGCAAGGGTTCTCCTCGGTGCTGGGCCGGCAGGCGCCCTTTCCGGACGAATGGACGCGAGGCGTGGTTGACACCAACGGAGTGGTCGTCGCGCGATCGCGGGATCCGGAGCGATTCGTCGGGCAGAAGGGAACAGCCGCCTTCCTCGCGCGGTACGACGACACGCCGGAGGGTGTGTATCGCGACACCGCGCTGGATGGGACGCCAGTCTACGGCGCGTACAGCCATGCGCCCATGTCGCAATGGGTGGCCGGCGTCGCCGTGCCCGCTCCCGTTGTCGAGGCGTCATTCCGCCAGTCGATGGTTGCGCTGGCGGCGATGACGATGCTGCTGCTCTCGATCGGGGGCGGAGGAACGTATCTGTTGTCGCGACAGATTTCGCGCGAGATCTCACAGGCCGTTGACGATGCCGAGGCGATCAGTCTGGGGCTGCCGCCGTCGCCTGTCGGCTCGGGCATCACCGAACTGCAGCGTCTTCAGAACGGCCTGGTGCGTTCGGCTGCCCTGATCGAAACGCGGCAGCGCGAGCGCGACGAACAAGTCGAGCGCGCCGACGCGGCCCGGGCGGAAGCGGAAGCGGCGGACCACGCCAAGGACGAATTTCTGGCGCTGCTCGGACACGAGTTGCGGAACCCGCTGGCGCCGGCGTTGACCGCCGTGCATCTGATGAAGCAGCGCGGTGAGAACAGCCGCGAGCGCGAGATCATCGAACGCCAGATCCGGCACATGGCGCGTCTGGTGGACGATCTGCTGGATGTATCCAGACTTCGTCGCGGCGCGATCGAGTTGAGGCGGGAACCGTTCGACCTTGCCGAGGCCGTGAGTCGTGCGGTGGAAATGACATCGCCGATTTTTACCGAAAGGCATCATGAGCTCGTCGTCGACGTGCCACAGGGTCTCGTCGTCGACGGCGATCGCATCCGAATCGCGCAGGTCATCTCGAATCTGCTTTCGAACGCGGCGAAGTATACGGAGCCGCACGGCCAGGTCGTCGTCGCAGCGCGACAGGAATACGGTGACATCGTCCTCGAGTGCCGCGATAACGGCGGCGGCATTCCGCCGGAACTGCTACCGCGCGTATTCGATCTGTTCGTACAGGGAGAGCGCGGTCTCGACCGTCGCCAAGGCGGGCTGGGCCTCGGCCTCGCCGTTGCCCGGATGCTCGTCGATCGCCACGGCGGAACGATCGAGGTCTCCAGTCCAGGTCCCAAGCAGGGAAGCACATTCGTCGTCCGTCTTCCCGCGGCGCCGTCATCGGCGATACGTCCCCGCGTCGATACGCCGTCGTCGGCGGCCTCGAGTGCGCGCGCGGGACGCGTCCTCGTGGTCGACGACAATCATGACGCGCTCGTGATGCTGCTCGACGCGCTCAAGGAGGCGAATGTCGAGGCGGTTGGAGCGGGAACAGCAAAGGAGGCGATGGATCTCGCGGCGGCGATCCAGCCCGACGTGGCCATCCTCGATATTGGTCTGCCCGACATCAACGGCTTCGATCTCGCGCGTGCGCTGCGCGCGCTGCCGGGCGTCCCCTGGATACGCCTGATTGCGGTGACGGGCTACGGGCGCGAGCAGGACAAGGCGGCTGCGCGCGCGGCGGGATTTGACGCCTTTTTCGCCAAGCCGGTCGATGTGCCCACGCTGCTGGACGCGATGCAGCGGCTTTCTGATACGCGTCAGCTTGATATTTCACGGCTCGGGTTGAATTAAGCCGCCTCTCCAGATACCTCACCGTTTGGGAGGCGCGATTTGTTCAAGCCATATGGAACAGGCGCGAAGGCGCAACTTGTGCGATCTTCCCGCACTTCGCCTCGTATGCCGTCACCTCACGACAGCGTCTTCGTTCCCGAGGTCACAGATTCGCCTGAAGATCCGTTTGGGTTGTTCCCCTCCGAGACCGAGAAACCTCCCGCTGAAATCCGAAAGCCCCCCGCTGAAAGCCGGAACGCGGGGCCGGTCCGACCAAAGCGCGCCGGTCCTAGCGCTGGTCGGCGGGTCTTCGTCCTGACGATCGCGTCGCTTGTGCGCTTCTTCGCCGCTCTTATCGCGGCGTCGCGCGTGATGGTGCGGTTCGCCGCCGCCTCATGCGTGTGGGTGATGTCAGCGATTCGCCGTGTGCGTCTTCCCAGGTGGCGCCTTCCGGCATGGCGTCTACCGGCGTGGCACCTTCGACGTCCGACCTTGCGGCCTCCCGCCTTGCATCTACGCACGTGGCAGCTCCCAGCCTGGCATCTTCCCAGCTGGCGTGTTCCCACGTTGCGTCTTCCCGCATGGCGCGTCCCCGCATGGCGTCTCCCGACGTGGCGTCTTCCAGCGGGGCGTCTTGCCGCGTGGCGCACGAGGATGGCGGGGATGGCATCGGAGGCGCGTCCGACGATTGGACGGATCGCGGCTTACACACCGCTATCAGCCGTCATCATCACCGCATTTGCATGCGGAGTCGTCGTTGGTGGATCGGCTATGTGGTTGTCAGGCGCTTCGCGCCAGGCCGGCGCGAGATCCACAGCATTGCAGCAAACGCCGCTTGTCGTTTCGCGCGCCGAGGCATCACCCGTTGCGCCCGTCGGAACGGCTTTGGCTAAGACTCCGGTTGTTCCGGGCGGGGAGTCGTCCCAGACAGCAGCGACCGCACCTTCAACTCGAAATCGCAGCTCGTTTCGAGGCTCGCTGGTCGTCAACTCGCGTCCCTCCGGCGCGCTCGTGTTGCTCAATGGACGCAGCGTCGGCCGGACACCTCTTGTGCTGAGGAATCAACCCGCCGGATCGCGCGCGGTTCGCGTCGACCTGGATGGCTATGAACCATGGTCATCGGCAGTACAGGTCGTCGCCGATACCGAAACGAGACTGCGCGCCGAGTTGAGGATGCAGCGGCCTGCCCCGCAGCGCTGACTCCACATCGCCTTGCTCTCTCGAGTCCGCTGTCTCAAAACGCGAAACGAATCGTATACGCTGTCAATTGGTAGTTCGACGAAGTGGCCACATGACAGATTCGTTTGCGACGGAGATCGCGCGCGAAGTAGCTTCGTGGAACGGTGTCGTTGCCGCCCCGCATCGTTTCGGTGGTCTCGAGTTCCGTTTCGGACGACGAGAGCTCGGCCATCTGCATGGAAGCCGGCTTGCCGATCTTCCATTCCCGATTGCAATCCGCAATCAGCTCGTTGCTGCAGGCCGCGCCGAGCGTCACCACATCCTGCCGGATTCGGGATGGGTCAGCGTACGTATTCGCGGCGAGGACGACGTGAAGGCCGTCATCGATTTGTTCCGTCTCAATTACGATCGTCCATGGCTGGCGCCCCGCTGATCGTCGTCTCAACGTTCCGATCGATAGCAGAGGCCCGTGTTGCGAAGGGCGTGCTGGATGAAGCCGGCATCGACTCGATGATTCGATCTGACAATGCCGGAGGCATGTATCCGGCGCTGGCGGGCGCCGATCTGCTCGTGAGGGAGGAAGACGCGGAAAGGGCACTCGAGGCGCTCGAGGCTATTCCGCCCCCGGCTTCCTGACGAAATCACCTCCAACGAGGTGACCGCAACCACATTCGTCCGCTGCATACTTTTTCTCACCCTCGCTACTGGATTGGCGCGCGCGGGTGCAGACGCGGATCTCTGGGGGCACGTGCGCTTCGGGCAGGAGCTGCTCGCGAGCCATCGCCTCGTCATCACCGACACCCATTCCTTCACGTCCGACAAACCGTGGATCAATCATGAGTGGCTGGCGGAGGTCGCGATGGCGTCCGCGTTCGCGCTGCTGGGACCGCTCGGTCTCAACCTGCTCCGCCTGGCGTGCCTCGCGATCATCGCGGCCCTGATCTGGCGACGACTGTCGGCCTTCAATCCTCCAGCCCGCGTTCTCGACGCGCTCATCGTCGTGGCCATGCTCGGGGTGCATTCACGCGCCGCGCAGGTTCGGCCGCAGCTCTTTTCGCTTCTGCTGTTCTCGGTCCTGCTCACGATCCTGACCGAGGTGGATCGACGTGGCGACCGCCGCGTCATGCTGCTCATCGCTCCGTTGATGGCGCTCTGGGCGAACCTTCACGGCGGCTGGATCGTCGGGCTCGAGTGCATGGTCACATGGGCTGGTTGCAAACTGCTCCTCGAGCGCACGACGTCACGGGACCGCGTGACGTTGGTCGCGGCTGTCGTGTCCGCGGTGCTGGCGACCGCACTCAATCCACACGGAGTTGGTTTGTGGTGGTTTCTCCTGGACACCGTACGGGTGAGTCGTCCGTACATCGAAGAGTGGCAACCCATCTATCGTCTGCAGGGTTGGGCCTGGCTATTCTGGTTGCTGCCCGCCGGCCTCGCGGTGCTTGCGGCGGCCCGATCGAAATTCCGGCTGGAGCCGCGATCTGCCCTCGTCGTGCTGTTCCTGGCGGTCACCTCGCTACTCGTCAGCCGGCTGGATGCGTTCTTCACGCTCGCCGTCGCATTTCTATTCGCGGACCCATTGGCCGCCAACTGGCCACGCCGGATCTCTGAGCACGCCGAGAGGCGAATTCAGCGCCTGCGACCTGCGATGGCGGGGGTGGTGATCGCGGTGCTCCCATTCATCGCGAGCCGTGCCGCGCGTATTCCGATTGGCCATCCGCCGATGCCGGAGCGCGAAGCGGCCGAGTTCGTTGCACACACCGGGCTGCACGGACGAGTCCTCGTCTGGTTCGACTGGGGCGAATACGTCATCTGGCATTTCTCGCCGCGACTGCGCGTCTCAATCGACGGCCGCCGTGAGACGGTGTACAGCGACGAGCTGATCGCCAGGCACATGGCGTTCTATCTCGGCGATACCACGGCGATCGCTCTACCCACCCGCATTGCGGCTGACTACATCTGGGTACCAAAGTGGATTCCCGTGGTTGCCAAACTGCGTGACCATGGGTGGGCACCGGTCTTCGAAGGCCCCCAGTCGATCATCATGGCGCCCAGCGGTGTGGACACGCACCGGCTGACGCTGGCGTCGGCAGACGCCGAAATACGCGTATTTCCGGGTCCTTGAACACACTTCAGCACACTCAAAGACCTCAACCCGGCGTAGCGGGTATCCAGATTGCTTTCCATCCACAATCATGCGAGTTCGATTGGTTCGGAAACTCGCCGAAAAAATCGATGGGGTCGACCTGCGCGGTCACGAAGTCGATGAAGTGTTCGACGTGTCGCCGAGAGACGCTCGTTTGTTGATGGCGGAGGAATGGGCCATTGCTGAGCGGCGATCCGCGGACCTCCCGCATGGGACGGAGCGACGATCCAGCTCTTACAGTGGTCTGAGACAGGAGGCGGCGGACCGCAGTTGACGGCTCCGCACGGCACCTACGCCATCGCCCGATAAGCTCGGACTTAAAACGGCCCAGTTCCGGCGACTCACCCGAAACCGATGCCCTTCAAAAGTCAGGCGCAACGCAGGAAGTTCGCACAACTCCTGGCAGCACGCGCCTGCCTGAACACGTGCGGCGAAAGACGACCTCGGGCTGAGGCCCGAGCGACAAGACAAAAACTTAGCCGAGTGCTTCTCTCTCGAATAGTTGACGGCAACAAAATGGCGCTCAGCAGTAAAAGGGCGTATAGTCGGGTCCTCCCACCGATGACGCGTAAGTTTTTGTTGGTCGGAGGCGCAGAGCCTTTGAGTCGGAAGCGGACTGCCGACACGCTGAGCCAGCTTCGCGCGCTGACACAGGAACTCAAGATGTTGAAGGCGCGCCTGGAGGCTGAAGAGAAGGTCGAACGTCAGCGGCCCGTCCTTGCCTCCCGTCGGAAACGCGAGCCTAAATGAACCGCTTCGTTTCCCTGATCGGCCGCAGATTCCTCGCGTGGTGACGCCGCAAGCGATCCTCTTCGATCTGGACGGCACGTTGTGGGACCGCACCAACGCAGTCCGTGCTCTCGCAAACGAGCAACCCCGCGGGCTTGACCCTGACGTAGCGTCAGGGTGCACGATTACCTTCGTCGATGGCTCGAACCTACACGATTCGGCAGTTCGCGGGCATCGCCGGCGTATCAGTCAGGACGCTGCACCACTATGACCGGATCGGCCTGCTCTCGCCCGAGCGCAGCGCGTCGGGGTATCGCACGTATCACGAACACGATCTCGAAGTTCTGGAGCAAATCGTTGCCCTCAGATTCATCGGCATCCCGCTGAAACAGATCAAGACCCTGCTCCATCGCGATCCGCAGGAGTTCGTCCGTGCTCTGGCCGCACAGCGGATCAGCCTTGGCGAGAAAAGGCAGGTCATCGACGCGAGCCTTCGCGCAATCGATCAAGCGGAACGAAGCGTCTCGGCAGGAAGGCCTGTTGATGCAGCCGCACTCACCAACATCATCAAGGTGCTCACGATGCAGAACAACGATGCGGCCGCGAAGTATCAGGCGCTGCTTGATGTGAAAATCAGTCGCTTGAAAGAAATGTCCGTTGAACGAAAAGCGGATTTAGGGCGGCGTTGGGCGGAGCTCTTCGCGGATGTCAATGTCTCGATGACGATCCCGCGAGTCCAAGGGCGCAGGAGTTCGCAGGACGATGGATGGATCTGCTGCGGGTCTTCAGCAAGGGTGCGGCGTTTGACGCCGCGGTGATGCAGGCCAGCGCTATTCAGGTGCGTATATCGGAATGGTCACGCCGAGTTGGCAATCCAGCCGAATAGGACTTCATTGGACGAGCGCTGTCCCTGCGGGAGAATCGAGCCGGATAACCACCGGCTTAAAACGCGCGGATGCGGGGCTTCGCGATCCAACACCCAGCGCATCCGCACGTTATTAAACCGCGACCGGCCTACGCCGGATTTCTCTGTTTGTGGCGGCTTCGA
>Ga0114129_10009578_pt1 | contig 13818 bp, 10 predicted proteins | sample RhiMetdeltSRZDD1_FD_80071 | JGI IMG/M metagenome (GOLD analysis project Ga0114129, IMG submission 80071) | Populus rhizosphere microbial communities from Tennessee, USA - Rhizosphere MetaG P. deltoides SRZDD1 (version 2) (version 2) | ecosystem: Host-associated > Plants > Roots > Rhizosphere >...
AGGTGAATTTTTCGTCGCTGCCCTTGGGGCCCGACAATCGCCACGGCAATGCCATCGGCATCACCGAAACCCAGTTTTCAAGCGAGAAGGAGGCCCAGCGCGTCATCGATCTTGCCTCTTCGCGTTACTGGCGGGTCATCAATCCGAATGTGAAGAATGCTTTGGGCGAGCCCGTGGGTTACAGGTTAGTCCCCGGGGTTAATGCACTTCCCTTTCTGCACCCCGACGCTCCGGTGGCGAAACGTGCAGGTTTCATGTTCAAGCATTTCTGGGCGACGCGCTTTGCCCCCGACGAGTTCTATCCCGCGGGCCATTTCCCCAATCAGCACCAAGGCGGCGACGGTCTTTCCGCCTGGACGGCGGCCGACCGTTCTCTCGACAATGAGAACATCGTCGTCTGGTACACGCTGAACTACCATCACCTCCCGAGGCCCGAGGATTGGCCGGTGCAGCCCTGCGTCTACGCCGGTTTCCATTGGATGCCTTCGGGATTCTTCGACGCCAACCCCTCCCTCGACGTTCCCTCGCCTGAGGCCAAATGCTGCTGATTTGACGACCTATGTTCAACTTGGGCAGCAATTTGCGCCGGGCTGTCGCCTGGGTAGCCGCAATCAATCTCGCCTATTTCGGCGTGGAGTTTTCGGCGGCCCTTTACCTTGGTTCCGTGTCTCTCTTTGCCGACTCGATCGATTTTCTTGAAGACTCCTCCATCAACCTTCTCATCCTGATCGGGCTGGGCTGGAGCGCAGCCAAGCGCTCCATACTGGGCCAGGTGCTGGCGGCGGTCATTCTCGTGCCGGGGATCGCCACGCTCTGGCAGGCCTGGGAGAAGTTCAATTTCCCCATTGCTCCTGAGCCTCTTCCTCTTTCTGTAGTGGGCGCTGGCGCATTCGCGGCTAACCTCGTCTGTGCGCTCATACTGGTCCGCTATCGCAGCGAGGCTGGCAGCCTCACCCGCGCCGCTTTCCTATCGGCGCGGAACGACGTATTCGCCAATATGGCGATCGTCGGCGCCGGCATAGCGACTGCGTTCACGACATCCGCATGGCCCGATCTGATTGTCGGCCTTGGCATTGCCGTTCTCAACGCCGATGCCGCACGAGATGTCTTTCGCGCCGCTCGTAGCGAGGCAGACCCGCACAGCTGAACTCATATTTGATTTGACAGTGACGGCGCGCTGGAGGTGAATGCCCACCCCAAAAACGGTGAGGATGATCCATGAACCCCGTCGTACATTTCGAAATGCCGGCCGAAGACCGCAAGCGCATGTCCGAATTCTATTCGAAAACATTTGGCTGGCAGACACAGCAGCTCGGACCCGAGATGGGCAACTATGTGCTCGCCATGACGACCGAGTCGGACGACAATGGACCAAAAAAGCCGGGCACCATCAATGGCGGCTTTTTTACTAAATCGGACGATATGCCGGCGCAATATCCATCCGTCGTGATTGCCGTCGACGACATTGGCCAGTCGATGAAAAAAGTTGCGCAATCGGGCGGCAGGGTTCTGGGCGAGCCGATGGATATTCCAGGCGTCGGCAAATACGTGTCTTTCTTTGACACCGAGGGCAATCGCGTCAGCATGCTTGAGCCAAGCATGGCGGCGCGCGGCCGGAAATGAGCTGCCTTAGCCCCCGTCGATCTGCTTGCCGATGAGGGCAATGGCCCGCTGGTAGACGCTTGCCGCGTTCCAGCCTTGAATGGCGCCAAAATTGGGCTCGCCTGGCTGGTAGCCGGCGCCCGCCACCCAGCCATGGCCTTTCAGGAATTTCGCCGTCGAAGCGAGCGCATCCGCCTTGCCGTTGAGATTGACGCCGCCATTACCGTCCCCGTCGGCACCATAGAGCAGGATGTTCTTCGGCAGGAATTGCGTTTGCCCGACCTCTCCATGCATGGCGCCCTTGGTGCCGGCCGAAAGAGTGCCCCGGTCGATGAGCTTCAGCGCCGCATAGAGATGATCGGTGAAATAGTCGGGTCTCCGACAGTCATACGCGAGCGTGGCCACGGCCGAGAGCGTATTCTGGTTGCCGGTGAAGCCGCCGAAACCGGTCTCCATCCCCCAGATGGCGAGAAGCGGTCCGGGCGGCACGCCATACTTGCGCTCGATAGATTTGAACAGGGCCGCATTCGATCGTTTCAAACTCTTGCCCCTGGCAGCAATGGTTGGCCCACCCCGCTTCTGCATGAAGGCGGCAAGCGACAGCTTGAAGCTTTTCTGGCTGCGGTCGGCCTGGATCGTCGCGGCCGAGTAGCTCGTGCGCATGAGCGCAGCGATCCCCTTGGCCTTGACCCCGTTCGCCTTGGCCTCCAGAGCAAATTCTTTTTTCCACGATTCGAAGCCCTTGGCACTTTTGCCGCATTGGGCCGCCTGCGCTGCGCCCGCCATCGTCAAAACCGCATAGGTCGCGACGAGCATACCGAACTTGAATGAGATCATCGCCTGAAGTCCAGTGAATTAGGATCGCCGCTCTGTGCCATCGAACCACGGTTGCCCGTCGGAGTAAAGTCGTTGACGTGGGCAGGTTCCGTCCTACTATCCCCTCGCTCCGAACGCTCCCCATGGCCTCCATCTCACTCGAAGATCGTATCCGCAAGCTCCCGTGCTGGACAGGCCGCGTGGAACTTGAGCCGTTGAAAGGCGGTATCAGCAACACGTCCTTCACCGTCACCGATCCCAAGGGTCGTTTCGTCGCCCGCTGCGGCGGCGATATCGCCGTTCACCATGTTTTCCGCGACCGCGAGCGTGCGGCGAGCGAGGCTGCGCATCGGGCAGGGCTCTCCCCCGAACTCATCTATGCCGAGCCCGGCATCATGGTCTTTCGCTATGTCGCCGGCAGGACCTTTAACGAGGCCGACATGCGTGCCAATGTCGAGCGCATCGTGCCGCTGCTCTCTCGGTGCCACCGCGCCGTCGGCCGGCTGCTGACCGGCCCGCCCCAGATATTCTGGGTGTTCCATGTGGTCCGCGACTATGCAAGCACCCTCCGCAAGGAAAAGGCCCGCAATGGCCGAGACCTTGCTCACTATGTGGAACTCGCAAACAAGCTCGAGGATCACCAGCTTCCGCAGCCGATCGTCTTCGGGCACCACGATCTGCTCCCGGGCAATTTTCTGGATGATGGTGACCGCCTCTGGCTCATCGACTGGGAATATGGCGGCTTCGGTACCCCACTTTTCGACCTTGCCAACGTCGCCGCCAACGGCAGTTTCGCCGGGGAACAGGAGCAGGCGCTCCTCGCCCGCTACTATGGCGACAAGCCATCCCCCGAACTGCAGCGCTCATTTGATGCGATGAAGATCGCATCCTCTCTGCGCGAGGCACTCTGGGCGATGGTCTCCGACATTCACCTGAGTGCCCCGGGTGCGGATTATGTCGCTCATGCCGAAGAATATCTGAGGCGCACCCATAAAGCTGTCGAACGCTTCAATGAGCGTCATGGCCGCCTATGACCGCGCTTCCCGCCCACGCGGAAATCATCGTCATCGGCGGCGGGATCATCGGCTGCTCCGTCACCTACCACCTTGCAAGGGACCATAAAGCTGATGTCCTGCTGCTGGAACGTGGCAGGCTGACGTCCGGCTCGACTTGGCATGCTGCAGGTCTCGTCGGACAATTGCGCTCGTCGGCCTCGATCACTCAGGTGTTGCGCTACTCCGTCGACCTTTACAAACGTCTCGCCGGCGAAACGGGTCTGGAGACCGGCTGGAAAATGACTGGCTGCCTTCGTCTCGCCATGAATGACGAGCGCTGGATCGAATACCGCCGCCTTGCCACGACGGCGCAGAGCTTCGGCCTCGAAATGTACCTGCTGTCGCCAAGCGAAGTGAAATCCATGTGGCCGCTGCTGGAAACGGGCGATCTCGTCGGCGCAAGCTTTCTGCCGACGGACGGCCAGGCCAGCCCTTCCGACATCACCCAATCTCTCGCCAAGGGCGCCCGCATGCACGGCGCCGACATTCGCGAGAACGTGTCCGTCATGGGCTTCGAGGTGAAGAACGGCCGCGTCACATCGGTGATGACCACCGCGGGTGCCATATCCTGCGACAAGCTCGTGCTGTGCGCGGGCCTCTGGTCAAGGCAGATCGCGGCCAAGGCTGGAGTCAGAGTGCCGATCCAGCCGGTGAAGCATCAATATGTCGTCACCGAGAAGATTGACGGCGTATCACCGGGTCTTGCCACCATTCGCGATCCCGACCGGCGGACCTATTTCAAGGAGGAGGTGGGCGGTCTCGTCTTTGGCGGATACGAGCCCAACCCGATCGCCTGGGCGACGGGAGACTTGCCCGACAGTTTCGAATTCCAGCTCTTCGAAGATGATTGGGACCATTTCGAGCAGCACATGAGCCAGGCCCTCGCCCGCGTTCCCGCCCTTGATCGCGCGGGCATCAAGCAGATGATCAATGGGCCGGAGAGTTTCACGCCGGATGGCAATTTCATCCTGGGGCGCGCGCCGGAGCTTGCCAATTTCTTCGTCGGTTGCGGCTTCAACGCCTTCGGCATCGCCTCGGGCGGCGGCGCCGGGTGGGTGTTGGCCGAATGGGTACGATCCAGCGAAGCTCCCCTCGATCTGTGGGTCGTTGATATACGCCGCTTCTCCTCCCTTCACGACGACAGGGAATGGGTGAAAGACCGCACGCTGGAAGCCTATGGCAGGCATTACACCATTTCCTATCCGCACGAGGAATATGAAAGCGGTCGGCCCCGCATCGTTTCGCCCCTCTACGAACGCCTTGGGAAATACGGCGCCGTCTTCGGCTCGAAACTCGGCTGGGAGCGCCCGAATTGGTTCGCCCGCAATGGGGAGGAGCCGCGTGACCTATACTCCATGGGCAGGCAGAATTGGTTCGCCGCCGTCGGCCGCGAGCACGAGCGCGTGCGCCGCCATGCGGGCCTGTTCGATCAATCTTCCTTCGCCAAATACGAGCTGCGCGGGCGCGATGCAGAGAAGGCTCTGTCCTTCATTTGTGCCAATGACATCGCCAGATCGGCGGGGAGGCTCACCTACACGCAGATGCTCAACAGCCGGGGCGGCATCGAATGCGATCTGACCGTCGCCAGGCTGACCGACGATCACTTCTATATCGTCACCGGCACCGGCTTTCGCACGCATGACGCAGGCTGGATCGCTGATCACATCGATCGAGGGCTCGACGCGACGCTCATCGATGTCACCGAAAACTACGGCACGCTCTCCCTCATGGGGCCGCAGGCTCGCAAAATACTCGCCGCGGCCTGCCGCGAGGATGTCTCGAACCAGGCCTTTCCCTTCGGCCATGTGCGGACGATCACCATCGCGGGGCATAGGCTGCGCGCGCTGCGCGTGACCTATGTCGGCGAACTCGGTTGGGAGCTGCACATGCCCATCGAAGCGCTGGGTGAGGTCTTCGACCTGCTGATGGAAAGGGGGAAACCTGTTGGCCTCGAACCCGTAGGCTATCGGGCGCTCGAATCGCTGAGACTCGAGAAATTCTACCGAGCTTGGGGCTCCGACATCACCCCCAATGACAATCCCTTCGAGGCAGGATTGGGTTGGGCGGTCAAGCTCAAAAGCTCGACCCATTTCCTTGGCCGGGAGGCCATGGAGAAACAGGCCAACAGTAGGCTGACGAAAAGGCTTGCCGGTTTCGTCTGCGACGATCCTGAAGTGGTGTTGCTCGGCCGTGAAACCATACTGCGCAACGGAGAGCAGGTCGGCTATTTGACGAGCGGCGGCTTCGGCTACACGGTCGGCAAGCCGGTGGGCCTGGGCTACGTCCGCAAGGCTGACGGGCTCGATGAGGACTTTATCCGCGCCGGACGCTATGAACTGGTCGTCGCTCAGACGCGGATACCCTGCACGTTGTCCTTGGCTCCTCTCTATGATCCCTTGAACGCGCGCGTGAGAGCCTGAACAAAGATGACCTTTAGGGCCGATCGTCACGTCAGCATTCTCATCATTGGCGGCGGTGCCATCGGCACCTCGCTCGCCTATCACTTGGGCCGCGATGGCGCCAAGGACGTGCTTCTGGTCGAGAAGGCGCAGCTCACCCATGGCTGCACCTGGCATGCGGCGGGCCTCGTTGGCCAGCTGCGTGGCAAGCGAAATCTCACGCGTCTCATGCAGAATTCCGTCGCCGTCTTCGACCGGCTCGAAGCCGAGACGGGGCAGGCGATTCAATGGCGCAAGGTAGGCTCGCTGCGTCTTGCTTCGTCGAAATCGCGTTGGAGCGAAATCAGAAGGTCGATGACCCAGGCCAAGAGTTTCGGCGTGGAATGCCAATCGCTGTCGGCCGCTGAAGCCCGATCGCACTTTCCCTATCTCGCGGTGGAGGGGGTCGAAGGAGCGGCTCTCATTTTGGGTGACGGCTACATCGATCCCTACTCTTTGACCATGGCTTATGCCAAGGGCGCCCGCCTGCACGGCGTGAGAATCGAGGAGAACACGTCCGTCGCGGAGATTGCCGTCGAAGGCCGCCGCGTCGCAGGCGTCGTCACCAATGGCGGTAATATTGCATGTGACGTTCTCGTCAATTGCGCTGGCCTGTGGGCCAAGCGTGTGGGAAAAATGGCCGGCGTGTCCCTTGCCGCGGGCGTGGTCGAACACCAGTATTTTCTGACCGAGAAGAAGCTCTCCTTCGACTCCTCGCTCACCACGCTGCGCGATCCCGACAAGAATTTCTATCTGAAGCCCGATGTCGGATCGTTCGCCATCGGCGGTTGGGAGCAGGGGACGAGGGGATGCTGGCGAGGCCTTCCGCCGCTCGACTTTGCCCGCGAGCTCTTCCCGCCCAACATGGAACGGCTCGAATTATTTGCATTGCCTGCCGCCGAGCGTCTGCCCATCCTGAACGACATCGGCATTCAAACGATCATCAATGGTCCCATACCCGTTTCTGCCGACGGCGAGCCCATCATGGGCTTGGCGCCCGAACTCGACAATTGCTTCCTCGCCTGCGCCTTCACGGCTGGCATCGCGGCTTCGGGCGGCGCCGGCCAAGCCATGGCGAACTGGATCCTCCACGGCGACCCGGGCATGGATCTGTGGTCCTTCGATGTGCGACGCTTCGGCCCGCTGCACGCGCAGGAGCGTTATCTTGAGGCCAGGGCTGTCGAGGCCTATGGCGCCTACTACCACATTCACTGGCCGGGTGAGGAGCAGAAGGCGGCGCGGGGCCTGCGTCGCAGCCCTCTGCACGAACGTCTCCTGAGACAAGGGGCCGTGATGGGTTCCAAGTTTGGCTGGGAACGTCCAAATTGGTTCGCAAGAGCAGGAGAAGCGGCCGAGGACCGCCCAAGCTTCGAAGACAAGCCCAACTGGTTCGACGCCGTTGCCCGGGAGCATCGGGCGATCCGCGAGCAAGTGGCGCTCATCGACCAAACCTCCTTTGCTAAGTTCAAGATCAGTGGCGAAGGCGCCCTTCATGCGATGAATCGAATTGCCGCCAATGATCTGAGCGGACCTCCGGGCAAAGCCGTCTACACCCAGCTGTGCAACGCTGAGGGCGGCATCGAAGCCGACGTGACAGTCGTGCATCTGAGCGACGACCTGCTCTATATGATCACGGGCTCAGGTTTTGGTCTGCGCGATAGCACATGGGTCCGCCGGCATCTTCCTCAAGACGAGAGCATCGAACTCCACGAGGTGACCAACGCCTGGTCCACGATCAATCTCTGCGGTCCTCGCGCCCGCGATGTGCTCCAGTCGGTTACCGACGAGGATCTCTCCAATGATGCTTTTCCTTATCTGACCGCCGCCGTCGTGGGGTTGGGCTATGCGTCCGTGATAGCCGTTCGCATTGGATATGTTGGCGAACTGGGATACGAACTCTACGTGCCCCAGGAATACGCCGCCCATGTCTATGAGACCCTATCGGAGGCAGGCCGAGAAGAGGGCATTGTCGATGTCGGCTACCGCGCCATCGATAGCTGCCGCTTGGAGAAGGGCTATCTCTACTGGTCGGGCGACATAAGTCCCGACCACAATCCCTATGAAGCGGGTCTTGGTTTCGCCGTCGCCCTGGGCAAAAGCGATTTCATCGGACGTGATGCGTTGGTCAAGATAAAGGAAATGGGTGTCCGCCGCCGGCTCTCTTCTTTCACCGTCGGTGGCTTTGCACCCTTCCATGGCGGCGAGGCGATTTATTGCGCGGAGCAGCTCATCGGCTGGACCACGAGCGCGGGCTTCGGCCATACGCTTCAAACGACCATCGCCTTCGGTTATGTACCGGTTGAATTCGCAAATGAGACCCACTTCGAAATTGAGGCCTTCGGCAGACGCTACCCGGCCCGCCGCAGCCGCCGCTGCCTTTATGATCCAGGCATGGAGCGTTTGAAAACATAATGGCAGCAAGCGACCACGAAGAAGCGAAAGCTGTGCTGGCGCGCTTGAATCTCTTTGCGGGGGCCGAGGTGGCCGGGGCGCGTGTGTCCCGGCTCGGTGGCCTCACCAATCGCGTCTTCCGCATCGATCTGGCGCGCAAGACTTATTGTCTTCGCATTCCCGGTAAGGGAACGGAGGAATATATCAATCGCCGCAACGAGGAACAGGCGGCCCGCCAAGCGGCCGCGGCCGGCGTAAGTCCCGAGGTTGTCTTCGTCGAGCCCGGAACGGGCGTGATGGTCACGAACTTCATCGATGGGACGGTCACCATGTCGCCCGGTTTGTTCAAGACGAGACCTGGATCGCCGGAAAGAGCGGGCCTCGCCTTCCGCAGATTGCACGAATCGGGCGCCGAGTTCCCCTTCCGTTTCGAACTCTTCAGCATGATAGACGATTATCTGAAGGTGTTGTCCGCCAAGAACGTCGATTTCCCCGAGGGCTATCATGACGTGCTAAGGGAATCGGATGAGATCCGATTGGCGCTCGCTGCCCATCCTTTGCCGCTTGCCGCCTGCCACTGCGATCCACTGTGCGAGAATTTTCTCGACACGGGAGAGCGCATGTGGATCGTCGATTGGGAATACTCCGGGATGAACGATCCGATGTGGGACCTAGGCGATCTGTCGGTGGAGGGGAGTTTCGATCCCGATCAAGAGGCCCGCATGATCGAGGCTTACTTTGGGGGCAGGCCGTCTCTCCCCGAGATGGGACGGATCGTCATCTACAAGGCCATGTGCGATCTTTTGTGGACGCTCTGGGGCCTGATCCAATTCGCCAACAAGAACCCAGCCGACGATTTCTGGGCCTATTCGCTCAATCGTTTCGAGCGCTGCAAAGCTCTGATGTCACAATCCGCCTTTGCTCGCTACGTGCATGAGGTAAGGCGCGGCGGTTAGGGCCTGTACTTCCTAAGAATTGAGGAAAGGGCCGTCTTGCCATCGGACTCCTCCTTGGCCTCGAGCGGTGCAGTCGGCTTGACCGCGGCCGCAGCTCTTCCCCACATCTGTCCGCTACCGCCCGTCTGCTGGAAACGGGGAGCTTCCTGCGGCCAGACTCCGGCGGCATAGGCGGGATCGCCCGCGCGGCGGTTGAAGTTTGTGCGCACCGATGGACGGCCGGCGCTGTTCTGGAACCTCGGGTCCACCGACGCACCCGCCGTGGCGACTTGTGGCGATGCCACAGTATCATCCACTCCCTCCGGGATGCCGCTTTCGGCGAGGGGATTGTAGGTCTGCTGGCGCCAGCGCGTGACGATGTCGTGAAGATAGCGTTCGTCCGCCATCTCCTTGGTCCAGTTTTGCGTAAACGACGCCGTCGTGCTTTTTGGCAGGCAATTGGCGGGAAGCAGGTCGAAGTTGATGCGCGTCGGCAGTGCCACGCCTTCACCGAAGGTCACGGCCTCGCCGGCGCCCATGGTTGGCATGAATTCAAGCAGGCTCGCGGCGGCATCCGATATGCCTGCGCGCAGGATTTCCTGGTCCCGTTCGTTGGTGAGCCGCATGGAGAAGATGGTGTTGCATTGCGATAGGATGGTGGGGTCGAGCTCCGCCGGCCGCTGCGTGATAATCGCGAGCGATACGCCATATTTGCGGCCTTCCTTTGCGATGCGCGAAATCGCCCGCTTGGTCGGCTCGAAGCCGAGCGTTCTGTCGTTGGGTACATAGCGATGCGCTTCCTCGCACACGAATGTGATCGGCACCTGTCCGCCGCTCCACAGGCCGAAGTCGAAGGCAAGCCGGCCGAGCACTGAAACCACGACGTTGATCACCTCCGAAGGAAGCCCGCCGAGCTCGAAGATCGTGATCGGTCTGCCGTTGACCGGTACGCGGAAAACGCGCCCGAGGATCTCCGCCATCGTGTCCTGCACCGTCAGGCCGCCGAACATGAAGGAGTAACGGGTGTCGCGTGTAATGGTCTCGACGCGCCCCTTGAGCCGCTTGTAGGGCGTGAGCTCGCCCCTGAGATCGAGCTTGCCGATGTACTCATCAAGAAGCGCGACGAGATCGGAGGCGCGATAGGGGATGGGCGTGTCGACGCCGATATTGCTGTTCTCCAGCGTGGGTTTGTCGCGAAAGCCGCCGCGATCCCGCCGCTGGTTTCCGAGATAGCGCAGCTTGGCCAATGGAATGAGATCGCGCAGGATTTCCGCATCGCTGTCCTTGCTGGGCTGGTTGCCCACCAGCACCTCGACGATCTCTTCAAAGTTCAGCAGCCAGAACGGCAGGTTCATGTTCTCCGGCGTGATGACCTCGGCGAATTCCCTGAACGCCGGGGCATACTCGCGGTGGACGTCGAGAAGCAGAATGTGCGCCTGCGGGTTCTTCTCGAGAATGCGCCTCAGGATGAGCGCCACGGCACACGACTTGCCCGTGCCGGTGCTTCCCAGCACGGCGAAATGCTTGCCCAGGAGTTCGTCGATCTTGACCATGGCCGGGATCGAACTGTCCTGCTGAATGTGGCCGACACGGATAGAAGTTTCCGCATCGCACGCGTAGGCCTTGGAAAGTTCCTCCTGGCTTGCCCTGTAGACCACATCTCCCAGGGCCGGATAGCTCGAAATGCCGCGGCGGAAATCCCTGGCCCGGCCATTCTCGTCCTTCGGCAGTTCACCAATGAATTCGACCTCGACGATGCGCAGTTCCTGCTCCTCGTGCACGTTCGAGGGCATGGGCGAACTCAGTGCCGACACAAGCGCCAGCGTCACGCACATGTCCGTGTCGACTTTGAGCAGCGTACCGATCTCCGGCCCCTTCCGCTGCGGGGAACCGGCATATTCCGGCGCCGCGTCGAGAAGGATCATGGCGTGCGCACCGGTAACCGCTACGATGCGGCCGACCCGTTCCAGCCCCGAGACGGGGGCATGCTTGTTGGGTCCGCTGCGAAGCTTGATCTCGTTCATGAGATGCTCCCCATCATCAGTTGAACTTTAGTGTCTGAGGCGCGCCAGCCGCGCTGCTGTGGCGTTCCCAGTATTGCTGGGTGGGCAGGTCGATGAAGATGCGCGTGCCTTTGCCCTTGATGCTGTCGATTCTGAGCGCCCCGCCGTGCAGCCGCGCCAGCGCGATTGAAATCGGCAGGCCGAGACCGGTTCCCTCGTTGCTTCGGCTGAGGCTCGATTCCACCTGGCCGAATGGCCGCTTGGCGATCTCGAGCTCCTGCGGCGACATGCCGACACCCGTGTCTGTAACGGTAAGCGTGACGAAACCGTCGGGCCGCGCCTCTGACTCGATAGTCATGCGTCCCTTGCTGGGGGTGAACTTGACGGCGTTCGAAAGAATGTTGATCAGGATCTGCTTCAGGCGCAGGGGATCGGCGCGCACGAGCGGCAGCGGCGCCTGGCACAGGTTTCTGATCTCGATGCCCTTCTCCTTGGCGCGGCCTTCGATGATCATGAGGCAGCTCTGGAGCGCCTCTTCGAGTTTTACCGGTTCTGCTTCCACCGTGAGGCTGCCTGCCTGGATTTTGGACAGGTCTAGAATTCCATTGATCAGCATCAGGAGATGCTCAGCTGCCTGCTTGATATAGGCGGAGTACTGCGCGACCTTGCTCGGTTCCGATATCTTCAGCACGTTGAGCATTTCTGCAAAGCCGATGACGGCGTTGAGTGGCGTTCGCAGCTCGTGGCTCATATTGGCGATGAATTCGGACTTGGCCTTCGAGGCGAGCTCGGCTTCGACCTTTGCCGCTCCGAGCGCCACCATGGATTTGTGTCGGGTGACGGCGCGGCCGAAATGCTCGGAATACTCCGCCATCAACGAGCCGTCCTTGAACCAACGCTGACCGAACGTACGCATGCCCGAGTACCCTGTCAGCAAAGCCTTACTAGAAATGAAATAACGGGGAGTTAACCCTGAGCATGGGTTCGTTCTGAATTGAGTCAAAACTCGACCTTTACCACCCCGTCATTGCTGCTAGACTGCGCACAACGGAAACGATTTTGGGCGGTTGTTTGCCTGCTTCCCCCGCGCCATGCGCGGACGTGCCGGAGCAGCTGGCGATTGCCGGGCGGAATTAAGTGGACGCAACCAGCGGACGGCCTTCGGCGCCTCCTGTTCTGCGGCGCGAAAAATGGTTAAGAAGGCGTTCACGCCGCCATCAGGCTGAACCGCGCCAAAGCTTCGACGACCAGGGTCAAGCTGTCATTTACGGAGCTCTCGATCTCGGCACCAACAATTGTCGCCTTCTCCTGGCAACGCCGCGCCCGGAGGGCTTTGCCGTTGTCGATGCCTTCTCCCGCATCGTACGGCTGGGGGAGGGTGCCAGTCAGACGGGCAGGCTGGGCGAGGCTGCCATGCAGCGCACCATCGAGGCCCTGCGCGTCTGCGCTAACAAGCTTATCTGGCGGAAGGTCACGAGGCGCCGGCTCATCGCCACGGAAGCCTGCCGAGCCGCCGAAAATGGCCAGGAATTCCTTGATCGCGTGCGCCTCGAGACGGGGCTTGAGCTTGAGATCATCGATCGCCAGACCGAAGCCCAGCTGGCCGTCGCGGGCGCCGAGCCGCTCATCGAACCTGGCGCCCGCCGCGTCCTGATCTTCGACATTGGTGGTGGCTCGACCGAGCTCATGTGGCTCGAACGCGAGACAGACAACTGCGTGATGCGCGATTGGATTTCTCTGCCAGCTGGCGTCGTCACCCTGGCCGAGCGCTTCGGCGGAGTGGAAGTCACGAGCGCAAGCTTCGAGCTCATGCGCGCGTATGTGCGGGATCTCATCGCTCCCTTTGTGGTGAGGGTCGGCGCCCTCAGCCCTGATCATCTCCTGGGCACCTCCGGCACCGTGACTACCATTGCCGGCGTGCAGATGCGACTGCGCCGCTATGACCGCTCTCGTGTCGATGGGTCTTGGCTCGCAAATTCCGAAATCGACGAGGTGGTCTCCAGGCTGCTTGCCATGAGCTATGAGGAGCGCGCTGCGAGCCCCTGCATCGGCCGCGACAGGGCGGATCTCGTGCTCGCCGGCTGCGCCATTCTCGAGGAGATCCGCCGAGCCTACCCGGCAGGTCGCCTGCGCGTCGCCGACCGCGGCTTGCGCGAGGGTATCCTTGCTTACCTCATGAAGGAAGACCGTGCTTACGGAGAGGACTGATGCCCGAGCGCTCCCGCCGTCCTCTCAAGGTCCGCGTCAAGACTGCCAAGGGCCGCACGCCCTCCCAGAAGCACTGGCTCGAGCGCCAGCTCAACGACCCTTTCGTACACGAAGCCAGGCGATTGGGTTATCGCGCCCGCTCAGCCTTTAAACTTGCCGAGATTGACGACAAGCACGGTCTACTTCGCCCGGGCATGCGCGTTATCGACCTGGGGGCGGCACCCGGAAGCTGGTCGCAGCTTGCCGCGCGGCGCACCCGAGCCGAGCAGGGCGAGGGCCATGTCGTCGCCATCGACGTGCACGGCATGGATCCGATTCCTGGCGTCACCGTGGTGAAAAAGGATTTCCTTGCCCCCGATGCGCCGGAAGC
>Ga0114129_10009579_pt1 | contig 13818 bp, 11 predicted proteins | sample RhiMetdeltSRZDD1_FD_80071 | JGI IMG/M metagenome (GOLD analysis project Ga0114129, IMG submission 80071) | Populus rhizosphere microbial communities from Tennessee, USA - Rhizosphere MetaG P. deltoides SRZDD1 (version 2) (version 2) | ecosystem: Host-associated > Plants > Roots > Rhizosphere >...
CCTGGTCCATTAGCAGGCGCATAGATGAACCAGGGTGGCCGGCGCACATTCCACATCGCGGCGTAGATGATTTGCGGGTTTGTCGGATCAAATGCGAGGTCTATCGCGCCTACATCATTGTCTTTGAACAACACCTTCTGCCAGGTCGTCCCTCCATCGCGCGAGCGGTAGACACCGCGATCGGGATTCGGTCCATAGGCATGGCCAAGCGCCGCGACAAAGACTGTATTAGGCTTCGTTGGGTCAACGATTATGCGACCGATCTGACGTGTGTTCTCGAGACCGAGATGCTTCCACGTCTTGCCTTCGTCGGTGGATTTATAAACACCGTTGCCGAACGAGATTGAGTCGCGCATGTCGGCTTCACCAGTCCCCACATAAATGATTTTTGAATTCGAGGGCGCCACGGCAAGAGCCCCGATTGACGCGATCGGCTGCGAATCAAAGATGGGGACCCACGTCCGTCCCGCATTAATTGTTTTCCACACGCCTCCACCGACCGACCCAAAATAAAACGTTTCTGGTTCGCTTATGACACCGCTTACTGCATTCACGCGACCGGCACGGAATGGGCCAATCATCCGCCACCGCAGGGCAGAAAAGTATTGGGTGTCTCCGTCATTCATCCGTGTCTCGGCTGATGAAAACCGCACCCACGTGGGCGTTAACGACAGGAAAAGCACGCATAGCGCTGCCAGTAACGTTCGGCAGAGTTTGATCTGAGTGGGGTCAAACATACGAACTCGGTCTCCTTGTGCTATGTCTTTGAAATTAAAATGAGTGTTGAACCTGAAAGCCGCGAGGCGACATTTTACAGGAACGGGCCATTAACGCCATCGGCTGGTTGCGAGCAACGGGAGTTGGGAGTTAAATATGCCAATCTCGACGACAAATTAAACTCCTGAAGCATACCCAGAATGATCGGCTCCACACTCGGTAACTACAAGATTCTCGAAAAGCTCGGCGAGGGCGGACAGGGGACAGTCTACCGTGCCGTCGACTCGAAGTTGGGCCGACCAGTCGTCATCAAAGTTCTTCCGGCTGAGTTAACTGCGAAGGAAGCGAACCTTAAACGCTTTGAACGTGAAGCACGCCTCGCTTCCGCGCTGGATCACCCAAACATCTGCACGATCTTCGATCTTAACGAGATCAATGGCATCCACTTCATCGCGATGCAGTACATCGAAGGACGCAACGTTCGACAACTTGTCAATGGACGGCCGTTGTCATTGGAAAGCGCCTTATCGATCGCTGTTCAAGTCGTTGACGCATTAGCCACGGCGCACGCGCGCGGCATCATTCACCGCGACATAAAAGCCGGCAATGTAATGGTCACTCCAAACGGCCAGGTAAAAGTTCTCGACTTCGGGCTCGCAAAATTGCTGGACGAAGATGCCGCTCGCACGTCGGGAATACATCACACCGAACTAACAGAGGTTGGAATTCCATACGGCACTGCGACGTATGCGGCACCGGAACAAGCACGTGGCGATCGCGTGGATGCTCGCGCCGACATCTTCTCAGCGGGCGTGTTGTTGTACGAAATGCTGACCGGCAGCTGGCCATTCAAAGGTCAAACGGCAGTCGATGTACGGCACGCGGTGCTGCACGATGAGCCCGCGCCTCTTGCTGATGCGAGACCGGGTCGCACGCCGGCAAAGCTACAAATGATTTTGGATAAAGCGTTAGCGAAGGACGTACGCAATCGTTATCAGCGAATCTCCTACTTCGGCGACGATCTGCGGACAGTTATCAAGGAATTGGGCGCTGAAGCGCTTCCGGGGTTGGATGACAACATCTCGCCAGTCGCTCCGAAACATCTCGAGCAAAAAAATCCTATGGCTCGTGCGTTTCGCTGGCTAACTGGAGGGCGGCCCGGTGACACCGGAGCTTTTGCGGTGGCTCGACGGATGAAAGCGTCGTCGTCGTCGGCAGAAAAAGAGGAAAGTACGGGAAGCAGCCTCACGGAAACCGACAGAAAGAGTGTGGCTATCCTGCCTTTTAAGAACATCGGCAATGATAGTGACATCAATTTCTATCAGTTCTCGCTTGCGGATGCCGTCATTACTGAACTTGCGCGCGTTAAGTCGTTGGTCGTGAGGCCTTCTTCCGTAATTGTGAAGTACCAGGAGCGCCAAGTTGACCCGGCTGTCGCCGGACGTGAATTGAGAGTCGATGCCATTCTCACGGCCACTTTTCTGCGTGCAGGTGACCGCTTACGTGTAACGGCTCAATTACTTAATGTGCGAACAAGCGAAATTCTCTGGAGTGAAAGAATCGACGCAGAAGCCAGTGACATCATCGGGGTCCAAGATACGATCGTAAAGCGAATAGTCGAAGGTCTACGTCTTGAACTTACTCCGGATGAAGAACACGCACTCGCAAAAGGTTCCACCGCAGATGCCGCCGCTTCCGAAGAGTATCTGCGCGGCCGCGATCGAATGGGGCGTTTTATCTATCACACGATCGCGCGCGAGGATGTTGATTCAGCAATCGAGCATTTTCGTCGCGCAATCGAGTTGGATCCGAAATTTGCTCTCGCCTACTCGGCTCTTGGCGGTTGTTACGTTAACCGCGTGCTGAAAGGTCTCGGTCAGGCGGGAGATCACCAGAAAGCGAAGGATGCATTCTCTAAGGCTCTGCGCCTCGATCCGCAACTACTCGAAGCACGGATGCACATGGTGTTCATCTATTTGACCGGAGGCAACAAGGCGAAGGCGCGTGAAGAAGTCGAGTTATTGCGTGAACAGTATCCGAATGACGTCGGTGTGCACTTTGTGCGTGGCGTGCTTTCGCGTCTAAGCGGCCAGTATGAGCGCGCCTTACGAAGTTTCGATCGCATGACGCGTCTGAATCCAGCGGAAGATGTGGTAGCCAGCTATAACCGAGCCCGCATTATGATGTATCAGGGCCGGTACGAAGACGCACTGGCGGAGCTTGATCGGGGTGCGGAAATGGAGGCCGAGCATCCATTGATCATGGTCTTCCGCGCTCGTGTTCTGTATTACCGTGGAGAGGTCGACCCAGCGACACGGATCCTCCAACATTTGTTGCAAAAACATCCGCAGATGGATGGGATTCGCCCCATTCTCGCAATCTGTCTCAGCGCTCAAGGACATCATTCAAAGGCCAACGAACAACTCACGAACAAAGTAAGGCTCGCCGCCGAAGCGGATTACGATATATCTTACTGGTTGGCTTCTGCGTATCTCTTGCAGGGCCGCCAGGTAGAAGCGCTACGCTGGCTTGAAACTGCCATCAGCCTGGGCAACGAAAACTATCCATGGTTTGAGTCTGATCCCAATTGGTCTGATATGCACGAAGATCCTAGGTTCAAAGAACTGATCGGAAACATCAAGCGCGACATGGATCCAAAGGACAAACCTGAATGAAAACATTCGTCGTTGGCGACATTCACGGTCGCTGCGCGCAGTTGTTAAACCTGCTCGACCTCTTACCTCGAGATCCTCAGACTGACACGCTGGTGTTTTTGGGTGATCTTATCGATCGAGGAGCGGATGCTCCCGGGTGTGTGGATCACATCCTGAAGATGTGCCGCGAAAATCCAGAACGGGTTATCTGTCTAAGAGGAAATCACGAACAGATGATGCTGGATTTTCTTGAGGGCGTCAGCAACCTCTGGTTGACTCCGGTCACCGGGGGTGAACGAACCTTCGAACAGTACACTGGCAGACCGGTGGAGGTTGATAGCGAACAGGATATTCATGACCTGCGGTTAGCACTCGAGCAGGCAGTCCCATCTGAACATGTTGAGTTCATGCAAGAGACCCGTCTTTATCACGAAGACGACTACGCGATCTACGTGCATGCAGGTTTGGACGAAGGCAAACATCCGCGCGATAGTTCTCCACTGTCGCTGTTGTGGATGCGTGATATGGACTTTTACAAAAACTACCACGGCAAGCCTTGCGTGTTCGGACATACGCCGACTCCGTTACTGCCGTTGCGCGGGCGTCTCGGGCGCCATGGTATTTATATTTCTCACAGTGCCATCGGCCTCGACACCGGCTATAACCACCAGTCGCCATTGAGTTGTTTGTCACTTCCTGACTTTAATCTCTATCAGACGTTTGCAGATGGCCGCGAAGAGAATCACCAGATAACATCCTTCATTCCTGAAGCTTTGAGGGAGATGCAACGCCAAGCCGGAATAGGATAAGAAGCTTCGGTTGGTCTTAGTCAGGAAACGATAGGACCTATGCGTAGGTCCTATACAAACTGTGAAAATCTGCGGCTGGTTCTCTATTTCGTGCGATTGAGTGTGAAGTCAGCAATCTGCTTGAGCGCGATCGTGGGCCTGTTGATTGACTCCAAGGCTAAACACGCTTCCCGGTGAGCTCTTGCGGCAGCGGACCTCGTCTCTTCCAATCCATACAACGCTGGATAAGTGGCTTTGTCGGCGCGCGCGTCCTTGCCCGGAGTTTTTCCAAGTTCCGTTTCAGTTGCGGTCACGTCAAGCAGGTCGTCCGTTATCTGGAAAAGTAATCCAAGACTCGTGGCGTACTTCGTCACCGCTTCGAGTTCAACCTCACTTGACCCCGCGATGATTGCGCCACAGCGAACCGCACAGATTATTAGTGCAGCAGTTTTTAATCTGTGAATCTCGTCGAGTTCGTCGCCGGTGACCTTTTGCGCTTCGGCCTGGATGTCTAAAGCCTGCCCAGCAACCATTCCCCGGGGCGTTCCTGCCGCCCGTCCCAACTCGCTATTCAAACGCACTCGCGTGACCGGGCTCAGGCGTTCATCCTCTGCAATGGTCTGAAATGCGAGTGTCTGTAGGGCGTCGCCGGCGAGGATTGCTGTAGCCTCGTCATATCTTACGTGACACGTAGGTCGACCGCGGCGAAGATCGTCATCGTCCATTGCAGGCAGATCATCGTGGACCAATGAGTATGTGTGAACCATCTCCAGGGCGCATGCGGTTCTCAGCAAACACTCGTTTGTCGCTCCGAAGGTATGCCCCGAGGCCAACAGTAACGCTGGGCGGAAGCGCTTGCCGCCGGCAAACACGCTCCAGCGAATCGCTTCATGAACCCGTTGCGGAGACACGTCTGCAGCCGGAAGCAGAGAGTCCAACGCCGCATCCACCAAACGCCTGCTTTCAACCAATCCGGTATTAATGTCAGTTTGGTCTGACGAGAGCACGTCAGAAGCCTTCATCTTCGTTTTCCGATGCAGCAGCTGAGCGCGTGGCTTCGTTGAAAGGAGCGGCGACCGGTCGACCTTGATTATCACGCATAAGGATCTCGATTCGTCGTTCAGCCTGACTAAGTCGCTCCTGACATTCGCGCGAAAGGCGAATACCCTGTTCGAAGAGTTCGAGACTTTTTTCAAGCGGCAAGTCGCCGCCTTCCAGTTGTTGAACGATCCGCTCCAACGCCTCGAGCGAGGCCTCGAACGACCGCGGTTGCTCTTGAGTTGTTTTCGGTTCAGACATAATTCATTGCCAATTGCCAATTGCCGATTGCCAATTGAGCTGCGGGACCATTTCCGATCAGTAATCTAAAATCGGCAATCGGCAATGTCATCGGTTCCTTCGCCTTGGTTTCGTTTGCTTCAAGAACGGCAGCTTTAGATCCAGGCTCCCAATTGCCGGCAGATCTTTCATGACACTATCGACGACGCGTTCGATAACAACGTCGTCTTTGAAGTCTACAACTTTCCAACGATCCCCATCGCGTCGCAGCGCAAGTTCAATCGTCCGATCAGGGATTGCGGCAATCGCACGCGCATTATCACCCTGCGTACTGATTGTGGCTACCGAAGACACGGCAAGAGCGACAAGAAGAAACGGCTTTGACTCGGCGCGCGCAGAAAACTCTTTGATTTCTTTAGCGACTTCCGTGTTTGTTCGATCCTTAAGCTCTGGCAGCAAGGATGGAAGCATGTTGTCGATCTTTTGTTGTAAAGAATCGTTGAGGACGATGCCGTAACGACTGCCGGCTTTTTGCCTTACATTAACAAGAAGGTTCTTCGCGATAGCATCGTTGTCCAGCTGGTTGTTAAAAGCCGCCATATCGTTGCGTTGCGCGGCGTCGATGATGAGTGCGAGCGAGTAGGCTGGTGTTGTTTGGTACTGTCGCCACCAGAAGAACACGCCGGCGGCTGCAACGAGCACGAATACGAAAACGAGCGCCACCAGGATGGCGAGCACTTTGGGCCATCTGCGCCGACGACCCCTTTGATCAGAGCGTGATGTAACACGAGGTGACGCCGCACCCGGCTGATCCAAATTGATCACTATTCTGTTCTTAACAGGATCGGCCATGATTTTCGATATCGTTGTGTGCTCGATACGCTTTAGGTTGTCGTAGCTCGTCGACAACCTCTCATTCTCCCCAAGCTTTAGCTTGGGGTACCGCATACTTGAAGTTAAATAACCGTTTTAACGGTTTAGCTGACAGCGTGAGCGTCGAACCTGGAAAACCGTTGAAACGGTTACGCAGATTTAGTGGTCAGCTCACCCCAGGCTGAAGCCTGGGGTGAATCAGAAGTCGCATTCGCATCACGACAACTGCGGCTCCTTCGACACCTTTGAAACCTTTGCGCTAAACTTCCCTTTCGCCAAACGTACTCCGACTTCATCACCCACCTGCACTGCCGCAGCATCCCGCAACAGTTTTCCATCCGCGTCCTGCGCAATCGCATAGCCACGTTGAAGAACGGCCAACGGCGACAATGCATCCAACGACGCGGCCGCAAGCCCAAGTCGCTCTCTCGCGCTCTGCAAACGCGATTCGAGAGACAGAGTGGTCGCCGCCGATGCTGTCTCAAACCGCGAACGTGCCGCAGCTACACGCACCTGTAACCGAGCCGGAGAGAGTTTTTGGACCATGGCGGTGGTGCGTTGGCTCGCTTTCCGCATCTTTTGGTTCACTACCAACTGCAATTGATGGGTTGCGGTATTGGCATCCAAACGTGCATTACGTAGTCGACCCCTTACTTCGTCGAATACTTTGGAGAGCGCCTGCTCCTGTACCTGTGCCCGCGCGCCAACAATTCGATAGCGCATCAGACGCACAAGTTGCCGGCCGGCGTGCTCAAGCGCCGAACAAATCTGATCTTCACGCGCCGCGACGATCTCCGCTGCCGCAGACGGAGTTGGAGCGCGGTGATCCGCGACGAAATCGGCAATCGTAAAATCTGTCTCGTGACCTACAGCAGAAATCACCGGAATCGCCGACTTGCGTATGGCGCGCGCGACTTCTTCCTGATTGAAAGCCCAAAGGTCTTCTGTGGAGCCGCCACCCCGACCCACAATCAAGACATCGACTAAGTCACCGGTGCGACCATCGCGTCTCGCGCGTTCGTGGTACTGATTGATAAGCCATATGGCGCGTGCGATTTCTGATCCAGCACCTTCGCCCTGGACACGGGCCGGTGAAAACAGAATATGGACCGTGCGCGTGCGGCGCGACAAAACATTGAGAATATCGCGTATGGCAGCGCCGGTCCGTGAGGTAACGATTCCAACGCGGCGTGGGAAGACTGGCAATGGCCTTTTCAGTTCTTTCGCAAACAGTCCCTCCGCTTGCAAACGATCGCGCAATTGTTCGAAGGCAATGCGCAAAGCTCCAGCGCCAACTGGATCGAGCGACTCAACAATTAACTCGTAATCACCACGAGGGGGAAACACGCTCAGTTTGCCGCGAGCGCGTACATGCAAACCGTCATTGGGTCGAAATCGGATGCGTTGATTCGAAGAGCGAAAACATTTTGCGCGCAGTTGTGCACCCTCGTCTTTAAGTGAGAAGTACCAATGACCCGAGGAGTGAGCCTTGAAGTTTGAGATTTCGCCTTCAACCCACACTGAAGCAAAACGCGATTCGAGAGTGGTTCTGACGGAGTTTGTAAGTTCGGAAACACTCAGCGGCCGGCGTTCAGTTTCATCGAACAGGGCCGAGAATAGAGGCTGTGACATATGAGGGATGAAGGATGAAGGATGAGGGCGGAAAAGGCAAACGGACAGGGGCAGGAGCAGTAAGCAGGAGGAGGAATCATTGGTCAATTATCATTGGACATTTTTCATTTATCATTTTCTTAATATCGGTCGTCTCGTTTAAAGGTCCTGTGTTGTCATTGCGCCAAATGTCAAATGAGAAATGTCCAATGATAATTGATCAATGATTCCTGCTCGTGCCTGCTGCTCCTGGCTCCTGTACTCTTAGCTACGCTCTCGTGGATAGGCGATTTGAGCCTTTTGAAGTTTCGGATTCTTGAGATCCAGTCGGAGCTTGTAGTGTTCATCGCCGGCACGACAAAAGGAGATGATGTACTGTGAACCAAGCCGCTTGGAGATCTCGAGTAAGGCTATCTTGAGCTCCTCGCGATTCTTTGGAAATGCCGCAGTACCGCCAGTTTGTTCTGATACCTTCCTAAGAGCACCACGATCCAATGTGTTGTCGCGTCCTGCCACGCCGATCGCGTAGATCGCTACATCGCATGCAATTGCACTATCGATCGACGTGCTGATTTTCCCCTTGCTCGACGTATCCACTCCGTCGCTAAGCAATATCACTGCTCGCCTGCGTTTGGGATCTCCGACCGAACCATAGATCCTTTCGAGTGCTCGAGCTGACGTGTCCCAAAGTGATGTTGCGCCTGGAAAAGATGGACGTCTCGTGGGCAGCGGCCCTACGACAATGCCGCCAGCAACGTAGCCTGGTGGGATTACAACCTTGACCGAATCCAGCGCCGCCAAGAGTTTCGACACGTCGTTGGTGAGTGGCTGTTCAACTTCGATTTCGTTGGAGAAAGAAAGCAGCGCGACGCGATTGATAGGCGCCCTCAGAACTTCCTGAATCAGCGCCTTTGCCACCGGCTTCGTCACGCCTAAGGATTCTTCCTGCGAAACACTCACGTCAATCAATACCGCTAAATCCAACGGCGTCCCAACCTGAAGATCGATCGCAGACACCGGTGTAATTTCGTTGTTGACCTTGAGAGTTAAATCGTCTTTTGTGACATCCGTCGGAACATTGCCTGATTCATCGATTATCGAGAAAACAACATTAGCGGGATGACTACCGGCTGCACACGTTTGCGCAACTTGATTCTGAGGGTTGGACGAAGTCGCAGAATTCAGAAACAGAACGATAACAGGGAGTATTGTGAGGCTAACCTGTCTGACTGAGAGGATATTCATTCGCCACTAAATCACTGATTCGCACTAACCACCGGACTTAGTCGCACGGACGCGCCATCTTTGCTCGTGATAACGCGCATTCGGGGAGGGGCAGACGAAGAAGAGTTGGAAGCGTAGGTGATCGTGTAGGCTGTGCGTAGTTGCACCACCACGTCGTCATATGCGCGCTGCAGATCTTGTAAGCGTTTAATTGGGTAGTAGACGCCACCAGACGCCGCCGCCAATTTTCGGCCTTCTTCGTCCGCGCGCGTCGTTAGAGTCAGGTAACGAGTGCGCAAAGGGTCGATCGTCACATTCGCCTGCGGCACACTCGATTGCGGCACTAAACCCGAGGGCACATACAGGGGATAGACTAAGGCCCCAGACTCAGTCAAAGCTTCGAGAATCGCCGGAAACGGAATGAACGACTTGTTGTCGTCTCCGTCCGACATAATAACCACGGCCGTTCGCTCACCGCGAAACTGCTTCAACGTTTCAGCAAGCACGTAGCCCAGCGCGTCATACAGCGCAGTTCCACCACCAGCATCAATCTCGTCGAGTTTCTTCGACAGCAGCTGTCTGTCAGTCGTGAAATCCGAGATCACCTGGATGTCGTCGCGGAAGCTGATGATGGCAATGCGATCCTGAGGACTCGTCGTCTGGAGAAAATCGCGTGCGGCTTTACGAATAAAGTCCATTCGCTCTTCCACACTGCCGGAAACGTCCAGCAACAACACAAGATTAAAAGGTTCGTTTGTGGGAACGACGTTAGTCACGCGTCGTTCTATGCCATTCTCATAGACGGTGAAGTCAGATTCGCGCATTCCACCTATCGCGCGACCATTGCGATCCGTAACGCTCGCATTGAACCGCTTCAACTGCGGCGCGACGGAGCTGACTATCTGTCCCGGGGGTGTCGAACGTCGAAGCGTTGGTTCACGTTCGATAGGTGGCAACGTTTTCGCGTAATCGCCAAACATCCTGGGAGATACTTTGCGGATTGCGTCAACCAGATGCACATCGCCACTGCGGACAATAGCCCGGGCTGCTTCTGTCAATGGACGCTCACGGAGATCGGCAGGCGCTAGACTGGGATCGACGTTCAAGAGAATCACGCCACGACGAGTTTGAAAGTTGAGCGCGACCCGTTCTTCCTTCTTCGCTTTTTCATCGCCCAGCTTCCCGGAGATTCGGAATGTGCCACCCGCTTTTTCCTTAACCTCTGGCAATTCGACGTCGCTCATGTAACGTGGCTTGCTCGCGAGCCACCAAAAGTCGACCTTTACTGCATCAAGCGGAACGTCGGCATGAATCGTCCCTGTGTCCGTTTTGACAGCTGCGGATTCGACATTACCAACTACGTCGACAGCGCCCGCCTCACTTTCAATCTCCACTTTCGATCGCAATGGAATCCGCACGACGATATCGATCCGGTCTTGTGGGCGTCGACTGCGCACTTCAATCTCGATATTGCCGCCTTTTGCCTCAGCTTTAATGTCGCTCTCATCAACCGGCAGACCTGCCGATTGAGCTTGGATCGTCACTTTTTTTTGCTGTTCTTCAGAAGCGATCACGCTGACCCGGCCATCACGATTGCGAATCACAATCGACACTGTTTCCGGCGTGTCGAGCTCACGTTGAAAGCTCTGCGCCAACGCAGATTGGCTCAGACAGCCAATCAACACGGCTGCCAGGAAGCTAAACAGGATGACTTTGGGGAAATACGAGCACCCGTGACTCGGGGCAAAGCATTCACGGCAAAACATCGCGTGCGATCTTGCCCGCCTAAAGTCCTCGGGTCAAGCGCAGGTAACGCACCTCAAAGCCTAACAGGATTAGCGGATTTCAGAATTACGAGATATTTTTTGTAAACCCAGACCCGAATTGCATGTCGCAGAATTAGCGCGGGAGAGCTGCACTCGTTGGGGAGGTTAAGAAAGCCCTCGCATCGTTCGGTGTTTGCTGCCTTATCGGCTATCATATCCGGACCTAAACCAATCAGCCCCCGTTTCCTTGTCGCCTCGCTTTCCCAGGAGACTTCCTTTGGCAACACAGCAAGCCCGACAATTGGCACACTTTCCCAGAAAGTCACAAGAGCGCGAACCAGACCAGCGACTCATTATTCACAATCTCGTTAAGCGAGATCCGCGCACCGGATTAGCAGAAGACGTCCGAGCAGGTTTAACCGCCTATCCGAAACGGTTCCTCCCGAAATATTTCTACGATGAGCTCGGTTCACAACTATTCGACGCAATCTGCCTGTTACCGGAGTATTACCTGACTCGCGCCGAGAACGAGATACTCCAACGTTACTCCGATGAAATTGCGGCTTCAGTCGACGGCCCAAAAACTCTGGTTGAAATGGGAAGCGGTAGCGCATGGAAGACCAGGTTAGTAATCGAAGCACTCTTGCGAAAGCAATCCGAATTGTTGTTCATGCCGGTTGACATCTCTGCAACCGCTCTGGAGAACAGCTCGCGTATTCTCCTTCAGTCGTATCCCCGTCTCAGGATCGAGGCTTATGCAGCCGACTACTTCGCGGGCCTGGCAGAGCTAGGCAAGAAGCAGCGCGGGCGAACGCTCGCACTCTTTTTGGGTTCGAACATCAGCAATTTCGATCAGGACGAAGCGCTGAGATTTTTGCGCGCGCTCCGGGCAATGCTGCGTGCAGGTGACGCACTTCTGCTCGGCGCTGATTTGAAGAAGGACCCGGCAATTCTCGAAGCTGCGTACAATGATGCGCTCGGCGTGACCGCCGCGTTCAATCTTAATGTCTTAGCCAGAATCAATCGCGAACTCGGTGGCAATTTCGACTTACGCGCATTCAAGCACAAGGCCTTTTACAACCGAGCGATGGGCCGCGTCGAGATTTACATCGAAAGCGTGCAGGCTCAGAAGGTGCGAATTGAAAAGCTGAATCTCGAGGCTGAGTTCAGTGCCGGTGAGCTAATTCATACCGAAAACTCCTACAAGTACGACCTTTCTGACATTGGGCAGATGGCCACGCTCACGGGCTTCACACGGGCGCGGACGTGGCTCGATTCGAGTGAGCATTTCAGTAGTAATCTCCTGCTCGCCAGTTGATGACAAATGGCTGGTCCTGTTGATAGCGCGCTGGTAGAGTTTCGTGACGTCAGTTACAGCGTCGGTACCACAAAGATAATCTCCAACCTCAGTCTGGTCGTAGAACAAGGCGAGACGCTAGTGCTGCTCGGTGAGTCGGGCTGCGGAAAAACCACGACCTTGAAGCTCATCAACCGGCTATTGGATCCCTCAGCTGGTCAAGTGCTGGTCGAAGGAAAGCCTTCCACTGAGTGGGATCCCATCGCGCTTCGTAGACGTACCGGCTACGTAATCCAGGAAGGTGGCCTTTTCCCTCACTTCACAATCGCTGAAAACATCGGCCTCGTACCGAAGTTATCAGGATGGACTGACGCAAAGATCAACGAGCGCGTAGACGAACTACTTCAACTTGTCGGACTGAACTCGAAAGAGTTTGCAGAGCGATACCCGCGAGAGCTTTCGGGCGGACAGCGCCAGCGAGTGGGTGTTGCGCGCGCTCTCGCCGCAGATCCATCGCTGCTGTTGCTCGATGAACCTTTTGGCGCGCTTGATCCGTTGACCCGCGCCAGCCTGCAAAGAGAATTCGCCGCGCTCGCTCAACGTTTGGCCAAGACTGCAGTTGTGGTGACACATGACGTGCGTGAGGCGCTGCTGCTTGGTGACAGGATTGCGCTAATGCACCGTGGACAGATTGAACTGGTTGATTCTCCAAAGAGTTTTGTTCAGTCCAAAAATCCGCGAGCGCGCGCTTACCTGGAAACGCTGAAGGTGATGTCCGATACGCTTTAGCTTGTCGCGAGGTGCGCCAGCTTTCAACTTCTTTCAGGAATGCAGCGGTTCAATCACGTTCAACCCTCAGCTTCTGAAAGCAGTTGAACCTGCGGCACATCACGACAAGCTGAAGCGTATCGGACATCTGGTTGCCGCATTCATCCAAGCTTAGATGTAACTGACAAGCTAAAGCGTATCGAACATCAAGAATGACTTTCTTGCAATTCATCCAACGAAACTGGCCGGAACTGCTAACACTCACGCGCCAGCATATAGTGCTCGTTGTTACAGCGATCCTCATCGCAGTGGCGATCGGCGTCCCGACCGGGATTCTTCTCACACGCTATCGTTCACTACGCGCTCCGGTTCTCGGTGTCGCGAATATCATGCAAACAGTCCCCAGCCTCGCTCTGTTTGGTTTTCTTATTCCTCTGCCATTCATTGGTGGCATTGGAGCCCGCACTGCTCTCGTCGCGCTGGTCCTTTATTCACTGCTGCCTGTGATAAGAAACACCGTAACAGGAATTCTTGGAGTGGACCCGAGTGTTCGAGAAGCGGCAGTGGCAATGGGAATGACTGACAGGCAGATTCTCACGCAGGTTGAATTGCCGTTGGCCATGGGAGTCATAGTTACTGGTGTTCGAGTAGCAACGGTCATCGCTGTCGGTGTTACGACGATAGCTGCGGCGGTTGGCGCCGGCGGTCTAGGCGTATACATCTTCCGCGGACTCCGGCAATACGACAACAATCTGCTACTGGCCGGTGCTGTCGCGGCCGCCCTACTCGCACTGCTTGCAGATTTTCTTCTCGGGTTACTCGAACAACAATTTACTTTTGAA
>Ga0114129_10009581_pt1 | contig 13817 bp, 13 predicted proteins | sample RhiMetdeltSRZDD1_FD_80071 | JGI IMG/M metagenome (GOLD analysis project Ga0114129, IMG submission 80071) | Populus rhizosphere microbial communities from Tennessee, USA - Rhizosphere MetaG P. deltoides SRZDD1 (version 2) (version 2) | ecosystem: Host-associated > Plants > Roots > Rhizosphere >...
ATCGAGGACGGTCAGTGGAACGAACCGGAGTATCTGGAATCGATCCGCCGGTTTGGTCAAAAGGTCACGCTCGTCGAGGCAGGGGAGCAAACAGTAGCGCTGAAGCTCGTCACGGCAGGAGTGTGAAGGAGGAGTAAGGTGAACTGGGAAGTCTGAAGTCTGAAGTCTGAAGTCTGAAGTTTGAAGTTTGAAGTTTGAAGGCGCGGCCTGAAAGGAAGAACTCATATGCGACGTCTAGCGTTTGTTCTCTCGCTCGCGACGGCATCGTCGCTGCTCGCGCAAGCGCCTCAACCGCCGGCGTGGGCGTACGCGATACCGACACCGCCGCCTGGAGGAGCGCCAGCTGCTCCCCCCGCGCCGGATACGTCGATGAAGCAGCTTCCCGGCAGCACTCTGAGCTTCACACGACAGCAGATCTCCGATGGATTCGGTCCAGCGGACTGGTTTCCAGGAGACCACCCGACAATGCCGGAGATCGTCGCGCATGGAAAACGGCCTGACGCACGAGCGTGTGGACTCTGCCATTACCCCAACGGCAAGGGCCGCCAGGAAAACGCCGGCGTCTCCGGCCTGCCTGTCTCGTACTTCATCCAGCAGATGAACGATTTCCGCAACGGCCTCCGCAAGAGCGCCGATGCGCGCAAGGCCAACACCAACGCGATGATCGCGATCGCGAAGGCGTTGACGCCCGAAGAAATCAAGGAGAGCGCCGATTACTTCGGCGCGATGAAGTGGACGCCGTGGATCAGAGTCGTGGAAGCGAACACCGTGCCGAAGATGGTGAGCCGCGGCGGCATCTGGATTCCCGTCGAGGGGAATCAAACCGAGCCTATCGGTACTCGCGTCGTGGAGACGCCGGAGAATCCCGAACGCACCGAGATCCTTCGGGATCCGCGCTCCGGCTTCGTCGCCTACGCGCCGGTTGGCAGCATCAAGAAAGGCGAGACCCTCGCCAAGAGCCGGGCGCTCGATTGCAGCGTGTGCCACGGCGCCGACCTGCAGGGCGTCGGGCCCGTGCCCGGAATTGCGGGACGATCGCCAAGCTACCTCGCGCGTCAGATGTTCGACATGCAGGCGGGCGCGCGTCGCGGTGAGTGGGCAGAGCTGATGAAGCCTATCGTCGCGAAGCTGACGGAAGAGGATGTCGTCAACATCGTCGCGTACGTCGCATCTCGGATGCCAGCCAGCAGGTAACAGCGAGAACTCTCAACTTTCAACTTTCAACGTTCAACTTTCAGGGTTCAACGTTCAAGGTTCAACGAGATTTGAGCCCTGAGCGTTGAACGTTGAAAGTTGAAAGTTGAAAGTTGTTATGGCTCGACTGTTATCGTCACGTCGGACGGCGCACGAAGGATGCTGTCGTGGCCGAACGCGCGGATGGTGTACGTGCCCGCCTGCGTGAACGTCGCCGTCACCGATACTTTGCCATCGACGACCTTGACGTATCCTTCAGGGTCGAATCTTGCTCCGGCAGGTCCGCGATAGATCTGCCAGAGCACCGACAATCCCTGCGGCGGGCGCGGCCGCTGCGGCAGCGGCACGTTGACGGGCGAGGGCGGCGCGCCGCGCAGCGACGGCTCGAGCGGGCGTGGTTGACGGGGTTTGGCCGAGGGGGGCGGCACCCCATCGTCTGTGACCGACGCGGTGATGGTCGCGGGCGTCCCGACGCGCGGGCGGCCGATGGGATCGATCTTGACGACCGGCGGCTGATCCTTCGCGATCAGTTCGTTGCTCACCTGGACGCTGCCGCCGTTGTTGGCGACTTCCACTTTACGATCGATCTCCCAGACGTCGAGCAGCGTCGCGCGCGCTGTTTCCGCTTTGCCGTGCGCGGTCAGCGTCCAGACGAGCTCCTTCTTGCGATCCCAGTTCTGCGGAACGTTCACTCTGAAAACGAAGTGATTCTCGCGCGGATAGAAGTAGGTCGGCTGACCGCGATCTGCTGGCGCCGGCTCGAAGCTGTTCGCCGCGCCAACAGGAAGCGCGAGCTCCTCGACATGATTCCGGTTCAAGTACCCGAACACCATGTTGAAGCTGCCGTCGGGTACACGCTCCCACCCTTCGTAAATGGGAACGACCGGCTGGCCCGATTTGAACTTGATGTGGAGCTCGGTCGACTGCGATTGCGCGACAAGCGGCGCCGTGGCCAGCACGAGCCACGTCATCCGCAATCCGCAATCCGCAATCCGCAATCTCATTGAGGCTGGCCGGCCGTCGTGTTCGTCCTTTTCCCCGCGTTCTTTCTCGCCTCGAACTCGGTTTTGTATTCCTCGTCCGAGAGGTCATACCAGGTGATCCACGCGAAGCCCATCTCGTCGATGGTGCGGTTGCCGCTGCCGACCCAGTTCCTCGGATCGGGATTGCCTTTGCCCGGCGAGTTGTCGTGCCAGCTGATGACGTGGAGGACCGTCCCGGCCGGATAGATCGGCGCAACATCGTCGGCGTACACGGAGACGATGTGCCAGTTGAAGCTCCAGTCGGCGCAGTTGATCTGCTCCGTCTTGTTGTCCGGATAGATCAGCTCGATGCACTGCCGTTTGCCGCGCGTGTGCATGTGCGGCTGAAACGCCGTGATCTTTCCCGGCTTGTTGAACCGGGTGTAGCCGTCGCTGCGCACGTAGGTTGACCCGCCAGGGATATCGAGTGGTTCGGTCGGCTGGCCGAGCTGCTTCGAGTACACGATGTGCTTCGGCACGTAGCCTTTGGGATAGAACACGATGCCGAGCTGTGACTGGTCCGTGATTTCCTGACCGACGGAGTGATAGTGGAAGTCGAACTTGATCTTCGAGCCGGCCTTCAGCAGACGGCCGGAACCCTCGGGAAACAGGTCGCCATTCTTTCCGACCGCGAACTCGTTGAGAAACTGGCCCGCTTCGGCGCTGCTGTCGTCGCCGTTGCTGTCGCCGGTCGCGTCGGCGTCGACTGCGTAGGTGAGCAAATGATGCACGACGGCGGTCTTCCCCGGCTTGCTTTCGATCGCCTTGATGTAACGATCCTCCGTCAACCCCGTGTCCACGTAGTAGCTGCCCCACCAGTCCGACGCTTCCGGCGGCACGACGTGCTTCGGCGACGTGACGATCAAATCCGGCTTGCCGATGTGCCAGCGGTCCGAGTCGTCGAACTCCCGCGGCTTCGGCATATCCGCGAGGTTGCCCATTGGCGCGCCGGCGTCGACCCACTTGACGATCTTGTCGATCTCGTCCTCGCGGAGCGTCGGATCGTTCTTGAAGCTCTGGAGCCCGACGTGCGGATCGATGCCCCAGGGCGGCATCTCGCGCGTGACGACGCGCTGCTTGATCGAGCGGACCCACGGACGCACGTCCTGATACGTCATCAGCGACATGGGCGCCATTTGTCCCGGCCGATGGCAGCTCTGACACGAGCGCTGCAGGATGGGGACGATGTCTTTGGTGAAGGTGACCGCGCTCGCGCTGGCCTTCGGCGGCGTCTGCGCGCCCGCAGTTGCCGCCGACAGCGCCACACACACCGTCGCCACCGCCGCCGCACGCACGATGAGCAGTTTCGTCATCACAGCCTCCGCTGTAACATCAGGCCGAGTCTCTTGGCGAAAATGATGCGCCCATTCCGGGGCGTGCGCAAGATCCAAAATCTCGCGTTTCTGGGCGTTTTTGCCGCAGTCTCCGCATGCGGCCCGCCGCTGGGTCGTGCCGTGCCCCGGGATCGCCCGGTGCAAGTCCCGGGCGATCGCTATGTTTCGTCGCAGACCTGCCGGGCTTGCCATCCCAGCCAGTACGCGTCGTGGCACGCCTCGTATCACCGGACGATGACGCAGGTGGCCACGCCGGAGTCAGTGGCTGCGGGATTTGACGGCGTTCGCGTGGACGCCGGCGCAATGTCGCTGACGCAGCGGAACGGTCAGCTATGGGCAGAATTCAACGACCCGGATGACCTCCGTCCCCACGGGGCACCTCCGTCCCTGCCTGCCGGGACGGAGGTGGCCACGGCCCCGCGACGCATAAAACGCCAGGTGGTTCTGACCACGGGATCGCACACTCAGCAGATCTATTGGTACGCCACCGGCCACGGACGGATCCTCGGCCAGCTCCCGGCCATCTGGCTCGTCGACGAGCGCCGCTGGATTCCGCGTCGCGCCGCCGTAATGCATCCGCCGGGACAGGCGGCGTTCTCAGAGACCGGCAGCTGGAACGCCATCTGCGTCGCTTGCCACGCCACTCTGGGCAAGCCGGCGTTCGATACGCCGTTCGGCTCTCAGCCGATCGCGACGCAGACGGTCGACACAACGGCTGCCGAATTCGGGATCGCCTGCGAGGCGTGTCACGGACCAGCCGAGGAACACATCCGACGTAATACCAATCCACAGCGTCGGTATGTGCTGCACCTGACGCACGCAGCGGACGCGACCATCGTGCTCCCGACGCGGCTCGATCCGCGCCGCTCGGCGCAGGTCTGCGGACAATGTCATGCGCTCTGGGAGTTCGGCGACGCAGCCGCGGAGCGCGATGCGAACGTGCGCGGTCTCCCCTATCGGCCCGGCGACGATCTTCACGCGACGCGCTTCATCGTCCAGCCAACAGCGAACGGCAACTCGGCGACGATGCAGCGGTTTCTGGCAGACGATCCTGGATTCATTCGCGACATCTTCTGGTCCGACGGGATGGTGCGGGCCACGGGCCGCGAGTACAACGGGCTGATGGACTCGCCGTGCTACAAGAACGCAAAAGACGATCGACACACGCTCACCTGCTCGTCGTGTCACGCGATGCATCAGGCAGCCGGCGATACGCGCGCGGTGACCGAGTGGGCCGACGATCAGCTCGCGCCATTGCGAGGCACAGTCGCGTACGGCGCTCCGTCCGGGCAACGGACTGCTGCGGCACCGACCGAGAATCAGCGATGTATCACGTGCCATGGCCCGATTGAGTCCGGCCTGACGGCGCATACCCGGCATCGTGTCGAATCAAGTGGCAGTACCTGCATGAACTGCCACATGCCGTACACGACGTACGGCCTGCTGAAAACGATTCGCAGCCATCAAATCAGCAGTCCTTCGGTGAAGGCCACGCTCGACACCGGACGTCCGAACGCGTGCAACCTCTGTCATCTCGACAAGACGCTGGCGTGGACGGCGGATTACCTCGAATCCTGGTATCGGACCGCGAAGACGCCGCTCGGCGCTGACGAGCAGTCGGTCGCCGCATCCGTGCTGACGCTGCTGAAGGGCGACGCGGGCCAGCGCGCGATCGTCGCCCAGAGCATGGGGTGGAAACCAGCACAGGTGGCGTCCGGCACCGAATGGATGGCGCCGTACCTCGCGCTGATGGAGAAGGATCCGTACGATGCAGTACGCCACATCGCGGCGCGCTCGCGGAGAACGCTGCCGCCGTTCAGACGGGAAGGTTTGCGGCGCGGCAACCGGGCGCTGCTCATCACCGATGACGGCACGTTCGACGCCGATGTCGTCAATCGTCTCGTCCGCGCCCGCGACAACCGACCCGTTGCGTACCGCGAGTGATACATTACGCGAATGGAGCGTCGCCACTTTCTCGCCGCCAGCGCGTCGGCCATCGTAGAGGGCTTCCACCGCGTGGCGCGCGCGCAGACCGCTCCGATCAAGGTTGGGCAGCAGGACTTGAAGCTGGGCGAGGCCGATCGCGACGGGCAGCTGTACGTCCCGCGCAACTACAATCCCGACAAACCCGCGCCGCTGATGGTGATGCTGCATGGCGCCGGCAACACAGGTCGCGGTGTCTCGTACACGTTTCCTCTCGCCGACGAGTTCGGTGTCGTCGTACTGGCGCCCGACTCGCGCGACGAGGCCACGTGGGACCTCCTGCTCACCGGGTACGGGCCGGACGTCGAGTTCATCGGCGCCGCGCTGAAACACACCTTCAGGAGCTGCAACATCGATCGCACGCGAACCGTTCTGGCGGGACATTCCGACGGCGCGTCCTATGCTCTGTCGCTCGGCCTCGGCACCGGCGACACCTTCGGCCACATCATGGCCTTGTCACCCGGCGTGATGAAGCCGGCCGAAGTCCACGGCAAGCCGCGCATCTTCATCTCCCACGGATTGAGCGATCAGGTGATGCCGATCGACGTGACGAGCCGCCGGTTCGTCCCACGTTTGAGGAATCTTGGCTACGACGTCACCTACCGCGAGTACGAAGGGCGACACGGCGCCACACCTGCCATCGTGCGAGAAGCCTTCGAGTGGTTCCTCAAATAGAGACGCGCTTATTGCTTCGCGTCCTTAGTCGCCTTTGTGTCCTTTGTGTTTTGTGTGTGTTGGGATGCCGCGATCGGCAGAAACCGCCGCCGCCAGATGATGCCGTCGTCTGGCATCAGGTGGGATCGTGGTCGGGCCGCGGCAACAGGCAGACGGAAACGTTTACCAGCGACACCGGCGGCTTTCGCGTGCGGTGGGCCACGAAAAACGAGACGGCGCCGGGCGCCGGCACGCTGAAGGTGATCTTCCGCAGCGGCGACAGCGGACGCGAGATCATCGATGCCGTTGATGCGCGCGGCGTCGGCAGCGACACGGCCATTGTGTCTGCAGAACGTCCGCGCTGGTATTACCTGACGATCGATTCAGCGAATGTCGAGTGGACCGTCAGCGTCGACGAGCGGATCGAAGGTCACCGCGTGAGCAGGTAGTTCATCTTCACGACGAGCTGGCGATCGCTCGGCGCGAACACCGCCTGTGGCAGGTTTCGCCGGCAACTGAAGCCTCAGTATACACTGCAAGAAGCCGCCCAACCCTGGAGTCGATTGATGCGAGTTGTTACACGATGTCTTTCACTGGCTGCATTGCTGATGTCGATCGGCTGCAGCGGATCGAATACGGCCGCGCCCGGCTCGACGAGCGCGGCATTCACGCAGACTGATCTGGTCGTCGGGACGGGTGCGACTGCAAATTCTGGAAACACCGTGACAGTGAGCTACAGCGGCTGGCTCTACGACAAGTCGAGGCCGAATGGAAAAGGCACGTTGTTCGACAGCGGAACCGGTTTCTCGTTCACGCTCGGCGCCGGCTCGGTGATCGCCGGATGGGATCAGGGCGTCGTCGGGATGCGGATCGGAGGTCAACGCCGGCTGATCATTCCCCCCGAACTCGCGTACGGAAGCACCGGACGCGCGTCGATTCCGCCGAATGCGACGCTCCTCTTCGACATCACGCTCACCGGCGTGCAGTGATCTGGACCTCAGTGCGGCGTGGCGTCTCGAAGCGCTGCCCGCACTGCGGCGAAGGCCCGCTCTTTTCAGGCTGGTCGCATCATCTCGATCGATGCCCCGTCTGCGGCCTCGTGTACGAGCGCAATCCGGGCGACACGTGGGCGTTCACGATCCTCGGCGATCGACTGCCGGTTGCGGCGATCGTCGTGTTGATCTACTTCGGCTACGGACGGACGCATCACCTCCTCGGGTTGATCACGTTCGTCCTGCTGGGGGTCCTGCTCGTGTGGACGGCGCCGAACCGCTGGGGCGTCGGCATCGCCCTTCATTATCTGTCGCGCGTGTATTGGCCCGATCCGCAGGATCCGGTGCCCGAATGGCGGTCACGACGCGAGGGGCCGCAACCGTAGGATCGTAATAGAATCACGCTCGTGAACGCTCGCGTGTGCGTCCTTTCGCTGGCGCTGGCCGCGAGCACCGCCTGTTCGGGCGGTCGGCCGGCAAGCCCGCTCATCCCAGCCACGACGACGATGGTCACGGCGTGGCAGGTGCCGCTGGACCCGACAAAGGATGCGTCGCTGACGGATGCTCGGATGGCGGAACAGGTACTGTGGGGGTATCGGATCTTCGTCAACACCCCGCATGAAGCTCGGCGCCTCACCGGCAGCAAAGTCTCGTGCAACAACTGTCACCTCAACGCGGGCCAACGTGAGCGCGCGCTGGCGCTCGTCGGCGTCGCCGGCATGTTTCCGGAGTACAACAACCGCGCCGCTCGCCTCATCAGCCTTCCCGATCGCATCGTCGACTGTTTTCTTCGGAGCGAGAACGGCACCGCGCGGACCGACGAGATCCCGACGACCTCGTCGAAGGAAGTGCTCGCCGTCGCGTCCTACATCACCTGGCTATCGAAGGGCTTCACCGTAGGACAGAACCCGACGTGGCGTAACAGGAACACGCTCCCGGCCGACAGGTTGATCGCGATCGACAAGCTGGATCGCACAAAAGGTGAAGCGATCTACAACGAGCGCTGCACGTCTTGCCATGGATTCGATGGACAGGGCGTGCAGGTGGGCGACAAGAAAGCGGGACCGCTCTGGGGTCCGGACTCGTGGAACGATGGCGCCGGCGCTGCGCGCGTCTACACGCTCGCCGGCATCATCCGCTACTCGATGCCGTACCTCGACCCGGGCAGCCTCACCGACGAGGACGCGCAACACGTGGCGGCGTTCATCACGTCGCAGCCTCGGCCCTCGTTTCCGTTCAAGGATCGGGACTACATCGGTGGAAAAGTTCCGGTCGACGCCGTGTATTACGTCGCTCAGCGCGAGGTGCATCACTAGAGGAGTACCGTCGGCGCTATACTGGCGGCTGAAGGCATGAAAGCCACCGCTGCGGTGCTGGTCGTCCTGTCGCTTCTCGTCGCGGGCGCGAGCGCGCAGTTTCAGCGGCGCGGCGGGCGCTTCTTCATGCCGCGGATCGGCGCGAATCCGCCGTACGACGGCGCCTTCATGTTCTGCCGGATCATGTTTCGCAACGCGATGGACGGTGACGGTGGGGGTTGGTACGTGGATTACCCGCGCGCCGATCAGAACCTGTCGTTCCGCTTCTCGGAGCTGACGACGACTCAAGTGAGCCGCGACATCGCGGGCAACTTCAACCACGTCGTCATTCAGCTCACGGATGCCGATCGGCTCTCGCGCTGCCCGTTCATCATGCTCACCGAACCTGGCGGCGCATACTTCGACGAAGCGGAAGCCGCCGGCCTGCGAACCTACCTGCAGAAAGGCGGCTTTCTGTGGGCCGACGACTTCTGGGGTGAATATGCGTGGGCCCACTGGGAAAACGAGATCCGCAAGGCGTTGCCGTCGGGGCAGTACCCGCTCATGGAGCTGCCGCTCGAGCATCCGATCTTCCATGTGTTGTACGACGTTCAGGAAAAAGTCCAGATCCCTTCCATCGGCGCATGGGGCGGTCCGGGGGGCAACACATCTGAACGGGGGCGCGACAGCGCTGTCGTTCACGTCCGCGGCATCACCGATCGCGACGGCCACCTATTGGTGGTGATGACGCACAACACCGACTTCGGCGACGCCTTCGAGCGTGAAGGTGACAACCGTGAGTACTTCGAGTACTTCGCCGGCAAGGGCTACGCGTTCGGCGTCAACGTACTGCTGTACGCCATGACGCACTGAATCAGTCATCAGTCATCAGTCATCAGTCACCAGTCATCAGTCATCAGTCATCAGTTGTCAGTTGTCAGTTGTTAGTTGTTAGTTGTCTGTTGTCTGTTGTCTGTTGTCTGTTGTCAGTCGTTGTTCACCGGATAATCCGCAGCCCCGTCGGTGTCGCAGGTGCCGCCGGCGGACCGATCACCTTCAGCACTCGACCGAGCGAATAGCTGACGATCAGCAACTCGCCGTCGGCGTCGATACCAAACGAGCTGATGTTGCCGAGCTGCGCGAATCCGCCGAGCTCCGCGGTGTGTTCGAGCACGTCGGCTACGCGCGCCTCGCCGTTGCCATCGATCGACAGGCCGAGCGAAAACACCCGGCCCTGAACGAAATCGGCAAAAAAGTAGCGGCCCCGATAGGTCGCGGGAAGCGCTCCGCCGCGATAGACGTAGCCGCCGGTGATCGACTGGCCGACGTTGCGGCCGTACTCGTGAATCGGATCGGTCAGCGGCTGGAATGCAGGCGGCAGCGATGTCACGTTGTCGTGGGCGCCCTCCCGGTTGCGCCAACCGTAATTGCGCCCGCCGCGGCCGCGAGGCTCGTAGTCGACCTCCTCCCAGCGGTTCTGTCCGACGTCACCGATGATCAGGGCGCCGGTGCCGCCGCGCGCGGGATCGTCGAAGCTGTAGCGCCACGGATTCCGGAGGCCGAACGCCCAGATTTCCGGCCGAGTCGACGGTGGTCCGCTGCGCAGAAATGGATTGTCCGATGGCACCTGATATCCGGAGGGGTCGGCGTCGCCGACGTTGACATCGATGCGCAGCATCTTTCCGAGGAATTCCTGCGGATTCTGCGCACGGTGCTGCGGATCGTCGCCGGACCCGCCATCGCCCAGGCCTATATATAAATAGCCATCCGGTCCGAACGCCAGGTGGCCGCCGTTGTGATTGGCAAACGGCTGCGCGATGAAGGCGGGACCGCTGGCGCCGCCCCAACGCAGATCGAATCGCGAGGCGGCGTCGGCCACGGTCGGTGACGGCGAACGGCGGAAGCGCGCCACGACCGTGTGACCGGAGCGATTCGTGAAGTTGACGAAGAATCGGCCGCTCGCGCTCGCGCCTGACGGAAAGGCGAGGCCGAGCAGACCCTGTTCGCCGCCGGCAACGATGGACGCCGACACGTCGAGGAAGTCCGTTGTCAGCACCCCGGTGCTTCCCACCACGCGAATGCGCCCGCCCTGTTGCACCACGAACTGCACGCCGCGATCCGCGGGATCCTGAACGACAGCCACCGGCGACGTGAAGCCGCTCGCCTGCGCTCGCAACCTCAGCTGTGCGCTCAACTCTTTCGCACCGAATGACAGGAAAAGCATCAGCGCAATTGCGCACCGCGTTCGCATGCGGATAGCCTACCAGACCGTGATGCACCACGGACTGCTACGCCCGATGCCACGCGTCTGTCATCCAGCGGTCACAACGTTGTTGGCGCTCGCCGTTCTGCTGCTTGCGGCATGCAGCAAGACGGCGCCGGCGCCGCCGCAGATGACGCCGCCGACCGGCGGCGAGACGATCAACGGTACCGAGCGGATCGGATGGACACAGAGCGCCGCCGACGCTGTCGAATTGTCGTTGGTGAAGTACGCCATCTACGTCGACGGAACGCGATCCGAGCTGGCGGGCGTTTCGTGCGACGTCAACGCATCGTCCGGCGGCTTTGCGTGCAGTGCGAGGCTGCCGACGCTCACGAGCGGCGCACACACCCTGGAGCTTGCGTCGTTCGTCAGCGACGGCGGCATTCTCGAAAGCACGCGGTCGGCGGCGCTTCGCGTGACGGTCGTGACCGTAATCGAGTCAACCGTTTCTGTGGGGTCTGACGCCTTTTTTGACGCGCTTTCTGAAAGAGGGGTCAGCCCCCAGCTGATCGCCGGCATGCGCGTGCGGGTCGAGCTCGTGGCCGGCGGTCTGAATCGGCCCACCGATCTGGCGTTCGCACCCGACGGACGGCTCTTCATCGCCGAACGCGGCGGGACGATTCGAACGGTGCAAGACGGCGGCGTTTCGGATCCGGCCACAGTAGTCGAGGCGTTCAGCCGCGGCGATCGCCTCCTCGCCATCGCAGTGGATCCCAACTTCGCGCGCACGCACTTCGTGTTCGCGATGATTGCGAGTGGCCGCTTCTTTACGCTCGCCCGCGTGCGGGAAGTCTCGGGGACGTTCGGCGATCAAGCGGTCCTTCTCGATAATGTCCCGGCCGCCCAGTCAGAGCCGTCCGCGTCGCTCCGTTTCGGTCCGGACGGCAAACTGTACGCGGCGTTCGATGACGGCGGCGACCCCCGGCGTGTCGACGATCGCTCCTCGTCGAACGGCAAAATCCTGCGCTTGAACGCTGACGGAACCACGCCGGACGACCAGGCGGGCGCGTCGCCCATCTACGTGTCGGCATCGCGCTCGCCGGCCGGCCTCGACTGGCAGCGTGAGACGGGACTCCTGTGGGTCGCCGATCGGGCAGACGTCGGGATGGCCGCGGTGAGCGCAGAGCCGCGAGGCGCGGCAAACGGGACTCGAGGCGCCGTTGGACAGCGCTGGTCGCTGCCGTCCAAAACGGTGCCGGCCGCCGCCGCGTTCGCGCGCGCCGCGCTGATCCCGGCGCTCAACGGAAACCTCCTCGTCGCGTCCGGCGAAGGACGGCACCTGTTGCGCGTCCGATTCGATCCGCTGAACCCGTCGCACGTCGCCGCGACGGAGCCATTGCTGCAGGACGTTGTGGGACCGGTCGTCGCCGTCGCGTCGGGACCCGACGGCGCGATCTATTTCGCGACGCCGCGATCCGTTGGACGTCTGGTTCCAGAGTAACTCTTGCTCTGACCGGTCCTGCCGTTCGTGATCACGAACGATCCGTCTCGGCTCGCCCGCACTTTGATCCAGTGCGCGGTCGTTTCGTCGAGATTTGCGATGCGGTCGTCGGCGAAGTTGCGGGCGCCGGCGTTCGTCGATTGGTGAAGCTGCCACACGTCTTCGAGCGCGGCCATGTCGTGAAGCGCGGCGAACATCTCGGCGCCGCCCCCCTTCGTCGCGCCGTTGTTCAACACCGCAATCCGAGGGTTGAACGCGGTCAATGTCGCTGGATCGGCGGCATCCGAACCGCCGTGGTGCGCCACAAGATAAATATCAACGGGACCGACGAGATCGCGCGGGCATGCCAGCGCAAAGAGCGGCTCGCCGGTGAGATCGCCGACATCGAGGAACCGAAAACGGCCGAACTCGAGCAGAAAGCCGGTGGAGCGCGGGTTTTCGAGCGGCTCCTGCGGTGGAATGCCCCCACGACCACATGCACCGTTCGGTGCGCCGGCGTCCGCTTTCGCTCCCAGGGCGCTTCGGCGTGATAAACGGGCGAGCGGGCGTTGAAGAGTTTTGCCAGCGGCGCTTACGACAACCGCCCGGACACCCTTTAACGGCAGCAGGCTGCCAGCCGTGGGCTGCAGATGGCGACCCTTCGAGCGAACGGCTGCGTAGGCCGCGAATGCGTCGAGCGTCCCGGCGACACGCTGCTCCGCTTCGGGGAGCACATCGCCGTGGTCGATGAAGGTGTCGATCGGCAGCAGCTGTGCGAGCTCTGGAACACCGCCATCGTGGTCTGCGTGAAAGTGGGTGATGAGCAGATACTTAATCCGCCTCACGCCCGCGTCGCGCACCGCCGCGGCAATCCGCTGGGCATCGCGCGCACGGTGCGGATCGCCTGGCCGCGACCGGAACGTGCCGTCGCCGGCAAAGCCAGCGTCGACCAGCAGCGACTCTCGCGCCGGCGTCACGATCAGCGTCGATTGCCCTCCTTCGACGTCGACGAAGTAAATGTCGAGGGTGCGTTCTGCAGCCTCCACGCTTATCAACGCCACGAATGCGACACAGAGGACCCGAAAAAGGTTGGCAGTAAGCCCGCCGAATCCCATGGGACGACAGTACAAGAAAGGCACGACCGCTGCATAGGAGGAAGCCGCGGATCCGATCGGCGAGCACAGACGACCGTCAGCCGCGGTGCGGCTTACGTGGGGCGAAGATGGTTTCGCAACTCGAAACCGTATGGTGACGACCCGGGAACTGGCGATTGCCGGCAGCGTGATCTACGCCTCGATCGACGACTATCCACTCACGCTCGAGGAGCTGCACGAGTCGCTCGTGGGATCGGCGCAAACGCTCGCGGAAGTGCTGTCGGTCTACGAGGGCAGCGAACTGCTGCAGGCGATCATCGAGCATCGCGATGGCTTCTTCTTTCCCGCCGGTCGCGCCGATCTCGTCGACGAGCGCCGGCGGCGCGAGGCGAGGAGCCGCGCGTTCCTGGATCGCCATGGACTTTTGCTGCGATTGGTTTGCGGCCTGCCATTCGTGCGACTCGTCGCGTTATGCGGGCCGATCGCCCGGCTCAACCTCGAAGCCGGCGGGGATCTGGATCTTTTTATCGTCGCGCGCGAGGGCCACGTGTGGAGCACCGCGGCGG
>Ga0114129_10009582_pt1 | contig 13816 bp, 16 predicted proteins | sample RhiMetdeltSRZDD1_FD_80071 | JGI IMG/M metagenome (GOLD analysis project Ga0114129, IMG submission 80071) | Populus rhizosphere microbial communities from Tennessee, USA - Rhizosphere MetaG P. deltoides SRZDD1 (version 2) (version 2) | ecosystem: Host-associated > Plants > Roots > Rhizosphere >...
CTGGCTCTGGTTCGTTAATCAGAACAGGTGACAGCAGAGCAAACCGTAAGACTTCATCGCACATGAGGGATATCCCAAGTAATTGAAAAGACCTGATGAGTGTGCTGTTTCATCAGGTCTGCTGTTCTTTCAGCGCCAATTGTTATTCAACAATATTGATCGGAATATCGTTCTTGGATCCCAGGGCTGCCACGCTAACTTTGGCTGCTAATCCTTCTGCGATCTCTCGCAGGGCTATTGCCACAGGCGAATCAGGATGCGATACAACAATTGGCTGGCCAGTATCACCACCGATGCGGACGTTCTGATCGATGGGTACCTTGCCCAGGAATGGGGTATTTGTAATTTGCGCCAGATGTTCGCCACCACCCGTGCCGAAAAGATCCATGTGTGTGCCATCCGGTAGTTCAAGATAGGACATATTCTCGACGATGCCAAGAATGGGCACTTCGAGAGTTTTGAACATGTTGAGTCCGCGCCCTGCATCCTCCAACGAAACGAGTTGTGGAAGTGTGACGATCACCGCGCCGCTCAAAGGTAAGGCCTGCGCGAGTGAAAGCGACGCATCACCTGTCCCCGGGGGCAGATCGATGATCAGGTAATCCAACTCCCCCCATTCCACATCACTTAAGAATTGACGGATGGCCGAATTGAGCATTGGCCCGCGCCAGATGAGGGGCTGACCTGGCTTGACGAGCAAGCCCATTGAGATCATCTTGATTCCATGGGCCTCAGCAGGGATGAGCCGTGGTCCGTTTGGAGGGGGAAGTTTTTCCACACCCAGCATGGTGGGGGTATTAGGTCCGTAGATGTCGGCGTCCATTAGGCCAACGCGGGCGCCGGCCTGAGCCAGCGCGACAGCGATGTTCACAGCTACAGTGGATTTCCCTACACCACCCTAACCTGAACCAACCGCGATCGCATTGCGGATGGGCATCTTGACCAATCCGCGCATGCGGCCGTCGTTTGGCACATCCGAGTCCATCTTGATATTGACAGACTGGACTCCTTCTACAGCCATCACAGCTTGTTTTGAATCTTTCTCGAGTTTTGCACGAAAAGGACAGGCGGGTGTTGTCAGCATTACCGTGAATGTGACGTTCCCATCGTTGATCTCCAGGTTACGGACCATGTTCAGCGTAACAAGGTCCTGTCCGAGGTCTGGTTCCTGGACTGTGCTGAGGGCGTTGAGGATTGCTTCTTTTGTGATTTGTGACATGAAATGTTTACCTAAAAAAATGATGTTGTTGCCAGGAGCCTACGCTCCCCGGCGAGCTACGTTGTGGGCGCGGGAGGAGTTCCGGCAGCTTTCGTAGCGGCAGCAGCTGCTTTCGCAGCCTCCTTAGCCTTCTTGGCCTCTGCTTCGGCTTTGCGCGCCGCTTCTTCTCTTGCAAAATTCTGTGGGCGGATGCTTGCATAATAGGAAGAGGGCTTGAGCAGTTTCTCCATGTTGTACACGTTGCGTGAGTACGAAGCGAGCTCAAAATCGTGATCCATCTTGATGGCATCAAACGGGCAATATTCCGCACAGAAGCCGCAGTTCATGCAGATATCCGCGTCAATATAGAACTCGGTTGGTTCCGGTATCGGCCGACCTGTATTCGGGTCGTTGGAGCGCACGATCCAGATGCACTGCGGCGGGCAAACCTTGGCACAAATTCCGCAGGAGGTGCACAGCACTTCCCGCTTTCCATCCGGCAGGTCGTTGTAAACAAGGAACGGGATGTAGCGCGCCTCCTCAGGCGTGATCACTCTCTCTTCGGGATATTGAATCGTGAAGATTCCTTTTGTATCCTTGCTGGAGCGATGCTTAACACCTTCCTCTGTGTAATAGCGTTTTTTGCCGCGCAGTAGCCATGAGATATCCTCCAGATAGGTTTCCCAGAATCGATTCCAGGTGACGCTCAAGCCTTTTAATATGCCTTTTCCGTACATGTTCCACTCCTTTTAGCGATCCAGCTCGCCCATCACGACGTCAAGGACACCGAACAGCGCGACGAAATCTGCGATCTTTTTGCCGACACATATTTGTTCCAGCGGTGTAATGTTGACAAAAGAGGGGGCGCGCACATGATAGCGCCAGGGATTCGGTTTGCCATTCGAGACGAGATAAAAGCCGAGCTCGCCCTTGGGGGATTCAATGCGACCGTACGCTTCCCCGGCCGGTACCCGGACCTGATACATTGGTTTTTGAGAGTTGATCGGCCCCTGAGGGATCTGCTTGAGGGCCTGTTTCAAAATCCGCAAGGATTGGTGAATTTCATCGATGCGGATGAGATAGTTATCATACAGGTCGCCGTTCCGGCGAGTACACACATCGAACTCAAAGCGATCATAGAGGCTGTATGGGTCAGCGCGGCGGATATCATAGGGTACACCCGCGGCCCGCAGAACGGGACCGGTCATGGAGTAGCGAACAGCCGTCTCACCATCAATGACATGCACGCCTTTCAAGCGGGAAACCAGAATCTCATTTTCCGTTAGGAAGCGATCCATTTCATCGGTCTTGGCAGGTAAACGTTCATGGACAAGATCCTTGATCTTTTGCATTACGTCATCGGGCACATCACGCACCACACCACCAAAACGGAAGTAGTTACACATCATGCGTGCGCCGGAGACCGCCTCGAAGATATCGAGAATGAGCTCACGTTCCTCAAAGGCATACAGCGCAGGCGTATACATCGCGCCCAGATCGTTCAACAGGTTACCAATGAAGACCAGGTGGTTTTGCACGCGTGTGAGTTCTGCCATAATCACACGAATATAGTCAGCCCGCTCCGCCACAGGGATGTTCATAAGCTTTTCGACCGCGATGGCATAACCGAAGTTATTCGCCATCGAGTTGAAGTAGTCGAGCCGGTCCGTGTATGGCATGTTCAGCAAATAGGTATTGCGTTCGCCGATCTTGTCGTGATTGCGATGCAGGTAACCAATGACAGGCTTGAGGCCGACGACGGTTTCACCATCCACTGTAATGGCAGCGCGAAAGACTCCGTGTGTGGAAGGATGTTGCGGTCCCATGTTGATGACGATACGATCGGTGCCGAGGCCATCGGGTTGTTGGAGGGTATAGCGTGCCAATGAACCATACAACAGCGCCTCTCCATCCGGTATCCATTTTTCAGGATCAAAATTTTGCGGGAAGGTCAAGTTATCCTTGAAAGGATTCTTATCCTCTGCCAGGTAGAATTTGCCATCCGGCCAGCGGCTTTTGAAGGGCTTGTTATCCTCCTCGTAGAATCCCTCCTTCCAATCCTTGCGCATCGGGTGACCTTCGAAGCCTTCCCACATCAGGATGCGGCGTAAGTCCGGGTGTCCAATGAATTTGATTCCGAACAAATCCCAGGCTTCACGTTCCTGAAAGTCGACGCCGGGCCAAACGTCGATCAGTGACGGCACTTCAATGGGGTCGACACGTGGAACCTGTACCTTGAATTCAAGACCAGGTCCGCCGGTTGTTTTATAAGTGTGGTAGACCACTTCCATTCTATTTTCGGGAAAATAATCCACGCCCGTGACGGAAGACAGCAAGTCATATCCAAACTCATCGCGCAACGCGGTGGCAACTTCAACCAGATGCTCTTTCGGGACGATCCAGCCTTTGAAGTTGGGGCGGCTGTCGGGCGTGACAATGTTTGGGAAGCGCGCAGCCAGGTCCAGGGTTGGAGGCTGCGAAGTGGCAGTTAGGGGGGCCGGAGTGGTCATGCAGTACCTTCCTCGGTCCGGGCAACAGCTTTGATTTCCAAATTACGGCGCGGGTCAATTAAATCGGGCCCCAAAATCGGTTCCGGGATGGCAACCGTATCCTGCCCTTTGCGGTACCAGCGGACTTTTCTGATCGATTCTTTATCGATCTTTTCCTGCAATTTCATGAGACCGCTGATTAGCGCTTGTGGGGTGGGTGGGCAGCCGGGCACGTATACATCAACCGGCAGGAACTTATCGATGCCAGCGACGACGTTGTAGCCTTCCTTGAAGGGACCACCGCTGGATGCACAGGCTCCCATGGCAACCACATACTTCGGTTCAGGCATCTGATTGTACAGGCGGACGATGGCTGGGGCCATTTTCTTGGTCACTGTACCCGCCACGAGCATCAAATCGGACTGCCTCGGCGAAGGTCTCATAACTTCCATACCGAAGCGGGCCAGATCATAACGGGCCGTCTGTGCCACGATCATTTCGATCGCGCAACAGGCCAGACCGAACATGAGCGGCCAGACTGACCATCGCCGACCCCAGTTGTAGATGCGGTCGAGCGTGGTAACGCTCACGACGTTCTGAATGTCTTCCGGGATGTTGTATTGCGGCAAACTTAACTTTTCATTATCCATGGATGTTCTCCTCGAACCAGTCCTGATAGATGGCGTAAAGGATGTCGTCGTTCACAAGTGCAGGATCATCCTCAAATTCCGGGAGTTGTAAGGTCCAGTCCAATATCTGTTTAAGCGTTACGTCTTCGATATTTACCTCTTTGTGTTGTCTGCGTAACTCCATTGCGATGGCATACGTGGATTCCCAGGTAAAGGTCATAGCTGTCATTGCGAGCTGCCGATGGCGGCGTGGCAATCTCCGAAATTGTGAGAGGATTGCTTCGTCGGGACGAGCGCCCTCCTCGCAATGACATTAATCATCGCGGTTATCAATCTGCGCACGCTGCAACTTGCCTGAATAATCCACATAAATGGACTTCCATTCCGTGAACACTTCAAGCGCGGCCTGGCCGGCTTCACGATGGCCATTACCAGTACCGCGCACACCCCCAAACGGAAATTGAATCTCCGCACCGGTGGTACCATGATTGATGTACACCAATCCTGTAAAAATATCGCGCATGGCTGTGAAGGCGCGGTTGACATCCTGCGTAAAGATCGACGTGGAGAGTCCATATTTGGATCGATTATTGACTTCGATGGCCTCTTCGAGCGAATCGACTTCTATGATCGATAACACTGGACCAAAAATCTCCTCCGCCTCCAGCGTGGACCCGGGCTGGACTCTGTCAAATAAGGTCGGCGCATAGAAGAAGCCTTTTCCGCCTACATCCTCAACAGAGGCGCCGACCAACGCCCGCGCGCCTTCTTTTTGTCCCAGTTGAACATAGTTGTGAATGCGCTCTAAGGCGGGTCTATTGATGACTGGTCCTACATCCACTTTGGGATCAAGACCGTCACCGAGTTTGAGCTTCTTGGCGCGCTCCGTCAATGCTTCTTTTAATTTGCTCGCGATGCCCTTTTGAACAATTAATCTGCTCGCGGCCGTGCAGCGTTGTCCGGTGGTGCCAAATGCCGCCCAAAGGCTGGCATCTACGACCAAGTCCATACTGGCATCCTCCAGCACAATAATGGCATTCTTTCCGCCCATTTCGAGTGAAACTTTTTTATTCAACCGCGCAGCCGATTCAGCAATCGAGCGTCCCGTTGTGGTTGAGCCGGTGAACGAAAGCACGCGCACATCGGGATGACTGACGAGCGCTTTGGCCACGTCCGCGCCCGGGGCGAGCAGCAAATTGAATACACCCGCAGGAATTCCTGCTTCTTCAAAGACTTTGACAAACGCAGCCGAGATCGCAGGGGTCTCTGGTGATGGTTTCCAGATGATTGTATTTCCTGCAACGAGCGCAGGGAATATTTTCCATGAGGGCACCGCAATCGGAAAATTCCATGGGGTAATGAGGCCAACTACTCCAGACGGGTCGCGAATAGCCATGCCGAACTTATTGGGCATTTCCACCGGGGCTGTGTAACCCAACAAGCGACGACCTTCTCCGCCCATGAAATACGCCATGTCAATGGCTTCCTGCACATCGCCACGCGCTTCCGCAATGACTTTGCCCATATCACGAGTGAGTAATTGTGCGAGTTCTTCTTTCTTTTGTTTGAGGAGGTCACCGACCTTGAAGAGCATTTCCCCGCGCAAGGGTGCCGGTATCAGCCGCCAGGATTTGAACGCTTCGGTTGCTGCGTTGACGGCCGCATCTACATCAGAGATTTCGGCTTGTGCAATTTCGGCTACCAGCTCTTCATTGGCTGGATTGATCGTCTGAAATGTGTTTCGTCCTTTAACCCACTTGCCATTGATATAGTTTTGGAATTCCATTGTGTGTCTTTATTTCACCTGGGCTGCTTTCCTAAGATAAGCGAACTCTTTCAGAAATTCCGTTTGTAAATCGGTCAGCAAAATACATTGAATTCGTGTTGAGCGCACCCTGGCATCCGCTTCTTCGAACGTCAGCCCCTGCGCCATGTAGTAAAGATGTAAAACAGTACCCGTCCGCCCGACGCCCGCCTGGCAATGCACAAAAACCGGACGTCCCTGCGAGGTCATTTGGTCGATGAAGTCAAGGATTATTCTGGCCTGATCCATACTGGGCGGAACTGGTCAGGCACCGGGATGTGCAGGTAAGTGATGTCAAAGGACGCGAGTAAGTCAGGCGAAATTTCGTGAAACGCTGTGATGGGTCGTTCCGTCAGCGTCAGGATGGCTCGAATCTTTTCTGCATGAAGTGACCGGATATCGTTCTCTTCTACGGGCACACTGCCTGCTGCTAACACGTTCGGCTCGATCCAGGAGCAGTCCATCTTTACCTTTCACTTTCTCGTGGTGACATGCGAAAATTGTCACAAGTGGTTCGGATTATAGCACCCGGCGAGGGAAAGTCAATGAATTATATAAAAATAATTTTACATAAATTGAATCGTGAGTATAATCACATTATTGATATGACAAATCGGTACAAGTTTGCTGCCGTTCCACGCGATATGCTGCAAGGAACGATGGCTGAGCGATTGAAATGGTAACTGCCCGGCACAAGGTCCTTGCCTACTTGATGAAGACCCGCACTGCGTCCCCGCGGGAGATTGCCCGCGCGCTAAAAATGTCCACGGCGACGGTGCGCCATCACCTGCGCGTGTTGGTTTTTGATGGACGGTTGGCGCTAACGTCGATACAAAGAGGTGAAGGCAAAGGTCGGCCGGAGAAAGTATATACGGTTCCACGTTCGGCCCTGGGGGATAATTTATCCGCCTTGATTGAGGCACTTCTGGTAGAAGCAGATTCATCGATTCCCATGGAGGCTCTGGCGAAACGACTGGCCGGAGAAACCGATTTGAAGGGGCAAGCTGTGGCGAAGAGACTGAATCTGGTTGTGGAGAAGTTGAATCAGATGAATTATCACGCGCGCTGGGAAGCCGGCTTCGGCGGTCCACGGATTATTCTTGGACATTGCCCCTATGCAGCGATTATCTCCAGGCATCCTGAATTGTGCAAAATGGATAAGGCTTTGCTTCAAGAGCTGATGGGGCAGTCGGCCGAGCAACTGACAAAAATCGGTCAAGATGGAAGTTTGACCTGCGTATTTGCGATTGGGAAATGATTCTTATGCACGTGTCGGGCTTCTCCTGCGGAGTACTTCGCGAAGCCCAAACAAGAGCGAATGAACACTGCTAACTATCGAATCCAAGCCCCAGCCAGTCCATGGTTTTAAGCCAGAGATTTGCTTTACCTTGATTTCGGTCCGCTTGCCGAAGCGACCAGCGGGAGAGATGGATGCCGATGGAGCGTAGAGGTTCAGGTGGGAAAGGCAGCGGTTTGGTGCGGATCATTTCGAGTTCTGTGCGCTCCGTCTTTTTGTTGTCCAAAAGATCGAGCATGACCTGTGCGCCGAAGCGAGTCGCACCGACTCCGAGGCCCGTGTAGCCCATGGTGTAAACAGTCTTACCGTGATGAGCAGTTCCCCAAAACGGACTGAAGCGCGAGCAGGTGTCTATCGCACCTCCCCAGGCGTGAGTAAAGCGAATCCCTTCCAGTTGAGGAAAGGCCTGGAAGAAGTGTTCAGCCAATCGGGCGAAGGAGACGGGGTTGTTTTCCAGATGGGGTCCGAAACCGTTGTTCCAATGATAGATGGCATCGTATCCACCCCATAAGATGCGGCCATCCGCAGTGGTGCGGAAGTAATGGAACTGGTTGTTACCATCACTTAAGCCTTCACGACCCTGCCAGCCAATCGAATTACGCTGAGCAGCCGTGAGAGGTTCGGTCATCAATACGTAATCATAAACCGGGACAACATAATACGAGATTCTCTTCAGCAGGGGCGGAAACGCGTTGGTGGCCAGTGCCACGCGTCGTGCGCGGACTTGTCCATGTGGTGTATGGGCAATGACCATTTTGTCGTTTTCTTCCAGCGTAGCCACCGGAGTATTCTCATGTAAGAGTACACCGAGATCAAGGCAAACTTCACGCAGTCCCCATGCAAGTTGCGCTGGGTTGACGACGGCGGAGTCAAGTCTCTTCAGTCCCCCGATGAATAGGGGGGATTTCACGACATTGCGGAGTTGTTCCCGATCGAGATATTCAAGAGCAATGTTATATGGCTTGGCCAGCTCAATGAATTCCGTGAATTGATCGAGCATATAAGGCTCGGTGGCAATGTCAATTTCCCCTGTGAGTTGGTAATCACATTTTATGCCCAGCCTTTTGATGGTTGATTCGATCGCACTGAGATTTTTAAGGCCGAGCGCGTGGAGCCTGGCGATCTCTTTGGGCCAGCGTGCCAGGCCATTCAAGAAACCATGGGTAATAGACGCATCCAGGAATCCACCATTGCGTCCGCTGGCGCCGATGGCGGCTTCGCCCGCTTCAAGCAGGACAATTTCGCGAGCTGGATCTGCCTCCCTGGCAAGCAGCGCGGTCCATAGACCGGCAAAGCCAGCGCCAATGATGAGCAGGTCGGTGGAGATATTTTGAGAAAGTTGGGGTTCGGGGTGGGGTTTGGCTGGGTCATCCAGCCAGAAAGGGGTGTGAATTACGTCTGAAAGAGACTTTAGCGATACAGGCCTGGGGTTGTTGGAGTAAATCATGCTCTCATAGGTTGTTTTATACCTCTTGGGTAGTTTATTTAGCTTGTATTTTACCTGAGAGTGTGTAATTTGAGTTGAGGATTAGTGATTGGCACAGGGGCTTGACTGAATCAAAACCACTGACTACATTTCGACGTATCTATGATGGGGGAAATAAATGGTCAACGCGCTTCCACTTTAGATTAGAGGAGACCCTCATGAACCTTTTCCAGCGTTACCTCGCAGAAGAATTCGCCGAAGATTATGAAGAGGGACGGCTCTCGCGGCGCGATGCTTTGAAGATGATCGCGTCTGTGACAGGCAGTCTGATCGTCGCGAACTCGATCCTGGCATCCTGTGCGCCGCCACCGGAAACGGTTGCGACGAGTGCACCCACGGACGTTCCTCCAGCTACCGATCCGCCCACAGCTGGACCTACCGCGTTAGACGCACCGACCGCTGATTCGGCTCCGACCGACTCGCCCGCCCCGGCTTCCAGCGCGTATGGGACCGTGATGCCAGATGATCCAGCAGTGATTGCCGGTACGATTGAAATCCCTGCAGCTGATACAAACATAATGGGGTATCTTGCGCGTCCCTCAAGCGAAGCTGTCTCACCTGTGATTCTGGTGTGCCACGAAAATCGCGGCCTCACGCCTCACATTCAGGATGTGACACGTCGATTCGCCAAGGCTGGTTATGTAGGCCTGGCAGTCGATCTGTTGTCACGTCAGGGAGGCACGGAGGCAGTAGGTTCATCGAACGTCCCTGGTGCATTAGGAAACATAGAGCCAAGTCAATTTGTGGAGGATTTCAAAAGTGGCTGGCAGTATTTGCAAGGGCAAGCCTTTGCGGATGCCTCTCGCGTCGGCATGACAGGATTCTGTTTCGGCGGCGGCGTCACCTGGCAGGTGGCGGTGCATATGCCTGAACTGCTGGCGGCAGTTCCATTTTATGGGCCCCATCCCGCTACGTCAGATGTGCCTGCTATCCAGGCGGCTGTGATGGCGGTTTATGGCGGATTAGATAGCCGTATCAATGGGGGCATTCCTGAAATCGAAGAAGCGATGGCGGCTAACAATATGATCTATGAGAAGGTGATCTATCCGAATGCTGACCATGCCTTCCACAACGATACTGGTACGCGTTACAACCCCGAAGCTGCAAAAGACGCCTGGGAACGTACCCTGGCCTGGTTCGGGTCCTACGTTCGCAATCCGTAAAAATTCCTGCTACTTTTTCCGTCTGCCTGCGTAAACATATTTGAAACAAGATACAAAGGAGATTGAAATGATGTCTAATCAAAAAAGAGCTTTGCGGCGTTCACGCAGTGACAGAATGCTGGCGGGTGTTTGTGGCGGATTGGCCCAGTTTTTCGGTATCAGTGCATTCTGGTTCCGGCTGGGTATGGTCATCGCGTTCATTCCCGGCGGAGTACCAGGGATTTTGATCTACCTGTTGCTCTGGATCATGATTCCGGCGGAGTAAGCGACCTGCTTCGGCAAATGCAAAGAGCCGCGCTGTCAACGATGGCGCGGCTCTTCTGCATGATGACTTGGTTTAAGAGGTGTATATAAAATATGGAGACACCTAGCTAATTCACAAGAATCAAGAGGCTGGGATAAACTCCTTTTGGGTCACGTCGATTTTCGCGGCCTTTAAAAAGTTCATGGCGTTTTCGTCGTTGCGATAGGCCACGCTGTAGACGATACGTGTGATGCCTGCATTGATGAGTACCTTCGTGCAATTGATACAGGGCAGATGTGTCACGTAGCAGGTGCAGCCTTTGGTGGAAATGCCATGCAGTGCAGCCTGGATGATGGCGTTGGTCTCGGCATGAATCGTGCGGACACAATGTCCATCCACCATCAGGTGGCCGATTTCATCGCAGTGCTCCTGACCGGCGGGGGAGCCATTGAACCCGGTGGTGAGAATCCTTTTATCCAGTACCAGCACACAGCCTACGAAAGCGCGGTCACAGGTGCTGCGTTCGGAAACGGCATAGGCGATTTTCATGAAGTAGGAATCCCAGTCGGGGCGCATGGGCAGGCTCCTTGATCCTTGAAGTGAATTCGGCGGGTATTATACAATCGAATAAAAAAAGCGACGCAGCGGAGCCGTCGCTTTCTGATGTATGCGAAGTTGCGTCTATTTCAAGAGCGTGATGCTGGGAGTATAAGGGGTTTGATGGTTCTCGTCGATCTGATAATTTACATAGACTTCCGCATTACCATTCGAGGATACATTATAACCAATGATTTGTGTGTGCATACCACTGGTTTCACCGTTTCCGCGTAGGTCAATGCAGGCAGAGGGTGCCAAAATCGTTCCATAATGCGTACCGGAGCTATTCCCGCGCCACACCATATTTTGGGAGTGATTATCGGTAAAACTTGTACACGGATCCCCGTTGTAAGCGATGACCATGTAGTAGCCCTGGTAGTCGCCACCCAGCGATGCAGTGCCAGAAAACCCACCGCCGCCTGCAAAATTCAATCTAAAATCTGTATCTGTGACATAGAGCGTGGCGTTGTTGAGAACAACGTCCTGCTGGTCAAGCGCATCCATATCGGAGATGCAGTAAACGCCATTGCTGAAGGTCGACCCTGACCCTTGAGGCAGGCCTACATCTCCCGGAGTTCCATCGCAAGGATTGGGAGGCATGATCGCCAGTACACTGGCAGGGTAACCGATGGCCTTGGAGGTCTGATTCGGCTGCATGCATGTAAAGTTCTGCGCAGTGCCTACGGTCGTCACGCATTTTCCGGAATCTAATGTTACTGAATCGCCGTTTTTGGAGAATGCACACCCGTTTGAAAAGATGCCTCCACCCTGAACCTTCCAATGAGCGGCATTACTATCGCCACTATCGTATGCGCACGGATTGTTTACCGGGCTGAGCGAAACAATGGCGTCTCCATTGAACAGAGGGGCAACTATATATCCGCATCCACGGGACGTAGCGGTGACCGCATTGGTTACCGTATTCTGGCCGAACACCTTGGCGAGTGATGTATTTATGATAGACACGATCGTCACAGTAATTTCCTTGCCGGCGGCATTACCTGGACATCCACTCGATGCGACATTGGCTGTGGAAATGGTAACCGTATTGGTTGTGCCATTGTTATCGTATCCATTGGCTGTGGCGCGGGTTTGTGCGGTCGTGTTGATATCCTGGCCGCGCGCATAAGCCAGGGCGCCCGCCAGTGCAGCAGTGTCGGCCGCGTTCTGAGCGTGACGCTTATCCTCAAATGCCCGACTGCCATCAATGGCCAACGCAGTAAAACTAAATATCACAATGGCAGCAAGTGCGATGACGATCAATGCCTGCCCTTTTTCTGAAGAACGGAAGTTCATAAAAAGACTCCTAAGAAAGATTTATGATCGGCTGGCATGACGTGAGGTAATTTTTCCTGTAACAGGTTATGCCAAACAGAAAAGATAACTTGTCGGAATCTTTCACGCCTGCAAGGAAATTCATGATGAATCAGCCGTCCTGCCGAACAATTGCGTTACATGAATTATCTATCTTGATAGGTCCGCGTTGGGTTCTGGCAGGATAGGAGCGAAAACAAAAAGAGCCTGTGGCAAGCAGGCTCCTTTGGAGGAATACTTTAGGATTGTCAAAATACCCTAAGGGGTGGGGGTTAAGGTGGGTGTGGGTTCAGAATCGGCCGGTACCATCGTAATCCCAAGGACTCGCGCCAGTTCAATGGTGTATTGATCATGTTGCCGGCGGGCGAGAGCGATCCCCTGGTCAACGGATTGCTGGTCTGCACCGCCCATGAAAGCCACCAGAGTGTTGATCACTGAATTCATGTGTGAGACCTGAAAGGTCCTTAGAGTCGCGAGACAGGCGGGCGTGGGCTGGTCTTCTGCATCACGGCGAATCCGCTGCAGGTTCGCAATGGAATCGGCCAGTTGCTCACGAGGCCGGCTGGCAGCCAGGGTGGAGGCATCGTCGAATTCGCGGGTGAATCTGTGAAGATCCTGAACAGCGGCCTCGATGTTTTCCGGCGCACAAAGGTCGGCTGTTACTGTGATCGTTATGGCTGCTGGAGGCATAGTTGTAGTTACCGGAGGCATGGTCGCCGTGACGACAATATATTCGGTAATTGGAGTGGGGGCGACAGTTCCGCAGGCGGCCAGAACCAGAGCGAGGGCTAGGATGATCATACCTATGCGTGAGGTTGTCCTCATGATGGAACTTTTACCACTTGTCGCGTTGAGAAGCAAAATTTGACGTTTACCCAATGATGCGGCACTCCTTAATGAATTGAGGAACAGCCAGTACTGGCTGTTCCTCAATTATAGCTGGCTAAGGATTCGAAATATTGGCGATCTTACCGCCATCCATGTAGCCTTCTGATCTTGAATTCCGCATATCCTGCTTTCTGCATAATCTTCACCAGCTTCCTGTCGTACGTGTATCGGTGTGATTAACCGATTGGAGCAGGAATGATCAACGCGCAGGCGCCCGTGTCTGTAAATACATTCCCGGAGCCGTTGTTGGCAAAGACCTGCGTGCCATCCAAGTTCAGCGTAGCGTTGATGACCTTGATCCCGTACAGATCATTGTCGGTGAAGGTTCCACCAATAACCTGAACGACTTTGCCACAGACACCTGTGACGTCGGCACCCTCCCCACCATTGTTCACAGCCGTAACGTTGGTCAGTGTGACATTGTCTGTTGCGGTGACCGTGAGACCGTCGCCCAACGAATTATTGTTGAAGGTGCTGTCCGTTATAGTGACCACTGCACCATTCAGTTGCGCACCGAACAGGTTGTTGTCACTAGCTTCGGTCGTGCTCACTAGAATGAGGTCTGGTGTTGTAACCTGCAGGCCGTAACCATGATAGGTCCAGTTCTTCTCCGCGCTACACGGGCCATGCAGAAATTCCATCCAGGGGCAGGTGATGCCGCTATTATTGTTGAAGGTGCTTTCAGCGATGAAGACCGGACCTGCAGC
>Ga0114129_10009583_pt1 | contig 13815 bp, 12 predicted proteins | sample RhiMetdeltSRZDD1_FD_80071 | JGI IMG/M metagenome (GOLD analysis project Ga0114129, IMG submission 80071) | Populus rhizosphere microbial communities from Tennessee, USA - Rhizosphere MetaG P. deltoides SRZDD1 (version 2) (version 2) | ecosystem: Host-associated > Plants > Roots > Rhizosphere >...
CCTCTTGATGGCGCTCACCGAGCGCGTCGCCAAGGCGCTCGGCCCCGATTACGACATCGAGATCCTCGAGATGCATCACCGCCACAAGGTGGATGCGCCCTCGGGCACGGCGCTGGGCTTGGGCGAGGCGGCGGCTAAGGGCCGCGGCGTCAAGCTCGAGAGCGCCAGCGTGCGCGTGCGCGACGGGCACACGGGCGCACGCCGCCGCGGCGACATCGGCTTCGCGGTCTTGCGCGGCGGCAGCAACGTCGGGGAGCATTCCGTGATCTTTGCGGCCGACGGCGAGACGGTCGAGCTTACCCATCGCGCCACCGATCGCGGCATCTTCGCCCGCGGCGCAGTCAAGGCAGCGCTCTGGGGTCGCGGCAAGGGCCCCGGATTGTTCTCCATGATGGACGTGCTGGGGCTGGGTTAGCCGGCCTGACGTCGACACTGGCAAGTCGCGACGATCCCGGGCGTCGTGCCGGCGCAGCCGACGCGCCAGTCGTCGCGAGGCCCGCGTCACGCCGCAGCCTAGGTGCTGCCCCGGGATCTCAGCAACGACGTGCCCGTCATCTCCACGGGCTTCGGCAGCTGCATGAGCTCGAGCAGCGTCGGAGCTATGTCGGCAAGTTTGCCGTCGACCAGGGACACGCTGCCGCCACCCACCAGCACCACCGGCACCGGGTTGGTGGTGTGGGCCGTGTGCGGACCGCCGGTCTGGGGATCGCGCATCAGCTCGCAGTTGCCATGGTCGGCCGTGACGAGCAAGGCGCCCTCGGCCGCTCTTATCGCGTCGACGATCCGACCGAGCCCCGCATCCACCGTCTCCACCGCCTTGATGGCGGCCTCCAGGCTGCCGGTGTGGCCGACCATGTCGGGGTTGGCGTAGTTGAGGACGATGAAGTCGTATTTGCCCGAGGCGATGGCCGCGACCGCCTTGTCGGTCAGCTCGGGCGCCGACATCTCCGGCTTGAGGTCGTAGGTGGCGACCTTCGGCGAGGGCACGAGGATGCGATCCTCGCCAGGATAGGGCGTCTCGTTGCCGCCGTTGAGGAAGTAGGTGACGTGCGGATATTTCTCCGTCTCGGCCATGCGCAGCTGCGCGCGGCCGGCCTCGGTTACCACCTGCCCCAGGACATGCGGCAGCGTAAGCGGCGGGAAGATCGTGCCGAGCAGCTTGTCGAGCTCCTCGCTGTACTGCGTCATGCCGACGGCGGCGGCGAAAGCGACGCGGCGGGGGCGATCGAATCCCTTAAACTTGGGATCGAGCAGCGCGCTCAGTATCTCGCGCACGCGGTCGGCGCGGAAATTGAAGCAGAGCACCCCGTCTCCGTCCTTCATGCCGCGATAGCTGCCGACGATGGCCGGCACGATGAACTCGTCGCCCACCTTGGCGGCATAGGCGTCCGCAACCACGGCCTGGGCATCGGCAAAGTGCGGGCCGCCGGCGTCGACCAGGGCCGCGTAGGCCTTGCCGACGCGGTCCCAGCGATTGTCGCGATCCATCGCGAAGTAGCGGCCGCAGACGGTGGCGATAGGCACGTTCTGCGGCAGCGTCGTTGCCAGCCGCTGCAGATAGCCGCCCGCCGCCTGGGGAGGCGTGTCGCGGCCGTCGGTGAAGGCGTGGAGCACGGCCGGAACGCCCGCGCCCGACAGCGCCTTGGCCAGGGCCGCGGCATGATCCTGATGCGAGTGCACGCCGCCGGGCGACACGAGGCCCATGAGATGGCAGGTGCCGCCGGAGCGCCGCAGGCGTTCGATCAGGCCTTGCAGGGCCGCTGCCTTGCCGATCTCGCCCGCCTCGACCGCCTGGTTGATGCGCGGCAAGTCCTGGAAGACGACCCGGCCCGCACCGATGTTGAGGTGTCCGACCTCGGAGTTGCCCATCTGCCCGTCGGGCAGGCCGACGTCCCCGCCCGACGTGCGCAAACGTGCATGCGGGCAGGACGACCACAGGTTGCTGAAGGTCGGCGTGCGGGCCAGCCGGACCGCATTGTCGGCTGAGGCCTCGCGGCAGCCCCAGCCGTCCAGGACAACCAGCATGACAGGACGGCGCTTCTGAATCTGGAACCTCCTGTTTGCAACTGCCGAGGGGCCTACAGGTCGTCACGACTTACCGATACAACGCCTGGGCGGGGGATTGGGTGCTGCTTTTTGCGCCCTTGCACAGGTGTCGTCAAACACGGCCTACAGGCCGGCATTCGCCCCGAGGGAGGTAGCGCATGGCGCTGGACGAGGTAACCGAGCGACTCGCCAACGACAAGGACGAGCGCAACAAGTGGATCGGCGTTTTCATCGGCGTCCTCGCCGTGCTGCTCGCGATCTGCGGCGTCGGCGGCGGCAATGCTGCCAAGGACGCCACCCGCAGCAACATCGAGGCCTCCAACACCTGGGCGTTCTTCCAGGCCAAGAACATCCGCCGCAACGCCGTCACCATCGCGGCCGACGACCTGGAGCTTCTCCTGGCGTCGCAGCCGGGCATGCCGGACGAGGCCAGGCGCCGGATCGAGGAGAAGATCAGGGCCTACCGTGCCCAGATTCAGGCGCTCACCTCCGATCCCCTGAAGAAGGAAGGGCTCGATGAGCTGTTCGCGCGTGGCAAGGCGCTCGAGGCGGAGCGCGACGTGGCCCTCAGGAAGGATCCCTACTTCGACTGGAGCCAGGCACTCCTGCAGATCGCCATCGTGCTCGCCTCTGTCCACCTGATCATCGGCAACCTCTGGCTGCTCGGCCTGAGCGGTGGGCTTGGCGCGTTGGGCGTACTGCTGATGCTCAACGGCTTCACGCTGGCGGTGCCGCTGCCGTTCCTGGGATAGATCACGATCCGATCTGCCGGGAGCGCTCGGCGACATGCAGCTTGTCATGCCGGCCGAGGGCGGCAGCCCGAGCGCCGGTACCCAGGGCCCCGGTTTGCGACCGCGGCACTGGGTGCCGGATATTTCGCTGGCGCGAAATTCCGGTATGACAGCGCGCGGAGCCGAAAACGCGAGGCGCCGCGACGGCGATGCCGGCGGCGCCTCTTGCAGCTTGCAGCCGGCTCTACCGCATGTTTCCGCAGAAGCGCTGGATGCGCTTGCAGGCTTCCTCCAGCGCTGCCGTCGAGGTGGCGTAGGAGATGCGGAAGAACGGGCTCATGGCGAAGGCGGAGCCGTGCACGCAGGCGACACCCTCCTCCTCCAGCAGCGCCAGGGTGAAGTCCTGGTCGGTATTGATCTTGGTGCCCTTGGCGCTGGTCTTGCCGATCACGCCCTCGCAGGAGGGATAGACATAGAAGGCGCCTTCGGGCTTGGGGCACTTGATACCCTTGGCCTGGTTCAGCATGGACACTACGAGGTCGCGCCGCTCCTTGAAGACTTTGGTGTTGCGGGCGATGAAGTCCTGAGGGCCGTTGAGTGCCTCCACGGCCGCCCACTGGGCGATCGATGAGGGATTGGACGTGCACTGCGACTGCAGCTTGCACATCGTCTTGATGAGCGGTTCCGGGCCGGCTCCATAGCCGAGCCGCCAGCCGGTCATGCAGTAGGTCTTGGAGAGGCCGTTGAGCGTGAGCGTGCGCTCGTAGAGGCCGGGCTCCACCTGGGCCGGCGTGAAGAACTCCATGTCGTCGTAGATCAGGTGCTCGTACATGTCGTCGGTGAGCACCCAGACGTGCCGGTTCTTCGCCGTCATGAGCACGTCGGTCAGCGCTTTGAGCTGCGCCCGGGTATAGGCCGCGCCAGAGGGGTTGCACGGCGCGTTGAAGACGAGCCACTTCGTCTTGGGTGTGATTGCGGCGTCGAGCACCTCCGGCCGCAGCCGGTAGCCATCCTCGAACTTGCAGTCGGCGAACACCGGCTTGCCGCCGCCGAGCGCCACGATGTCGACGTAAGACACCCAGCAGGGCGCCGGGATCACCACCTCGTCGCCCGGGTTCACGGTGCAGAGCAGCGCATTGTAGAGCACCTGCTTGCCACCGGTGCCGACCGACACCTGGTTCGGCTTGTAGTCGAGGGCGTTCTCGCGCTTGAACTTGGCGGCCACCGCCGCCTTGAGCTCGGGGATGCCGTCGACGTCGGTGTACTTGGTCTTGTTCTCGCGCAGGGCGCGTACGGCGGCTTCCTTGATGTTCTCGGGCGTCGGAAAATCCGGCTCGCCGGCCGACAGATCGACGATGTCGCGGCCTTTCGCCTTCAGCTCGCGCGCTTTGGTCGACATGCCGATGGTCTGGGAGGGCTGGATGCGGTTGACGCTGTCGGCGAAAAAGCCCATGGCCGGCCTCGTGGTTGTGCGCGTTTGCTGCCTCGCCGGATTGCGAAGCGCGCGGAACCTACGCCCCGGCGCGCACGAGTCAAGCACTACGTGTATGCTGAAGCGCTGAGGCAATTCGAGGAAACGGCCATGAGCAAGCTCGAGCCGGCAACCATCATCGGTGGGCCGATATCGCCCTATGTGCGCAAGGTGCTTGCCGCTTGCGAGCTGAAGGGCGTGCCCTACGAGGTGGACCCGATCGTGCCGTTTTTCGGCGACGACCGGTTCAGCGAGCTCAATCCGCTCCGGCGCGTGCCGGTCCTGATCGACGATCAGGTGTCCCTGTCCGACAGCACCGTGATCTGCGAGTACCTGGAGGAGCGCTACCCCGCGCCCGCCCTGCTGCCCCGCACGCCGGCCGACCGCGCCAGGGCGCGCTGGATCGAGGAGTACGCGGACACGCGCATGGGCGACGTCATCATCTGGCGGATTTTCTACGAGGCCGTGGTCAACCCCCACATCTGGCAGCGGCCGCGCGATACGGCCAAGATCGCCCGCATTGTCGCCGAGGAGCTGCCGGAGGTGATGGATCAGCTCGAGCGCCTGGCACCGGCAACCGGCTTCCAGTTCGAGGCCGTATCGATCGCCGACATCTCCGTCGCCGTCTTCTTCCGCAATCTTGCCTGGGCGCGGGTGGCGCCCGATGCGGCGCGCTGGCCGAGGACGCTGGCGTGGGTGGCGCGCACGACGCAGACCCCGGCGCTCGCCCGCATCACGCGCATTGCCGACGGGCTGGCGCAAACTCCGTTGCCCCGGCACCGTGCGGTTGCTGCCGATCTCGGCCTCTCCCTGACGGAGCGCACGCTGGCGGGTGCGGCGCCGCGCCGCGGACCGATGACCCTGTAAGCGTCGCGACTCTGGACGCGATCACTTGCGGCCGCTTCTGCTTGTTCCTCGATTGGCGTCGCCGCCCCCGCAACCGAAAAGCAACGCCTACGTTGGATAAGGTTTGACGGCGCGCCGAGCTGCTGGACAGGCGGCGGCGCTTGCTTGAACGTGCCGGCGCTATTGAGGACCGCTGAGGTTTTCGGGGGAGGGGGCCAGCGGGATGCGGATTCTTCTCGTCGGCTGCGCGCTGATGCTGGCCGCTCTGCCGCAGGTCGCGGCGGCCCAGGACGGATGGCCGTTCTCCCTCTACAAGTCCCAGAAGGCACCGCCCAAGAAGGTTCAGCCGCGCCCGCCGGCGACAGCTGCCTTGGACCCGCAACCCGGACCGGCGGCGGTGCGGCCGCAACCTGGGCAGGAGCCGGCTCCTGCTGCTCAACCGTCTCCAGCACATCCCGAACAGCCGCGTGCGCCCGCCGCAAGCCCGCCTGATCCAGCCGCTCCGCCACAGGGTGCGGCCGAGCCCGCGATGCCCAAGGCGCCCTGGCAATGGTGCATCCTGCGCACCAGCTGGACCGACAGCGACGAGAAGGGGTTCGAGGAATTCGTGCAGCGCATCGGCGAGAGCGGCTGCCGCAACATGCATGTTTGCCTGATCGGGGCGGAGTCCAACCCGCTCTATCGCGCCTCCAATCCGCCGGGCATGCACTTCTACGCCGACTGCGCCGATCTGCCGTACATGCTGCGCGCCTACTACGCGTGGAAGAACGGCCTGCCCTTTTCCTACTCCACCGCCGTCATCCCGCTCGGCTTCTCCAAGGACATCCGCTATACAGCGCGCGGCAACGCCATCGCCGGCCGCCGCGACCTCGTCGATGCAACGATCGATGCGCGCAAGGCGATCCCGCAGATGATGGAGGCCATCTCCTCGGCCCACTACCGCTATCCGCCGGACTATGTGGCGAGGCTGCTGCCCGACCACTATCCGGTGAAGATCACGCGCGAGAGCATCCGGCCCGGCACGATCATCTACGATCCCAACGGTCACGTGGCCGTCGTCTACAAGGTCACGGCCGAGGGCCGCATCCACTACATCGACACCCACCCCGACAACTCGCTGACGCGCGGGGTCTACGGCAAGGCCTTCGCGCGTTCCTCGCCCGGCATGGGCGCGGGCTTCAAGCGCTGGCGTCCGCTGACGCTGGTCGGCGCCGTGCGCGCGCCCGACGGCAGCTATCGCGGCGGGCAGATCAAGCCCGCTCCCGACAAGGAGATCGCCGACTGGTCCGACGAGCAGTTTTTCGGCACCGAGCGCAATCGCACCAAGACCTGGACGAGCGGCAAGTTCGTGCTCGAGGGCGAGACGCTCGACTACTACGACTATGTGCGCCGGCGGCTCGCCAACACGGGCTTTCGCTACGACCCGCTGGAGGAGACGCGCTCCATGGTGCGCTCGCTGTGCGAGGACCTGAAGTACCGCGTCGATGCCGTGGACGTGGCCGTCAAGGCCGGCCTCCACAAGCGGCCCCAGCCGGACCGGCTGCCCAACAACATCTACGGCACCGACGGCGACTGGGAGACCTACTCCACGCCCTCGCGCGACGCGCGCCTCAAGACCGCCTTCAAAGAACTGCGCGACGAGGTCGCCCGCTTCCTGGCGCTAGCTGCCGAAGGCAACCCGCGCATCTCCTATGCCGGGAGCGACATCCGCTCCGACCTGCGCCAGGTCTACCAGCAGGAGGCTGGCGCCTGCTCCATCGCTTACCTGCGCAGCGACGGCAGCGAGCGCCGTCTCGGCTTTGCCGAGGTCATGCGCCGCTTGTTCGCGCTCTCCTTCGATCCTCACCACTGCGCCGAGCGTCGGTGGGGTGCTCACGAGGCCGACGAGCTGGCCACCTGCACCGACGGCGCCGACAAGCGCGCCTGGTACGAGGCCGAGCAGCGCCTGCGCAACCAGCCCGACCGCACCTACGATGCGCGCATGAGCTTCTCGCTGGCGGAGCTGCGCAAAGCCGTCCCCGGCAGCGGCATCGATCAGCCGCCGGCCATCGACGTGCTGGGCCTTCTGGATTCCACCTCCGCGGTCGTGCCCGCCGGCGGTGTCAAGCCCTCGCAGTCGGTGCTGCAGCCGGCGTCGTTCGCAGCTCCGGGCACGCCGTCCGCGAAGCACAAGTGAAGCGACCAAGAGCATTCCGTTTTCCGCAACAGCGGAACCGAGCGCGCGCCCACGTTGTGTCAAAGCTGAGTATTTCGCTCCTGCCGTGAGCGACGGCTGCCGGCCGAACGTCTGACCGCTGGCAAGGCTCGGACAGGCAATCTGCGAACGCTAAGCGAAGAACAGGAACGACAGGCGACGGAAACGCGCCGGGCTCCGCGTTGCTGGAGGATCATGAGCGCAGGCCTATCAGCGTTCGCCGATAGAAGACAGGCGCGAAGCCACGACTTCCGGCCAGCGCTCGCCCCGCAGGGTAGTTCGGGCGGTGATGCTGGTCGCAGTGCTCGATGTGAGTACAAGCGGACCTGGAAAGGGTCAGGACGGGTAGGGACCATGATGCGCGGAGAAAGCAGCGGAGGTGTGCGGCGCTGGCTGGCCGACTTCGCGTTTGCGCTGAGCCTGTTCTGGGCCGTGATCTTCACCGCGACCTTTGCCCACACGCACGCGCACGCGCTGCCGGCCCTCGCAAGGCAAGCTGCCGTTTCGGCTCCGCTGGCGTCCCAGGCGGCTGCGCGACCTGATCGTCCGTTCGAGGCCAGGCCGCAGGCCCGCCCCAGCCACGCACTCCTGCTGTTCAGCTTGGCCTTTGCGGCTATGGCCGCGTTCAATCTCGCCATCTGGCGTCATCTGCGCCGCGTTTATGCCTCCCAGCGGCGCAGTGGGTGGAGGAGGGGCTGAACGGGTCAAGGCGGGTCTTCCTCACCCCAACCCCTCCTCCACACTTCCACCAATTTCATCTATATGAACTGAAAGGACGATCCCCAGGAGACGAATCATGGTCACCATCGCGACGTTCAAGAGCCGCGTCATCGTCCTGACGGGCGTGGCCGCCGTGATGGCCGCGGGCGTGGCGGCGTTGCGCACCGATCTCCTGCTCAGCCGCGGCTTCGACCAGGCGCTGGAAAGCCCGAGGCCGGGCCTGTCGTTCGAGGCCACGGCGACGAATGCGATCCAGCAGGGCGTTACGGTCGGCGACGAGGGCTTCTGGCTGACACGCGCAGAGGTCGAGAGTCCCGCGCCCTTTGCCAAGGCCCTCGCTGTCGGCGACCGCATCACGATTGCCGGCGCGGACGGTCGCGAGCGCCGTCTTGAGGTCATGGCTCTGAAGGCCATCGGTGGCGACGCGGCCCGCACCGCACGTGCGCTGCCGATGCGGCTGCTGCTCGTGACGTGCCGTGTCACGGGCGAGACGGGTGAGCGGACAGATGCACCCGTGCGCTTCATCATCGAGGCGGAGCCGGCCTCGCCTTCGCTGCCGGCGCCGGCCAAATCTCTCTGAGGTCGCGTCCCCGCCGGGGTCCTGCGGCCCGGAGGAGGAGAACAGCGCGGTCATGGGCGGAAAAACGCATTCCTACACCTGCGCGCTGACATGGACGGGCAACCTCGGCTCGGGCACCTCCGGCTATAAGGCCTATGCGCGCGACCACGTGTTTCGCCGGCCCGGCAGGCCGGACCTGCCGGGCTCCTCCGATCCCGCGTTCCGCGGCGACCCGCTCCGCTGGAACCCGGAAGAGTTGTTGGTGGCGGCGCTCTCGAGCTGTCACATGCTCTGGTATCTGCATCTGTGCTCGGATGCCGGGGTCGTCGTGCTCGCCTACAGCGACGAGGCGACGGGAACGATGGTGGAAGATGCGGCCAGAGGCGGCTACTTCACCCAGGTGACGCTGCATCCCAAGGTAACCATCGCCAGGGCGAGCGACGCCGCCAAGGCGGCCGAGCTGCATCATCCCGCCCACGAAAAGTGCTTTGTCGCCAATTCGGTCAACTTTCCCGTCGCCTGCGAGCCGGAGACCGTCGTGAGCGAATAGCCGGTGGGCGGTTGGGGGCTGTGCTCTTTTCCGTTCGCTTCCGACTTCCTACTATTCGCTGCTCGCCATTCGCCCTGGGGGAATCCATGCGCCTCAATCCGCCGTCGATCTTCGTCTTCCTCATCTCGGTTCTGCTGGCGGCCCTTGCGCTCGTCTCCAAGTTCGGTGCCATCGGCATCAACGTGCCGCGCTACCTCCCGCACCAGGAATACTGGCTGGCCATGGTGGCCTACATGGTCCTGATGGTTGGCAATCTGGTGCGCGGGCTGTAGGTGCTCACGCCCGTCCCGAGAACACGAACGCGGCGCCGGCGGCGATGAGCGTGAAGCCGATCGCGTGGTTCCAGCCGAGCGGCTCCTTCAGATAGACCACCGAGAAGCCCGCGAACACGGCGAGCGTGATCACCTCCTGGATGGTCTTCAGCTCCGCGGCCGAGTACAGCGCGTGGCCGAAGCGATTGGCGGGCACGGCCAGGCAATACTCGATGAAGGCGATGCCCCAGGAGGCCAGAACGACCAGGAAAAGTGGCTTCGCCTTGAAGTTGAGATGGCCGTACCAGGCCATCGTCATGAACACGTTGGAGCACACGAGGAGCACGATTGGGGCGATGTAGCCCCAAGGGCCGGCGGTGGGCATCAGAACCTCACGATGAAAAGCTGGGTGCAGGCGGCGGGATTGAGCGTTGGGAGGCGGCAGCCGGTAGACCGGCCCGATGTGGCGGGGATGCGGTACAACCTAGCCCGGCAAGGGAGCGCATGCACGCCAAAGGCGGTAGATCCTTGCGCGGGAGCTTCGGGCGCCTTCATATCCTCGTCTGCAAATCCTGCTACCGGCTGCGACAATTGCTCGCCAACGGCGCAGCACGACCAGGCCAAGCACGATCGCAATGCATCGCCTCAACGCCGACCTCGCGCTGTTGTTTGCGGCCGCCATCTGGGGCACCGCCTTCGTGTTCCAGAAGTCGGCGATGGACCATGTCGGCCCGCTGACCTTCGTCGCCGCCCGCTGCTCTCTCGCGGCGGTGGCGCTCGCGCCGCTGGCCTGGCTTGAGGCGCGCACCGCGCCCGAGCCGGTCGGGCGGGCGTTTCTCGCCGTAGCGTTCTGGGGTGGCCTTGCGTTCTTCCTGGGCGCCTGGCTGCAGCAAACCGGCATGATGACTGCGACCGTCACGAATGCGGGCTTCCTGACCGCCCTCTACGTCGTCATCACGCCGTTCCTCGCCTGGGGCTGGAGCGGGAAGGCACCGAGCCGTTTCGTGTGGCCGGCGGCGGCGCTCTCCGCGTTTGGCACGTGGCTGCTGGGCGGAGGCACGCTGGGCGCCTTCTCGCCGGGTGACCGTCTGGTCGGGGTCTCCGCCGTGCTGTGGGCCGCACACGTCGTGATCACTGGTCAGGCCGCCCTCTACCGCCGCCCCATCACTTTCACGGCGGTGCAGTTCGCGGTGGTTGCAGTGTTGGCTGCCTGCGGCGCGGGGCTGCTGGAAGCGCCGACCACGGCGGGCCTTGCCGCTGCGGCCTTCGACATCGCCTTCGTGGGGCTGCTCTCGAGTGCGCTCACCTTCACCTTGCTGACGCTGGCCCTGCAGTACACGCCGCCGGCCGAGGCCGCCGTGATCGTAGGCCTGGAGACCGTGTTCGCGGCCGCAGCGGGCTATCTCCTGCTCGGCGAGCGTTTGACGGGGCTCGGAATTTGCGGCGCGGGGCTCATTCTCCTGGCCATCCTGTGCATCCAGATCGGGCCGGCGCTGTCGGCCAGGCGATAGCACAGGTGCCACTGGAGCCGGTTCCGGCGCGCCGTTCGGCATGCTATCCTCGCGCGCAATGGGATAGCGATGTCCAAGCACCGGCTCCTGTGGGCTGCCGTCGCTGCCGCGGCGCTGGCGGTTCCTCTCGTTGCTGTCCGTGGAGCGGACGGAGAGGGCGGCGGCGCATCGGCGGTTCCGCCCCCGGCGTGGCCCAGCTCGCCCTATCACGGAGTGATCAGCGGTGCGACCGGCGAGGTCATACCCTGCCGCTGCCGCTTCCGGGACAGCGATTACCGCCTGGGCGACACGGTCTGCATGCAGACGCACTTGGGCGTGCAGCTCGCCCGCTGCGACCTCTTTCTCAACAACACCTCGTGGGTGCCGATCGGCGTGCCGTGCACCATGAGCCGGCGGCCGGGGCGCCTGGCCGCGCGCTAGATGAGTCTTGTCATGGCGGCCGAGGGCGGTGGTGGCCCGAGAGCCGGTACCCAGGGCCGCAGATGGCCAGCGCTCAGCCTGCGCCCTGACTGTCGGATATTCGCGTTCGGCGAAGCCCGGAATGACAGCGAGCGACGCTGATCGGAGATTGCTCTGCCCTCGGCGCGCAGCTCCCAAGGCCCTACTCGGCGGCCGCTCGCGGCCTTTCCGGTGCCTCCTCGGCGGCAGCTGGAATGTGCTCCCGCCGTCCCGCGCCGAGCCTGGCGCCGAGGTTCTCCATGGCCAGATAGACGGCCGGCGTAATGTAGAGGGTCAGCAGTTGCGACACGGCTAGGCCGCCGACAACGGCCAGACCCAGCGGCTGGCGCAGCTCAGCGCCGGCTCCCCAGCCCACCGCGATCGGCAGCGTGCCGAATAGTGCGGCCATCGTCGTCATCATGATCGGCCGGAAGCGCAGCAGGCAGGCCTCGCGGATCGCGTCGAACGCCGTGGCGCCTCGCGATCGGGCCTCGATGGCGAAGTCGACCATCATGATGGCGTTCTTCTTGACGATGCCGACCAGCAAAATGATGCCGATCATGGCGATGATCGTCAGTTCGACGTCGAACAGATAGAGGGTGAGCAGCGCGCCGAGGCTCGCCGACGGCAGTCCCGACAAAATGGTTATGGGATGGATGAAGCTTTCGTAGAGGATGCCGAGAACGATGTAGATCGTGAGGATGGCGGCGGCGATCAGCAGGGGCTGATCGCGGAAGGAGCTTTCGAAGACCTGGGCGGTGCCGGCGAACTGCCCGGTGATGGAGGGCGGCATCTTCACCTCGCGCTCGAGGTCGCGCATGGCGATTACCGCTTCGCCCAGCGTCGTGCCGGGAGCCAGATTGAAGGTGATGGTGACGGCCGGCAGCTGGCTTTGCCGCGCAACCGAGACGGGGCCCGGACCGAGCTTGACGGTCGCCACCGTGCTCAGAGGCACCTGCTGCCCCGACGCGGAGCGCATGTAGATTTTCGACAGCACGCCGGGGTCGAGCGTTAGGGCCTTATCCGTCTCGAGGATGACGGCGTAGTCGTTGGAGGGGGTGTAGACGGTGGCGATCTTGCGCGTGCCGAAGGCCGAGTAGAGCGTGGAGCGAACGAGATCCATCGTCAGGCCGAAGCGCGCCAAGGCATCGCGGTTGATGTCGAGGCTCAGCTGGCGAGCTCCCAGCGTGAGGTCGCTCGTGACGTCGGCGAAGCCTGGGGCCTGCTTGACCCGGTCGATCAGGCGCTGCGCGTTGGCATAGAGCTCCTCCTGGTTAACGCTGGTCAGCGTGTACTGATAGAGGGCCGCGCCGCTGCGGCTGCCGATGCGCAAATTCTGCAGCGGGACGGGGAAGGCGCGGATGCCCGGAACACCGGCGAGGCTGCGCCGCAGCCTGTTCTGCACGTCGGCGATGCTTGCCCTCCCGGCCCGCTCGCTGCGCTGCTTCAGCTGCACGAAGATGGAGCCGCGGTTGAGCGTCGGGTTCCAGGACGTCTGCTGCACATTGGAATTGATGTAGAGGACGTCCGGGTCGGCGCGGATGCGGTCGGAGATGATGCGCTGGCGGTCCAGCATGGCCGAGAAGGCGATATCGGGCGCCGCCTCCGTGCGTACGATGATGATGCTGGTGTCCTCGGTCGGCAGGAAGCCTTTCTTGACGGCGCCGAAGGCAAATCCCGTGGCCACGATCGTGCCGATCGTCAACAGCCACATCAGCCAGGGCACGCGCAGCGACGCGTCGAGCGTGACGCGGTAGCCCCTCGCCATTAGATTGTAGGCGCCCTCGAATGCGCGCGAGAGCGGGCTCGTCTTCTCCTCGCCGTGGTGCACCTTGAGCATGCGCGAGCACAGCATTGGCGTCAGCGTGAGCGAGATGAACCCCGACAGCAGGATGGCGATGCTGATGGTCATGGCGAATTCAAAGAAGAAGCGGCCGACGATCCCGCCCATGAACAGGATCGGAATGAACACCGCCACCAGTGACAGGGTGATGGACAGCACCGTGAAGCCGATCTCGTTGGCGCCCTTGATGGCCGCGTCGAACGGCTTCATGCCCTGCTCGACATAGCGCACGATGTTCTCGAGCACGACGATGGCATCGTCGACGACGAAGCCCAGCGCCAGCGTGAGCGCCAGGAGGCTGACGTTGTCGAGCGAGAAGCCGAACATCGCCATGCCGGCGAAGGTGCCGATGATGGAGAGCGGCAGGGCGACCGCGGGAATGAAGGTTGCGCGCCAGGTGCGCAGGAACGCCAGTATCACCAGAATGACGAGGACGGCGGTGAGTATCAGCGTCAGCTCCACGTCGTGCACCGAGGCGCGGATCGACTCGGACCGGTCGCTGAGGACGCTGAGGTTGATGGTGGGCGGCAGCAGCCGGCGGAATTCGGGTAGCGACTTGTGAATGGCGTCCGTGACGGCGACGGTGTTGGCGTCTGGCTGTCGCTGCACCGAGACGATGATCGAGCGCGTGCCGTTGAACTCGGCCCGCGCCTCC
>Ga0114129_10009585_pt1 | contig 13812 bp, 9 predicted proteins | sample RhiMetdeltSRZDD1_FD_80071 | JGI IMG/M metagenome (GOLD analysis project Ga0114129, IMG submission 80071) | Populus rhizosphere microbial communities from Tennessee, USA - Rhizosphere MetaG P. deltoides SRZDD1 (version 2) (version 2) | ecosystem: Host-associated > Plants > Roots > Rhizosphere >...
CGAGCCCGAAGCTCACATTGCCGGCGATCTCCGAGAGCAGCGGGCCGATACGATCCGCGATCGCCTTCTTCGGCACGTCGAGCTTCACCGCCATGTTGCCGCAGGCGATGTCGAAGCCGACGCCGCTCACCGAGACATGGTCCTCGTAGGCCACGACGCCGCCGACCGGCTGGGCGTAGCCGAGATGCCCGTCCGCGCAGAGCACGCCGCCGACCACGCTGCCGTATTGCATGCAGCGCACCATCTGCTCCTTGGTGCGGTCGTCGTGCTCGCCGAAAATCTTCACTTCGGTCATGGGTTGCTCCTGATGCATTATATCTGGTCAGGGCGGGTGGATTTGAACCACCGGTCTCCACCTTCCAAGGGTGGCGGGGACGGCCAGGCTCCCCCTGCGCCCTGATGAATGGACCACCCAGCAGGACTCGAACCTGCGGCCTTCGGCTTCGCACGCCGACGCTCTGCTCCGCTGAGCTATGGGTGGATGAACTGGCTCCCAGACGTGGATTCGAACCACGATTCCGCGATTAACAATCGCGCGTCCTGCCCTTGAACGATCTGGGAATGGTGGAGAATCCGGGAGTCGAACCCGGCACGGCGACCCTGCAAAAGTCACCTGCAGCCCGCTGCCTTCCCCGACGATGGTGGTGCCTGGAGTTGGTTTCGAGCCAACCTCTCCGCGTTTTCGGCGCGGCGCTGTCACCAGATCAGCTTCCCAGGCGAATTCTGGAAGCGGCCCTCCTTCGCTGAAGCTTCGGAGGGCATCCCGCTTCACGTCGATGTGCCAATCCTGCGAAGCGCATCAGCGCGAAGCAGGATGGAGCGGACGGCGAGGATCGAACTCGCGTCGTCTCGTAGGCACCGAGCGGCTCTGCCATTGAGCTACGTCCGCATATTGGTGGGTAGGGATGGAATCGAACCACCACAGCCGAGGCGGGGCGTTTACAGCGCCTTGGGCTCGCCAATGCCCAGCCTACCCATGATTGGTTGCGGGGGTCGGAATCGAACCGACTTCATGCGGCTTATGAGACCGCAGGGCGACCGGTGCCCTTCCCCGCAATTTGCCGGCCCTTCTTCGCTAAAGCTTCGAAGGGCATCCCGCTTCGCATCGAAAATCCTGCGAAGCGCTCAGCGCGAAGCAGGATGGCGGAAGGTGAAGGAGTCGAACCCTCGACCGTGAGGTCGGCCCGGTTTTCAAGACCGGTTGCGTGCCGCCACGCGCCACCTTCCGAAAAGTTGGTACGCCCAGGAGGACTCGAACCTCCATCGCGCTCCTGTCCGGAGCTCATGACGGGTATAAGCCGTCCGCTCTGCCGATTGAGCTATGGGCGCATTGGTCAGCGTGGCAGGATTCGAACCTGCGCTCTCCTGCTCCCAAGGCAGGCGCTTTCGCCGGGCTAAGCTACACGCTGCTGGCGCTCCGTAGGGAGATCGAATCCCTCTCACCCGATAGACAGTCGGGTCGCCTCACCAGATGCGTAACGGAGCTTGAATTGGTGCGTCTGGGCCGACTCGAACGGCCACTGAATGCGCTCTCAACGCACTCCCTCTGCCAATTGGGGTACAGACGCGGCATGTCCGCCGAAGCTTGCGCGAAGGCGGGTGGAGGACCAGGCAGGATTCGAACCTGCGACGAGATTGGGGGCTCGAATCCGATAGCCGGGCCGCATTCCTGCGCGGCTTGGGTACAGACACGAACGCAACTAGGGAGATATAATGCGGTCGAACCCCGGGCCCCCTCCCAATCGGCCCGGGCGCAAAAAAGACCCGGCAGGGCCACCATGATTCCGAAAGTCCTTGGCGGTGCGGAGCTTGTTGCCAAGCAATCAGCCGTCAACGAGCATGGCAAGCTGCGCGGTCAGCCGATCGAAGGCGTCCAATTCCGCCCGACCCGCCCGGTGCCGCACGAGGACGGCCACGTGGTCGAGGTTGCGCGCGCCAGCTGGGAGGTGCTCGGCGCGCCCGTGGTCCAGGTGCACGTCACCACCACGCTGCCTGGCCGAATTCGCGCCTGGGGTCTTCATCAGAAAGGGACCGACCGGCTCTTTGTCGTCTCCGGCCTCGTGAAGATCGTCGTATTCGACGGCCGGGACGGCTCGCCGACGTTCGGGCGGATCAACGAATTCACGTTGAGCGAAAAAAGCCCCGGATTGGTGCTGGTGCCGCCGAACCTCTATCATGGCTGGAAGAACATCGGCACGACCGAGGCCTTCATCATCAACATGCCGGACCACATGTATAACTATGAAGCGCCCGACGCGTTGGATCTGCCGTGGGATTCCGAGGCCGCACAACGCCTCATTCCCTACAAGTGGTGAAACGAGGGCCGCGACCATCGTTTCCCGAGCATCGCCCTGAGACCCATGGGTCAGCAGCCGGCCGTCAGCGCTATCATCGCCACCTACAACTGGAGCAGCGTGCTGCGGTTTGCCGTCACGTCGGTGCTGGCGCAGACCTTCCGGGATCTTGAGCTGCTCGTCGTCGGCGATGGCTGCACGGACGATTCCGAAGCCGTTGTGCGCTCGTTCGACGATTCGCGCGTGCACTGGCACAATCTCGAGGAAAACTCCGGCAATCAATTCGGGCCGAACAACCGGGGGCTTGCGCTCGCGCGCGGACGCTACATCGCCTACCTCGGCCACGATGATCTCTGGCACCCGGACCATCTTGCGATCCTGGTTCACGCGATCGAGATGCACGAAGCCGACCTTGTGTTCGCCCTCACCGAGTCCATCGGTCCGCCCGAGATGCCCACGCGCAGCCTGTTGGGGCTCTGCCCGCAGGGCACCTATGAGTGGTCGATCTGGGCGCCGCCGTCGGCGTGGCTGCATCGCCGTGACCTCGTCGAGCGCATCGGGCCTTGGCGAGATTACCAGACGATCGTCGCTCCCACCGACGTGGACTTCCTCAACCGCATCCACGATCACGGTTGTCGCATCGTCCCGATCGATGAATTGACGGTATTCAAATTCGCATCCGTTGAGCGGACCAATGCTTACGTCGAGCGGCGCTGCGACGAGCAGGCGCAGTGGTGGCAGCGGCTCCGCAGCGAGCCGGACTTGCGCTATCACGAATTGATCGCGGTGCTCAATGACATCGTGACGCGCCATCCGGAACTTGCATTTCGCACGCACATACCGGCCCGAGTCGCGCCCGGTTCGATGACCACAGCCTACCGGGCGCGCCGCGGCCTTCAACCGATTCCGGATCGGCCGGTGAGCGCGCCCGCGGGTCCGCCCCTGTTCGCGGACCGGCCAACGCTCAAATACCTCAACGCGGACGATGACATCGCGCCGCCTGACGATCGCCGCACGCTGCATGAGGCAAACGAGATTCCGGCGGATGGCTTATTCCTCGGATTCAACTGGCACAGCCTGGAGACCGACGGAGCCGGCATCCGTTGGCGCTGGATCGACAGCGGCGCCCAGATCGTCGTGACACGGCCGACAGGATCACGCAGGCGATTGGTGATCGACTTGATCCCCGGTCCGGGAGTTTGCGATCTGCCCTGCCGTCTCCAGGTGCGCGACGACGCCGGCGTCGTCGTTTCCGAAACGGCCGTGAGCGAAGGCGGCCCGCTGGAAATTACGCTCCCGGTGCGCGCAGGAGACGGAGCGGTCTTTTCGCTCGGCACCGAAGACGGCGGCCGCGCGATTCGCGGCGATCCACGAATTCTCAATTTCCGCGTGTTCGGCTTCCGCTGGGGCAGCGTTGGCGCAAATTCAGCAGATTAGAGCTTTAGCGAACGCGCGTGCGAGGACCCGGGTGGTTTCGAACCACGGGCCGACGGGTTAAAAGCCCGCTCCCTCTCCATTTGGGTTTAAGGCTCCGGGTCCGCACGTGATGCTGGTTGCGGCGGCGAGCCGCCCCGGTTTGAACAGTCTCGTCATGATGCTCTCCTCTTCATGCTCTCCTCTTCGACTTGGTCCTTCCTCCAGGTGCTGCCCCTGGGCCTCTCGCTTATCGGGCGAGCGCTCTACTGCTGAGCCAAGAAAGGAAGCTGGTGCGGACGGCGGGAATCGAACCCACGCGACTTCGATGTGATCGAAGCCTTCTGCCATTGAATTACATCCGCGAATTGGTGCGTCCTCACGGATTCGAACCGCGGACCATCTGCATGTCGCGCAGACACTCTGCCACTGAGCTAAGGACGCGACGTTCGCGCGGACAGAGGCGTTCCCTTGCTGCTGCGAGGCGAGCAGGTGATCATCGATCAGGACCTCGTGACCCCCGAGGAAATGGAACGTGTCGGGCCCTATGCAGAGTCCCTGATTCCGAACGGCTTGCGATGGTTCGCGGCAATCGGCTTCTGGTCCGGTCTAGCGCTGTGGGGGCTGACAACCCAGCGCACCGATCAACAGGGACCTTTCGATCACCACGACAAGCTTGTCCTTGCCCAGCTGTCGCAACGACTGACCGAGACGGCAACCCTGTCGCAGGCCGTCGGAAGAGCGGTGCTGGCGGGGATGACCAACGTGCTCGAACTAGTCAACCAGCCAGCGCTTGCCCTCAGCCGCTCCGGATTCGTGCTTGATACGAACCCTGCTGCGGAGCAGGTCTTCGACAATGATATTTGTGTCAGGAACCGCCGGCTCGTCCTGCATGACAAGCGCGCGGCCTCCGCATTGGCTGCATTCATCGATCAACTGCGGACGACGCCCGACACCGCGGTGCTTGAATGCCCGCCCATTGTCGTTCAGCGTCGGGAGAAACGCCCTCTCATCCTGCGCATCCTTCCTGTGGACGGAGCGGCACGTAATCCTTTCCTCGGCGCTCGCGCGCTCCTGGTCTTCCACGATCTGGATGCCAAGCCTCTCCCGGACTCGACGGTGATTGCGCATGCCTTCGGCCTGTCGCCGGCGGAGACGAAGCTCGCATCGCTGATTGCCGCAGGCCTTTCTCTCGAGCGGGCAGCGGAAGAGTTGGGCCTCGCCCGCGAAACCATTCGCGCCCGATTGAAGGCCGTCTTCGCCAAGACGGGGACGCACCGGCAGAGCGAACTCGTCTCTCTGCTCGCGCGCGTCTGTTGCTCTCCCGCGCGAGCATCTTGGCTGGATGGCCGCTGACCCCAAGGCGATATTGAACTGGTGCGCCGAGCAGGACTCGAACCTGCACTGAGCGGTGTTTGAAGCCGCCGCCTCTGCCGATTGGGCTATCGGCGCGTACCCGCAGCGGGATTCGAACCCGCACTGTCCTGGGTTTAGGCCAAGCGCCTCTGCCGTTGGGCTATGCGGGCGAATTGGTGCGCCACGGTCGCCGACAATGCGCCGCCAGGTGCTTTTTCCGGCATTGCAACCGAACCGTGCAACTGTATTATTCTGTTGAGGGGCTCTTTGGGGGTAAGCGATGCTTCGGCGGATGGCGGCCTTTTCGGTCGTTGCGTTCCTGGTGTCGGGCTGCGTGACCGAAAGAAGCGGTCTTGATTTTTCGGCCATGTCGCAAAAGGTGGGCCCGCCGAAAGCGGGACAAGCGCGCATCGTGGTGTTCCGCGAAAAGGCCTATGGGGGTCTGTTTGACCAGGGCTGGGACGTCAAGCTCGACGGAGAGCAGTTGAGCGACCTAAAGACCGGGACCTATGTTTACGCGGACCGGCCGGCGGGCCGTCACCAACTGACGTCGACCATGGCGATGTTTCCAGGCGTGACGCAGCGTGACATCACGGTGGCGGCGGGCCGCACGTACTTCTTTCTCGCCAAACTCAGCGAGCGGGCGCATAAGCTGACTGCGATGTCCGCCGCCGGCGGTCTGACCGGGCTCGTCGTCGCGTCGGCGATGACCGCTGGCGACGCGAATCCGGGCCCCCTCGACTTCTTTCCCATCGAGGAAACGGCCGCCAGAGCAGCGTTGACTGATCTTCGATTGACGGAGCCGTCCGCATCGCCTTGAGGCAGTGCACACCGGGCACGACCGCGGAGCACAAGGCCCTGCAGCTTGCCTGGGGAGGACGGACCGGTCTTTGGGTGATGTTTGCTCGGCCGATGACGGGCTACGCGCGGTCTAGACCAGAAGCTGCTGTAGTTGGTGGTGCGCCAAGCAGGATTCGAACCTGCACTGCACTCCTCCTGAGGGAGTTGCCTCCTACCAATTGGGCTACTGGCGCGTTTTGCGAGAGATTGGTGCCCACACCACGGAATCGAACCTGGGACCTCCCGCTTACAAGGCGGGTGCTCTGCCGACTGAGCTATGCGGGCGAAAAAAGACAAACAGCCGGCGGCGCCGCTCCCGCACTCGGAAGCGAGCTTCGCGAACAGGGCCCGCCGCTCATGCGGAGCGCGGCGCCGCCGGCCAATTCTGGACATTCACGATGTCAAACAGCAAAGCAGTCAGCAAAAGGGTTAGTCGCGCAAGCGTTGCGCGGGTTCACGCCGCGCACACGTTGGCAAGCGCGCGCTGCGGACGTGCGTTATCGAATGCGCGCATGCGCGCGCTCGACGGAATCGGTTCGGTGACTTTCTGGTAGTGATGCGGGCCATTGCGGTCCCTCCTGCCTGTCGGCGGAGGGTTTATGGCCCGCCGCCGGTTAGTCCGGTTTTCTTAAACCCAGTCCGGGTTGCTGTTCTGATAGGCAACCCAATGCGACGCGCGCGCCGAACCGATCGCTTGGCCTATGGGAGGACCAAGCGTTGGCGGCGCTGAGCGCGGTTATGTATGTGCCTCTGCGGTGCATCGGATTCCTCATCTTGCCGCTGATATGGGAGCTCGGCGGCAATTTTCCAGCCGGACTTCCGGCTGGTGGGCGCGCGATATGTCAGAGTTCTTGGAAAAAATCAAGATGCCACGCGTTAAGGCGCGGTTAAAGCAATAAGCCGTCGCCGGAAGCGCGCGCCGCATTCCGTTTATTTCAAGAAACGGCCGGAGATCACTCAGCCGTCGAGCTTCGCCGCGTCGCCAAGCTTCTGCCGGATCAGATTGCGCAGCGCGGCGACCTGCTCGGCCCTGAACGCGCGCTTGGGCAGCCAGCGCAGGCCGTGCGGCTTCATGGCGACGGCAAATCCGGACGTGGTCTCGATGCACCCCCGCGCCAGGGTCCAGGGCACAGCGACCGACGTGCCGACGGCGTCGCGCATCAGGATGCGCTCGGCATCGATTTCGTAGACAACCTGCTTTTGGGCGTCGCTGAGCCGCCGATGGCCCTGCAGCATCAGGAACGGCATCATGAAGAGCCAAGCGAGCATTGCGATCATCAGCCAGCTCGGCCAAAGTTCGATGGTGCCGTCCACAACTGTTTGCACGATCGTAAGGAGAACGAGGCCGACGACCAGGATCGGAAAGCCGATGCGGGCCGCCCGCGGCACCGCCCAGTAGAAGGCGCGCAGCTGGTCCGCTGCCGTGACCACGGTGCTGCCTGTGATCGCTTCGCTCATGGCATGCCTTCAGCGCGTGACTGGAAAATATTTGGCCAGCCAGTTGCGGACGGCGCTCCACACCCGGGTGCTGTGTTCGGCAAACATGAAATGGTCGACGTCGCTGAACAGGTGCAGCTCCGCCGGCTGGCCGGAGCGCTTGAACAGCTCGATCGACTGCTCGGTCGGCGTGACCGAGTCGTTGGCGGCGTGCAGCAGCAACAGCGGCCGCGGCGCGATCTTCCCCACCACGTCGTCGGCACGGAAGTCAAACATGCTTTGCGCGGTCTCGGCCGGAAACATCTCGATCGAGCCCTTGGCCAGATTACCGCGCAAATGCGGCGGGATCGGCACGATGTCGTAGCGCGGCACCATCAGCGACTGGCCGGTGCGGGCCCGCTGCTCGCGGCCGTCCTGCAGCATCCTGGTTAAGCGCGCCCATTCTTCCGGCGACTTGTGCTGGCCCCGGAATTTGCGCTCGCCGTCACCCCAGCCGCCGTTGGAAATCACGGCCGCAACGCGCTCATCGACGCCGCCGGTATAGACGCTGACCGCGCCGCCGAAGCTCGAGCCAATCAGGCCGATGCGCTTCGGATCGACGGCGGCATGCTGCGCCATGAAAGTGACGCAGCTACGGGTATCCTCCACTTGCTCGAGGCAGATCACGCGGCCGTGCTCGCCCTCGCTGTCGCCGCAGCCGCGCATGTCGAAACGCAACGTGACATAGCCCAGCTCGTTGAGGACCTTGCACGGCTCCGTGACGTTCGACGAATTCTTGTTGCTGCCGAAACCGTGCAGCACCAGGAACGCCGGCCGCCGCTCGCGCGGCTTGACGCCCTGCGGAACGTGCACGACTCCGGAGAGGCGCAGGCCCGCCGAAGGAATGACTACTTGTTCTTCAGGCACGACGCGCTCCCTCCGTGCGGACGCTTCAACTTCGCTTCGGCCTGCCGAGACCGAGCTCATCCCAGCGCGCCTTGACCGCATCGACGTCCTCCGGCGCCGGCCACACCGTGGGCGGAAAGCGCGCGCCCCCGAGATCGGGATCGGGATCGTAGTCGAGGTTCATGGTGGCATCGATCAGCACCCGGTTCCACTTGCCGGTGCCGAACAGCGTCACGTTGCGGTCGCGTTTGCGCATCGATGGATCGATGCCCATGCCGAAGGTCGCCGGCATGATGACGATGTCGTTTTCGCCGGCATTGACCCGATAGGCGATCGCCCAATCGACCGCCGCGTAATCGTGGATGTCGATATCGTCATCCACCACGGTGACGTGCTTGTAACGCACGTGGCCGGCCGAGCTCCCCCAGATCGCGTTCGCCGCCTGCTTGGCCTGGCCGCGATAGGTCTGCTTCATCCGGATCAGGAGATTCATGCCGGCCTGCACCGGCGGGCACCACACGTCGGTAATGCCCGGAACGCCGGCGCGATCGAGCACGTCCCATGCCGTCGACGAACGGAAGATCGAACTGCACATCGCGTTCTCGGAGAAGCTGCCGGGCATCGACCCTTCGATGGTGCCGCGCAGGATCGGGTCGTTGCGATGGGTGATGCAGGTGATGCGGATGGTCGGCTTCGGCGACCGGTCCCCCGCCACGTAGCCGGTGACCTCGGCATAAGGGCCTTCCATCATGTAGGTGTCGGGATCAAGCCCGAGATAGCCCTCGATCACGATCTCGGCCGAGGCGGGAACGTAGAGATCGACCGTTTCGCATTTGACGAGCTCCACCGGCTCGCCGCGGATCGCGCCCATGACATCGTATTCGCACAAGCCTTTCGGCACCGGCGAGCCGGCGCAGAAGCCGAGCGAAGGCTCCCAGCCGAGCGCGACCGCGATCGGCATCTCCTTCTTGCCCTCGTGCTGCCAGCCGCTGACGTGGTGGCCGATATGCTGCGCGCGCCACATCAGGATCGGGATGCGGTCGCGGCCCCCCACCATGCCGCGGTAGATGCCGACATTCATCACGCCGGTCTCGGGATCCTTGGTGACGACGCCGCCATAGGTGAGGATGTAGCGGCCGCCGTCGAGACGGTTCCAGTACGGCGAGGGAAAGTCGTCGAGGTTGACGTCCTTGCCCTTCACGATGTTTTCCTTGCACGGCCCGGTCTTGACGATCTTCGGCGGGATCGCGTCCCGCAGGATGGTGCGGCCGATCTTCACGAGCTCGCGCGGATGCGTGTCAGGCGGCAGCCCGAGCATTATGGCGATGCGCCGGTAGTTGTTGAGCGCGGAACCGAAGATGCGGCGGCAACGGCTCGCCGGCTTGTTGTAGCCCTTGATGTTGTTGAACAGCATCGCGCGCCCGGTGCCGGGGCCCTGGGCCAGCCGCATGATGGTGCCGAGCTCGATATTCCAATCGACCTCGGCATCGATCTCCTGCAGCTCGTCCTGCGCCTTGAGCGCCTTGATCCAGCCGCGAAGGTCGCCGAATGCGACCGGCTTTCGTTCGATGGACATACGTTCTCCCGAGTCGCGGCCGTCAGGCCGGCAATGGCTTGCCCCGTGTTTCCGGCAGGAACAACACCGCCAGGAGTCCGAGAAGGTAGATGGTCGCAATCGCGGTCGCGGCTGGACCGAACCCGCCGAACGACACAATCAGCTGCCCGGCGAGCAGGGGGCCGAGAAAGGCGACGAAACGCGGCGCGTTGAAGGCAAACGCGATTGCGGTCGCCCGCATCCGTGTTGGATAGAGCTCCGGCAGCCAAACCGGCATCCAGGAATATTGCCCGTTCGAGAAGATGGCGTTGAGGAAGGCGGCGAACAGCAGCAGCGACAGGTCCTGCGTCCACAGGAACAGGACCGGGGTGAGGACCCAGGCCATCACCATGTACACGATCGTAACCGGCTTGCGCCCGAACGCATCCGCCAGGAACCCGAACGCGATATAGCCGACGATGCTGCCGAACGTGTAGCTCATGCCGGCATAGCTCGCCCACAGCGGTCCCGGCAGGTTCGCTTTGGCCGCAACCGACGAGATGTAGGGCGGCACCCAGGTCGAGATTCCCCACCATGCCAGCGTGGTCGTCAGCGACATCAGGAAAACGATGATGGTTTGCCGGCGGAAGGAAGGCTCCGCGAACAAGTCGACGAGGGTAAAGCGCGTCAGCGCCTGCTCGTCGGACCCGAGCGCGGCTCCGCCGCGTCCGCGCTCCACCGCCGCCTTGCGTTTCTCGCTGGTCGTCTGCCAGAGCGGCGATTCCGGAATGCCGGTCCTGATCCACAGGGTCAGCAACGCCGGCAACACCCCGATCAGAAACATATAGCGCCATGCGCCCGGCCCGAGCGCACCGACGAACAGCCAGACAAACGAGGCCAGAAAAAATCCGATACCGAGGCCGCACTGCATGAGGCCGGCGCCTTTGCCGCGTGCATGGTCCGGCCACATCTCGGCGGTCATCGACGATCCGGTCGCCCATTCCGAGCCAATGGCGATGCCGACGAGGAACCGAAGAACAACGAAGCTCATCCAGTCCCAGGCCAGCGCGCTCAGGCCGGTCATGATCGAATAGGCCAGGATGGCGTAGATCATCATCCGCCGGCGGCCGAGGTAGTCGGCGAGGACGCCGCCGATCATGCCGCCGATACCCCATCCGAGCAGCGTCACCGCGATAACGGTGCCGATATAGGCCGGGATTTGCGGAAACAGCGACGGATCGAGGAGCTGGCGCATCGCCACCCCGACGGTCAGGATTAGCGCGAATGTCTCGTAACCGTCGAACATCCAGCCGAGATTCGAGGCGGCCAGCGTCCTCCACTGGGTGCCGGTGAGCGTGCGATACCAGGGAACGCTGGCGGCGGCGGTGGCCTGTTGCATGATCGTCCCTCCCCCGTTCGACGTTACGGCTTGGCCGTTTGCCTTTTTCTGGCGGCAAGCTTGACTGCCTCGATGATCTCCGCATAGGCCGCGCAGCGGCAAAGATTGCCGGAGAGATAATGACGGATCTCATCGTCGTCGGGATTCGGATTTTGGTCGAGCAGCTGGCCGGCCATGAGCACGAATCCCGGCGTGCAGAAGCCGCACTGGAATGCCCCTGTCTCGATAAAGGCTTCCTGGATCGGATTCAATTGATCGCCGGAAGCGAGATGCTCGACCGTCACCACCTCGGCGCCGTCGATGAAGGCGGCGAGATAGAGACATCCCGACACCGCCCGCCCATCGACGAGAACCGTGCAGCAGCCGCACAGGCCCTGGGCGCAGCTTTCGCGCGCGCCGAACAGGTCGAAGCGCTCGCGCAGGAGCTCGACGAGGGTGTGGTGCGCCGCGACCTCCGCCGCAACCTTCCCGCCGTTGAGGGTGAAATGGATCGTCCGCATCACTCCTCCAGCGGCTCCTTTCGCGCCACGCGCAAGGCGCGATAGAGCGCTTCGGCGCTCAGCGGCAGCGAGGTGAGCCGCACGCCCACGGCGTCCTCGATCGCATTGGCGATCGCCGGCGAAACGGCGAAGGTGCCGGTCTCGCCGACGCCCTTGGCGCCGAACGGTCCCGATCGCTGCTCGGCGTCGACAACCTCGTTGTGCATATCGGTCGGAATGTCGAGCAGGCTCGGGATCTTGTAATCGGCGAGCGAGGCGTTGGTGACCTGGCCGGCGTCGAATTCCATCTTTTCCTGCATCGTGAAGCCGAACTGCATCACCGCGGCGCCCGAAAGCTGGGTCTCGACGATCTTCGGATTGATCGCGCGTCCGACGTCGGCGACGTTCACGAGCCTGGTGATCCGCACGTGGCCGGTCTCGGTGTCGACCTCGACCTCGGCGCCGGCGGCGCCGACCATCCAGAACGGCGTGGCCTCCGGGGTGAGGCCGTTGCCGTCGGGCGGCACGTAGCTTGGAATATAGCTGCCGGTGCCGATGATATTGCCCGCCTGCATCTTGTATTTCTTCTGAAACAGCTCGGCGACCGGCACGTTGCTGCCATCCGGCAAGCCCAGCTCGCGCGCCAGCGCCTGAATTTTATTCCGCGCATCCTCGGCGGCGAGCTTCACCGCATTGCCCATGTGAAACATCGAGCGCGAGCCAAGCGTCGCCATGTCGTAGGGCGTCACGTCGGTGTCGGGATGCACGACTTTCACCGACTCGGCCGGGATATTGAGGATCTCCGCGACGAGCTGGGCATTGGCCGTGTCCGACCCCTGCCCCATGTCGACGGTGCTGCAATAGAGCGTGCAGCTCCCGTCGGCCGCGACATTGACGATGGCAATCGAGGTGGTCGGCGAGATCGAGGCCTTGAAGCCGAGGGCGATGCCGCGCCCGCGTTTCAGCGGTCCGCTGCCGTGATCGAACGGCTTGCCCCAGTTCATCCTCACCGCGAGGCGATCGAGGACCGCCTCGATGGCGGCGTCCTTCATCACCGTGCCGGTGGCCTGCAGCCGGCCATCGCGCAGGAGATTCTTGCGCCGGAACTCGATCGCGTCGAGCTTTAGCGCGCGCGCCATCATGTCGGTGTGGCTCTCGTAGGCCCAAACCAGCTGCGGGATGCCGAACCCGCGCAGCGCTCCCGCCGGCGGCAGGTTGGTGTAGAGCGAGTAGGAATCGATGTGCACGTTGTCGATGTCGTAAGGACCGGGCGCGGTGAAGCCGGACTTCTGCGTGATGCGCGGGCCGATATCGGCATAGGCGCCGCCGTTCCACCATACCTCGCACTCGCGCGCGACGATGCGGCCGTCCTTGACGCCGCTCTTGATGCGGAACGTGCTCGCGTGCTTGGTCAGCGTGTAGAACTGCTCTTCCATCGTGAGCGAGATCTTGACCGGCCGGCGCACCAGCAAAGCGAGCGCCGTCACCAGTGCCTCAAGCTTGATGTAGAGCTTTGCCCCGAAGCCGCCGCCGAGATAAGGCACCTTCACGCGCACCTTGTTCTCCGGCCAGCCGAGCAGCCGCGCGACTTCGATGCGCACGAATGACGGCGACTGCGACGCAGTGTGGATCGTGAGGCCGGAGTCGGTCGCCTCTCCGATCGAGACAAAGGGCTCGAGCGGCAGGTGCAGCACCTGCTGGGTGCGGAAGGTGTGCTCGAAAACGTGCTCGGCCCCGGCAAAGGCCTTGGCCGCATCGCCGCGCCGCAGGTGGAAGTCGAGCGCGACGTTGGTGTCCTTGCGCCCCTTGAGGTGCTTGAGGTCGGGGAAGGTGCCAGCCGGCTTGAGCTCGTCGTGGACGATCGCCTTCGAGGTCATGGCTTCGACCTCGTCGAAGACCGCCGGCAACTCCTCGTATTCCGCCTCGATCAGCTGCGCCGCGTGTTCGGCCACGTGCGGGTCCGCCGCCAGCACCACGGCCACCGGCTCGCCCACATAGTGCACCTTGCCGGCCGCGAGGATCGGCTGATCGTGGAAGGCCGGACCGTAGAACGGATTCGGCACGACCTTGCGGATGTCGTCGATGGTGACGACCCGATAGACGCCTTCGACCGCGCGCGCGGCGCTCGCGTCCACGCGCTTGATGCGTCCATGCGCGACCGTGCTGCGAAAAATC
>Ga0114129_10009587_pt1 | contig 13812 bp, 13 predicted proteins | sample RhiMetdeltSRZDD1_FD_80071 | JGI IMG/M metagenome (GOLD analysis project Ga0114129, IMG submission 80071) | Populus rhizosphere microbial communities from Tennessee, USA - Rhizosphere MetaG P. deltoides SRZDD1 (version 2) (version 2) | ecosystem: Host-associated > Plants > Roots > Rhizosphere >...
GCGGTCCCATTCACTGGTCGTATAAAAAGGTAGTAAAATGTATAAACTTGTAGCGGCTACACCTTTTAATACATCGATGATCATAACAAAGGTGCCCCAGCGCGATCCAAGTACACGAAAAGTATTGGTGGCGCCGGCATTACCGCTGCCGTATTCACGGATATCGATTGCAAAAAATATTTTGCTTACCCACACTGCAGTGGGTATAGAGCCGATCAAATATGCTATTACAATGAGTAACGCTTCTTTCATTGAATAGAATTGGTTGAAGTTGGATAACGAAAATATGGAAAAAAAGTTAATTAAATGATAACAATCAATTAATTGTGCCTATATTTTTTTTAGCATCAAACACAGCCAGTTTTCCCGTTCTTTTCGTTCAAAAATTTTTAAATTATTGTTTAAAGCCGCTTTTTCAATATCGGTCTGATCGCCTGTTAATAAGCCGCTCATAAGAACAACGCCTCCATCGGCCAAATGTTGTTCTATTGCGTTCATATTTGCAAGTAATACGTGCTTGTTTATATTGGCCAAAATCACGTCGAACCTGTCGTTCATTTGTAAGCTGTCGGCCTGCTTCAGGTTTATTTTTGAACAGTGATTAAGCGCAATATTTTCTGCGGCATTTTCAATGCTCCATTCATCGTTATCTATAGCCGTAATGCTGTTTGTACCCAGCTTTTCGGCCAAAATAGCCAGAATACCTGTACCTGTTCCAAAATCAAGCACCTTTTTGCCCGTAAATGGTAAGGGCTCCATGCTTTGTATCATTAAATAAGTAGTGGCATGATGACCGGTGCCAAAGCTCATTTTGGGCGTGATGATTATTTCATGCTGCACTCCTGCAACCGGTTCATGAAAATGGGCTCTGATAGCGCAGAAAGAATCAATAATTACCGGATGAAAATTTTGCTCCCATTCCTGGTTCCAGTTCCGTGGAAGGATCACTTCTTTTGTCGAAGAGATGTTTGTACCGGCTATTAAACTCAAAGTATCATCCTCATTATACTGATCTTCAGTTATATAGGCAGAAATGTAATTCAACCCTTCTTCAAATCCTTCAAAACCCAGTTCTGCAAGCTGTGCAATCAGAATTTCCTGCTGTTCTTTAGTAACGGGCTGAAAACGAATGTGTATATAATTCCTCATATGAAAATAAAAAAGGTCTGCATTTTGGTACAGACCTTTCTTTAGCATTTTTTGTGAATCAATTTACGATGCCGGACTTGCAGGGTTTTTGCCCTCAGGTTTTGGCATCAGTATTTTGCGGCTGAGTTTGAATTTGCCGGTTTTGTGGTCGATGCCGATCAGTTTCACTTTCAGCTTGTCGCCTTCTTTCAACACACCTTCCATTGTTTCGAGGCGCTTCCAAGAAATTTCACTGATGTGCAGTAAACCTTGTTTGCCGGGCAGGAATTCAACAAAAGCACCGAATTCTTTAATGCCTTTAACAGTGGCTTCGTAAACAGAGCCTACTTCAGGAACTGCAACAATACCTTTGATCCAGCCAACAGCTTTTTCGAGGCCTTCTTTGGCCGGGCTAAATACGCTTACTTCACCATAATTGCCAACTTCTTCAATATTGATGGTTGTACCTGTTTCGCGTTGAATTTCCTGAATGATCTTGCCCTGGGGCCCGATAACAGCTCCGATAAATTCCTTGTCGATAAACAGTTTTTCCATTCTTGGCGCATGTGGTTTCACTTCGGCTCTTGCTTCAGCCATAGCTTCATACATGGCATCCAGAATGTGCAGGCGACCTTTGCGGGCTTGTTCCAAAGCCTCGCGCATGGTTTCCATGCTTAAACCATCTATTTTGATATCCATTTGCACACCGCAAATACCATCGCGTGTACCGGTAACTTTAAAGTCCATATCGCCCAGGTGATCTTCATCGCCCAGGATGTCGGTAAGAATGGCATTCTTACCATCTGTTGAACGGGTGATCAATCCCATGGCAACGCCACCCACGTGTTTCGGAAAGGGAACACCGGCATCCATTAATGCCAGCGAACCGGCACATACCGTAGCCATTGAAGAAGATCCGTTCGACTCAAGAATATCACTTACGATACGAACCGTGTAGGGATATTCACTGCCTGGCATCATTTGTTTCAGCGAACGCATGGCCAGGTTGCCATGACCTACTTCGCGGCGGCCGGGCCCACGCATCATCTTTACTTCACCGGTCGAGAACGGTGGGAAGTTATAGTGTAAAATGAATTTCGAATATTCTGATGTAGCAGCGCTTTCAACCAACAGTTCATCCAAAGGCGTACCTAAGGTAACGGTTGTCATCGATTGCGTTTCACCGCGGGTGAACAGGGCAGATCCGTGGGGAGAAGGCAATATATCAACTTCCATGTTCAGCGGACGAACCTGATCGAGCTGACGGCCATCGAGGCGGATGCGGTCGTCGAGGATCATGTTACGAACCACTTCCCATTGCAGGTCGTCGAAATATTTCTTCGCCTGTTTTTTTACAGCATCTTCAGCTTCTTCACCCAGGCTGGTGATCAGTTCTTCTTTCAGTTTATCGATAGCATCGCTGCGATCGTGTTTGGCAGAAGCAGAACGTGATATCTCGTAAATTTTATCTTTCGCAAATGCTGTTACTTTTTCACGCAGCTCTTCGTTCTGTACGGGTTTGGTATAATCTCTTTTAGCCTTAACCCCTACTTTGTCGCGCAGTTCTTCCTGAGCTTTGATCTGAATACGAATGGCTTCATGCGCCATTCCCAGTGCTTTTACCAGGTCTTCTTCACTGCATTCTTCCGATTCACCTTCCACCATCATCAGGTTTTTGTCGGTGGCGCCAATGATAAAGTCCATATCGGCCTTGGCCAGTTGTGAGCGGCTGGGATTTACGATCATCTCGCCTTCTACACGACCTATGCGTACTTCAGAAATGATTTCTTTAATGGGAATATCCGAAACAGCGAGTGCTGCAGATGCAGCCAAACAAGCAAGTGCATCGGGCACTACTTCGGCATCGCTCGAAACGAGGGTTACCAGCACCTGCACATCGCAAAAATAATCTTCGGGGAAAAGTGGCCGTAAAACGCGGTCAATTAACCGGCTGGTGAGTACTTCGTAGTCATTTAATTTTCCTTCGCGTTTAAAAAACGAACCAGGAATACGGCCTGCAGCCGCAAACTTTTCATTGTAATCAACTACCAGTGGAAAGAATTCCTGTCCTTCCCTGGGTTCTTTATTGGCAACAACAGTGGCTAATAATATACAATTGCCTTGTCGTACGGTAACAGCTCCGTCGGCCTGACGGGCCAGGCGGCCGGTTTCAATAGAAACCATGCGTCCGCCCCCTATATCAAATGTTACACTAATTGGTTGAGAGAGCATATCAATTTGTAGTTTATGGCCGCCAACACATCCTGCATAAGGTGGGAAAAAAGAGCCGGGCGTTCAGCAACCAGGTTAAAAAACAACTTGTTTATGAAAAAAAAGTAAGATAAAAACAACTATTCCCAACCGGCATACAGTTGGGAATAGTTGTTTATTAAAATACATACTTATTTTCTGATTCCAAGTTTTTCAATCAATGCACGGTAACCCTGCAGGTTATGCTTGCTCAGGTAGTTAAGCAGGCGTTTACGCTGACCCACCATCGTCATTAATCCACGGTGTGTAGAAAAATCGTGTTTGTTCTTTTGCAGGTGTTCCGAAATGCGGTTAATGCGTTCTGTAAGCAACGCGATCTGGCCCTCAATTGAGCCCGTGTTTGTAGCTTTGCCACCATATTGTGCAAATAAGCCTGAAACTTTCTCTTTTGTTAAATAATGCATCTCAATTTTTTTAAAAACATCCAAAAATTATCTTCTTAAATTGCCGGCAAAGGTATGTAATAAATTCTTATTGAATGATTAAGCCGGGCGATTTTTTTTAATTTTGAGATTTGAAAATTTTTAGATTTAGGGATTTTTCGACCCTTTAAATCTCTTAATCCAAAAATCTCAAAATCCCTAAATTAAATGACTATCAATACTTTACTGTGCCTATGAGGCGATTGACTTTTGCTGTTACCAACGATCTGAGCTACGACCAGCGCATGATCCGTATTTGTACGTCGCTGGCCGGCGCCGGGTATAGCGTAACCCTTATTGGCCGGCGGTGGATCAATACTCCTGCCCCTCCCTCCCAGCCTTTTCGTCAAAAACAACTGTTTTGCTTTTTAAAGAAAGGAAAACTAAGCTACCTCGAGTATAATATCCGCCTTTTCCTTTATTTATTGTTCCGGCGGGCCGATGCGGTATGCGCCATCGACCTCGATACCATTCTTCCCTTTTATTTTATTTCGGTATTAAAAGGCATTCCCCGTATTTACGACGCCCATGAGCTGTTTTGCGAAATGAAAGAAGTTGTTACCCGGCCTGTTGTTCACCGCATCTGGAAACGGGTAGAACGCTTTGCGGTGCCAAAATTCAAACACGGATATACCGTAAATAAAGCTATTGCCGATGAATTTAACCGGTTGTATGGCGTACAATATGAAGTGATACGCAACCTGCCGGTATTGCAGCCTCAAACGGTTCCTGCCAAACCCGAAAAATACATTTTATACCAGGGCGCCGTGAATGAAGGACGTAGCTTTGAAACCCTTATCCCTGCGATGAAGCTGGTAAATGCCCCGCTGATCATTTGCGGCGACGGCAATTTTATGCAACAGGCGCAGCAACTGGTACAGCAGCACCAACTAAAGGAAAAAGTAATTTTTAAAGGCAAAATATTACCGGCGCAGCTAAAAGAATATACCCGCCTGGCCTGGGCAGGCGTTACCCTGTTCGAAAACAACGGAATGAACAATTTTCACTCGCTGGGGAACCGGTTTTTCGACTACCTCAATGCGGGGTTACCCCAGTTATGTGTGAATTACCCGGCTTACCACGAAATAAACAATAAGCACGTTGTTGCTGTTTTAATAAACGATCTGCTCCCCGAAACCATAGCCGGGGGGCTAAATGAATTATTGAATAACGAAAAATTATATGCTCTTTTGCAACAAAATTGTTTACAGGCCCGACAGGAATTAAACTGGCAGGAAGAAGAAAAGAAATTGTTGCTTTTTTATAAAAATATATTGTAGCCATTGGAAAAACACGTTCATATTATATCGTTCGATATACCCTACCCTGTTGTGCATGGTGGCTATTTTGATCTTTTTTATAAACTGATAGCACTTTACCAGCAAGGCGTTCGTATTCATTTGCATTGTTTTGAATACGGCCGCGAAAAGCAACCCGAACTGGAACAGTATTGTACCGAAGTTCACTATTACCCCCGGCAATGCGGCCATAAAGGCTTTTCACACAAATGGCCTTATATAGTTGCTTCGCGAACGAACGCCGAAATGGAAGCCACTTTACTGAAGGATAATTATCCCATTTTAATTGAAGGCATTCATTGCTCGTACCTGCTGCACGATGAACGGTTCAACAACCGCAAATTCATATTGCGGCTGCACAATGTTGAGCATAAATATTACCGGCAATTGTATCATTCGTGCCATTCGTTGTTTCGCAAGATCTATTACCTGAACGAAAGCAGGTTGCTGAAACAGTACGAACAAAATATTGTCAATAAAGCATTGATCCTGGCTGTTTCGGATCAGGATGTAAACAGTTACCGGAACGAATTCGGCGCCCGCAACATAGCCACCCTGCCGGTATTTTTACCGTTTACCGAAGTCAGCGCACCCGAAGGCATCGGCTGTTTTTGTTTGTACCATGGAAACCTTTCGGTAACCGAAAACGAAAAAGCGGCTATCTGGCTGTTGAAAAAAGTATTTAACGATCTGAAGATACCCCTTGTAATAGCTGGTAAAAACCCGTCATCCAAACTGCAGCATATCGCTCAGCAACACCCGAACGCTTGTGTGGTCGCCGATCCGTCGGAACAGGAAATGCAGGATATGATAGGCAAGGCGCAGATAAACATACTACCCTCCTTCAACAATACGGGTATTAAGCTGAAGCTGTTGAACGCCCTGTTCAATGGACGGCATTGCCTGGTTAACGATGCTACGGTACAAAGCACGGGGTTAGAGAGTGCCTGCCACATTGGTAGCAATGCAGTTGCCTTTAAAAGTTTGATAATGCAGTTATACCGGCAGCCATTTGCCGAAGAAGAGATCAGGTTGCGAAAAGCGTTGCTGCTTTCAACCTTCGATAACAAGCGCAATGCGCAGCGCCTTATTCAATGGATATTTTAGCATTGTCGATCACCCGGCCTCTTTCGGTGCGAACCGTGCGGGCGGGGTATTTATTGATCACAATATAATCATGCGTGGCCATTACAATGGCGGTTCCGTAATCGCGCGAAATGTGGAACAGCAACTGCATGATCTCATCAGAAGTTTCAGGATCGAGATTGCCGGTAGGTTCGTCGGCAAGGATCAGTTTGGGCGAATTGAGCAGCGCCCTGGCAATATCAACACGCTGTTGTTCGCCGCCACTCAACTCAAAAGGCATTTTAAACCCTTTTGCTTTTAAGCCTACTTTGTCGAGCACGTCGAGGATTTTTTCATCCATCAGCTTTTCATCCTTCCAGCCGGTGGCCCGAAGTACAAAACGCAGGTTGTCGTTTACGTTGCGGTCGGTAAGCAACTGAAAATCCTGAAAAACAACGCCCAGATTACGACGAAGGAAAGGAACTTTTTTCCAGTCCATTTCACGCAGGTTGAAGCCAACCACAGTACCATCTCCTTCCTTTAATCTCAGGTCGCCGTACATGGTTTTTAATAAACTCGATTTACCTGTACCGGTTTTACCAACCAGGTAAACGAATTCACTCTTTTGTACTTTAAAATTCACATCCTGTAAAACGAGATTGTTCCCCTGATAAATATTTACGTGCCTTAGGTCAATGATGTTGTCCTGCATACTGATCCGTTAAGTTGAAACAAAAATAAGCAATTCAACTCAGTTATGAGTTTTCAGTTATAAGTTCCGGGTTTTCAATTCAGTTTCAGGTTTGAGGAATGGCGAAGCCGGCGATTGGAATCCATTGTAATATATTGGAAAAGCTTTATATAAGCAAAAGAATGTTAAATCAGGAAAAGAAGTATAAAATCGTAGTTTTTCGGGTGACTTTACCAGGATTTTGGAGGAGCGAAGTATTCAATTGGCCCATTGAAGAGCCATACTAAGGTGGGAACCGTGGCCCGGCGCCTGAGTAGCGTTGCAAAAGACCGATCAGATGATGCAGCGTGCTATTTAATTTTCTTTTGAAGATATTCATTTCTTACATAAATTTAACGTTTAGGTATAACCTACTACCATTTTCCTTAATTGTTAAATTTTATCTTAATTATGAAAGAAAACGAAGTATTAAAACAACCTTTCTTCGCCCGCTTTCTTGAAACGCAAAAAACCAACGAGGCCGGCACCCAAAACATTTTCGGTATCTGGCCCATAACCTCAAAAGCGAAGGACGACTTTGACCAAACGCAAAAGTTCCCTTCAGACAGTGATGAGGATGATATTTAACGTTCACATGTACCGGTAAGTTTTTCAGTTAACAATTATCCCCGAACAGGCAATAGTGCATACTATTGCTTGTTCTTTTATAACAATACCATGATCCTCTGCCTTACCCATTCGGGCGATTATTATACCATCGACATTGTGCAGGAGGCGCTGCAGCAACAGGGCGTACCGGTATTCAGGCTGAACACCGATGAATTTGGCGTTCGCTATCAGCTAACTTATACGTTACAGGCATCGCAGGCCGAATATGCCCTGCACACAGATGACCAAACCATTTATGCTTCGCAAATTACCGGGGTATGGTACCGGAAACTGTGGCAGCTTCAGATGCCAAACGATCTTGATACCGCCTGGCAACCCATCTTTACCCGGGAATACCAAACACACCTGCAATTGTTTTTGAATGCGATTTGCGGCGTTCCGTGGATTAACGATATGCACGCTGCCCGCGCGGTTTGCAACGATAAACTGCAACAGTTAGTAGCGGCACAGGCAGCAGGATTATCAGTTCCTAAAACAATATTCAGCAACGATCCCGATGCCGTACAGGCATTTTTTCATCAATGTAACGGTGAAGTAGTGATGAAACTGCATAATGCTTTATCGCGAAGCATGAAAGGCGACGGCCCTTCTTTTCCTACCACCCGGCTGGCGGCGGTTGATCTGGCGCACCTGCAAACACTGGCTTATTGTCCGATGATCTTTCAGCAATACATTCCCAAAATGTATGAACTGAGGGTCGTTTATATAGATGGTACTTTCTTTACCGGAAAAATTCCGGCCGAGCATCAACATATAACCGATTGGCGCACCATTGCCGGTGCACCGATCAGCTGGCAGCCTTATGAACTACCCCCACCTGTTCAGGAAAAGATAAGTCACCTCATGCAGGGGCTGCAACTTTCTTTCGGCGCCATTGACATGATCAGGCATACCAATGGCGATTATGTATTTCTTGAAGTAAATCCGTTTGGCGAATGGGGTATGCTACAAAAATACCTTGGCTACCCGATCGGAGAAACCATTACCCAAAAACTTATAAATCGTATACACGCGTGAACAACCCAAAAATACTGATCATCACCCATTCGCAGGATAACGAAGGCGTAAACAAAGTGATTGATTGCATACAGGCAGCAGGCGCCCGGGCCATAAGGTTCAATACCGATTGCTATCCGCTTTCGTTGCAGCTTTCTACTGTTTATACCAATAACCAATGGACTATTTTATTTAACGACGGCACTACCGTGCATAACCTGCAGGATGTAACCGGCGTTTGGTACCGCAGAAGCTATAACCTGGGCAATGGATTAAAACAGGTCATTCAACCTGAATTTCTATCACCGGCCGTAACAGAAGCGAAACGCACTTTATTCGGCATGCTCGAAGGATTGAACTGTTTTCATATGGAACGCTTCAGCACCTACCGGCGGCTCGATAGCAAAGAAGAACAATTGAAAGTGGCTGTACAAAACGGATTGCTGATACCGGATACCTGCATCAGCAATGACCCTGAACAGGTAAAACAGTTTCTGCAGCAACAAACCGGCGCCGTGATCACCAAAATGCAACACTCATTTGCCATTTATAAAGGGCAGGAAGAACAGGTGGTGTTCACCAATGAAATACAACCCGATTCATTTGCTGAACTGGGCTCTCTTCAATATTGCCCCATGGTATTTCAACAACGTATTGAAAAAAAGCTGGAGCTGCGGGTAACCATCGTTGGGGAACAATGTTTTGCCTTTGCCATCGATTCACAAAAAAACAGGAACGCGCAGGTCGACTGGCGAAAAGAAGGCGATACGCTTTTGCACGACTGGCAGCCTTATGAATTACCGGCACCCCTGCAACAGCAATTATTATCGTTTATGGATTCGTATAACATCAACTACGGCGCCATTGATCTGATACTTACACCCGATGACAAATATTACTTCCTCGAAATAAATGCAGCGGGTGAATACTTCTGGCTCGATGTATTGTGTGATTTTAATATTTCAAAGCAAATAGCCGATGTGTTGATGGGGAAGGCTAAGCGGAGATAATTTACCGCTTCGATACCCTGCCCTTTCCCATGGCATATTGTATACCGCCCCAAAGATGTTGCAGGAACAACGGATCGGCATAGGATTCATCGGTGTGCCCCAGTGCAGTGTAAAAAGAACGGCCGCCATCAACGGTGTGGTACCAGCTCATGGGATGGTTGGCGCCGTTGGTGCCGCCCGAATAACTGGTTTCATCTATCGAAATAAGCACATTCAGGTCGGTGGCAACAAATTTAAAATTATACCATTCATCGGTCCGCTTCCAGGGTTTGGGCAAATGTTTGGTAGCAATATTGGCGCTGTCGTTGATAACTATTACAGCCTCCTGTACCTTGGGGTGTTTAACGAAATAGGCACCAACAAGGTTACCGTACCAGGGCCAGTCGAACTCAGTATCAGAAGCGGCATGCACGCCTACAAAACCGCCGCCCTGCTGAATGTATTGCTGAAAAGCATTCTGCTGTTCATCGTTCAGCACATTGCCGGTGGTACTTAAAAAAACAATAGCTGCATATTTCTTCAAATTATTTAATACAAAAACGGTGGAATCGGTGGTGGTGTCTACATCAAAATTATATTGAGCGCCCAGCTGCTGAATAGCTTTTATACCGGCATCAATGGATTTGTGGTGATAGCCCGCTGTTTTCGAAAATACGAGCACTTTATTTTTTGCGGTGGCTGTTGCGGATATTATCAATGCCAATGCTGCGGTGAATACGAATTTCATCTGGCTGGTCAATATCGTTTTTTTCATGATGTAACGGTTTGGTACAAAGCAGCACGAAAGTTAGTAAAAAAGACCGAAAGTCCGGAAGACGGAAAGTCCGAAAGAATTACCAAATGATGGCATTTTTCTTTCGGACTTCCGGACTTTCCGACTATCCTCTTTGCGTTTGGGATGTGTAGGTGCTTTCGAAAATCTTATCGGCATTGCCGGCTTCAAAACCTTCGCGGCGATGGATGCGCTGTATCTGGTCTTTGGGCAGATGGGCAAACTGCGGCAATACTTTTCGTTCGGCAAATTCAATGTAGGAACCCGAAATAGCATGCGTATCGCCACCGGCAAACTGCACATCGATCATTTCGGCTACGGTAGAGCTTTGCAGCAGGGCGCCATCGGGACTGGTTTTTATTTTGCCACCGGCATTGTTCAATACAAAACCATTTCGTTCAAGAAATGTATTGAACTGCGCAATGGTGTTATACCCTTCTTTCAGATTATGTACACTTATGGTAAAATGGTTCAGGTAATAACGATTGTAAATTACCCAGGCGGCATATTCACTTTGCGTCGCCAGCGCCTGGTAATCGGCATAGGTTGGTAAACGCCAGAGGCCGCTGTGTAAGAACGTGTCAACGGCAGCGGCATCATCAAGGTTTAGCTGATCGACCGGATCGGCCGTTACTTCGCTGGTATAGCTGGTAATAAGCTGCTGCACTTCGGGCGACAGATCTTTTATACGCAACTCACTGATAAAAATGCGTGGATATTGGGGCGAAGGCGGAGCATACCAATATGCGTCGAGTTTCTTTTCGGCAAAATAATAGTAGTCTCTTTTTTCGTATCCGTAATGCAGGAATATTTTTTCAAGCGATTGAATGCCGAGGTGTGGAACACCCATGGTGCGAAAGGCAATATGGTCGTTTTCAATATCACCGGCATGCTGAATGATATTCTCCTTTATCATAGCATTAATAATGGCCGACACATCGGGTACCCGTTGCTGGTAACGGCTCATTAATCCGGATAGAACGTTATCGAGTATAACAGACATGTTTGTTTGTGGTTTGTAGTTTGTGGTCTTTGCTGTTTACGTTTCATTATTGACGATTCACGTACAGACTGCCGTTTTTGGTATTACAGAATTTTTCAAATGAAATATCTTCCTGTTTGATAAAACCTTGCTGCGGCAGATGTTTGGCGGCCACCATTTCAACCACAGCGGCTACGGAGGCTGCTGTGGTCCATGAAATAGCCCTCCACTCCTTTCCATGAATGGTAATCGGATGATAGGCCTGGTAGAATTCTTCCCGCGCCAGATCATTGCCTTTCCATCCTTCTACCACGGCATAAACATACACCACATCTTCACGAACCGGCGGTTTTGCTTCTGTTAATATTTTTTCAGTAAGCTCTCTTTTGTCTTTCAGGATGAGCTCATATAATAAAAATCGCATCAGCCGGGCATGACCGGGATAGCGGATGGTTTTATAATTCAGCGTATCAACTTTGCCTTCTAGGGTTTCGCATAAAGTGCCAAGTCCGCCACTGGTGCTGAAAGCTTCAAACTCCTGTCCTTCGATATTGATCTGTTCAATGCCATCGAGCGAGGGCACCATTTTGCGCATACCATTATGAATTACTTCGGCATCATTGATGTATTCGTTAATAACACCGGCAGGCGACCAGGTGAATGAATAAGCCAGTAACCCGTTCGGATACCGGGGTAGCGCCCCTACCCTCAATTCCACATCACGCAGTTTGGTAAACCGGTGACACAGATCGGCGCCTACAATGCCGATAAACCCCGGCGCCAGTCCGCACTGGGGCGCCATTACGCCTTTCGATGTTTTGGCCATTTCGCGTATAGCGCTGGTAGTTGGAACATCTTCGGTAAGATCGAAATAGTGAATGCCGTATTTAAACGCCGCCTTTGCCACCGGCAAATTGAGGTTATAAGGCAAACACGATACCACGGCATCCTGTGTAGCCAGCAACTGTTCAATGAATTGTGCATCATTTATATCGCCGGTAACTATTTTAAATGGCATATCGGCCGGTGCGTGCCGGTCAACGCCGGTAACGGTAAAAATATCATTAAGCAAAGTGGCAACCAATGAGCCCACTTTTCCCAATCCAATAACTGCAATATGTTTCATACTGTTATAAGTAGGAATGATTAAATAATTAATGAACCAGACTATCTGAAAATGGTTTCAGATAATAAGGTAAAAAAAGTATAATAAATTAGGGTGATTGGCCTACGGCCTGATCCTTCGGCTACGCTCTGGATCATATCCAATAGCCCCTTCGACTACGCTCAGGGCTATGGCACATTTGCGCAGGCGCTGCGCAGGAAGGCAAGATAGGAGTAGAATATTTTTACAATATCATTCACTATGCGAATGTATTCAAAGTGTTGTAATTAACAATGCCTGGCTGATATTTTTGTATACTAAATGCTTTGCAGATTGGACGAACCTCAGAATGTGTGTTAAAAACATCAAATGCCAGGTTCACCATTTTAAATGTTTCAGCGGTGGGCCTACCCGTTTAAAACCATGTTCTTTTCTGAATTCCTCCTGTTGCTCTTCTGTCATATTTTTTGCCACTCCCTCGCTCATCTTTTTAAAAAACTCTTCCATCTTTCCGGCTGGTTGAAAAAACATCAGCAGCTTTGCTTCTCTTCTTCCAACTTTCGAAAAGGTATGAGGCACCATACGTGGACCAAATACAGTATCCCCTGCTTTGGCAGTAAAGCTTTGATCGCCTACTTTAAATAAAAACGTCCCTTTCAGAATATACCAGAACTCGTCCTGATCAAAATGATAATGAAGCGACGGACCGCCTTCTTTTACCCGGGTACTTTCAAATACAAAAACATCACCATCTGTATCTTTTGTTGAAACCTTGGTGTAAAAAGTATCGCCTTCAAAAAGAGATATAGGTTCATTAAACCGGTCTTTACCGGCATCAACTTTAAGACCTTTATCAATTCTTTTTTTATTGCTGATCTGACTTATGGCACTAAAGGGAGCGGTTAACAATGAACCCGCAGCTAAACAAACTTTTAAAAATGAATTACGATTCATATAGGATGTGTTTTTATAAAATTATCTGACCGTACACTGGCTTACAATAGCCCTTTTGGAGTAACAAACCACTGCAGCATGTAAATTTTTTCACATAGGAAATATACCGTTTATTTGTGTTGTTGTATGAAAAAATCCAGCCCGTTAAGAATAGTAACCGATATTTTAATGATCGGTTTTATTTGGATATTTCCGCACCTGGGCCTGCTGCCCATTTTTATCTATCCGTTTGTGGTATTGTTTGTTGTGTGGCTTTACCTGAAGCTAAACGGCGAACAGTTTAAAGATATCGGCTTCCGGTTTTCACAGCTCGGCTGGCAACCATTTATTATTGGAAGCGCCATAGGGCTTGGTTATGCCATATTAGATTACTGGCTGCTGGGACCATTCATGATCAATATTATCGGCCTGCGCAAAGCGAATATTGCTGATTTTTATTTTGTACGGTA
>Ga0114129_10009590_pt1 | contig 13809 bp, 12 predicted proteins | sample RhiMetdeltSRZDD1_FD_80071 | JGI IMG/M metagenome (GOLD analysis project Ga0114129, IMG submission 80071) | Populus rhizosphere microbial communities from Tennessee, USA - Rhizosphere MetaG P. deltoides SRZDD1 (version 2) (version 2) | ecosystem: Host-associated > Plants > Roots > Rhizosphere >...
AGGACGAGGGCCGCGAGCGCCGGCACGACCCACGGCGCCACGAACGTCTGCGTCAGCGCGAACCACAGCTGCCGCAGCGTCGGCGTCGTCCAGAGCATCACGATGCCGCTCAGGTCCTCGGCGCCCTGCTTGGTGACGGTGCGCCAGTACTCGCGCGGACCGCCGCTCAGGAGCACGAGCGGCACCAGCCAGAGCAGCGCGCCGACGATCGCGGCCAGCGCCGCCTGGAGCGATGCGGCGAACCGCGTGCCCGAGGGACTGCGGGCGATCCGCCAGGCCAGGAGCGGGACCGTCAGCCACGCGACCTGCGACCGCACGCCCGTGGCGAATGCCGCGAGAAACCCGGCGGCCGCGAGCTGGCCCGTTGTGGTCGCCCGGAGAATCAGCGCCTGAATCGCGAGCGCGGGCGCGAGCCCCGCGAGATCGCTCAGCGGCCGCGACGCCGTGAACCAGAACAGCGGCGTGCCGATGGTGACCAGCGTGGCGAGGATCGCTCCGCGATCGTGGAGACGGTCGTCGAGCGCGGTGAACAGCGCGACCAGCGAGAAGACCGCGAGCGCGCCGGCGAGGACGCTGACGACCGCCATCGCAGCGGCCTCCGACGGCAGCGCGATCCCGAAGATGTTCGCGACGAAGATGAAGAGCGGGTATCCCGGCGGGTGCGGCTGGTGCTGCGCGACGTCGAAGTGCCGCATGCCGAGCGCGAAGTTGATCGAATCGAGATCCTCGAGCGACTTCGGCAGGAACGGCAGATGCAGAGCGAGGAACAGAACGGCGAGCGCGATCGCGCCTGGGCGCCGCACGTCGCTACGCGGGCCGCAGCAGCAGCCCCTCGTTGAGGCTGCCGGTGCGATACCCCTGTCGATCGATCGTCACGTCGCGGTAGCCGATCGCCTTCAGCTCGCGGACGATCGCGTCGCCCATCCCGGGCTCGAGCGCGCGCGGCAGCTCGTCGCGTCCGATCTCGATGCGCGCGAGCTCGCCGTGATGGCGCACGCGGCAGACGCGGAACCCGAGGCGCTGCAGCGCCTGCTCGCCGCGCTCGATCATGCGCAGCTTCTCGCCGGTGACTTCGGAGTGATAGGGAATGCGCGACGACAGGCACGCCGACGCCGGCTCGTCCCAGGTCGGCAGCCCGGCGCGCCGTGAGAGCGCACGGATTTCGTCCTTGCGCAGATCGACGTCGTCGAGCGGGCTGCGCACGCCGAACTCGCGCGCCGCCTGGCGGCCCGGCCGGTAGTCGCTGCGATCGTCGGCATTGCTGCCGTCGACGACGATGGCGCCGCGATCGGCGGCGAGGCGCGACAGGTGCGTGTAGAGCTCGTGCTTGCAGTAATAGCAGCGGTTGGTCGGGTTGGCTCGGTACTCGGGCCGTTCGAGCTCGCGCGTCCGGATGATCTCGTGGCGCAGCCCGAACTGCTCGGCGATCTGGCGCGCGAGGCGGCGGTGGCGGTCCGGATAGCTCGCGCTGTCGGCGGTGACCGCGGTCGCGCGATCGCCGAGCGTCCGGCTGGCGACGTACGCGAGGTACGCGCTGTCGACGCCGCCGCTGTACGCGACGATGACCGAGCCGAGCGACACGAGGACGCGCTCGAGCGCGGCTTCCTTCGCGGAGATCTCAGGCCCCGTCATTCTTCCCACTCCCCGTCCCCGTCCTCGTCCTCCTCCTCGTCCTCGTCGTCGCCGAGATCGTCGTCATCGTCGTCGAGCGCCTCTTCTTCTTCCTCCTCGTCGTCCTCCGGCGCGACGTCGAGCTCGATGGGCGAGAGCCCGGTCACCTCGAGGGTCGTGCCGCACTCGGGGCAACTGAGCTGGTCGCCCTTGTCGACGTCGAACTCGTCGACCTCGATTTCGGCATCGCATTCGGGACACGTGGCCATGAGCTCCTCGCTGTTGATCGCTCCGGGGTCCCTGGCCCTGCGCCAGCAGGCGTACGGTTTGGCAATTGGGGACGTGACGTGCCAGAATCCGGCCGGCAGGCGGAAGCGATACGCGCTCGGATTATAGCGATATCGCGCAAAGGTCTGCAACGCGCCCTAACGCCGCAACTGGCGCGTTCCGATAGTGTTGCTGATGCCCACCACTGCGTCTGCCGCGAAGACGATCGTCGTCGCCGACGATACGGCCTTCGTCCGCGACCGCTTTCGGACGGCGCTCGAGAACGCCGGGCACAAGGCGGTCGCCGTCAAGAGCGCGGCGGAGCTGCTCGCGCGCATTCGCGCCGACATCGGGCAGATCGATCTGCTCGTCCTCGATCTGCGGCTGCCGCACGCGCCGGGCGTGGAGCTGGTGCGCGCGATTCGCAAGCTCGACGCGGGGAAGCTGCCGATCCTCATTTTCAGCGGCACGATCGCGAGCGCCGACGAGGTGCGCGAGCTCGCCGCGCTCGGCGTCGCCGGCTACGTCAACGAGTACAGCGCCGTGCAGCACATCCTGCCGTCGCTCGCCCCGCACCTGTTCCCCGACAACTTCAATCGCCGCAGCAGCCCGCGCGTCGTGCTCGGCATTCCGATCCAGTACCGGTTCGGCAACACGATCGCCGCGGCGCTCACGCTGAATCTGAGCCACGGCGGCATCGCGATTCGAACGACGAGCCCGCTCGAGGCGGGCGCGCGGATCCGCGTCCGCTTCCGGATGCCCGGCTCGAAGCGCGACGTCGACGCGGAGGGGCGCGTCGCGTGGAGCGATCGGCGCGTCGGCATGGGCGTGCAGTTCGAGACCGTGGATCCCGCCAATCAGACGATCATCGACAACTTCGTCGACGCGCACTTCTTCAGCAACAGGAAGGCCTAGAGAGGTCACATGATCGATGTGGTGTGGCGCCTCGCCGGCGTCCTCGCGCTCGTGTTTGCGAACGGCTTCTTCGTCGCCGCCGAGTTCTCGATCGTCACGGTCCGCAAGACGCGCATCGATCAGCTCGTCGCCGAGGGCAACCGGCGCGCGCGCGCCGTGCGCCGCGCGGTCAGCGATCCGGATCCGTACATCGCCGCGACGCAGCTCGGCATCACCATGGCGAGCATCGGGCTCGGCTGGATCGGCGAGCCCGCGCTCGCGTCGATCATTCAGCCGGCGTTCACCGCGCTGCCGGTGGCCGTCGCGGCCGCGACCGCGCACAGCATCGCGGTCGCAATCGCGTTCGCCATCGTGACGGCCCTGCACATCGTGCTGGGCGAGCTGGCGCCGAAGACCATCGCGCTCGATCGCGCCGAAGCCACGGCGCTGTGGGTGGTGAAGCCGACCGAGCTGTTCATGCGGATCTTCTGGCCGTTCATCCGGCTGCTGAACGGCACCGGCCAGGCCGTCGTGCAGCTGCTCGGGCTGCACAGCAAGGGCGGCCACGCGCTCGTCCACTCGGAGGAAGAGCTCAAGATGCTCGTCACCGCGAGCCAGGAAGCCGGCGTGCTCGAAGAGCAGGAAGAGCAGATGCTGCACCGCGTGTTCGGCTTCGCCGAGGTGACCGCCGGTCAGGTCATGATTCCGCGGACCGAGCTGGCGGCGGTGTCGGCCGACGCGCCGATCGATCAGCTCGTCGAGCCGATCGCGCGCGGCGGCCACACACGCCTGCCGGTCGATCGCGGCGGCATGGACGAGATCGTCGGGATGCTGTACGTGACGGATCTCGTCGGCGCGCTCGCGGCCGGCCGCGCGACGACCGCCGGCGCGCTCGCGCGCGAAGCGCTGACCGTGCCGGTCACGCTCGCCGCCGACGATCTGCTCGCCGCGATGAAGCGGCGCGGGGTCCGCGAAGCGCTGGTCATCGACGAGTACGGCGGCACGGCCGGCATGGTCACGTTCGAATCGCTGATGGAGCGGATCGTCGGCGACCTCGCGGCGCCGGGCGGCGCCGCGCCGCGGATTCACCTGCTCGAGGACGGTTCCGCCGAGATCGACGGGCTGGCGCTCGTCGGCGACGTCAACGAGCGGTTCGGCCTGCACATCGACGACAACACGTACACCACGATCGGCGGCTACGTGCTCGGCCGGCTGGGGCGGCGCGCGCGCGTCGGCGAGACGATCGACGTGGAAGGACGCCAGCTGCGCGTCCAGGCGCTCGACGGCTTGCGGGTGGCGAAAGTGTGGCTGTCGAAACCGTGATCAGTCGGCCCGCAGGAGCCGCAGCGCGTTCGCAATGACGATGACCGACGCGCCGGTGTCGGCCAGGACCGCCATCCATAACGTCGCGACGCCGCCGATGGCCGCGGCGATGAACGCAGCCTTCATCACGATCGAGATCGCGAGGTTCGCGCGGATGTTGCGCAGCGTCGCGCGGCTCAGACGGAACGCGTAGGGGATCTTCAGGAGCTCGTCGGCCATCAGCGCGACATCGGCCGTCTCGAGGGCCGCGTCGCTGCCCGCCGCCCCCATCGCGATCCCGACGTCGGCGGTCGCGAGCGCCGGCGCATCGTTGACGCCGTCGCCGACCATCGCCACCGATCCGAATCGGCGCCGCAGATCCTCGACCGCGCGCACCTTGTCCTCGGGCAGCAGCTCCGCCCGGAACTCGTCGACGCCGAGGTCGCGCGCGATGGCCTCCGCCGTCGCATGGTTGTCGCCCGTCAGCATCACGACCGAGCGGATGCCGATGCCGCGCAGCAGATCGACGGTGTCGCGGCCCGTCTCGCGCGGTCGATCGGCGAGCGCGATGATCCCGACCGCTTCCGTCCCGCGCGCGACGAGGACCGCCGTACGGCCGCTGCCGCTCAGCTCTGCGAGCCGCTGGTGGATGGTCGGCGTGCACAGGCGACGCTCTTCGAACAGCCGGTGGTTGCCGAGCACGACCGCCACGCCGCCGACGCGGCCTTCCGCGCCGCGCCCGGCGAGCTCCTGCACGGCGTCGCCGGGCTCCACCGCGATGTCGTGGCTCGCCGCGTACTGGCGGATGGCGCGCGCGATCGGATGCGCCGATCGATGCTCCACGCCGGCGGCGAGCGAGACCACCGCCCGCGGTCCGATCCCGTTCAGCGCGACGACGTCGACGACTTCGGGCGTCCCGCGCGTCAGCGTCCCGGTCTTGTCGAAGGCGATCGCGCGCACGTCGCCGACGCGCTCGAGATGGACGCCTCCCTTGATCAGCACGCCGTGGCGCGCGGCCGCCGACAGCGCCGCGACGATCGACACCGGGGTCGAGATGACCAGCGCGCAGGGGCAGGACACCACCAGCAGCACCAGCGCGCGATAGATCCACGTGTGCCAGTCGCCGCCCGCGAGCGGCGGCGCGATCGCGATCGCGAGCGCGAGCACGATGACCGACGGCGTGTAGATGCGCGCGAAGCGCTCGACGAGCGCCTGCGCCGGCGCGCGCTGCGCCTGCGCGCGCTCGACGAGGTGGATGATGCGGGCGATGGTCGTATCGCGGCGGCCGCGCGTGACGCGCACGTCGAGCGCGCCGCGCCCGTTGATCGTCCCGGCGAACACCTCGTCGCCCGGCTGCTTGTCGACCGGCAGCGATTCGCCGGTCACCGGCGCCTGATTGACGCCGCTCTCCCCCGCGACGACGACGCCGTCGAGCGGGATCTTCTCGCCGGGCCGGACGATGATGACCGTGCCGGGCGCGATCGCGTCCACCTCGACGCGCCGATCGCCCTGCGCGTCGTGGATGAGCGCGGTCGTCGGCGTCAGGTCGAGGAGCGCGCGGATCGAGCGGCGGGCTCGATCGAGCGTCCGCGCTTCGAGCGTCTGGGCGACCGCGAACAGAAACGTGACCGCCGCCGCCTCGCTCCATTGCCCGAGGGCCATGGCGCCGGCCACGGCGACGATCATGAGCACGTTGATGTCGAGCGCGAGCGCACGCGCCGACGACCACGCCTTGCGGGCCGTCAGGGCGGCGCCGGCCGCCACCGACACCACGAAGGCGACCGCTGCCGCCCATGCCGGCGCGGCGGCGGCGTCGAGCGCGAATCCCAGCGCGATCGCGCCGCCCGAAATCCAGACCAGCAGTTGACGCCGCCGGCCGGCTTCGTCGCCGCCGACCGGCTCCTCGTGCTCGAGCCACGCGCGCATCCCCGCGTCGGCGACGGCGTCGGCGATGTCGCCGGCCGAGAGCTTCGCCGCGTCGTACTTCACGTGGAGCCGCCGGCCCATCAGGTCGGCGGAAAAATCCTCGAGGCCGGTCAGGTGCTTGAAGCGCCGCTCGATGAGCGCGACCTCCTCGCGGCAGTCCATGCCCTCGATCCGGAACGTGGACTCGGCGTGCAGCTCGCAGACCGTGCAGGTGGGCGTGGTCACCGGGCACTCCTGAGGTGTTTCACGGTGCGGCCGACCCGACCGATCTGCGCCGACGCTGCTTCCTCGATGTGCTCCAGTCCCTGCGCGAACAGATCGACGATGTGGTCGTCGTCGAGCGCGTAGAAGATGCTGCGGCCGTCGCGGCGGGGACGCACGAGCCGCATGCCGCGCAGGAGGCGCAGCTGGTGTGAGACGGCCGACTCGGTGAGGCCGAGGAGCTGCGCGAGGTCGCCGACGCAGAGCTCGGAGCGCGACAGCGCGTCGAGCATGCGGACGCGGGTACCGTCGCCGAGCACCTTGAAGGTGTCGGCGAGCGCCCCGACGACGTGGTCCGGCAGGAGCGCCCCTTTCAGCGCCGCCCCGCGCGACGGCTTCAGATGAATATATGAGCCATTGCTCATTCATTCATTATAGCGCGGGGCCCCACCCCCGCGCCGGACGACAAGCGCGCGGCCTCCGTTCCTGCCTCCTGGCCCTCCTGCCGCTCCTGCCCTTCCCGCCCTTCCCGCCCTTCCTGCCCTTCCTGCCCTTCCTGCCCTTCCTGCCTACGGGAGCGCCGCGAGCGTGTCGAACACCCGCTGATAATCGGGCTCGTTCCGCGCGTCCTCGAGCACCTCGCGGTGACGCACGATGCCGTCCTTGTCGAGGACGAACACCGCGCGCTTCGCGATGTCCTTGAGGCCGATCATGTTCGGATTGACCACGCCGTACGCGCGGATGGCCTCCTTGTTGAAGTCCGAGAGCAGGGGAAACGCGAGCCGCTCCTGATCGTGGAACGCCTTGAGCGTAAAGAAAGTGTCGTTGCTGATCCCGAAGACCTGCGCCTTCGCCCGATTCAGCGTCGCGAGCGAGTCGCGAAAGGTGCACAGCTCCTTGGTGCAAACCGAGCTGAACGCGGCGGGAAAAAATGCCAGTACGACCGGCGCGCCGCGGAGCGAGCTCAGCGTCACCGCCTGACGCTCGTGATTGGTCAGAGTGAAGTCCGGCGCCTGCGATCCGACGTCTACAGACATGAGCCCTCCGGTGCCATTACCTTACATGTTGTCGCCGACGCGCGCTTCGGATAGCATTTTTGGTTGGCGCACCCATCGGCGCGCTTTCTAGATCACCCAGGTCGTCCAGCAGGACCCCGGTCCTGACACAGGAGCTGTTCCGTGATTGAGGTGCAACACCTCACGAAACGTTACGGTCGCGTCACGGCTGTCGAAGACGTCAGTTTTCGCGTCGAGCGCGGCGAGATTCTCGGGTTTCTCGGACCCAACGGCGCCGGCAAGACGACGACGATGCGCATCCTCACCGGCTACATGCCGGCGACGGAGGGCAAGGCGATCGTGGCCGGGTTCGACGTCTTCGACCAGCCGGTCGAAGCCAAGCGCCGCACCGGCTACCTGCCGGAGACGCCGCCGCTCTATCCCGACATGAGCGTCGCCGAGTATCTGAGCTTCGTCGCGAAGATCAAAGGTGTCCCAGCCGCCGAACGCGCCGAGCGCATCCGCGCCGTCATGGACCGGACGCGCATCTCGGACGTCTCCCACCGGCTGACGTCGAAGCTGTCGAAGGGCTACCGTCAGCGCGTCGGCCTCGCGCAGGCGCTCATCCATAATCCGGACGTGCTCATCCTGGATGAGCCGACCGCCGGCCTCGACCCGAAGCAGATCATCGAGACGCGCGAGCTCATCAAGGCATTGGCCGGCGATCACACGATCATCCTCAGCACCCACATCCTCCCCGAGGTGTCGCAGACGTGCCAGCGCGTCGTCATCATCAACAAAGGGCGCGTCGTCGCGGTCGATACGCCCGGCAACCTGACGGCGCGGCTGCGCGGATCGGAGACGATGTACATCCAGGTGGACGCCGGCCACGCCGACGCCGCGGCCGCGCTGACGCGCATTCCGGGCGTCACGCGCGTCGTCGAATCCGATCGGCGCGACGGGGTAGTCGGCTTCGAGGTGGAAAGCGAGAAAGGGCGCGACGTCCGCCGCGATCTCGCGCGCGCCGTGGTCACGGGCGGCTGGGGGCTCCTCGAGCTGCGGCCGATGCGCATGAGCCTCGAGGAGATCTTCCTGTCGCTGACGACCGAAGAAACACCGGCGGCCGCCGCCGCCGCGGGAGAACCCGCGCATGAGTAACGTGCTCGCGATCGCTCAGAAGGAGCTGAAATCGTATTTCGCGTCGCCGATCGCCTACATCGTGATCGGGTTTTTCGCGCTGCTCTACGGCTGGTTCTTCGTGACGATCCTGGCGTATTTCGTCCGCCAGAGCATGCAGATGAGCCAGTTCGGGCCGCAGTCGATGAACATCAACCAGCAGATGATCCGGCTGCTGCTGCAGAACGTCACGATCCTGCTGCTGTTCGTCCTGCCGATGGTGACGATGCGGACCTATTCCGAGGAGAAGCGGTCGGGGACGATCGAGCTGCTCCTCACCTCGCCGCTCACCGACGTGCAGATCATCCTCGGCAAGTTCCTGGGCGCGCTCGCGCTGTACGGCGTGATGCTGCTCGTGACGATGATCCACATCGGGTTGCTGTTCGTGTACGGGCGGCCGGAGCTGAAGCCCATCCTGTCCGCGTACCTGGGGCTGCTGCTGATGGGCGGCTGCTTCATCGCCGTCGGCCTGTTCATCTCGAGCCTGACGAAGAACCAGATCGTCGCCGTGATGGCGACGTTCGCGGTGTTTCTGTTCCTGTGGGTGATCAACTGGATCGGCAGCTTCTCGGGGCCGGACGTCGAGAAGATCACGTCGTATCTGTCGATCATCGAGCACTTCGACGACTTCGCGAAAGGCGTCGTCGATACGACGCACGTCATCTATTACCTGAGCTTCATCACGTTCGGCCTGTTCCTCACCGCGAAGTCGGTGGACAGCGAGCGCTGGCGCGGTTGAAAACATGGTGAATCGCATTCTCAGTTGGATCGGCTGGCTCGGGACGGCGCTCGTCTTCATCGCCGTCGGCATCCGGTTCTTTGCGCCCGCGAAGGATCAGTATGCGTACTACCTCGCGTGGGCCGGCCTCGTCTGCGTGCTGGCGTACACGCTGGGGCAGTGGCGCGAGATCGCCGCGGTCTTCGGACGGCGGCAGGCGCGCTACGGCACGCTGGCCGCGACGAGCACCCTCGTCGTCGTCGGCATCCTCGTCGCGATCAACTACATCGGATCGAAGCAGCACAAGCGGTGGGACCTGACCGCGAACAAGCAGTTCAGCCTTTCAGACCAGACGCGCAACGTGCTGACGAAGCTCGACTCGCCGCTCGAGGCGATGGTGTTCGCCAAGGAGGGCGAGTTCCAGGAATGGCAGGATCGGCTGAAGGAATACCAGTACGCGGCGAAGAAGATGTCGACGCAGTACATCGATCCCGACAAGAAGCCGACGATCGCACGGCAGAACGGCGTGCAGCAGTACGGGACGGTCGTCCTGAACTACAAGGGACGCACCGAGAAAGTGACGTCGAACAGCGAACAGGATCTGACCAACGGCATCATCAAGGTCGTCACCGGGCAGCAGAAGAAGGTGTATTTCACGCAGGGCCACGGCGAGAAGGACACCGGCTCGAGCGAGCGCGACGGCTACAGCACGATCGCGAAGGCGCTCGGCAACGAGAACTACTCGGTGGACAAGGTCGTCCTCGCGCAGACCGGCGCCGTCGCCGACGACGCGACCGTCGTCGTCGTCGCGGGGCCGAAGACCGATTTCTTCCCGCCCGAGATCGACGCGCTGAAGAAATTTCTCGAGAAGTCGGGCAAGCTGCTCCTCGAGCTCGATCCGCCCGACAAGCCGGACGCGCCGCCGCTCACGAACCTGATCGCGATCGCGCACGACTGGGGCATCGACGTCGGCAACAACATCGTCGTCGACGTGAGCGGCATGGGTCGTCTGATCGGCACCGACGCCTCGGTCCCCGTCGCAGCCAGCTATCCATCGCACCCGATCACGTCGCGGTTCCAGCTGCTCACGGCGTTCCCGCTCACGCGATCGGTCGATCCGGTCAGCGGCGGCGTGAACGGGCACAACGCGCAAGGCATCGTCGAGACCAGTCCGCGGAGCTGGGCGGAAACCGACATCAAGGGCCTGCTCACGTCGGGCCAGGTCTCGCTCGACGAGAGCAAGGGCGACAGGAAAGGGCCGATCGCGATCGCGGCGGCCGTCAGCGCGGCGGCGACGGCGAACGGGACCAAGACCGACAACGCCGAAGGGCCCAAGCCCGAAACGCGCGTCGTCGTGTTCGGCGACTCCGACTACGCGGCCAACGCGACGCTCGCGATTCAGGGCAACCGCGACCTGTTCATGAACACGATCGGCTGGCTGTCGCAGCAGGAGAACCTGATTTCGATCCGGCCCAAGGAAGCCGACGACCGCCGGCTGACGCTGACGGCGGCGCAGCAGGCGAACCTGATGTGGCTGTCGCTGCTCATCATCCCGGCCCTCATCTTCGCGTCGGGCGTGTATACCTGGTGGCGGCGGCGGTAGCCCCGGAGAGTCAGAAACCATGCGCGGTCTGCGGTCCACCATCGTCCTCCTCGTCGTGTTGATCGGCGTCGGCGCTTACGCGTATCGGCTCTCGAAGAAATCGCCGGAGACGCCCGACACGAAGCAGGAGAAAGTGTTCGCCTCCGCGCAGGCGGACAAGGTCGAGGAGATCAAGATCAAGTCGGCGACGGGCGACACGACGACGATGAAGAAGGTCGACGGGACGTGGCAAATCGTCGATCCGATCGCCGTGAAGGCGGACGAATCGGAGGCGTCGGGCATCACCTCCGGGCTCGCCTCGCTCAACATCACGCGAATCGTCGACGAAAACCCGACGGACCTGAAGGAATACGGGCTCGCCGAGCCGCGCGTCGACGTCGCGTTCAAGGGGAGCGGCGACAAGGACTACCAGCATCTGCTGCTCGGCGAGAAGTCGCCCACGGGCTCGGACCTGTTCGCCCGGCGCAACAACGACAAGCGCGTGTTCCTGGTGCCGGCCTATCAGGAATCCACCTACAACCGCTCGACCTTCGATCTGCGTGACAAGACAATGATCAAGGTCGAACGCGACAAGATCGACTCGGTTGAAGTGACCGCCGACGGCAAGACGATGCAGGTCGCGAAGTCAGGCACGGAGTGGAAGATTACGAAGCCGATTCAGGCGCGCGCCGACTTCGGCACGGTCGAGGGCCTGATCGGCCGGATCGAGTCGGCGAAGATGAAGTCGATCGCGACGAGCGAGCCGACGCCGGCCGATTTGAAGCAGTACGGCCTCGAGAAGCCGGCCGCGACCGTCACGCTCAACGTGGGCAGCGCGCGCGCGACCCTGCTGGTCGGCGGCAAGAGCGACAGCGGCGACGTGTACGTGCGCGACGCCTCGAAGCCGATCGTCATGACCGTGGAGAACACGCTGGCCGACGAGCTGAAGAAGGGCGCCGACGACTATCGACGCAAGGACATCTTCGAATTCCGGCCCTTCAACGCGAACCGGATCGAGGTCATGCGCGGCACGCAGACGCTGGCGTTCGAAAAAGTGAAGGGCCAGGGCGAGAACGCGCAGGACAAGTGGCGCCGCGTCAGCGACTCGAAGGACGCCGACAAGGACAAGATCGACGGCCTGCTGTCGCGCCTCTCCAACATGCGGGCGACGTCGTTCCAGGCGTCGACGGCGAAGACGGGCCTCGACGCGCCGGCGATGGTCGTCGTCGCGAAATTCGACGACGGCAAGAAGGAAGAGCGCGTCACGTTCGGGAAGACGGACAGCGAGGCATTCGCCAGCCGGCCGGGCGAGCCCGGCGCCGCGAAGATCGACATGACCGATCTCACCGAGGCGATGAAAACGCTGGATGAGCTCGCCAAGTAGCGCGAGGCTTTCAGCCTAGCGGCGTCGCTCGCCCAAAAGGCTCGCGCTACACGTATCCGCGGCCGTTCTCTCAGCGGCCTGCCACGCCGCGCCGAAACCGGCCACTACTCCCCGCCTCACACCGATTCAACAGCTTCAGCACGACGTCGACGCGGTCCTTGCGGCTCCATCGCTCGAGCACAGCTTCTGGGGCGTGCTCGTGAAGTCGCTCTCGAACGACGAGACGCTGTATCGCGCCAACGCGCAGAAGCTGTTCATGCCGGCGTCGAACATGAAAATCGTGACGCTCGCGGCAGCCGCCGAGCGGCTCGGCTGGGATTTCCGCTACGAGACGCGGCTCGTCGCCCCGGCGCCAATCGAGAACGGCGCGCTCGGCGGCGACCTGATCGCCGTCGGATCGGGCGATCCGAGCATCAGCGGCCGCGACGGACCGGCCACGCGCGTCTTCGACGCCTGGGCCGAGGCGCTCAAGGCGAAAGGGCTCGCCCGCATCGACGGCCGCATCGTCGGCGACGACGATGCGTTCGATGACGAAAGGTGGGGCGCCGGCTGGACGTGGGACGATCTCGACGCCGGTTACGCCGCCGGCGTGAGCGCGCTGCAGTTCAACGAGAACAGCGTGCGCGTGAGCGTCGCGCCCGGATTGGCCGTCGGCGACGACGCGATCGTGACGATCGAGCCTGCGGGCGGCGGCCTCGTCGTCGTCAACCGGGTGAAGACCGGCGCGGCCGACACGCGCGCGGGCATCGCGACCCGCCGCCTCGCCGGCAGCGCGCGGCTCGAGCTCGTCGGGTCGGTCCCGCTCGGCGGCCCGCCCGGCGTGCAGACGCTGTCGGTTGACAACCCGACACAGTTCTTCGTCACGGTGCTGCGCAGCGCGCTGATCGCCCACGGCATCGACGTGCGCGGTCCGGCCGTCGATATCGACGACATTCCGGACCCGCCTGCGCGGGATCATGCGTCAGTGCTGGTTGCGTACCAGTCGCCGCCCCTGTCTGCGCTCGCGACGACGTTGATGAAGGTGAGCCAGAACCTGTATGCGGAAACGCTCCTGAAAACGATGGGCGCCCGCGCGGGCACGCCCACGTTCGCCGCAGGACGAACGGCCGCGCGCGCGACGCTGGAGGCGTGGGGCGTCAGGGAGGGCGGCCTGATCATGCGCGACGGATCGGGCCTGTCGCGCTACAACTACGTGACGCCCGACACGCTCGTCACGATCCTCACGCACGTCGATCGCGACGGCCGGCTGCGCGATCCGTTCGAGTCGGCGCTGCCGATCGGCGGCAGGGACGGGACGCTCGCGCGTCGGGTGGCTGGGACGGCGGCCGAGGGCAACGTCCGCGCCAAGACCGGCTCGATCGCGAACGCGCGGGCGTTGTCGGGTTATGTGAAGACGGCCGACGGCGAGCCGCTCGTCTTCTCGATTCTGACGAACAGCTTCGAGGTGCCGGCGGGCGTTGTCGAGGCGGCGGCGGATGCGATCGTCGTGCGGCTGGCGCAGTTCAGGCGTCGGTAAGCAGCTGTTTTTCGTTCTATACGCGGACTGCCGCTCGAACAGCATCAAAGATCTGCTCCGCTGACGCCGCCAGTCCCCCGCCCCGCGCAAGATCCGGCTTTCCGCCGCCGCGCCCCCCGAACTTCGCGGTCAGCTGCGCAAGCACCTGATTCGCCTGGACACCAGCGACATCGCTCGATCGCGCGACGACGACCAGCATCGGCGTCGATGTCGACACGAGCACGACGACGTGACCGG